>DGYFI06202__coassemble_401_pt1 | contig 43164 bp, 35 predicted proteins | sample DGYFI06202__metabat2_high_PE_036 | metagenome-assembled genome bin DGYFI06202
CACACCGCCGAGGTGGGGATGGTGCGGTGCCAGCAGTATGCCGTTGGTCAGTATCTTGATGCTGCTGTGTGGGAAAAACGTTCGCGCGATGCCAAAAAATCGTGGAAGTTCCTCATGGAGCAGCGGCTCACCACCCATAAGGTAGAGGGTGATCAGATTCTGGTTCAAAAGAGAGGAGAGGCGCTCCATATCGGAGGCAAACTGATCCTGCTTCAGGAATTCGGGAGGTGAGAGCGGCGCAAAGGAACTACAGCCGCAACAGTTCAGATTGCAATGTCGAGTAACAGGAATGGATAGCTGCTGCAAGGCAACAGTGTTCATAGATAAATAGATAGCCCGCTTTGTGTGGAGGACTTCATCAAGCAGGCGTTGCTGCGTAAAAAAAAGCTGGCCCAAAAGATTTTCCATAGACAACCATCCTCTTTAAAATCAGCCCGGATCAGATGCCGTAGCGCTGAGGAGCGTATTTTTTGAGATTGCCGGAAGTCGTGAACCACTGGACGGTTTCCTCCAAGCCTCGCAGGAAGCCCTCCCTGCCTGCATAGCGGGGGCGCCAGCCGGTCAGGGCTTGCAGACGGCTGCTGTCGGCAACAAGGCGCATAACTTCGCTGGCAGAGGGACGCAGGCGTTCGGCACTTTGGACGATCTTCACCTCCGTCCGCATCACGTTCGCAATGGCCTGTACCGTTTCAAGGATGCTGAAGCCCGTTCCGGTTCCTGTTTGCAGGGTTTGCCCGACGGATTGCTCGGCGCGCAGGACGGCCAGATAGGCATCGGCCGTGTCCAGGACATAGTTGAAGTCGCGGACCGGGGCGGTATTCCCCAGGACGATGCGGCGGTTTCCCGCAGCTATTTGCGTAATGACGGTCGGGATCACCGCACGATTCGACTGACGCGGGCCATATGTGTTGAAGGGCCGGAGGATGGTGACGGGCAGGCCGAAGGAACATGCGTAGCTGGCAGCCAGCTGATCAGCCGCGATCTTGGTGGCCGCATAGGGTGACTGCGCACTGAGGGGATGTTCTTCCGTCATGGGGATGAAGCGGGCCGTGCCGTACACCTCGCTTGTCGAGGTATGCACGATCCTTTCCGTTCCATGTTGCCGGGCGGCTTGCAGGATATTGAGCGTTCCCTTGATGTTGGTCTCAACATAGCTGTCCGGAGCGATATAGGAATAGGGGATGCCGATAAGCGCCGCCAGATGCAGGACGGCAAAACACCCCCGCACGGCTTCGGCAACGCCGTTGGGATCGCGGATATCGCCAGGGATCACCTCGATGTTGTTGAGAACATCCGCCGGAAGCGTATCCAGCCATCCCCATGTGCCGAAAGACGTGTAGAATACAAAGGCCCGCACCTGCCATCCTTCTTGCACAAGGCGTTCCACAAGATGGGAGCCGATGAAGCCGTCAGCCCCTGTCACCAGTATCTTCTTGTCCTGTATGCTGCTCATGTCGTCTTGCTGTCCTGTGATGCTGAGAGGAGGCGGCCTGTGGATGCGTATCCGGCCCCGCGGTCTCCTCGCAGGCCGGGTGCGGCGATGCGCGGAAAGCCTCCCCGCTCGGCGAGCGCGGCCGTCGTGCCATCCGGTCCTGTCAGCATAGGTTTTTCCGGGAAGGTCCAGGTTTTTTGAGATCCCGGAGCCCAAATCTCATCATGCCTGCGGTGCAAGGCCCTGTCCCTCCGGAGCATAGACGATAGCCAGCCCATGAGGCACCTCTTGGGTCATTTTTCGTTCATAGCCTGCCTGCCCGAAGATACGGTCATAGTCATGGGCAAAACAGTAGTCCGAGGCTTTTTCCAGCTCCATAATTTCATTGATGTAGACGGCGCGTCCCAGATGGACGAGCTCTTGAATGATTGTTCCAATCTGCGCGGGGGGGATGTGCTGGAGTACGCGTGTGCAGATGATGAGATCGAAATATTTGGCCGCAAAGGGCAGTTCCGACAACGGACAGGCAAAGAGACGCACTTGCTCCATATTGCGTTTGCGGGCCAGGTCTAGCGCTTCTTCGGAAATGTCCTGTCCCACAAGCTGGATATGAGGGTAGCGTCGGCGCAGTGGCAGCAGCAGACGGCCATTGCCGCACCCGAAATCCAGTACGGTCGCCGGGGTTGTGGCTTCGATCGCCCGGAAGATTTCCTCTATGCCGCCATCCTGGTGCCCGTAGTTGGCAAAAAGATCCCGTGCCCGGTGGGTCCAGTAGAGTTTGCGTCCGAATTCCGTGTGATACAGCCATGCAAGATCCATTTTTACCGGGGTGGCATCGGCTGTGGGGAGTGATGCGCTGTAGCGGACAAGGCGGACAAAGCCTCGTCCGTCCGGTTGTTGGACGATCTGCCTGCAGATATGCCCCAGGACAAGCAGGCTGCTGCGTAAAGGGGCGTGCCTCATAAGGGAGGCCGCCTTGAAAAAGGCTTCCGCCGTACGTTGCTTTTCCAGCGCCTGCATGGCCAGCAGGTAGCAGCTGTGGGAATGTCCGGGAAAGAGATCCAGCAGGAAGTTGGCCAACTGCCTGCTGTCTTCGATCTTGTCCTGCTGGAGATAGAGGGCGAGCAGCAGGGTACCTGCCTGATGTATGCGGCGAAGGGCATGCCAGCCGACGGCCTGACCAAGGGCAATCAGAAGGTGATGCTCGGCAAGGACATATTTTTTCGTCTGCATCTCCAGTCGGGCAAGCAGGACAAGCTGGTCATTCTCTTCCTGAGTCGGCGCCTGACGATGATCCACATTGTTCAGGGCGAGCAACAAGCGGGCCCGCTGCCTGCCGCATTCCCCGTCGGGGATGCGGGGATAACCTTCATCGGCCGGGGGGACGGGCTGCTGGTTGGCTGCCTCCAGCGACAGAAGCGCCGCCCGCAGATACTCTCCCCGGTTCCACGCCGCCAGGGCGCTGACGGCATAGCCCTCTCCGAGGAATTCCCGCTGCGTGTCGAAGCTGTGAAACATGGCGGCATGACGCCGGTACAGGCATTGGCGTGTGATGTAATCCACATAGGGACGGCGGTCTGTGATGCTTGAGCCGTGACTGCGGTATCGATACAGCGGCGCGGGGATATGGACCACATGGAGGGCCACATCCCGGAAGACCGCTAGCCAGAATTCCCAGTCGATATTGCCGTAACGCAGCTCCGGGCCTTCATAGTGCCCGTGAGCGTAGCGGTAATATTCCCGCTGTAAGATGAAACCCGCGCCGGGGATCCACTGCCGTCGGGTAAGCTTCTCCAGGTTGAACATCCGGTACGACCAGGTTTCATTGTGCTGGCCGAACAGTTGCAGATCGCAGAAAACAAGGTTCGGCGGGCGCTTGTTCCTGATGTTGAGGCCATGATAATTGGATTCATAGCGTTCGGGATGCTCTGCGGCGTCAAGGCATCTTTCGCAAAAGCCGGGAGCCAGCTTGTCATCCGAGCTCAGCAGGGAAATGTAGGTCCCACGGCTATGGAGATAGCCTGTGTTGAAGGCTGCGCCGGCGCCTCGGTTCGTTTCATGGCGGACGCAGCGGATGCGTGCGTCATGTAATGCGGCCACCATATCCCGCGCGGTATCTGCGGGAGAACAGTCATCGACCACGATGGCTTCCCAGTCGCCGCACGTCTGGGCCTGGAGCGATGCAAGGCATTCCGGGAGGAAGTGCTCGTAGTTGTAACAGGGGATGATGAAAGAAATGGCGGGAACCGGCGGAGCGCTTTTTTCCTGGCTCGGCTGCTGGCTGACATCACGCAGAATGTGTGTGTACAGCGCCTGCAGACGTTGCATATAATGCGAGAAGCTGTACTCCGTCACAACGGCCTGGCGGGCTTCGGCAAGTCGTTCTTCCGAAGGAGGCGTGGACAGGGCATGGCGCATGGCGGCGGTGAGCGCCTGTACCGAATCTTCAGGGAGGAGATCGAAGCAGCGCTCGGCGAAGGTGCCGCGGTAAGCGGGCAGATCATTGGTGATGACCCGCTTGCCGCAGGCTCCGGCCTCGGCGAAAAGCACGGGGAAGCCGTCGATCCTGGGGAAGTTGACGATAACGTCACTGGCCGCGTAGACGGCGGGCAGGAGTTCATCGGCGGGCGAACCGATAAAGCGGACCCTGTCCTCTATGTGCAGCGTCTGCGCCAGGCTGCGCAGCGTCCGCTCCATCTCCACGATGGATTCCTTTTCCCCTGGACGGAGAAACGTGCCCTTGTCGATCAGTTCCTGCGGGCTGGTCGGCAACGGCATGAAGAGAGCGCGCGGATTGAACAGCTTGATGCACAGCACGGCATCCACATCGCCCAGGGTGGCAAGGGCCCGCAGAATATCGTCATGGCGGTAATTGGGCGTGACGGCGCGTGGCGAAAGAAAGAGGGTGGTCCGCTCTCCCACGCCGAGACGCTGGCGGATCTCATGGCGTATGCCGACCGCCACGGGCTCGAAAAAATGGGAATCCACGCCGAGGGGATTGAAATGGATGGGGGGCTCATCTCCGGCCAGGAAGCGGCATTTGCGGCGCATGGCGGGGTCGTCGATAATGAGCGCGGCAGCCCGGGGAAAGGCCCGCATGAGCTGATAGTAGCCGAATTGCTGCGCTCCACTGGACAAATCAAGACGGATTTCCCCGTTGGGCGCGAGGTGGACAAACTGGTTTACATCGCTGCCCCAGATGGACACGACGACAGGGACTGCCGTTGCGTTCAGGCAGCAGTTGACTAATTCATCCGCCCAGTGACAGTGAACGATATCCGCGTTGAAATGGGGGATGAGCGAGGAAAAAAATCGGGTGCATGCCGCCGGTCCTATGGGAAGCTGGTAGCGCGTGTAGTTGACGGGCTCCGTGAGGGGCTCCGGGCAGGTGTCCACGAGCGCGACGGTATGTCCCGCGGCCAGCAGAGCATGAAAAGGCCGCATGCAATGAGGGGACTGGCGTGTGCCGATAAAGAGGATATTCATAATCAGCCATACCTTGACTGGTTGTGTTGGAGTATTTTCCCTTTGAAAAAAGCACAATGCGAGGCGGCGGCACAGCGCCGCCCGGCCCAAAGTGAGCGGAAAAACCACGTTTTTTCAGCGAAACGCCAGGCCGTATGGTTTGAGACGCAAAGCGTTTCAAACTGAAAATGCGCTAGGGGCGGGCGAGCGCCTGGGCACACTGGCGAGCGGCAGCGCTGATTTCGGGGTTGATGCTTGCCGCAAGCTGCTCGATGTAGAGCCAGATGCGACGGCAAGAGGGCTGCCGGGCAACTCCCCGGAGCAGCTCGTCAAGCAGGACAGCCGGTTCGCTGTCCTTGAGACGCAGGGCCAGCAAACCGAGTTCCGCTTCCAGCGGCACAACATCTTCCCCGGCGTGCCGCCGGAAGATGGGCAGGGCTTCGGCATCGTCGCCTGCCATCAGTTTTTCCCAGGCTGCCTGCAAGTCGTCTTCATAGGTCATCTGCATGGTCGGCTCCATGTTTTTTGCCGCAAGGAACGGCAGACGCGGGGGCAGTATCCCGTCCGCCGCCAATATGACCTTTGCTGCCGGTGCGTATTGCCGGGACAAGGCGCGTAGCGGCATGCCAGGGTACGCTGGATCCCTTTACCGGTGCCAAGAGGTGAAAGATTCCGTTTTTCCCGCTGGATGCACAGTACCTCCCGCACTCCGGGGATGCAGTGCTTCGGACAGGGCCCGCACAACCCGATGGACATGATCCTCATTCAGACCGGGATGCAAAGGGAGGGTAAGCGTACGCCGCATGTATTCCTCGGCCAGCGGCAAGGCCGTTTCCGCGAAGAGGCGGGAATGCCAACTGAAGCGATGATACGGGGGGTAATGGATGCTCGTCTGCACGCCCGCGTCCTTCATTCTCTGCATGACGGCGGCGCGGTCGCACCCTTCAGGCAGGACGCAGACCATGAGATGGCAGTCCGCGTTTTCGTGTGACAGGGGAAGGATCGCCACTTCCGGCAGAGCGGCGGTAAGCAGTTCCCGGTAGCATGCCGTGAGATGCCGCCGGGTGCGGGTCCTCTCTTCCAGATGTTCAAGCTGCACCCGGCCCAGCGCGGCCCGCAGTTCATCCATGCGCATATTGTATCCCAGCTGGACAATATCGTAGGAAAAGGCGTGTCCACGTTTCCTTTCCAGCGTGGGGGCAGTCATGCCGTGGGCACGCAGCATGCGGCAGGCGTCCCGCACGGCGGCATGACGGGAAAGGATCATTCCCCCCTCGGCACAGGTCATGTTCTTGTTGGCAAAAAAGCTGAAGGCGGCGGCGTCGCTGTACTGACCCACGGATGGCATGAACGGCGTGTGGGCGGCATCTTCTATCAGTATGCAGTCATGCCGCCGACAGAACTCCGACCAGAGGGCGGTATCGCAGGCAAAGCCGCCATAATGCATGATGATGACGCCACGAGTTTTTTTTGTGATCTTGCGCTCCGCATCTTCCAGGGACATGTGCGGAAGCACGGGGGACTGAATATCGACCGGGACTGGCCGGGCATCGACGTACAGCACGGCGTTGACGGTGGCAATGAAGGTCACGCTCGGGACAAGTATCTCATCTCCGGGCCGAACGCCGAGCGCTTGCAGGGCCAGCTGCAACGCGGCCGTACACGAGGAGACCGCTACGGCATCCTTTTGGGCGTGGCATTGGGCAAACTCCTGCTCGAAAGCGCGCACTTCATCGCCGGTAGAAAGCCAGCCGCTGTCGATGACACGGCAGAGGGCATGTTTTTCCTCATCGCCGAGCAGCGCTTCAGACAAGCCTATGGTATAGACGGAGGAGCCCTTTTTTTGCTCCGCATTCCTCATGTGCTACACTCCCAGGATTCTGGAGCGGTAACTGGAAAAGCTTTCCTGGGCCTTCTGGTAGTCTTCCGGTCTGCCGATATCGAGCCATATACCATCGTGGCGATAAACATGCACAGGCTGCTGCGCGCGCAGTAGCGTATACATCAGGTCATCAAAGCCGAAGGCTACGCCACGGGGGATATAGCTGACGATGGAAGGATCGAAGGCATACACCCCCATGCTGACCGTATAGTTCATGGCGGGTTTTTCCCTGAATCCGGTCAGTCGGGCTCCTTCCGTCTCGATGACGCCATATTCGAGTTTCACTTCGGTGGTATGACAGGCAACGGTGGCTATTCCGCCGTTTTCCTTATGGGAATTCATCAAGGCATTGAGGTCGAGATCCGTCAGGATATCGCCATTCAAGAGAAAAAAGGGCTCCGAAAGCCACGAGCGAGCGATGAGGTTGAGCGCGCCGACCGTCCCCAGAGCCTTTTCTTCATGGACATAGCGGATGCGGATATCCCATTGACTGCCGTCCCCGCACACGCCCTGAACCAGATGGGCCAGATAGCCCGTGGAAATGATGAGTTCATCGATGCCGTTGCGGCGCAACCATTGGCACAGGATCTCAATAATGGGCAATTCCCCGAAAGGGACGAGGGGCTTGGGGATGACGAAAGTAAACGGCCTCAAGCGCGTCCCCAGTCCTCCTGCCTGCAATACTGCCTTCATATAAGCTCCTTGTCATGTGCTGCCGCCTGGCATCAGGATACGGTCCGAACCTTTCGCCGTAAGGCACCGTTTTTTACGCGTGGCGATTCAAGTTTGCTGGGGCAATTTTTCGTCTTGGTCGCGATCTCTGCCCGTTGAATTACGGGTGGACCCTTACGACATTCAACTTCCCGTCAAGGAGAAGGTAGGAGAAGAAGTTTTTTGATCCTGGCATGGTTCGTGATAACTTGCTCGATGAGGTCCGGCATGTTCCCCTCTCCGGCCTTGCTGCTTGTCTAAACGACGCTCGCGCTCGGACGTTGATTTACTGGGGCGGGCCGGATAAAGTCCTCTTTGTCACTGTTGAAAACTTCAACCGCCCGCAAGACCCTTTTTACCTATTTTTTGACTAAAATCAAGGCGCTTAATGGGTAAAAGTTCATATTTTGAATAAAATGTAAAATTACAGATATTCTAATATGATACTATGAGTGCCAAGGGAAAAACTTGGGTAAAAGTTGGGGCATGGAAACTTTTACCCTATGGAAACGCTAGGTGACCGCATAAAAATTATTCGCGGAGAGACTAGTCAGACGCAATTTTCGAGCAGCCTTGGTATCACGCAAACGAAACTGAGTCGCTACGAGCGGAATACTACCCCTCCAGAGATCGATTTTCTTGTGAGGCTATCACGCCAGTATGCTGTATCCTTGGACTGGCTCCTGCTTGGCAATGGATGCTCAGAGTCCTCTCGCCCCAGCGATGGTGACGATGCAAACATACAGACTGAGTTAGCTGCCGAGCGCGCAGAACGACGAGAGCTGACTGCCGAAAATCGAAAGCTTTACCGCGAAAAAGAGGTGCTCTACAAGGAAAGGGAGGCCTTGCTTCGTGAAATTGGAGAACTACGGGAGAAGATCGCCCGACTGGAGGAACGCAAGTGTCGAATTGCTGTCACTGCGAATATGGCTGCGCAAGACAGCGGCGCTGCGTAATCAAGGATAAAAAACAGCCCCGGCCTTGTGTCAGTTTCAACACTCGCCGGGGCTGCTCTGTTCTGTTCTCGTTTGTCGTGCGAAAACGCCCTTGAAATGGGCTTCGTTCTCAACTCTTTTTTCGCGGTCTTTCAGGAGCGGTCAACCGTCGTGACCGCATCAGGCAAGGAAAAGTCGATTATCCGTCAGGCCGAAACGGCCAACTCCGCCATTCTCATTTCTTTTGCCCCCCATACCTGGGGTCAAGGCCGCGGCCGCATGCTCGGCGGGGCCTAGATCTTCCTTTTGCCAGACGATGGAGGCCGTGTCCGGGCATGGCGGTCATGGCAAGGCACTCCTCCTGCTGGGGTTACGGCAAAAAGAAGCGCAGGCCGGCATAGCCCACCACATGCTCCATGTCGCCGGAGATGCTGCCGGAGGTGTCGTGCAGGGTCTGTTCCGCCAGCGGCGGCGTCTTGCCCGTGAGCTGGCGCAGGGCATAGAGGGCCAGCGCCAGCGGGGCCGCGCCGCACATGCTGATCCCTTCCCGCTGGGTGACGTGCAGCAGGCCGTCGGCATCCCCGGCAAGGGCGTGGCGCAGGGCCATGTCGTCCTTTTGCAGGGTGCGGTGCTGGTCTTCGTAATGGTTCATGTCCGAGCTCACCACAAGGGCGACCTGCGGCATGTCGCCGCCGGTCTCGCCCGACGGCTTCGGCAGCAGGCGTCCGGCGAGCAGGCGGGCCAGGTCGCGTCCGGCCTGATGGAGGACATCCCGCTGGCGTGTGCCCACGCAGACAGGCACGATGCGGAAGGGCTCCGGCTGATGGACCTGCAGGAAGGGCAGGATCACCTCCAGCGCATGTTCGCGCAGATGGGCGTGGGTGTCGGCTTCAAAGACGGTCGGCCCTTCGCAGAGCCCGGCGGCCAGCGAGGCGTCCACCGTGACGGGCCCCAGCGGCGTGAGCCATGCGCCGTCCGGCCAGACGGACAGGGGACGGCCCATGCCCGTGTGGTTGGGGCAAAGCAAGATGAGGGTGCGGGGCAGGCGCATGCCCGCCAGGGTGGCCCCGATGACATGCCCGCAGAAGACATGCCCGGCGTGCGGCAGCATGAGGGCGACCGGCGTGGTGTGTCGCGGGGCGGGCAGGGCCTGCGCCCCGGCGTCCAGGAAGTGCCGCACTTCCTGCCGCAGATCTTCCGGGCCATCGGGATAAAAGCGTCCGGCGACCGCCGGCTGACGGATAAGCATGTGACCTCCCAGCGCAAAAAGCGCCCGGACAGGAGGTCGCGGCCCCCTGTCCGGGCGGTTGTGAGTGCTGTTTTCGTGTGGAGCGCTTAGCGCTTCACTCCGTTCGGCCTGTCGCTTCGCGGGAAAAAGGCCTATCCCGCCTGGTTCGGGCCGGGCGGCGTGCCGCCGCCTTGCGCCTTGTCGTATTCAACGGCAAGACGTTCTAGTTGTCGATGCCGCCCATGAGGAAGAGGTGGGTCTCCATGTAGTCGTTGAGACCCTCGCGGCTGCCTTCACGGCCCATGCCGCTGAACTTCACGCCGCCGAAGGGCGTTTCCGCGGCGGCAAGGGTAACGTCGTTGATGCCGACCATACCATACTGCAGGGCCTCGGACACGCGCCAGATGCGGCCCAGATCCCGCGCGAAGAGGTAGGAGGCAAGGCCGAAGCAGGTGTCATTGGCCAGCGAGATCGCTTCTTCTTCCGTGTCGAAGGGCATGATGGCGGCCACGGGGCCGAAGATCTCTTCCTGGAAGATGCGCATCTCACGGGTCAGGCCGGTGAGCAGGGTCGGCTCGTAGAAGCGCGGGCCCATGCTGTGGGGCTTGCCGCCGGCCAGCAGGGTAGCGCCCTTGCTCAGGGCGTCCTGCACGAGGCCGTCCACGCGCTGGACCGCTTCCTCATTGATGAGGGGGCCGATGGTCACGCCCGCATCCAGACCGTTCCCCACGCGGAAGGCGTCCACCTTCTCCTTGAGGCCCCGCACGAAATCGTCATGGATGCCGCGCTGCACCAGAAAACGGTTGGCGCAGATGCAGGTCTGGCCAGCGTTGCGGAACTTGCTCCCCACGGCGCCGGCCACAGCGGCGTCCAGCTGCGCGTCGTCAAAGACGATGAAGGGAGCATTGCCGCCCAGTTCCAGCGAAAGGCGCTTGAGGGTGGGGGCGCAGTCCGCGGCAAGCTGCTTGCCCACGGCGGTGGAGCCGGTGAAGCTCAGCTTGCGCACCACCGGGCTCTGGGTGATCTCCCGGCCGATGGTGCCGGAGTCGCCGGTGATGATGTTGATGACCCCGGCCGGGATGCCCGCACGGCGGGAAAGTTCGGCCAGCGCCAGCGCGCAGTAGGGGGTGGCGCTGGCGGGCTTGACCACCAGGGTGCAGCCGGCGGCGATGGCCGGAGCGGCCTTGCGGGGCAGCATGGAGGAGGGGAAATTCCAGGGGGTGATGACGCCCACCACGCCGATGGGCTGCTTTTGCGTCAGCGGACGCACGCCGGCGCGCGGCGCGGGCACCACGTCGCCATAGGCGCGACGGATCTCTTCCGCGAACCAGGGGAAATACGTTGCCCCCTGCAGGATCTCGCCGCGGGCTTCAGCCAGAGGCTTGCCCTGTTCCAGGGTCAGGATGCGGCAAAGATCGTCGATGTGTTCCTCGATGAGCTCGCCCCAGCGGCGCAGCCTGGCTCCGCGTTCCTGCAGGGGCACCTTGCGCCAGACGGCAAAGGCGGCTTCCGCCGCGGCGATGGCGGCGCGGGCATCGTTGGCCGTGCAGCGCGGCACGCTTCCCAGATCTTCACCCGTGGCGGGGTTGATGACCGGCAGCGTGGCGCCGTTCTCGGCATCCCGCCACTGGCCGTTGATGTAGGCCAGGTGGCGTAACAGGTCGGGGTCTTTCAGATGTTTAGGCATATGGGCCTCCTTTGAAAGTTGTGCCGCCGATGCGGCAAGGGTGTGCAAAGATTCATGGGGCTGTACGTGGAGAGGCGGTCGTCCGGGCGGCGATGTAAAAGCCGTAACTCAGCGACGCGCCGTATTTCCGGTAGAGGCGTATCTCCGCTCGCTCTTCTTCGACAAGACGCCGCGCTTGCGGCGACGGTCGAGCGGCCAGAAAGGAGGGGAAGCGGGCTTCGAGCGGGCGGTAATAGTTTTCCGTTCAGCAGCAGGCGGGCAGGGGAAAGTAGCCGAGCGGCTCATAGCCGGCCGCTTCCAGGATATGCAATTTATCCGCCGCCGTGCCCATTTCGGCATACGCGGCATTCCAGTAGGTCTCGATCTCTGCGGGGCGCTGCGTGTGCAGCCAGGTGATCTCGGAGACGGCGAGGATGCCGCCCGGCCTGAGCAGGGAACGCCAGGCCCGCACGCCGTGGGAAAAGCCCATATGGTAGATGGCGCCTTCAGACCAGAGAAGATCGAGTGAGCCCGGCGCAATGGGAGGGCGGCGCATATCGGCATGACAGCAGTGGATGCGCTGGGCCACGCCGAGGGCTTGCGCCCGTTCGCCAAGGCGCTGCAGGAAGGATGGCAGGAAGTCCAGCGCCAGAAAACGGGCCTGAGGCAGCGCCTGTGCCAGCACGAGCGTGGACGCCCCGGTGCCGCAGCCGATATCGGCCACACGCAAAGGGGCATCCGCCGGCAGGCGGGTCAGGGAAAGGGCCTGCCGGGTGCATTCTTCACTGCCGGGGCCCTGCCGCAGGGCATCGCCATGCAGTTCTGCCAGAAGCTCGAATTCCGCTGTCATCGGTCGAGGCTCCCATGCCGTCAAGACGTATTGATGAAAGTTTTACAACGACTTCCTCTAAATAAATCTCATACCCTGTCCTGCCTGTTTTCGGCAAGATTGGCAATATGTCCTGTTCCCTCCCGGTAAAAGCGCGCTGGGGAAGGGTTTGGGGGCTTGGGGGGAAGGATGACGAGAACGCCTTTTCTCGCTTCACTGCGAAAAGGCTGGGCCCTCCCGCGCCGGCAGCTACCGAAAGGCGGCCCGCAGGGCCGTGCCCGTTAGGCGACGCAGGAGCCCTACGGGCATCGACAGCAGAGCGAGGGGTTCCCCTTCCCCCCAAACAAACAGCGAAGAGCGTCAACAGCCCCTAAAACAACTGCACGCCGCCGCACCAGTGATGCCGGACCCGGCCCTGCATCTCTTCGCCGAGGAAGGGCGTATTGGCGCTCTTGGAGTACAGGGTCTCAGGGCCCACCGTCCACCGCTCCTCCGGATCGAAGAGGAAGAAGTCCGCCGGGTCGCCGGGCTCGAAGCGGTTGCAGGGCAGGCCGAAGATCTCCGCCGGGCCGTAGCACCAGCGCTGATGCAGGAGGGCTTCGTCCCAGATGCCTTCGCGCACCAGCCGCCAAGTCAGCGGCAGGGCAAGGTCGAGGCCGGTGAAGCCCTTGGGGGCCTCGTCCAGGGTGCGTTCCTTCTCGTGCAGGGCATGCGGGGCGTGGTCGGTGCTCAACACGCCGAGGATGCCGTCCCGCACGGCCTGGCGCAGGGCCTCCCGGTCTTCGGGGCGGCGCAGCGGGGGGCTGACCTTGGCATTGGCGTTGTAGCCGCGCAGGGCGCTTTCATCGAGCATGAGGTAATGCGGGCAGGTCTCGGCCGTGATCTTGACGCCGCGCGCTCTGGCCCAGCGGAGCACATCCACGGAAAGGGCGGAGGAGACATGGGAGATGTGGATGGGGATATCCAGATATTCCGACAGCATGGCGTCGCGGGCCACTTGCACGGCCTCCCCGGCGGCGGGCTGTCCCTTCACGCCGAGCTCGCCGCTGAGCTCGCCTTCGTTCATGACCCAGCCTCGGGCCAGGTCCGGGTCTTCGCAATGGTCCATGACCACCATGCCGAGATCGGCGGCGTATTCCATGACGCGGCGCATCATCTCGGCGCTGCTCACCGGGCAGCCGTCATTGGAGACGGCCACGCAGCCGGCCTCCTTCAGTTCGCCGAGCGGGGCCATCTCCTGCCCGGCAAGGCCCACGGTGGCGGCGGCCACGGGATAGAGGCGCGGCCCGTGGGGCCAGGCGGTGCGGGCCTTTTCCAGCATGTAACGGGTGACGGCGGCCGTGTCGTTGACCGGGCGGGTGTTGGCCATGCACATGACCGCGCCGAAACCGCCATGCGCGGCGGCGGTGAGGCCGGTGACCACATCTTCCTTGTATTCGTAGCCGGGATCCCGAAAATGGGCGTGCACGTCGATGAAGCTGGGCATGAGCTGCAGGCCGTCGGCCTCGAAGACCTCACACCCTTCCGGGAGGGGCTGGTGTCCGGCCGGGGTCATGGTGAGCACGCGTCCGTCCCGGACGAGCAGGTCCACCGGGGCGTCAAGATGGCGGGCGTTTTTGATGCAGAGGGTCATGACTAGTCTCCATGCTGCGGGGCGGCGGCCCCTTCGTTGCGGGTAGCCAGAAGGTAGAGCACGGCCATACGGGTGGCCACGCCGGAGGACACCTGATCCAGCACGCGGCTGTGCGGGCCGTCCGCCACGGCGTCGGCGATCTCCAGGCCGCGGTTCATGGGGCCGGGGTGGAGCACCAGGGCATCGGGCCTGGCCTTGTCCAGCCGGGCGGGGGTCAGGCAGTAGCGCCGGGAATACTCGGTCAGATCCGGCAGCAGCCCGGCCTGCTGGCGTTCGAGCTGGAGGCGAAGGCACATGACGGCGTCGCTGTCGCGCACGGCGGCATCCGGGTCGGCGACGACCTCGGTAGGCCAGTTGTGGACGCCCGCGGGCAGCAGGGTGCGCGGGGCGCAGAGGCGGACGCGCGCGCCCAGCAGGTTCAGGAGATGCACGTTGGAGCGGGCCACGCGGCTGTGGGCGATGTCGCCGAGGATGGTCACCACGCGTCCGCTGAAGTCGGTCCCCCAGTGCGCGCGCAGGGTCAGGCTGTCCAGCAGGGCCTGCGTGGGGTGGGCGTGCCAGCCGTCGCCGCCGTTGACGATGCCGCAGGGCAGGCGTTCGGCGAGGAAGCGCGCCGCGCCGCTGCTGGGGTGGCGGATGACGATGACGTCCGGGCTCATGGCTTGCAGGGTGAGGGCCGTGTCCTTGAGGCTCTCTCCCTTGTTGAGGCTGGACCCGGACTTGGCAAGGGAGTAGGTGTCCGCGGAGAGGCGCTTGCCCGCCACGTCAAAGGAGGTCTTGGTGCGGGTGCTGTTCTCCACGAAAAAGAGGATGACGGTCTTGCCCTTGAGCGTGGGAACCTTCTTGACGGGGCGCTGGTTGATCTCCTGAAAGCTGGCGGCCACATCGAGGATGTGGAGGACATCCTCCCGGCTGAGCTGGGAGATGTCCAGCAGGTCCTTGTGCGTCCACTGATAGCGATTGTCGTTCATGGCAGTGTGGGGCTGAAGTCAAAAAAAGCCCCGCTCGCGCGGGGATGGGACAAACAAAAAAAGGGAAGCGTTCCGTCGGGATACGGATTTGGGAAAATCAGCGGGAAAAGGGACGGTCGCGTGGTCCATAGGGCAACGCTAGACCGGTGCGTCCGCTTTGTAAAGGAGAAAATGCCCGGTTGACGCTGCCCCGCCCTTTTACTAGGGTCAGGCTGCGTGTTCACGCCATGCGGGGGCTGTTTTTTTCCGGCCCGCCGCCGGCGGGTCCGCCCGCCATCCCGGAGACGTCATGAAACTTGTACAGACATATAATCGCAAACTGGCCGAGTCCGTCTGGTGGAACCTGCTCTGGCTCACGGTCGGCGCGCTGCTGGTCACCATCTGCATCCAGTCCGTGGCCACGCCGCACAACTTCGTGGCCGGGGGCATCCTCGGCATGGCCTATCTGGTCTGGCACTGGACGGGCCAGCTGGATCTGCTGACCTGGTACCTGCTCCTGTCCGTGCCCATCTGGGTCTGGGGCTGGTTCTTCGTGGGGCGGCGCTTCCTGCTCTACACGGCCTACGGCACCATCTGCACCACGGTCTTCGGCATGTTCCTCAACGTGCAGATCCCGCTGCAGACGGAAGTCTACGCGGCGGTCATCGCCGGGGTGCTGCACGGCGCGGGCATGGGCATCATGCTGCGCACCCTGGGCAGCAGCGGCGGCACGGACATCATCGCCGTGGCCCTCAAGCAGCGCTGGAACGTGCCCATCGGGCAGTTCTCCTTCGGCGTCAATGCCGTGGTCTATCTGCTGGCGGGCTTCAGCCTGAACCTGGATCTCATCGTGGCTTCCGTGCTGATGATGTTCATCTCGGCCAATACGCTGGAGTACGTGCTCGGCATGTTCAACCGGCGCAAGCTGGTGCTCGTCATCTCCGAGCGCGGCGAGGAGATCAGCGAGGCCATCTTGGTGACCGAACGTTTCGGCGTGACGCTCATGCGCGGCAAGGGGGCCTATTCCGGCGCGGACAAGGAGATCCTGCTGACCGTGACCAACAATGTGGTCCTCAAGCGGCTGGAGAACCTGGTGTACACCATCGACCCCGGCGCGCTCTTCATCGTGGAGAACACCTTTTACGTCTCCGGCGGGCAGTTCGCCCGGCGGGACAGGTGAGGCGGCCCGTCCGGCGCGCGCTGCCGGACAGCCTTTTGCGTGTGCGGAAAACCTTTTTCCTGCCTGCATAAGGAGGTTGCATGTCCGACTGCCTTGTTATCCGTGCGCGAACCCTGGTGAGCATGGCAGGGGAGGCTCCCGCGCGCGGCGAACAGCTTTTTGCGCCCCTGCGCAAGCTGGATGACGCGGCGCTCGTCCTGGTGGACGGGCGGGTGGAAGAGGTCGTGAGCTGGAAGCGCTGCTCGCCGCCTTCCGGGGCTCTGGTGCGGGATCTGGGCGAGGTCTGCCTGGCTCCGGCGGTGATCAATGCCCACTGCCATCTGCAGCTCTCGCACCTGGCCGGGAAAACACGCTGGGGCGCGGGCTTCAGCGCCTGGCTGGAGAGCCTCATCCCCCATCTGCGGGAGCCGCTTTCGCGCGAGGCCATCGCCGAGGCCTGCGAGGATATGGTCGCCCGCGGCACCGGCCACGTGGGGGATTTTGCCGGTGAGGGGTTGGCCCTCGTGGATGACGCGGCCCGGCGGGCCGGGTTGGGCGTCACGCATTTTTGCGAATGGTTCGGCATGGATGCGCCGTTCATCGACGGCGGGCGTCCCTGGCCGCCGCGCTGCCGCCCCGCGCTGGAGCAGGACGACGACCGGCCGGTGGCGGACATCTCCGTGCCGCTGGAAGCGCGTTGCGCTCCGGCGGGGCATGCCCTGTATTCCACCGCGCCGGAGGTGCTGCGCGACGCGCGGCAATGGTGCGCGGACAAGGGCCGGGTCTTTGCCCTGCATCTTGCCGAATCGCCGGAGGAGAGCGAGCTGCTCCTGAACGGGAGCGGGCCGCTGGCCGAGCTTTACGCGGGCATCGTGCTGCCGGAGGACTGGCAGCCTCCGCGCCTGCGGCCGCTGGCCTGCGCCATGAAGCTCGGCCTCGTGGGCGCGGGGACGCTGGCCGTGCACGGGGTCCAGCTCGATGCGCAGGAGATGACGGTGCTGGGGGCCTCCGGGGCGGCGCTCTGCCTCTGCCCGCGCTCCAACCGGCATCTGGCCGTCGGGGAAGCGCCGTTCCTTTCCGCCGTGGAGAACAATGTCCTGTGCTGTCTGGGCACCGACGGACTGAGCTCCAATACGGATCTGGACGTGCGCAAGGAGGCGGTCTTCCTGCGCGAAGCCTGCGATGCGCCGCCGGAAGCCCTGTTGCGCCTCCTGATGGTCAACGCCGCGGAGGCCCTGCGCCTGCCCTCCACGGGGCGGCTGGAGCCGGGGCAGCCCGGCAGCTTCTGCGTCCTGCCGGAAGCGCTGAGTTTTTAGCGCGTTTTGTCATGGGAAAACGGCAAAACGCGGGGCGGCGCGCCACCACAGGGGCTCCTTCGGGCGGGGCCATGCGTGGCGGGGCGTCCGTCTGGAAGCCCGTCATAGGTCTTTGCTCTGACAGGGCCCGGCAGCCGGGCCTGGGAACATAGGTGAATCAACCGTCCTTTGAGGAGGAAACATGGGAGAACATTTTCTGGATGTGAAGGAAGCCCTGCCCCGCGTGGGCGGCAACGAGACCCTCTACCGCAAGCTGCTGGGCACCTTCATGGAAGATGAACGGGAGACCGCCGTCCAGGTGGAAGGGGCCCTGCGCAACGATGACCGTGATACCGCCTGGAAGCTGGTGCACAACCTCAAGGGCGCGGCGGCCAACCTGGGCGCGAAGCCGCTGGCTTCGGCGGCCTTCGAGCTGGAGATGGCCATCCGCGCCGGGGCCGACACCGCCGCGCTGCTGGGACGGTTCAGCCGCACGCTGACCGACACGCTGGTGGCTATGGCGACCTACCGCTCGGCCTGAGAAAGCGGGGCTTTTCCTTCACGGCGTTTTGGGATATACTGTCCCTCTGCCAATTTTTTATCCTGCATCGGGGGTTCTATGAACATCTGGAAACGCATTCTGGCCGGCGGGGCATTGTGCGCCGTGGCCCTGGGTCTTGCCGCCCCGGCTTTCGCCGAGACCATCAGGCTGGGCCTCATGTGTCCGCTGACGGGCAAATGGGCCTCCGAAGGGCAGGACATGAAGAACATCGTCAGCCTGCTGGTGGATGAGACCAACGCCGCCGGCGGCATCAACGGCAAGAAGGTCGAGCTCGTGGTGGAAGACGACGCCGGCGATCCGCGCACGGCGGCGCTGGCGGCCCAGAAGCTTGCCGGGGCCGGCGTGGTCGCCGTCATCGGCACCTACGGCTCCGCCGTGACGGAAGCCAGCCAGAACATCATCGCCGAGGCCGGCCTCGTGCATGTGGGGACGGGCTCCACCAGCATCCGCCTCACCGAAAAGGGCCTGCCGCTCTTTTTCCGCACCTGCCCGCGCGATGACGCGCAGGGAGCGGCGGCCGCGGAGGCCATCGTCAAGGGCGGCTTCAAGAAGGTCGCCCTGCTGCACGACAAGTCCTCCTACGCCAAGGGCCTGGCCGACGAAAGCCGCAAGGCGCTGGAAAAGGCCGGCGTGGAGATCGTCTTTTACGACGCTCTGACGCCCGGTGAGCGCGATTACACGGCCATCCTCACCAAGCTCAAGTCCGCCACGCCCGACGTGGTCTTCTTCACCGGCTACTATCCCGAGACCGGCATGCTGCTGCGTCAGAAGAAGGAAATGGGCTGGGACGTGCCCATGATGGGCGGCGATGCCGCCAACCATCAGGACCTCGTGAAGATCGCCGGTGCGGATGCCGCCAAGGGGTATTTCTTCATCAGCCCGCCCCTGCCGCAGGACATGGACACGCAGGAGGCCCGGCATTTCCTTGAAGCCTACAAGGCGCGCTATCAGAGCGTCCCGGTCTCCGTCTGGGCCGTGGTGGCCGGCGATGCCTACAAGGTCATCGAGGCCGCCCTTGCCGCCGGCAAGACCGACCCCGAAGACATGGCCCAGTGGCTCAAGCAGCTCAAGGACATGCCCGGCCTGACCGGCAAGCTCGGCTTTGACGAGAAGGGTGACCGCGTGGGCGAGTTCTACCGCTCCTACATGGTGGACGAGCAGGGGAAGTTCATCCTTCTGCCGCAGAAGTAACAGGGCAGCGCCGCTGTCCCTGACCGTCATCATCATATCTGCAAAAAAGCGCCGCGTGCCCGGAACCGTTCTGCGGTGACGGGCCGCGGCGCACAAGTGCCCTATGGAACAATTTTTTCAGCAACTTCTCAACGGACTCGCCGTCGGCGGCATCTACGCCCTGGTCGCGCTCGGGTACACCATGGTCTATGGCGTGCTCAAGCTCATCAACTTCGCGCACGGCGATCTGTTCACCATCGGCGCTTACCTCGGCCTGACCCTGCTTGTGAGCTGCAACCTTTCCGGGCTCCTGGGTCCCGCCGCCGCCGTCCTCGCCGTGTTCGTCATGGTGGCGTTGCTGGTGGCCGTTCTGGGCTGCCTGCTCGAACGCACCGCCTACCGCCCCCTGCGCAAGGCCAACCGGCTCTCCGCCGTGGTCTCGGCACTGGGGGCCTCCATCTTTTTCCAGAATGCGGTCATGCTCATCTACGGGGCCCGCTTCTACGTCTATCCCGACTATCTGCGCCCTGACTTCACGGTGAGCCTGTTCGGCATGGCCGTGCCCGGCGTGCGCCTGATGGTCATCGCCGCCAGCGTCCTGCTCATGCTGGCGCTCTGGGCCTTCATCCAGCGCACCCGCACCGGCGCGGCCATCCGGGCCGTGGCCATCGACCAGGGAGCGGCCCGCCTCATGGGCATCAACGTCAACCGCGTCATCTCGCTGGTCTTCTTCATCGGCCCCGGTCTGGGGGGCGCGGCCGGACTCATGGTCGGCATCTATTACGGGCAGATCGACTTCACCATGGGCTGGAGCTATGGCCTCAAGGCCTTCACCGCCGCCATCCTGGGCGGCATCGGCAATATCCCCGGCGCCATGCTGGGCGGCCTGCTGCTCGGCGTCATCGAGGCGCTGGCCGCGGGCTACATCGCCATAGCCTGGAAGGACGCCATCGCCTTCCTGGTGCTCATCCTCATCCTCATCATCCGGCCCACCGGGATCCTGGGCGAACGCACGGCGGACAAACTATGAACCTGCGAACCCTTGCCGGCATACTGCTTGCCCTGTGTCTGGCCCTGCTGCCGCTGGTGGCCGGGCCCTACTGGATCTCGGTCTGCGTGAACGTCGGGCTCTACGCGCTGCTGGGCCTGTCCCTCAACATCATCCTCGGCCAGGCGGGCATCTTCCATATGGGGCATGCGGCCTTTTATGCCGTGGGCGCGTACACCACGGCCATCCTGAACACCCTCTACCAGTGGCCCATCTTTGCCGCCATGCCGCTTGCCGGGGCCGTGGCGGCGCTGGTGGCCGTGGCGGTGGCCCGCCCCATCATCCACCTGCGCGGTGATTATCTGCTCATCGTGACCATCGGCATCGTGGAGATCGTCCGCATCGCTCTGCTCAATGACGTGGGCGGCTATACCGGCGGTTCCAACGGCATTTTCGGCATTGCCCGGCCCAATTTCTTCGGCTTCAAGATCGTCAAGACCGTCCACTTCTATTATCTGGTCTGGGGCATGGTGGCGGTGAGCATCCTGCTTTTTTACGGCCTCTGGCGCTCCCGCTACGGTCGGGCCCTCAACTACATCAAGGAAGATGATGTGGCCGCCGAAGGCTGCGGCGTGCACGTGACCAGCTACAAGCTCTCCGCCTTCGTGCTCGGCGCGTTCTGGGCAGGTATGGCCGGGACGCTCTATGCGGCGCAGATGACGACCATCACCCCGGAATCCTTCAACTTCATGGAATCCGTCATCATCTTTGCCGTGGTCATCCTCTCCGGCGGCAGCATCCTTGGCGTGCTCGTCAGCGCCTTTCTCTTCATCGGCCTGCCGGAACTGCTGCGCGAATTCTCCAATGCCCGCATGCTCATCTTCGGTTTGGCCATGATGCTGATGATGATCTGGCGGCCGCAGGGCCTGCTGCCTCCGCGTCCGCGACGCTACCAGGTGGCGGAGGACGGCGGCCGGGCTGACGGCGCGTCCGCGGGAGGTGCGGCATGAGCCTGCTCGAACTGCATGAAGTCAGCAAGATATTCGGCGGTCTGGTGGCGCTGAACGAGCTGTCCTTTTCCGTGGAGGAGGGCAGCGTGGTGGGGCTCATCGGCCCCAACGGCGCGGGCAAGACCACGGTCTTCAACTGCATCACCGGCAACTACCGTCCCGAACACGGCCGCATCACCTTTGCCGGTCGCAACGTGACAGGGCTGCGGCCGCATGCGCTGGTGGAACTGGGCATAGCCCGCACCTTCCAGAGCATCCGGCTTTTCGGGCGGCTGCCCGTGCTGGAGAACGTCCTTGCCGGGCGGCATTGCCGTCTCAAAGCCGGGCTGCTGGCCTCCATGCTCCATACGCCGGCCCAGCGCCGCGAAGAGCGCGAGGCCGTGCGCCGCTGCATGCAGGAACTGGAATTCGTGGGTCTGGCCGCCCACCATGCCGAAGAGGCGGGCAGCCTCTCCTACGGCAATCAGCGTCTGCTGGAGATCGCCCGCGCGCTGGCCTCCGACCCGCATCTGCTCATCCTGGATGAACCCGCGGGCGGCATGAACGATCAGGAGACCGTGGCGCTCATCGACCTGATCAGCGCCATCCGTGACCGCGGCATCACCGTCCTGCTCATCGAGCACGACATGCGGCTGGTCATGCGCATTTGCGAAAAGCTCGTGGTGCTCGAGAACGGCTGCCTGATCGCGCAGGGAGAGCCGGAGGTCGTCCGGTCCAATCCCGCTGTCATCGAAGCCTACCTCGGCGCGGAATCGGAGGGCTGGTAATGGCGTTGCTGGAACTGAAAGGGGTCCGTGTCCGCTACGGCAACGTGGAAGCCCTGCACGGCATAGATCTGCACGTGGAAGAAGGCGAGATCGTCACTCTGCTTGGCGCCAACGGCGCAGGCAAGAGCACGACGCTCCTGAGCATCAGCGGTCTGGTGCGCCCCAGCGCGGGCGAGATCCTTTTTGACGGCAGGTCGCTGCTGCGCATCCCCGCCCACGACGTGGTGCGGCAGGGCATCGCCCAGTCTCCCGAAGGCCGCCGGGTCTTCGGGACCATGAGCGTGCTGGAAAACCTGCGCCTCGGCGCGTTTTCCGTTCGCGACAAGGAAAAGTGCGAAAAGACGCTGGAATGGATATTCGACCTTTTCCCCCGGCTCTTCGAACGCCGCGATCAGCTGGCCGGGACGCTCTCCGGCGGCGAACAGCAGATGCTCGCCATCGGGCGCGCCCTCATGGCCCAGCCCCGTCTGCTGCTGCTCGATGAGCCCTCCCTTGGTCTCGCGCCGCTCTTCGTGCGCTCCATCTTCGAGACCGTGCGCAATATCAGCGCCAGCGGCGTGACCGTCCTCCTCGTGGAACAGAACGCCCGCGCCGCCCTCAAACTGGCTTCGCGTGGCTATGTGCTCGAAGTGGGCAACGTGGTCATGCATGATACCGCGCAAAACCTGCTGGCCGATCCCAGCGTCCGCGAAGCCTACCTCGGCGGTTAGCGGTTGCAGAAATGATGTGCTACTCCGCAGCAGTACCGCACGAGCGTTTTGCCTTGGCAAGAGCTGAAACGCGAGGCGGCGGCACAGCGCTACCCGGTCAAAAACAAGCGTAAAAAACCGTGCTTTTGCCGCGAAACGACAGGCCGCTTGGTTTGGAACCACAAAGTGTTTCAAACTGAAAATGTTTTAAAAAGAGCGTTTCGCCTTACGGGGGAAACGCTCTTTTTTCATGCTGCCGGGAGACCATCGACCGAGGACAGGCCGGAGGGGCGCGTCAACGTGTCATCTTCCACAGTAAGAGTTTTTGCGGGAGGAAAGGGGGTGCGGGGGAAAGGAGGGGGCTTTTTGCAAAAAGCTCCCTCCTTTCCCCCGCAAATAGCAAATTGGAAAATCAGCGTGCGCCGAAGCCCGGCACATGGAAGCGGCGTTCCAGCCAGTGCAGGAGCCAGGTGGCCAGGGTCACCATGACGAGATAGTAGGCGCCGACGACGAGAAAGACTTCGGTATACCGGAAGGTATCCGAGGCGACTACTTTGCCTTCCCCCATGAGCTCCATGCAGGTGACGAGGTAGGCCAGCGAGCTGTACTTGATGAGGTAGATGATCTCGTTGCCGCAGCCGGGCAGGGCGCGCCGGGCGGCCTGGGGGATGACGATCCAGATGATGGTCTGGAGCGAATCCATGCCCAGAGCCTGAGCGGCCTTGATCTGCCCCTGCCGGATGGAGAGCAGCGCCCCGCGGATGTATTCCGACTGATAGGCGGAATTGCAGAGGATGAAGCTGACGAGGGAGGCTCCGTAGGGCTCGAAGTAGATGCCGATCTTGGGCAGGGCAAAGTAGATCATCATGAGCTGCACAGCCAGCGGCACGCCGCGGATGATGGCTGTGTAGGCATCGCCGAGGCGGCGCGCCCAGGGGCTGCCGAAAGCGCGGACGCAGCCCAGCAGGACGCCGCCGACGAAGCCGAACAGGCCGGCCGGTATGATAAGGGCTAGGCTGACCAGCAGGCCACGATTGAGCGCGGGCAGGAGGTCCTGAGATACAAAGGCTGCATCGAACACGCCTAGGCTCCCATCTCCAAAAGATGCTTGCAGAAGTCCCGTGTACGGGTGCCGCTGCCCTCGGCCAGCAGCACGTCGGGGGAGCCCTGCTCAATGATGATGCCCTGCTCCATGAAGAGGATCTCGTGCGCGAGAGCGCGGGCGAAATCCATCTGATGGGTGGCCATGAGCATGGTCATGCCGCCACGGGCGAGGTCCTTGATGACGGCTAGCACTTCGCCGACGAGCTCGGGGTCAAGGGCGGAAGTGGGCTCGTCCAGCAGGATGACCTTGGGATCCATGGCCAGCGCACGCGCGATGGCCACGCGCTGCTTCTGACCGCCGGAGAGTTGCGCCGGGTAGAGACCGGCCCGACGGGACATGCCGACACGTCCCAGTTCCTCCTGGGCGCGGCGCTGGGCGTCCTTGCGGTTCATGCCGCGCACCTTGCGCAAGGCGATGGCCACGTTCTCCTCGGCAGTGAGGTGATCGAACAGGTTGAAATCCTGAAAGATCATCCCCACCTGCGCCCTGAAGGCGCAGAGGGCGTGCCTGTCGTTGAAGTAGAGTGTGCGGCCTTCGAGGAGGATCTTGCCCGTGTCAGGCGGGATGAGGCAGTTGATGCACTGGAGCAGGGTGCTCTTGCCGGCCCCGGAAGGGCCGATAAGCACTTTGAGCTCCCCCCGATTCAGGGTGAGGGAGCAGTCCTGCAAAATGGGTTTCCCGCCGAGTATCTTGGACAGGTGGGCGACCTGCAATACGGTTTGGCTCATGGTTACCCCGCCGCCCCCATGCCGATCGTGCCGCCGGTGGAGTAGCCGGGGATGTGGACCCGGTTTTCCAGGGCGCGCAGGAGTTTCAGCACCACGAGCGTGAGAATGAAGTAGATGAGGCCCGCAAGGGCGAAAAGGGCAAGATGTTCATGGGTGCGCTGGGCTACGAATGTGGCGCGAGCCATGATCTCCTGCGTGCCAAGCACATAGCAGACGGCGGAGTCCTTGAGAAGGATGGAAAATTCATTGGCCCAGCCGGGGAGCGAAAGCCGCAGCGCCTGCGGAAGGATGATCCAGGTTATGCCGCAGCCGTCGGTCATGCCGAGGGCGCGGGCGGCTTTGAGCTGGCCCTGCGGAAGGCTCTCGATGGCGCCGCGGAAGATCTGCGACTGATAGGCCGTGCTGATGCAGCCCATGACCAGACAGGAGGCCAGGAAGGGCGGCAGGGAGAATCCCAGGCTCATGCACAGGCCATAGCTGAGGAAAAGGAGCACGAGGATGGGCACACCGCGGAAAAACCAGACGTACAGCCCGACGGCGGCGCGCACCGCCCTACCGCCATAGACCTGTCCCACGGCCAGAGGGATGCCGAGCACAAGGCCCATGCCGAGGGCCAGCGCCACAGCGCTGACGGTGGTCAGCGTTCCGCCGAGGATGAAGGGCAGGGCATCCCAGATGACTTGCAATGAATTCATGGCACACGGATGGTTGATGGGAGAGACAGGGGCAAGGCCGCCACGCTGGTGGCGGCCTTGCCGGCGTCAGAACAGAAAGGGCGCGGGGCCCGGGCTGTCGTTACTTGCGCAGATACTTTTCCTGCAGCTCCTTCCAATACGGGTCGGCCTGGAGCTTGCGGAAGCCTTCGTCGATGAGGGCGCGGAGCTCGGTGTCGCCCTTGCGGATGGCCACGCCGAACTGGTCGGGCTCGCCGTGGGTGCCGGCCTTCTTCACGGCCTTGCCCTTGGCGATGGAATCTTCGGCCGGGAGCTGGTCCATGAGGGCGGCGTCGATACGGCCGTTGAGCAGGTCTTCCACGGCCAGGGGGCAGGATTCATAGAAACGCAGTTCGAAGGGATAGCCCTTTTCCTTCTGCTCCTGCTTGATGGCGTCGGCTTCGGAGGTGCCGCGCTGCACGCCCAGCTTGATGGGCTTGGAAAGGATGTCCTTGGGCGTCAGGGTGGAGTCTTTCTTCACGAGGAAGACACGGGAGACCGTCCAGTACGGATCGGAGAAGTCCACCATCTTGCGGCGTTTTTCCGTGATGCTCATGCCGGAGCAGATCATGTCGATCTGCTTGTTGACAAGAGCGGGGACGATGCCGTCCCAGGCCATGGCCTGATGAGTGATGGTGACGCCCATAGCCTTGGCGATCCAGTTCATGGCGTCGACGTCAAAACCGGCGGGCTGTCCCGTTTTTTCGTCGATGTAGGCAAAGGGCGGGTAGTTGGCGTCGATGCCGTTGACATAGTTTTTGGCAAAGGCCGGCACAGCGGCCAGCAGGCCCAGCAGCAAGGTGCAGACAAAAAGCTTTTTCATGGCGAACCCCGATTTCTGAAAAACAGCCGCAGGCACGGCAGAACGGGATTTTTCTAGCAGATGGCGCTCCGCGGCGCAAGCCCCGCGCCCTTTCCCTTGAGTTGTGCGGGGGAAGGGTGTATGTAACACGGATTCCATCTGACGGTTATGCCATGCTCACGAATATTTCCCCCGCCGAATTCCTGCGTCGGGCAGGTTTCCCCCCGCAGCAGCTCGTGCTTTGCCTTGGGGACATGCTCACCCTGCTTCTGGTCTCCGCGCTGGTGCTCTTGCTGCGCACCCTTTTCGGCGGCGTCGATCTGGAGCAGTACGTCTGGATGGCGCTGTTCATCATCGTGCTCATGCCGATCATCGGCTTTCTTTTCGGCCTCTATCAGACGCTGCCGCTGCCGCCGCACCGTGAGCTGCGCTCGCTCGTGCTGTCGGCCAGCATGGTCTTCGCCCTGTTGCTGCTCTTCCTTTTTGCGGGCAAGAGCAGCATAAGCTATTCCCGGCTGGCCCTGCTGGGGGGCTGGGTTGTGAGCTGCCTTGCGCTGCCGGGCTGGCGCTTCCTCGCGCGCCGTCTCTGGGTCCGCCGGCGCTGGTGGGGCGCGCCGCTCATCATCCTTGACCGCAGCCGCCGGGGCAGGGCCTTCTGGCATTATCTCAAGCGGAACCCGCAGTACGGCCTCTTGCCCTGCGACATCATGGATCTGCCGGAGGACAGGGAACGGCTGGCCACCTGCCTGGAAAACTGTGCCCGGCGCTATCCTGACGCCATCGCGCTCTTGCTGCATGACGGCGCGCAAGAGGACGGCGGCTGCTTGTCCCTGGTCAGCCGGTATTTCGGCAAGACGCTGGTGGTCCCGCGTTTCGACGCCGAGATGCAGCATTTCTGGCTGACCCCCTGTGATCTCGGTCTGCATACCGGTTTGCTGGTCAAGCAGAACCTGCGCAGCCTCTGGAGGCGGAGGCTGAAACGTCTGCTGGATCTGAGCATCTGCCTGCCGTTGTCCGTGCTGCTCCTGCTGCCGTGCCTCTGCATCGTTCTGGCCATCTGTCTGGACAGCAGGGGCGCGCCCATCTACCGTCAGCGCCGCATCGGGCAGGGGGGGCGCGAGATCCGTATTTGCAAGTTCAGGACCATGATCGCCAATGCGGATACGGCGCTTGCGCGCTATCTGGAAGAACGGCCCGAACTGCGCGCCGAATGGGAACGCGACCACAAGCTCAAGCATGATCCGCGGGTGACCCGCGTGGGGGCGTTCCTGCGCAAGACCAGCCTTGACGAGCTGCCCCAGCTCATCAACGTGCTGGTCGGGGACATGAGTCTTGTGGGGCCGCGACCCATCGTGGAGAGCGAGCGGGACAAATACGGCCAGGTCTACGAGAACTATTGCCGGGTCCGGCCCGGCGTCACCGGGCTCTGGCAGGTCTCCGGCCGCAACAACACCTCATATGCGGAGCGGGTCGCCCTGGACAACTACTATGTGACCAACTGGTCCGTCTGGATGGATCTCTGGATACTGGGCAAGACGCCCTTTGTGGTGCTGACCGGTTACGGCGCGTACTGAGAAGGCGCAACGGAGGCCCGTCCGCAACGCTCAGGGCCATTACGTTTTTTGAGGGGGAAGAAACCCCTTTGCTTTGCTGTCGATGCCTGTAAGGCTCCTGCGTCGCCTTACAGGCACGGCCTTGCGGGCCGCCCTTTGGGGCGCTGCTCGCGGCAAAAAGGGGTTTCTTCCCCCTCAAGCTCCCCCATCTTCCCCAGAACCCGCTATCAGGATAAAGGGAGTGGGAAGCAAAACACCTTATGCAATGAAAATAAATAGTTATTTTACAACAGGTTGTAAAACACCCCCAACAGGGCATGATAAAAAGTCCTGCTCCTGGGCGATGTAAAAGCCCGCGGGCGTCGACACAGAGCGCTACCGCAAGGCGGCCCGCAGGCCGTGCCTGTCAGCGATCCAGCGCGGCGAAGCCCTGTTCGACTTCCGCCGTGAAGGCTTGCGCAAAGCGGTCTTCGGAAAAATTCTCGGCATGCGCATGCAGGACGGCGGGCGAGAAGGCCGCTTCCTGCTCCTCGAAGCGAAGGATGGCCGCTTGCAGGCATTCCGGGCTCTGTTCGTCGAAGAGCTGGCCGGTGATGCCGTCCTGTACGGTCTCCCGCGCACCGCCGCGTCCGTAGGCGATGACGGGGACGCCTGCGGACATGGCTTCCACGGGGATGATGCCGAAGTCTTCCTCACCGGGGAAGAGTAGCGCCCGGCTCCGGCGCAGCAGCTCCCGCACGGCGTCATCCTCCAGACGCCCCAGAAAGCGCACGTTCGGCCCGGCCAGCGCTTCCAGCCGCTGCCGTTCTTCGCCGTCGCCGATGATCAGCAGCGGCCGTCCGAGGCGGTTGCAGGCCTCGATGGCCAGATCCACCCGCTTGTAGTGCGTCAGGCGGCCAAAGCAAAGATAGTGCTCGCCCCCGGCCCGCTCGCGGGGGGCATAGGCCTGCGTGTCCACCGGCGGATGCACCACCTGGGCCTCACGACGCCAATACTTGCGGATGCGGCGCGCCACGTGACGGGAATTGGCCACGATGCGGTCCACGCGCATGGCGCTGAGCACGTCCCACTGCCGCAGGCGGGGCAGCAGCACGCGCGAGCAGAGCCGGGTGAACCGTCCCGCATTTTCCTGATACACGGGCCAGTTGTCCCAGAGATAACGCATGGGCGAGTGGCAATAGCAGATGTGCAGGGCGTCCGGCCGGGTGATGACGCCCTTGGCTGGCCCGGATTCGCTGGAGATGACGAGATCATAGCCTGTCAGATCCAGCTGTTCGAGCGCCAGCGGCATGAGCGGCAGATACTTCTGATAATGCCGCGCGCTGCCGGGCAGGGCGTTGATGAAGGTCGTACGGATGGCGTGCCGCCGCAGTTCGGGCAGCAGATTATCCCTGCGCAGCACATGCGTATAGATGTCGGCCTGAGGGTAGAGGCGGCAAAGGGCTTCGAGCACCTTCTCGCCGCCGCCCATGACCGACAGCCAGTAGTGGACCAGAGCGACGCGCATCAGGCAGCGGGGCGGTCGCCGATGGCGGCGGTGATCACGGCTTCGGCGGCCAGCTTGCCGTCCACGAAGGCCTTGGCGTCCATCTTGCACATGCGCAGCTTCATGCGCAGATTGCTGCATTCCAGATCGAGGCGGTCGCCGGGGACCACCTGCCGCCGGAATTTCACGCCGTCCAGCCCGGTGAAGAGGAAGAGCTTGTCCGACAGATCGCCCATGCCTACCGCGGCCAGCAGGCCGCCGGTCTGCGCCAGCGCTTCAAGGATGAGCACGCCCGGCATGATGGGCACCCCGGGGAAATGTCCCTGGAAGAACGGCTCGTTCATGGTGACGTTTTTATAGGCGCGGATATGCGAACCGGGAACGCATTCCACCACCCTGTCCACCAGCAGGAAGGGATAGCGGTGGGGAAGGATGGCCTGGATGCGCTGGATATCCATCGTGATGGGCGTTTCCTGACTCATGAAAACTCCTTTTTCCTGTGCGTCGGTCCTGCCACCTTAGCCCGTGACGTGCCGGGGCACAAGGGCTGCACGGCGGCAAACACAAAAAAACCCGGCGCGGGGCCGGGTCTTTTTTGCTGTCCGAGGGAAATGGCGGCTTACTTCTTGTCGCCCTTTTCCTTGAAGATCTTGTTGACTTCAGCCAGCACGTCGGGGGTGAGATCCATGCTCTGGTCGGCATAGAGGACGCCGCCCGCCGTGATGTCCACCACGAAGGTGAAACCCTTGCGCTTGGCCACTTCATAGGTGGCATTGAAGACCATGGTCACCATGTCCTGGCGCAGCTTGACTTCTTCTTGTTCGACCTTGCGCATGAAGTTGCGGGTCTTCTGATCGAGTTCCTGCTTGGACTTGATGAAGGCCAGCTTCTTTTCCTCGCTCGCCTTGGGGCCCTTGAGGTCTTCGGCCTTCTTCTTCAGCGCTTCGCCCTGCTTTTCGAGGGACTCGCGCTCCTTGCCGAACTGCTTTTCCATCTTTTCCTTGGCGGCCTTGGCCGGTTCGCTCTGAGTGGCGACGGCCTGCATGTCCACGACGCCGATCTTGGGCGTCAGCGTAGCGGCAGCGTCCGCGGCAAAGGCGGAACCAACCAGCATCAGGCTCAGGGCAAGGGTCAGAAACAGGACTTTACGCATGGGGAACACTCCATTTCAGTAATCGGTCGTGTGTGAATGTGTCAAAGCGTAGCAACGCTTTCAGGCTTTGTCTGCAGAACGGGAAGAGCTGGCTGGCTGCTTCGTTCGGCGCGCCTATCACATAGCACCAGACGTACCGTCAGTCAATGAATTCTGTGCCGTACGACGCTTGGACAAGCGATCGCGGTAGGCAAGGATGCCCTCCGCCAGGCCTTCGGCCAGAGCGTGTCTGTACTTGGCGTCCAAAAGGCGCTTGGCTTCCTGTCCGTGCGTGCAGTACCCCACTTCCACAAGGACGGCGGGCATGTTGGCGCCCAGCAGGACATGGAAGGGCGCGGACTTGGTGCCGTTGTTGCGCACTTCGTAGCCTCGCCGCTTGAGGCGGAAGAGGGAAAGCCGCTGGATATCCGAGGCAAGGCGGCGCGACTCGTCCACACGTGCCGACAACATCACTTCCGCCAGCATGCTCTGCATATTGCCCAGCCGCCGTTCGCTGCGGGCGTTTTCCAGCGCGGCCACTCGTGCGGCGTGCTGGTTGCTGGCAAAGTCGAGGTAGTAGGTCTCGAAGCCCTGGACGGAGCGGTCCTCGTTGGCGTTGACATGGATGGAGACGAAGAGGTCGCATTCCTTGCGGTTGGCCGCCACCGTACGCTGGCTCAGGCCCACGGCGCGATCGTCCCGGCGGCTGTAAACGACATCGAGGCCGTTGGCCTCCAGCAGGCGGCCCAGACGCAGGGCGATGTCCAGGGTGATGACCCGTTCCACCACCTTGTTGTGGCTGGTGCCGGGGTCGCGTCCGCCGTGACCGGCGTCGATGAAGACGCGTTGCACGCTCAGGCCGAGTTGGCTCGCCATGTCGGCCACCTGACGCGCGCTGACCCGGCGTTCACGCCGAGGAGCTTCGGCGATGTCCGTGTCTCCCTTTTCCGCACGGGGCAGGCGGTTCTTGCCGGACGTCACCCGAACCACGATGCGGCTGGGGTTTTCTTCGGAATCCGTATCGAAGCGCGCCACCTCGCGGAACGTAAGTTCCACCTGCGCATCCTTCTTGAGCTTCTTGACCGCGATGTTCTGGAGCAGGCTGCCGTTGACCTTGACGCCCTTGCGCACGTCGTCGGCCACGGCCGTATTCTTGAGCCGCAGGACGAGGCGGTCCGGCTGGGACTTGCTGCCGCGCACCAGGCGGGTGTCGTACGTGGTGGAGGTATTGAGCTCCAGCACGACCTCAACGCTGTTCTTGCCCGGCGAATCCCAGGAAAGCATTTGCAGTTCCGGCGCGGCAGGCCGCTGCGCCGTGCGTACGGATGCTTCCTTCTGCGGACCTCCGTCCAGTTCCGCCAGCAGCTGCCGCCCCTTGCCGGCCATGTCTCCCTTGGCGTAGCTCTTCAGCTGTTCGCTGAGGAAACGCCGGGCCTCTCCGGCATCGTCCAGCTCCTGCGCGGAGAGGACGGCGGCCTGATAGAGGGCGTCGTCAGCCAGGGCGCTGCGCGGGAACTGATCCGGGACCGCGGCATAGAGGGCGACCGCGGCCTGGAACTCCTTGTCGAGGTGCGAGCAGCGGGCCAGCGCCTCACGGCAGACGGCCGCACGATAGAGCGCCCCCGCGCCTATGGCCGGAGAGGGCTTGGCGGCGTGCACGGAAAGGAAGCGCTGCTCCAGCTTTTCCCACGGCTCACGCCAGCAGGACCGCTTCTTGTCCTTGCGCAGGGCGTCCATCTCCGCCTTGGCCTGCTGATAGACGGCCTGCGGCCGCTGTGCCGGGCGAACATCGGGGATGGCCGCTTCCGGCGCAGGTGCTTGCGCGGCCGGGGCGGCTGCCGCCGTCCCGACTGGGGCCAGGCTGGCGGTAAGATTGCTGCGCAGCTCACGGGCCTGATCGCGCATGTCCCCACGGGGATACTGCCGTTCAAGGCGGTCCAGCAGGGCCAGCGCCGCCTTGTCGTCCTTGAGGTAGGAGGCCGTCAGCAGGGCAGCCCGGAAGAGGGCATCGTCGGCAAGGCGGCTGTCGGCATGCTTGAGCGCCACTTCTTCGTAGCAGTCCACGGCCCGTTGTGCGTCCTTGCGGGTAAAGGAACGGCGCGCCAGCTGTTCGAGGCTTTCCCCGGCCTTGAACAGGGCGGCGGCCCGGTTGGGCCAGTCCGTGTCGCTGCGGTAGATGTCGCTGAATTCCTCCGCCAGGTTTTCCCACGGCTCCCGCTGCATGGAGCGTTTCTCGTCCAGCTTGAGCCGCTCCACGCCGGCCTTGGCGTCCGCGTAGCGCTTTTCAGTGGGGGGGAGCGCCGAATAACCGGCATCGTAGCAGAGCACGACCAGCGCGAAAAGAGCCAGCATGAAGGCCAGCGGCGGCGCCAGACGCCGCAGCACGCCGCTGCCGTTGCCCGTCTTTTCGGAAGATGTAGTTCGCTTTGCCATAGTGTTTTCCCGCCAGGCCCGCAGAGCAGACGGGCCGCCTTCTCTCCCTGGAGGCCTTGCGCTGCTGTGGCAGTGGGGGGAGGACAAGGCTCAGGAGTACTCTATGATTTCTTTCTTATCCTACTCGTAGTCTGTGGCGGGGTATTTGGCAAGGAATTTTTTTTTAGAAATGCTCTAAACAAAATTTACATGAAGTGATGAAAGTTTATATTCTGCCGTATCTGTGCACGATGAACAGCATAGCTAGAGATAAAACGTATCTGTTATAGTTTCAGATGCAGAGAAATGTGTCTTGATATGCATAAATAATAAAGGCGCCCTCCGCAGAGGACGCCTTTTTGCATTCCCGGCAGAACGGATCAGAAGAACTGACCCATGCTGAATTCCAGCCGCCCGGGCTCGCGCTCGTTGTCGTAGTCCTTGCTGAGCGGGATGCCGTAGGCGATGCGCAGGTCGCCCATGGGCGAGCGCCAGCGCAGTTCAAGGCCGGCGGAGTAGACGATCTTGTCGTACAGATCGTTGGCCTGCGTCTTGGAGTCGATGTTGAAGCCGGCATCTATGAAGGGCACGAGCGCAAGGCCCATATCCTTCTGGAAGGTCCAGACGTATTCCAGGTTGACCACGCCCATGCGGTCACCGCCGATCTGGTCGCCGCCGTAATTCTTGTCGCGGGGCGAAAGGTCGGAGTAGGAGAAGCCGCGGATGGTTTCCATGCCGCCCACCCAGAAGCGTTCGAAGACCGGCACGCGCTTGTCCGTATTCTGGAAGACGCCGCCGACGCGGGCCCGCAGGTGGATGGTGTTCTCCGGATTGAAGGACCAGAAGCCCTGCCAGTCCGCCACGGCCTTGATGAAGTTGTCCGTACCGCCCAGACCGCCGCCGCCGTATTCGGCCCAGAGGCGGGCGATGGTGCCCTTGGTGGGCCTGTCGCGGGCGTCGGTGGTGTCGCGCAGGATGCGGGCGTTGATGGCGCTGGTCCAGTTGTAGCCCTTGTAGTCGGTGATGTAGGGGGAGGCATCGTCGCCCACGTCCGAGAGGTAGTAGCGTTCCAGACGGTAGCCGATGCCGACGGAGGTATATTCGCCCACGGGGTAGGAGAAGTTGATGGTGTCCCCCATGGTCTCCTTGGTGAAGTCGTCCCAGTAGTCGCGCACGTAGTACAGATCGTTGCCGATGCTGAGATCCGTATCGTAGACGCGCGGATTGGTGAAGGACAGGATGCCCGACGTGCGCCGCCAGGAGAAGAAGCCCTGCAATTGCAGCCAGTAGCCGCGGCCGAAGAGGTTGCGCTCCATGATGGAGGCGGAGACGCCCACATCATAATAGGTGGAGTAGCCGATGCCGCCCATGAGCGCGCCGGTGTTGGTCTCATTGACCTTGACCTTGAGGTCCACCTCGTCGTCCTTGCCGGTGGGCACGAGTTCCGTGTCCACGGCGGAGAAGTAGCGCAGGCGGTTCAGGCGCTCGGTGGAGCGGCGCAGCTTGGCCCCGTCGTACATGTCGCCGTCGCCCAGGCGCATCTCGCGCAGGATGACGTTGTCGCGGGTCTTCACGTTGCCTTCGACGATGAGGCGGCGGATGAAGACCTTTTGCTTCTTGCTGATCTGGTAGCCCACGTCCACCAGAGGCTCGTCGCCGTCCACCTTGAGGATGCGGGTGTCCACTTCGGCAAAGGCGTAGCCCTGGTCAGCGTAATAGTTGGTCAGGCGTTTGGTGTCCTCCTGCATGACGGTAACGGAAAAATAGTCGTTATCGTCGCGCCAGTTGTCCATCTCCACCTGGGCGAGCATGGCGTCCTCGGTGTCGATGACGTCGCCGCCGAACTTGACGTCCCGCACCTTGTAGCGCGGGCCTTCGTTGACGAGGAAGGTGATGTAGATGCCGTCTTCCTTGTACTGGATGTCCGGCGCGGACACCTGGATGTCCACAAAGCCCTGGCTCAGGCCATAGGCGGCGATGGCGTTGGTGTCGCGTTCGATGTATTCGTCCTTGAGCACGCCGGTGCCGGTGAACCAGGACAGGATGGTGCGGGGACGCAGGGCCAGATACTTGTCAAGGCCGCCGCGGTCCAGCTCCTTGATGCCGTCGATATTGACTTCCTTGATGTAGAGCTTGTTGCCTTCCTCCACGGAGATGACCAGGACGGCGCCCTTGCCGCCCTGACGGGATTCCAGCCTGTAGGAAGCCTTGGCAAGGTAGTAGCCTTCCTTGCGGTAGAGCTCGTTGATCTTCTGGAGGTCGTCGGAGATGAGCTGCTCGTTGAGCACGTTGCCGCTGCGGGTGCCCATCGCCGCCAGCACGTCGTCGGCGTCCACGGCGTCGGAACCTTCGACGATGATGTTCTCGATACGGGGCTTTTCGCTGACGGTGAAGACAAGGACATTGCCTTCAAGGGTCGCCCGCACGTCGTTGAAGTAGCCCATCTCCCAGATGCGCTTGACTTCTTCGTTGATGGCGTCGGCATCCGGGCTGTCGCCGCGGCGGATGGTCAGGCGCGTCAGCACCACGTCCGGGTCCATGACCTGGAGACCGCGCACCTGCACGTCGGCGAGGCCCTTGGTCGTGCCCTGCATGGGGACGAAGTCCGGCATCTGATCGAGCGCGGGAGCAGCGGCGGGCGCGGCCGCCGGTGCCGGGGCGCTGCCCGCGCCCATGACGCTGGCGGCCCGTCCGGCCAGATCGCTGGCGCATTCGGCCAGCGCTATGAGCGAATCACGCTCGAAGCGTGCGGGGACGGCCTGGCCCTCTTCCACGGGCACAAGGCGGGTATCCATGCTGAAGCCCGTTCCCTGCTCGCTGAAGCTGCCGTAGACGACGAGATCGGCGCCGGCCATGCGGCCCAGACGCCGGGCTTCGGCCAGGTCCACGGAGCCGTTGCCGCCGCGGGCCAGCAGACCGCGGGCTTTGTCCATGGGGATGGGGCTGAGTCCGTTCTGCGCGAGCTGGTCACAGATAAGCTGGGGCACATCCTGCGAAGCATTGGGCATTTCCGGGCCGGTGCTGGCCTGGAAGGGCAGCACGAGCACCTTTTGTCCGGCGGCGTTCGCCGCGGTCACGGCGCACACCAGCAGCAAGGCCGGCACAATGAAGAGGGAGGAGAGCCTACGCAAATACTTTTTCATACAATATCCCCGCTCTGAGTTCCAAACTGCGCTGCATGGTAGCGGCCAGGTCCGCATTGTGCGTGACCACTACGAGCGTCATGCCCAGTTCCTTGTTCAGCTCCGTCAGCAGTTCGCCGATCTGCGCCCCGGTATGCTCGTCCAGATTGCCCGTGGGCTCGTCGGCGAGCAGGACCCGCGGCCGCATGAGGATGGCGCGCGCTATGGCCACGCGCTGCCGTTCACCGCCGGACATGGTGGCGACGGAGCTCTGCATGCGGTGCGAGAGCCCGACCCTGTCCAGCATTTCCCGCGCCAGCGGCAAAACGTCGGCATGGCGACGCCCGGCCACGAAGGCAGGCATCGCCACATTTTCCACTGCCGTGAATTCCGGCAGCAGATGGTGGAATTGAAAGACAAAGCCCAGCGCGGCATTGCGGAAATGCGCCTTTTCGTCCGCGTTCATGGCGGCCATGTCTTTACCGTCGAACAAGATACGTCCTGACGAGGGAGTATCAAGAGCTCCCATAAGATGCAAGAGGGTCGACTTGCCCGAACCGGAGGCCCCCACTATGGCCAGGGACTCCCCTTCATCAATTACCATATTGATATTCTTGAAAATCTCTAGATTTTCAGGGCCGTCAAAATGTTTGCTCACATCAAGGAATCGGTACAGTTCGGACATGGCGGTTATTCGTAGCGCAAAGCTTCGGCCGGAACGAGGCGGGCGGCCTGCCGCGCCGGATAGAGGGTGGCCAGGAAGCAGAGCAGCATGGCGCTGGCGCCCACGATGAGCACGTCGGGCACGGTGATGATGATGGGGAGATGGTCGAGGGTGTAGACGTTTTCCGGCAGCTTGATGAAGCGGTACTTGCGCAGGGCCCAGCCGAGAGTGAGGCCCATCCCGTAGCCCAGCAGGGTGCCGACCAGGCCGATGATGGTCCCCTGGAGCATGAAGATGTTGCGGATCATGCGGCTGGTGGCGCCCATGGACATCATGATGGCGATGTCCCGCGTCTTTTCCATGACCAGCATGACCAGCGAGGTGACGATGGAAAAGGAGCCGATGAGCACCACCATGGCGAGCAGGATGAACATGCCGACCTTTTCCAGCTTGAGGGCCGCGAAGAGGTTGGCGTTCATCTCCATCCAGTGGCGGACATAGAAGGGGCTGCCCAGTTCCCCGGCCAGTTCGTTGGCGATGACGTCGGCACGGAAGAGATCGTCCACGGTGATCTCGATGCCGGTCAGGTAGCCCTCCGGCAGGCCCAGCACGCTGCGGGCCACGTCCAGCGCGACGAAAGCCAGGGAAGAGTCGTATTCGAACATGCCGGTCTTGAAGGTGCCCACCACAACGAAAGGCTTGACGTCGGGCTGATAGCCGGCCGCGCCCTTCTTGCCGGAAGGGGTGAGCAGGTTGACGCGGCTGCCGAGGACCACGCCGAGGCGGCGGGCCAGTTCATCGCCGATGATGATGCCCGGCAGGCCTTCCCGCACGAGGTCGCCCACAGCGCCCTGCCGCAGTTTGCCCAGCATGGTGACGACGTCCGGCGCGGTGGCCGGGTCCACGCCGCGCAGCACGATGCCCTTGACGCTGCCGTTGGCCGAGACCATGCACTCGGTATAGATGAACGGCGTTGCCCCGGTGACATGCGGGACGCTGAGCGTCCGCTCGCGCAGATCAGGCATGCGCTGGAAGGCCGCCGGCTGATAGGACATGACGATGCCGTGAGCGTTGGCCCCCAGGATCTTGTCCCGCATGTCCGTGGTCAGGCCGTTGTACACCCCAAGGACGACCACCAAAGCGCCGACCCCCAGCGCCACGCCCAGGATGGACATGAGCGAGATGACCGAGATGAAGGTCTGTTTGCGGCGCGAAAACAGATAGCGCCGGGCGACGAAAAGGGCGAAGGAGGATCGGCCCACCTAATACTCCGGCCGCAGCAGCGGGAAGAGGATGACCTCGCGAATGGACGCCGAATCCGTCAGCAACATGACCAGCCGGTCTATGCCCACGCCCTGTCCGGCAGCGGGCGGCATGCCGTATTCCAGGGCGCGCAGGTAGTCCTCGTCCATGCAATGGGCTTCGTCGTCCCCGGCTTCCTTTTCCCGCACCTGCGCCTCGAAGCGGTTGCGCTGGTCCATGGGATCGTTGAGCTCGGAAAAGGCGTTGGCCATTTCCCTGCCGGTCATGAAGAGTTCGAAGCGGTCCGTGATGTCCGGGTTCTCGTCATTGCGCCGCGACAGCGGCGAGATGGCCGTGGGGTAGTGGTAGATGAAATGCGGCTGGATGAGCTTCTCTTCCACGTCGAGGTCAAAAACCTTGGCCTGCATCTTGCCCAGCTCCTCGCCTTCGGCCACCTTTTCGCCCTTTTCCGTGAGGTAGGCCTTGACCTTGTTGTAGTCGGTATAGAAGGAGGGCGCATGTCCGCCGACCTGCTCCAGCGATTCATGGAAGGTCATCCGCTTCCAGTGGCCGGGGGTCAGGTCGATCTCCTGCCCCTGATAGGTGATGACGGTGCTGCCGCAGACCTTCTCCGCCAGCCGGGCGAAGAGCTCTTCGGTCAGGTCCATGAGATCGCGGAAGGTGGCATAGGCCCAGTAGAACTCGCACATGGTGAATTCGGGGTTATGGCGGGTGTCTATGCCTTCGTTGCGGAAGTTGCGGTTGAGCTCGAAGACCTTTTCAAAGCCGCCCACAAGCAGACGCTTGAGGTAGAGCTCAGGCGCGATGCGCATGTACAGCTGAAGGTCGAGCGCATTATGATGCGTGATGAAGGGGCGGGCCGTGGCGCCTCCGGCCAGGGGCTGCATCATGGGCGTCTCCACTTCCATGAAGCCCTTTTCCTGCAGGAAGGAGCGGAACTCGCTCACGATGAGGCTGCGCTTGCGGAAGATGTCCCGCGCGCGCTCGTTGACCGTCAGGTCGACATAGCGCTGGCGGTAGCGCGTCTCCATGTCCTTGAGGCCGTGGTATTTTTCCGGCAGGGGACGCATGGAGCGCGTGATGAGCTTGAGGCTGCGGCAGGCGATGGTCAGCTCATTGGTCTTGGTGCGGAACAGATGCCCGGAAACGCCGACGATGTCGCCGACATCCAGCTTCTTGACCACGGCAAAGACGTCTTCGGGCAGCTCTTCGCGGCTGGCGTAGCACTGGATGCGCCCGCTCTGATCCATGAGGTGGAAGAAGAGCACCTTGCCGAAGCTGCGCAGCGAGACGATGCGCCCGGCCAGCGCAAAGACGTCCCCGGCCTGATCCAGCGCCTCGCCTTCCAGCTCGCCGAACTGGTCGAGGACCTCGCCGATGGCATGTTCCTTGCGGAAGTCGTTGGGGAAGAGCGGCACGCCGGCATCCAGCAGGTCACAGGCCTTCACCACGCGATTCTTGACCACCTCGTTGAGGTCGTCGCGTTTGGCGAGCCCTTCCAGCATGGGCATGAAATACGCGGCATGGGCGGACTTGGTGTTCAGCTTCACCTTGGGCTTCTGCGGACTCTTTTCCCGTTCTTCCACAATACATCTCCTCGCGGCTAACGCGCCAATAATTGCTGGAGCAGCCTAGTCCAAGCCTTGGCGGCAGTCAAGGACCCGGTCCGCGCCGGGGCGTCTTTCTTCGCGCGGCGGGCGCGCCTGACGGCTTGTCTTTCTTGACACGATACGCCATAGTGCTCCCCTTGGCATCAAATTACAGAGCGAGGCGCAGATGAAAAAACTGACTATCTCCTTTCTGGGGCGGGACTGTCCCGGAGCCGTGTCCACGGTGAGCCAGATCCTCGGCCAGAGCGGCTGCAATATCGTGGAAGTGACGCAGACCATCCTGTCCGGCGAGTTTGCCGCTATTTTTATTGTCCAGGCTCCTGACACGCTGGAGCAGGAAGAGCTGCGGCGTCTGCTGCTGACCGGGCTGGAGGCCGCCGGGCAGGACCTGTCCGTGCTGGTGCGCCCGGCCGTGGAAGGGCAGTGGGGCACAGGGCTTGTCTGCGATCCCTTCGTGGTGACGGCGGACGGGCCGGACCACACCGGACAGATCGCGGCCATGAGCCGCATCTTCGCCCAGCACAGCATCAATATCGAAAGCCTCAAGGCCATCCTGGGCGAGGGCGGCCCGAATCATGCGCTCTTCGTGTTCGAGGTCATGGTGCCGGAAGATGTGGACCTTGGCCGCCTGCGCCGTGAACTCATGGTGGAGGGCAAGAAGCACGACCTGCGCGTGAGCGTGCAGCACCGCGACATTTTCGAAGCCGTGCACCGCGTGGCGTCGTTCTGAGGCAACGGCCATGCGATGCCCCGCGCTGTTTTTGCTGGCTGTCTGGCTCGTCTGCCCGGCGTTCGCGTCTGCCGCGGCGGCGGACGGGGACGGAGGGCGGCCTGCTCCGGGATCGCCCTCTCTGGACGTTACGCCCCCGGAGGGCTGGACGGCGGCAAGCGAAGCGCCTGAAGGCATGTTTGCCGGCTGCCGGAGCTACTCGCGCACGGACGAGCTCTTCGCCCTGATGGCCTGCGCCGAGGATATCGACCTTTCCCAAAACACGGATGAAGGCTACCGCCCCCTGGGGGACGCCCTTCTCCGCAGCGGCGAGGAAGGGGTCCTGCTGCTTGCTCCCCGCAAGCAGGGGAAGGGGGTCGGGCTCTTCGTGCTGCTCGGACAGCCGGGGTCCGTCTGGCGGCGGCAGGAGGCGGCTCCCATGCTGGCGGCCTTCGCAGGCGCGTATGCCGTGCCGGAACAGCTGCTGGCCCCGCCTATCGATCCGGTCCGCTATCTGGGGACGTTCTCCCCCGAGGATCAGGGCCGGGAAGAGGAACTCGGCTGCACGGTCTATGTGCGCTCGCTGCCGGGCAATGCAGAGGGCAAGCTGCTGGCGGCCATCCTGCCCTATTCCGCCGCCTGGCTGGACAAGCCGGAACTGCTGGCCTCTCTGGAATCCTTCTGGGGAGAACTCGCGCCGGAGGGCGAACACTGGACGGCCGGGCCGAAACGCCATGCCGCCATCTCCGCCGACGGGCGGGCGCTCTGCCTGCTCATGGCCGTCGCCGCGGAAACGACGGACACGACCGAGGCTGTCCGCCAGGCCATGTGCGATCTGCCCGGCTTTGTCTGGTGATGGTCTTTGTCACGCTATCCAACGACCGACAGCCCCAAAGGAGACGACATGCCTTTTCAGAAATTCCTCAACACGCTTCAGGGAACGTGCGGCATGCGCGGCTTCCTTGCGCTGCTGCCTTTGCTCTGCCTGCTTGTCCTGCCTGCGGCCGCGCCGCGCGCCGCATCCCTTCCCCCGGCCGTGACGCCGCCCGCGGGCTGGAAGGAAGTGAAGGATGCCGCCGAACTGGAGCACATTTTCGCGGACACCCCCGTTGTCCCGCGCGAGTCCAGCCGTATCTATGCTCGCGCCGACGGTACGCTTTGCCTCATGGTCAGTTCCGGCATCCCGGCGGAGGCCTTTTCCCGCGAGCATGAAGGGTATCGCCGGCTGGGCAAGGGCTTTGTGTCCGACGATATCATGACTGAGGAAAGGGAATTGATCGCCCCCGCCCGCAACGGTGGCGACGGCGGTCGGTTCGTCCTGTTCGGGCCGCCCAGCTCCCTGTTCCGGCTGGTCGAAGTCGCCCCCATGCTGGCGGCATACGCAAAACACTTTGACATCCCCGCGGAGCTGACGGACAAGCCTGTCGATCCGTCCCGCTATGTGGGGAAGTTCGCCTCGCCCGCTTCAGGGCAGAAGGATGAATATGGCTGGTTGACGTACGCCCGTCCCCTCGCCAAGGACGGCAGGTCGATGATCGCGTTGCGGATCATTCCTTACGGCGAGGGCTGGATGCCCAGAAAGAATTTTCTTGCACTCGTGTGGGCCGCTTTTCTGAATCAGTGGGGAGAACTGACTCCCGACGGGAAGCACTGGCAAGCCGGCCGGGTCAGCCGTCTGGCCTTTTCCCGCGACGGCAAGGCCGCCTGTGTGCTCATGGCCATGACCGGCTACCCCGATGCCGAATGTGAGCAGGAATTGCGGCGGGCCATGCGCGATCTGCCCGATTTCGTCTGGTAAATTTCCCGCGCGGTTACACGCGACCCACAAGCAACCAACAGCGTCCTCCTGACGCTTTTTCCGGAGATACCATGCTTTCCGAACGCGAAGTCACCAGTACCCTGAACATGCTCCGCAACGAACACCTCGACGTGCGCACCGTCACGCTGGGCGTCAGCCTTTTCGACTGCGTGAGCCATGATCTGCAATTGTTCACCGACAACGTGCGGGCCAAGATCCGCCGCTACGCCTCCCAGCTCGTGAGCGTCTGCGATGAAGTGGGCGACAAGTACGGCATCCCCGTGGTCAACAAGCGCATCAGCGTCAGCCCCATCGCCGTGGTGGGCGCGCCCTTCGGCCCGGACGGCATGGTGCGCGTCTGCCGCGCCCTGGACGAGGCCGCCAAGGAGGCGGGCGTGGACTTTCTGGGCGGCTTTTCCGCCCTTGTGGAAAAAGGCTTCGCCAAAGGAGACCGCGCGCTCATCGAAGCCCTGCCCGAAGCGCTGGCCTCCACTGACCGCATCTGCTCCTCCATCAACGTCGCTTCCTCTCGCAGCGGCATCAACATGGACGCCGTGGCCCTTATGGGCCGCCAGATCCTCAAGGTGGCTGAAGCCACGCGCGACCGCGGCGGCCTCGGCTGCGCCAAGCTCGTGGTCTTCGCCAACATCCCGCAGGACGTGCCCTTCATGGCCGGCGCCTACCTCGGCGTGGGCGAGCCGGACGTGGTCATCAACGTGGGCGTATCCGGGCCCGGCGTGGTGAAAAAGGCCATCGACCGCGCGCTGGAGACCGGCCGCAACGACCGCGGCCAGCCCATGACCCTGCTGGACGTGGCCGAAGTCATCAAGCGCACCGCCTACAAGGTCACCCGCGTGGGCGAGATGATCGGTACCGAAGTGGCCCACCGCCTCGGCCTGCCTTTCGGCGTGGCCGACCTCTCCCTGGCCCCCACCCCCGCCGTGGGCGACAGCGTGGGCGAGATCTTCCAGTCCGTGGGCCTGTCCAGCATCGGCGCGCCCGGCACCACCGCCGTGCTCGCCATGCTCAATGACGCCGTGAAAAAGGGCGGCGCGTTCGCCTCCTCCTCCGTGGGCGGCCTGTCCGGGGCCTTCATCCCCGTCTCCGAAGACTCCAGCATCGAGGCGGCCGCCACCTCCGGCCTGCTCAGTCTCGAAAAGCTCGAAGCCATGACCAGCGTCTGTTCCGTGGGCCTTGACATGATCGCCATCCCCGGCGACACCCCCGCCAGCAGCATCTCCGGCATCATCGCCGATGAAATGGCTATCGGCATGATCAATCACAAGACCACCGCCGTGCGCGTCATCCCCGTGCCCGGCAAGGGCGTGGGCGAAGAAGTCTCCTTCGGCGGCCTCCTGGGCAAGGCCGCCATCATCCCCGTGCCCCGCGGCGACGCCTCCGGCTTCATCAACCTCGGCGGCCGCATCCCCGCGCCTATCCATAGCCTGAAGAACTAGTCCGCCTTTTCTTGCAGGGCTGCATTGTGGGGGGAAGGGGACACCGCGCCTGGCGCGGGCGGTGTCCCCTTCCCCCCACGCCCCCCATCCCTCCCCCGCGCGCTTTGCAGGCGCAATGCCACGGCGTCGTATCGCTCAGGCTTTCCTTAAGAGAATTTCCTGTTTGAAACGATATGGCCTGGCCATTCGCAAAAAAAAAACGCGGTTTTTCCGCTCGTTTTCGTCTGGGCGGCGCTGTG
>DGYFI06202__coassemble_407_pt1 | contig 41000 bp, 35 predicted proteins | sample DGYFI06202__metabat2_high_PE_036 | metagenome-assembled genome bin DGYFI06202
GCCGTGCCCGTTGGCGACGCAGGAGCCTTACGGGCATCGACAGCAGAGCGAGGGGGTTCCCCTCCCCCCTAAAAAACACGCTACCCGCCATGCCCGCCGCGGCATCAGGCTTTGCCGTCCAGATATTTTTCCACATAGCCGCGGGCCTCGTAGAGCACGCCGTCCTCGTAGCGGGTACGGGCGCTGCCCATGAGCACGAGGGTGGACATGTCCACGTCGTCCGCGGGGAAATCGGCCAGCCTACCGACCCAGCGTTCTTCCTGCGGGCGGCCGGCGTTCTTCACCCAGGCGCAGAGCAGGTCCTCCCCGCGTTCCTCACGGAAGATGCGCAGCGCCTCCTCCAGCAGATGGCGGCGCTTGCGGCCCGCGGGATTGTACAGGGTCACCGGCAGGGCGGAGGCGGCCACGGCCCGCAGGTTGCGGCGCACCTCGTCGGCGGGCACCAGCAGATCCGAGAGGCTGACCAGCGAAAAGCCGTTCTGCAGGGGCGCGCCCAGCGAGGCGGCGGCGATATTGGCGGCCGTGATGCCGGGCAGCACCGTTATGGGGATATCGTGGAAGGCCGCCTCGCGGGAACGCAGCTCGAACAGCAGGCCCGCCATGGCCAGGATGCCGGGATCGCCGGAACAGACCATGCAGACCGTATGCCCGGCGGCGGCGCTTTCCAGCGTGCGGCGGCAGCGTTCGACCTCGCCCATCATGCCGTTCTGGATCACTTCGCGGTTGCCGATGCGCTGTCGGATGAAGTCCAGATAGGGGCCGTAACCGGCCAGCACGTCGCTGTCCGCGATGGCCGCGCTGACCTGCGGGGTGATCTGCGCCTCGTCGCCGGAGCCGAGGCCCACCACCAGCACCCGGCCGCGTTCGCGCGAGGGGCCGGCCAGATGGGGCAGACAGGCCAGCGCCAGCGTGACGCCCTCCCCGACGACCTTGGGCTGGAGGAGACGCCCGCCCTTCCCGGCGGAGAGCAGGCAGGCGGCCTCGCTGACCGAGGCGGTGCCCACACGGGCCTGCACCGTGGCCGAAGGCGTGGGCACGGGCACTTCGTCGAGCTTCTCGGCGGGGTAGAGATCCAGCGGCGTTCCCCATTCCCGCGCCAGGGCAAGGATGGCTTCCTCGTCGGCCTTGATGCTGCAGGAGGCCAGCCGGGCGATCTGCCCGGGGGCGATCCCCAGCCGGGCAAGGCAGGCTTCCGCCTCGCGCCGCAGCGTTTCCGGGGCCGTGCCGCGACGGCAGCCCAGGCCCAGCACGAGGGCGCGGCTCGTGATGTCCAGATGTTCCACGCCGGTGGGCACGGAGCCCTCCGCATCCCAGAGCACGGCGCGCGGCGTGCGGATATCCTCGGCCCGCGCCGCAAAGACCACCTGACCGGTGGCGGCGAAATGGGCGTCGTAGATCTCGCGCGGACCGCAGAAGGTGATGCTTTCGCCGGCCAGCAGGGCCGCATTGAGGGGCCGGATGGCATTGCCCGTCAGCACACGGGCATGGAGGCGGGCCGCCACTTCGTCAAAGGCGGGCAGGCCGTTCACGTCCGTCGCCGTGCCGATGACCGCCTGACCGCCGGTGAGGCGGGCGATGCGCCGGGCCAGCCGGTTGGCCCCGCCCAGATGACCGGAGGTGAGGCTGATGATGTGGCTGCCGCTTTCCGGGCAGGCCAGCACCGCCGGGTCCGTGGATTTGTCTTCCAGCAGGGGCGCGATCTTGCGCACGGCGATGCCGGTGGCGCTGATGAAGACATGGGCCGCGAACTGCCGCCACTGGGCCCGCAGGGCGGCGTCGAAGTCCTCGCCCGGCAGGTGGATGATGCCGGCGGCGGTCTCCTCCGCGCTCAGGGGGCGGGTGCAGAAGATGCGCACAGGCAGGTCGAGCCCGGCCGCCATCTCGCGGGCCCGTACGAGACCTTTGGCCGTAAAGGCGTAGACGGCGCAGGGGCCGTCGAAGTGTTCCGCGGGCAGATGATTGCGGTAGCCGTGCGAAAACTGCGCGTCATAAAGGCGGGACGAACTTTCTTGCGGGCGTAGTGCCTCGCCCACGAGGATGAGGGCCTGACGGCCGATGCCCGCCGCTTCCACCTGCGCGGCGATGTCCGCGAGGCTGCCGCGCAGGACGCGTTCATCCGGCCAGGAGGCGCGGTAGACCACCGCCGCGGGCGTCTCGGGCGCAAGGCCGCCTTCCTTCATGAGGCGGGCGGACAGCGCGGCGATGTGGCCCGTACTGAGGAAGAAGGCCAGCGTGGCCCCGGTGCGGGCAAAGGCCGCCGCGTCCTCGGCGGCGGGCATGGGCGTGCGGCCCGGCGTGCGGGTGAGGACCACGCTTTGGCTGCCGTCCGGGCAGGTCAGTTCGCAGCCCAGCGCGGCGGCCGCGGCAAAGACGCTGCTGACGCCCGGCACGATGACGCTTTGGATGCCGCGTTCCGCGAGGCCGCGTATCTGCTCGTTGATGGCGCCGTACATGGCCGGGTCGCCGGTGTGCAGGCGCACGACCTTCCGTCCCGCTTCGGCGGCCTCGCTCAGGCAGTCCACCTGTGCCGCCAGATCCATGCCGGCGCTGTCGAGGCGGCGGCAGGAGGGCTTGCAGCAGGCCAGATGACCGGGGTTGACCAGCGAACCGGCGTAGAGCACGAGGTCCGCCTCTTCCAGCAGACGACGGCCGCGAACAGTGATGAGGTCTTCCGCGCCCGGACCGGCGCCCACGAAGTTGACGATGCTTTTCATGCCTGAGCCTCTTTCTGGAAGGTGAAGATATGGATGGTGTGCTGCGGGCTGAGATGACGGTGCACGCGGGCAAGGGGAGCCTCCACGGCCACATCCAGACGGCAGATGCCCGTGCGCCGCTCCGGCGACCAGTGCAGCAGATCGGCAAAGCTCTGCAGGGTGACGGACGAGGCCGCCAGCAGGCCGCCGGGCCGCAGACGCTCCATGCAGGCCGTCAGCAGCTCGGGCAGCTCCCGGCCCCCGCCGCCGAGAAATATCCTGTCCGGGTCGGGCAGGCCCTCCGGCGCGCCGGCGGGCAGGCGTGCCAGGGCCAGCGCTTCGCCCGTGCGGGCGGCATAGTTGGCCACGCCGAGCCGGCGGGCGTTGCGCTCCATGAGGGCCACGCGTTCGGCCTTGCGTTCCACGCCCACCACGTGCAGGCCGGGGCAGAGGGCCGCGGCTTCCAGCCCTACGGAGCCGCTGCCCGCGCCCATGTCCCACAGGACGCCCCAGTGCGGCAGGCGCAGGCGGGAAAGGATGACCGCCCGCACGTCCGGCGCGGTGATGAGATGGGCCTCATGGGCGTAGGCCGTATCCGGCAGGCCCAGGGCCAGCAGGGGCGGCAGGGCCGTCCGGGCGGGATCGTCCGCCTGCTGTTCCAGCAAAACCAGCAGGGAGGTGGGCCCGCAGGACAGGGCGGCGATGTCGCCCAGCGGGGCCTGCACGAGGCGTTCTTCCGAACTACCCAGACGCTCGGCCATGACGGCGGCCCGTCCGGCGGCTTCGGGATGCGTCTCCAGCACGGCGCGGGCAATGGCGTCCGCCGTGTGGCGGCTGCCCGCGTAGGTGACGGTGAGGGGCCATTGCGCGATCTGCCGGGCCGGGATGTCCTCCCCGGAGTGGACGCAGAAGAGGCGGGCCTCCTGCCAGGGGCGGCCCAGACGATGGAAAAGCGCCTGAAAGGCCGTGGGGCCGGGATGGAAAAGGAGATTGTCGCCCGGCCGGGCCTGAGCGGAGAGGGGGCCCCCGAAACCGTGGTACAGAGCGTCCCCGGAGGCCAGCACCGCGATGCGCTCCCCGCCCCGGCTGCGCCGGAGGATCTCCCCGGCGTCCTGCCGGGCATGGGCCGCGATGACGTGCGTTTCCTTCAGGGGCAGGGAGCAGGCCTCCAGCAGGGCGCGCGAAGCATAGACCGCGTCGGCCTGCGTGAGCAGGCGCTGCGTGGCCTCGTCGCCGGGAAAGCCGATGCCGCAGGAAATGATGTCCACCTGACCGTTGCACTGGTTCTCCGGCCGGAGGAAGTAGTCCGGCCCCACGCTTTCCGGCGGATCGGCCTGCCGCACGGCCCGCTCGTCCGTCTGATGGGCGCTCTGTGCGGGCGTCGTCTCCGGGAGCGCATCGGGCGTGTCCCCGGCGGCGTCCTGTCCGGCCGGGCGGCTTTGCTCCATGAGGAAGCTGCCGTCGAAATCAAAGACCAGCAGCCGCAGGGCGGGGGAGCCAGGACAATGCCGGGCGAACTGCTCCAGCGCCAGATGGGCCAGACGGTGCAGCAGGGCCGTACGCGTGGCGTCGGGCAGGGAGAGCAGGGCCTCGCGCACGGAGACGCTGTGCGCCAGCGCCTCGTGCAGGGCCGTGGCCTCCGGCAGGCAGCGCCGTACCTCGGCGCGCAGCAGTGCCATGTCCTGCTGGTTTTTGGCTGCATGGGTATTGCGGAAACCGGCGGCGTACTTGCAGAGCTTGCCCGCCATGCAGGCCACCACGATCTCCCGCATCTGGAGACGGCAGGCCTGTTCCAGACTTTCGGCGATGAAATCCCCGATGCAGACGAAAGCGCTTTCCGGCAGATCCGGCAGGCGCTTCCCGGCTCCCTTGCGGGTGCGGCCGCCGGTGCAGAAGACCATGCTGCGGCCGCCTTCGCGGGCATGGCCCTCCACGCAGATGCGGATGGTCGCGAGGTAGGCCTCGTGGCTGTAGGGGCGCACCAGCCCCGTGGTGCCGAGCAGAGAGAGGCCGCCCTCGATGCCCAGCTGCGGATTGAGGGTATGGCGCGCCAGTTCGGCGCCTTCGGGGATGCTGATCTCCAGCAGCCAGCAGCCGGAACGCAGTCCGGCCCGGCAAAGATTGTCCGCCAGCATGCGGCGCGGGCCGCTGTTGATGGCCCAGTGCCCCGGTTCGCAGTCCAGCCCGGCCCGCGTGCAGAGGCCTATGCCCGTGCCGCCGCGCAGGATGAGAGTTGCCTCGTCCACCCGCAGGAAGTAGTCTTCCGGGCGGCATTCGTCGGGCGTGGCGGCGCGCAGACGGGCGCAGACGGTGGCCCCGTGGGTGCAGTCGGGATCGTCGCCGCCGTTCTTGCGGATGCAGGCCATGTAGGGAGAGGGGGGCGGCAGCAACGGCAGACGGCGCTGCATGCCGTCGGGGAAATGCAGGCTGACGCTGTCCGCCTGTTCGCCGTCGCGCAGGCGCAACCAGGCCGCCACGGCCGCGGCCGCGGCGCAGGCCCCGGTGGAATAGCCCCAGCGCAAGCGTGTATGTTCCTTGTTCTCCATACGCGAAACAGGCGAGATGCGGTACGAAGGGCGGGAGGCCGGGCCTCAGGCGCTCTCCATGACGGCGTGCAGGGTGGCCACGGCCAGCGCGCTGCCGCCGCGCCGTCCTTCCAGCACGATCTGCGGCACGTCGCAGCGGGCCAGCAGTTCCTTGGATTCCACCACGTTGACGAAACCTACGGGCATGCCGACCACCAGCGCCGGGCGCACGCCCTCCTCAAGGATGTAGCGGGCGATGCGGGCCAGGGCCAGCGGGGCATTGCCGATGAGGACGATGGCCCCCGGCAGCAGGGGCCGGGCCTTCTCCGCGCTGCACAGGGCGCGGGCGCAGCCTTCGGCCCTGGCGCGGGCCGCGACGTCGGGGTCGCTGATGTAGCAGTGCAGATCCCCGGCGGCATAGTCCGGGTGCAGGCGGCGCAAGCGCTCCAGCGAAAGGCCGGAACGCAGCATGCTGGAATCGGTGAAGATGGGGGCATGCGCCCGCAGGGCCCGCAGACCGGCCTGGACGGCATCGTGCCGGAAGACCAGGGTGTCGGCTATGTGCAGGTCGGCGGTGGTGTGGATGAGGCGTCGGGCCACGCGCCACTCTTCCGCGGGCATGTCGCGATGGCGGGGATATTCCGCCTCGATGCAGCGGAAGCTCTCCCGCTCGATCTCCGCGCCGCTGAGGTTCCAGCGAATCTCCATACAGGCTCCCGGCTTACTTCTTTTTGACGAGCATGAGGGAAAGATAGGTCTCCGGGCGCTCCGCTATGGACGGCAGATCCGTCAGGATGCATTCGTCCGGCATGGAGAGGTGTTCGCCGTAGAGGATCTCCACATCCTCCTCGCGGGCCAGACGCTCGAGCAGGGCCTTGCGGCTGCGGTAGGTCTTGAGGAGGACAGTGGTCGAACCGGCGGGGAACTGGAGGCTGTCGGCCATCTCCGCCCGGAAGGAGGGCACGACGCGCAGCTGCTGGCCGTTCTCCACCAGCACGGTCTTGGCCTTGGCGGCGAAGGTCGCAAAGGAGGTGATGCCGGGGACGATCTCCACGTCAAGCTCGGGATGCTGCTGCCGGATGATGCGCAGCACGTAGCCGAACGTGCTGTAGGTCATGGCGTCGCCGAGGGTGGCGAAGGCGCAGTTGCGCCCGGCGCGCAGCTCCTTCAGGATGGCGGCGGCATTCTCCTCCACCTGGGCCTGACGCACAGCGGCGTCACGGGACATGCTGAACACGAGCCGGCGGATCTCTCCACGGGGGGAGAGGGATCCCACCACGCTCTCGGAGGTGCTGTCCTCGGCATTGGCCGAGATGACGGTAAAGATGACGTCGGCCCCGCGCAGCACTTCAGCGGCGCGGAACGTCAGGTATCGGGGGTCTCCGGGGCCGATGCCGACTCCGTACAGGCTACCGAGCTTCATGGACTGTTCCTTCGTGGCAGGGTGAGCACGCAGGCGCTCCCTCTGCGGTATGAATGACATGACGAAGACAGGGCGGCCAACTCCGCCGGGAAGCTGCCGCGGTCTTCCGTCCCTGTGCGGGGCCGCCGGTTCGGACGCCCCCCGTGGATAAGGACTGAAAATGCCGCGTATGTCAATAAAACATCAGCGCTGACCCGCGGCAGACCTGTCGTCGGGATCTGCCATCGGCGCGGCGGGCCGCCCCGCCGCGCCGGAACCACGGCCCCTTGCGGGACGTGTGGCCTAGTAAAGGTTATTGTCGATAAAGCGCTTGTCTTCCTTGCCCTTCCAGAAGTCGGCCACGCCGAGCTCTTCTTCGGCTTCCACGAGGATATCGCGGATGGCCTTGACCTGAGCGGGGCTGAGGGGGTTCTTCTGCTTGTGCGTGGCAAGGATCTCCTTGGCGCGCTCGCGGGCCTGTTCGTACAGGTCCGGCTTGCCGGAACGCACCCACATGTCGTAGTTCTCGCGGTTCATCAGGCGGTAGGTGCTCAGTTCGCCCAGATGTTCCATGGTATCCATTTCGGCAAGATAGGTGCCGAAGGGGCCGACTTCCTTGATCATGTCCGTGCAGAGGGTCGTGGCGTCAACCTTGAAGCCTGCCAGCATGCGCAGCACATAATCAATGACTTCGTCGTCCACAAGCAGGGTCGGGATGTCGAACGTAATGCCCGTCTCAAGCATGCCCTGACCGAAAAGAACACTGGCACCTGCCAGAGCGGTCATCAGGCGGTTGAGCGCGCGTTCGGCGCCGGCCTGCATGTCATTGCACTTGCTATCCGTCTAGCCACCGGCGATGTAGCTGGGGATATTGTAGTATTTGGACATGCGCGCGTGCGCGGCGTTGAGGACGAAGACCTCCGGCGCGCCCACGAGCGAAAGGCCCTTCTTCATGTCCATGACGCAGGCGGAAGAACCGTAGAAGGTGGGATTGCCCTTCCTCACGCACTGCATCAGGGTGTTGAAGGCCAGGAAGTCGGCATTGTGCACCGCCACGCTGCCCGCATAGTGGATGGGGGAGGTGGCCCCCTGCTGCACCATGACGAGGATGTGGTTGGGCAGGCCGGCTTCGGACACGATCATGGCGTTCTCGCACGCTTCCTCGGAGATGCGCAGCGGGCTGATGGTCGTGTGGTTGAAGGCCGTGCGGGGACGCTTTTTCAGCTCTTCCTTGCCGCCGGCGGCGACCTCGGCCATCTGGATCATCTTTTTCGTCTGGAAAGGCGAGCTGGAGACCAGATGCATGGGCTTGCTCGTGTAGCAGAAGGCCACTTCCGCATTGTGCATGGAAGCGGACTCGCTCGGCACGTCCTGCGGGCCGATGGCGCGGTTGTAGATGTGCACGTTGTCGAGCGCATCGACCACGCGCACGATGTCCACCGCGTCCTGCTTGATGGTGGAGCGGCGTTCGCCGGTGTTCATGTCCAGCGTGTAGATGCCTTCACCGAAGTTGGAGGCATACACCTGATCCTGGGCCATGTGGATGTCGTCTTCTTCGGTCCTGCCGTAGTGCACGAATTCCGAAGGCACGGCTTCCAGCATGTCCTCGACCAGATGGCGCGGGAAGTGGGTGCAGCCTTCGCTGTCTTCCCAGCACCCGTTGTCGCGAAGCACTTCACGGGCCTTTTCGCTGCCGAAGGAGACGCCGCGGTCCTTGAGGACTTCAAGGGAGGCTTCATGGATCTTTTCACAGTCCTTTTCCTGCAGGAAGTTCAGCGAAACGCCGACGCCGCCGGTAAGACTGGAATGCGCCCATCTTTTCATACGAGACCTCGCTCAAAAAGAAGGTGGGATGTGCGTTGGGGCGGGATGTCCGCCCGGCCTCTGCCAATGTGTGCAGCACCCGGAGAGCCTGCCGCGGCCTCCTCATGCTGCGGGAAATATCATCTGTTCCACATAGCTTTCCGAAAAGCCGCCGTGGGCGGAAAGCTCGATGTAGCGGGTCTGCCGGATCAGCTCCGCGGCGGCCGCCTGCGCTCCCTTTTCCGACACGTAGCGCAGCGCGCCGAAGCTCGCCGCATTGCCCAGCACGTGGACGCGCTGCTCCAGCCCGGCGGGGATGAGCCCGATGCGGGCGGCGCTGCGCGGCCGCATGGCCGAGCCGAAGCCCCCGGCAAGATAGAGACGCCGGACGTCCTCATGGCGCAGGCCGGCCTCCTGCAGGAGGATCTCCATGCCCGCCCGCACGGCGGCCTTGGCCAGCTGCACTTCGCGGATGTCGCGCTGGGTGAAGCGCACCGTCTCCGTGAGCAGCAGGGCATCGTCGCGGATGCGCCGGCCCAGCGGCGAGTCTCCGGCTTCCAGACGGCCCGTCTCGTCGACGCATCCGGCATCCAGCAGCAGGGCAAGGGCATCCAGCACGCCCGAACCGCAGATGCCCTGCGCCGGAGCGCCGCCTATGGTGCTGAAGCGCAGGCCCTGCGCGGCATCGGCTTCCACGGCGTCGATGGCCCCGTCCTGTCCGGCCATGCCGCAGGAAAGAGTAGCGCCCTCGAAGCAGGGACCGGCGGCAGCGGAGCAGGCCAGCAGCTTGCCGTCAGCATAAAGCACCGTTTCGGCATTGGTGCCCAGATCCACCAGCAGGAAGGGTTCCTGCGGGTGATGGGCGTCCGCCGCCAGCAGCGAGGCGACGATATCCGCCCCGATGTAGGAGGATATGCCGGGCATGAGGAAGCAGCGGCCCGCCGAACGTATGCCCAGTCGTTGCGCGGGCAGGCACATGGGTTCCAGCGTCACGGGGATGAAGGGGGCCTTGCTGATGTGCTCGCCGGGCAGGCCGCAGAGCAGGTGCAGCATGGTCGTGTTGCCGGTCAGGGAGAGCATGTCCACATCCTGGATGCCGCTTTCCGCCAGCAGGCGCTGCAACATGTCGTCGATCTGGCGGCAGATGGCCGCCTGCAGGGGGTTGCTCCCCTGCCGTCCCGCCTTTTCCCATTCCATTTCCCGATGGATGCGGCTGATGACGTCCGCCCCGTACGGAGACTGGGCATTGCGCTCACCGAGCGCGGCCACGATGCGCTGTCCGTCAAGATCCGCCAGCAGGGCGGCTACCGTGGTGGTGCCGATATCCACTATGAGCGCATGGGAAGTCCCTTGCGGGCGGAGCCCCAGGAGCTTTTCGCCGTGCAGCAGGGCCGCAAGCGCTTCGCCGGAACGGAGCTGGGCGGGCAGGGCCGTCAGTTCCTCGAGCGTGAGCTCGTGGCCCCCGGCCTGCGCGGCGGTCAGCAGGCGCTGCACGTCGCTGCGCTGATCTTCCAGCGTGGCCTCGCCCACGGCAAGGGGCACGCGGCGCACAAGCGGCTCCCGGACATAATCCATGTCCGCATACTGCGTGAGCACCTTCAGCGCGCCGGCGTGAGGCACGGTGATCTCCAGCCCGTCCCGCGCCCGCGTATGGCAGGCCAGCCGCAGGCCGGCGGCCAGCCGCCGTTCGCCGAGCAGGCTGCGCTCCTCGTCCGTGGGAGCGGTATCGGCGTAGATGAGGCACTTGCCGCACTTGCCGAGCCCGCAGGGCAGGGGCAGCAGGCCCGCGTCCCGCAGCAGCGGGGCGACAGGCTCGCCCGCCGTGCAGACGAAGTGTCGCGTTCCCTGCTGATGATGTACCGTCATGCGCGCTTCCATGATCTACTCCGCCTTGACGGCCGTGATGTTGCCGTCTCCATCCAGATCGACCGTCTGGCCGGGCAAAAGGGTCAGGAACCGTTCGTCCGTCCCGCCCGCCAGCAGGGCCCGCAGAAAATCCGTCCTGCCCGGGGTGCTGCGGTAGGGCAGGCCGCTGTCCTCCGCCACAAGCCGCGCGTCCCGCTCCACGTCCGCCTGTCTGGGGAAGCCCTCATGGCGGATGAGGCAGGCATTGGTGTAGTTGGCCAGCCACTCCCGTTCCTGGGCCATGAGGAACTCGGCATTCTCGCTGCCGAAGCGCTGGAGGTAGTCGTCGTAGCGCTCCCGGCGGGTGCGGATGAACTCCAGCTGCGAGTAGCGCAGCCAGCCGGCGCTCATCCAGTAGGTGCTGCCGTCCCGCGAGATATGGCCCAGCTCGCTCTGCGGGCAGCCCAGCAGCACGGGGATGCAGTCGTGCACTCGCGGCAGGACCAGCGTGGCCCTGCGGGCCGTGACGCCCGTCATGCCGCGTCCGCAGAGGCCGTACCCGAGGATGATGCGCGTGGCGCCCTCTTCTTCCAGCTCGCCGATAGCCGCGCACAACCGCCGCCGGAGTTCGTCGGGGTGGTCGTGCAGCCCCTGCTCGAGGTAGCGGATGACCGGCGCGTCAGGAAACGCCGGGGCCAGCCATTCGAGTTCGGGGCGGAAGACTTCGCAGCAGAGAAGGTACATGGGGTTCCTCCGGGAGGGGCCGGCGACGGGCCGGGGAAGAGCCCCGGCCCGACAGGCATCAGGCGTGCATGGCCGCGCAGACTTCCACGGCCTTTTCAGCCGCGGTCGAGGCGTCGGGGGTGTAGATGTCGGCCCCGATGGACTCGCGGAAGGCGTCATTGACCGGCGCGCCGCCGATCATGACCTTGACCCGGCCGGCCAGTTCCGGGTCGGCCGCCACGGCGGTGACCACGTCCTTGATGTGCACCATGGTGGTGGTGAGCAGAGCGGAACAGGCGATGATGTCGGCCTTGTGCTTCTTGGCCGCTTCGATGTACTTGGCGGGGGCCACGCTGTTGCCGAGGTCGATGACGTTGAGACCCTTGGACTCCATCATCATGCGCACAAGGTTCTTGCCGATGTCGTGCAGGTCGTCCTTGATGGTGCCGATGACCACGGTGCCCTTCTGTTCCATCTGTTCGCCGACGAGCAGGGGGCGCAGCACGTCGGTGCCGGCCGCCATGGCGCGGGCGGCGATGAGCACTTCGGGGATGAAGATGTCGTTGTTCTTGAAGCGCTCGCCGATGACGTCCATGCCGGGCATGAGACCTTCGTTGAGGATGGTCAGCGGGGCGATGCCTTCATCCAGGGCCTTCTTGGTCAGGTCGGCCACTTCCTTCATCTTGCCCTTTTGCAGCTTTTCGGAAATTTCCTGCAGGATGGCGCTCATGGTATGCTCCTTTGTGCGGGACTAAAGAATGTTCCCGGCTTGTAGGGTGTTGCGTACGCTTTCGGCCGAACCCTGGACACAGATGATGGTCAGGGGCACCGGGGCAGCGGTGTCGGGGCGTTTTTCCATGCCCCGTCCGGTATCCGAAAGAAACCAGATGCCGTCACGTGCGCGGACAAAACCCTTGACCCGCAGCACATGTTCTTCTTTCTGGAGGGCGGCGGCGAGTTCGTCCGCCGTGCAGTCCACATGATCCACGCTGAAGGCGTCCGGCCGCGTCTCCGGCGTATTGAAGCCGAAGCTGAAGGCGCGGGCCGCGCGGCCGGGCAGCCCGGCCAGATCGAGGCGGCCGTGACTGACGGCCACCACGGGCAGATCCGGCTCACGGGAGCTGATGTAGGCGCGCGCCGCGGCAAGCTCCTGCTCCGAGGCCAGATCGCACTTGGTCAGCACGGCCACCGTGGCCGCAGCCAGCTGGCGGGGGATGACTTCCAGCACGTGAGCCAGCTTGAGGCTCTTTACGGGATCGAAAAGACAGATGGTCGAGGTATGGTCAAAATCGCCGTCCAGACCGGAGAGGCGCAGCATCCTGTCCACAGTGGACGGATCGGACATGCCCGACGCCTCGACGATGACCAGGTCCTCGTCCCGCTCGCGCATGTCGCGCAGGGCGGTGACGAAGGATTCGCGCAGGCAGGCGCAGAAGACGGAACCGCCGCCGATCTCCACCACCATGCCGCAGGCAAGGCCGCTCTGGCGGAGGATCTCGCCGTCCACGGGGATCTCGCCGAAATCGTTGAGCAGCACCGCGACCTTGCGCGTGCGGCAGTGCGCAAGCAGATGCCGGAGCAGCGTGGTCTTGCCGCTGCCGAGAAAGCCGCTGAGTATGACGAGTTCCTTGCGCATGACGTGTTCCCGTTCTCTTTTTTTTGCCCGCATGGGCATGCCGTGCCGTTGCCTGTCCTCCCCTTGAGGGGGCTGCCGTCCGCTGGTGGGGGCCGATAAGGACGGCAGCCCCCGGGGTGGGTCTCTATGCTACTTCCGGGCGAGCACTTCCTCGATCTCCTCACGCAGCTTTTCCACGGGAGGGATGAGGGAGACGTGCTTGATCTGGCCCTGGACCAGCAGCGACGGCAGATTGGTGAGGCCGACCTTCTTCATGAAACTCAGGCTCTCAGGGTGCATGATGGAGCGTTCCACCACCTTGACCTTGTCGCCGTAGGCCTTGGCGGCCGCTTCGGCTGCGGCGACCATGTAGCCGCAGGCGGCGCAGGTCTTGGAGTCGATGGTCACGGCTTCCAGCAGGACGTAGTCGAGGTTGTCGTAGTCCGGCATCTCGATCTCGGGCAGATTCTCCACCGCCACATAGCTTTCCAGCGCCTTGCGCACGGTCTGCGGATTGCGGACGGCTTCGCCCACGCCCACGAGGTTGGCTGCCGGAGCGTCAAAGGGCACGTCGCAGCCAGGCGCGAGGATGAAGCGTTGCGTGCCCATCTTGTCCATGAGTTCCAGCGCTTCCTTCTGGTTGTCCTGCTGGGTGCCGAGCAGCATGGTCACCGTCAGCTGCAGGTTGCCGGAGATGGTGATCTCGTGGGCGTCGGTGATCTTCTTGGCGGCGACGATGTCGACGTTCTCGTCGATGGCGATGCAGTCGGGCTTCGTCTTGCACATGGGCTCGATGTTCTTGGTGGCGTCGCCGCAGACGAAGAAGGACGACGGCGTGCCCTGTGCGCGCATGGCCGCGAAGAAGCGGGTATAGGGCTCGCTGAGGAAGGTCTCGAACATGTCGGGCGAGATCTGGGAGACCAGCGGGTCCACAGCGGCGATGATGTCGCAGCCGGCTTCGATGTAGTAGGCGGCTACTTCCCGCACGCGTTCTTCACAGTAGTTCACGAGGGCCTTCACGCCGTCCTCGTTGTCGTACATGTCCATGAAGATGTTGGTGCCGCGCAGATGGGAAGCCAGAGTGAACGGACCGCAGACCAGGCCGTACATGGCGATCTCGGGGCGAGCCTTCTTGAAGCGGCGCATGACGTCCAGGATGAGGGGGATGCGGCCGTCTTCAGGGGAAATGCGCTTTTCGGGGATGACGAGCTCGCCTTCCAGCGGGTGCGTGCAGACCGTGGGCGGGGTATTGTCATACCAGGTGAGATCGCAGCCCAGGATCTCGGCTTCCACCTGCAGGTCGAACATGGGGGTCATGCCGTCCGGCAGGTACTGGGCCTCGGCTTCGAGGCAGCAGGCGTACAGCTTGTCGGCGTCCTTGAACATCTCCTGCGCCGTATAGCCCTTCAGGTTGGCGATCTGTGATCCGGTGTAGGGAACCCACGGGCAGCGTTCCACGGTCTTTCCCTTGAGAACTTCCATAATCAGTGCCTTGCCCTGCATGTTCAGCTCCTTGAAAAACGTTGCGTTGATGGGAGAATCCTTGTGCCGGCCACAAATAGATATATCTCGTGATGTAAAAGTAGCCATTGGGGCTTCTGATGTCCAGCGTTTTTTGAAAGATTGTGAAAAAAATTTTCCGCCGTAAGATTATTTTTAAATTTAATTAGTAAAAACAGTATATTATATAATATATCTTTTGTCTGCGGTCGTAAAAAAGACGGTATGCTCGGCCTGTGTCATGGGAGAAGGAGCGATGGCTTTTAGGGTGTGGTGCGATGGTAATTTTTTATAATATCGCTATATAAAAGGATAAAATTTTTCAAGCAAGGAACATGGGCAGCGTTGCTCCGGCTGGATGGTCGTTCGGGGAAGTGTGCGAGCGGATGAAAAAGATGTTTCATATTTTTTACCTCACTGATATTATTTTATTTTATGATGTAATCCCTTGCCTGTTCCCCGCTGCGGGCGCGTGGGTGTTCTTCTCTTCGCTTGACAAGCGTCAGGGGGAGAAGTGTAGCATAGATATATCTAAAGGTTGTGTGCTGCATTTTTGGGGAAAACGGAGACAAGAGCGTTTTGCCTTTGAAAAAGGCAAGATGCGGGACGGCGGCACGGCGCCGTCCGGTCGAAGGTGGCGGGAAAACGTCTTTTTTCATGAAACGCTAGTCCGTATGGTGTGAAACGCTAGGCGCTTCAAACGGAAAATGCTCGAACAGAACAGGGAGCCGATCCATGAACATCCGTCCGTATATCGATCAACTAGAGACAGAAGCCCTTCGGGGAAGACAGGGAACACGGGAAGACGTGTTGCGGCTGCTGGCGCTGACGCCGGATTCGGACGACGTGCGCTATCTTGGTGAGGCTGCGCGGCGTGTGGCCGCCGTGGCGGCGCACAATACCGGCCGTGTCTGGAGCGCCATCGGCCTGGATAGCCGTCCCTGCCCCAAAAATTGCACCTTTTGCGCCTTTGGCGCCAAGTGGGGGCTCGTGCGCGAGGAGAGGGAGCTCTCCGCGGCGGAAGCCATCGCCATGACCCGTCGTCTGGTGGAGGCGGGGGTCGCCTGGGTCACTTTGCGCACCACGGAATATTACGGCTTCGATCGCCTGTGCAGGCTGGCCCGGCAGATCCGGGACGCCGTACCGGGCGGCTACGGGCTCGTCGTCAATACCGGGCAGATGGGAGACGAAGAGGTGGCCGCCATGCAGGCTGCGGGCATAGGGGTGGTCTATCATTCGCTGCGGCTGGGGGAGGGAAAGTGCACCTGCTTCAGCCCGCAGGAACGGCTTGCCACGCTGCGCGCCGTGGCCGCTTCTCCTCTGCGTCTGGCCCATCTGGTGGAGCCTGTGGGACCGGAACATACTGATGAAGAGCTGGCGCATGTCTTCATGACCGCGCTGGAGAACGGCGCGAGCCTGAGCGGCGTCATGGCCCGCGTCAATGTGCCGGGCACGCCCGGCGCAAGCGACGCGGAGCTGCCGGAGGCCCGGCTTGCCCAGATCGCCGCCATCACCCGGTTGTGCGGCGGGCTGCGCGTTCCCGACATCTGCGTGCACCCCGTGAGCCGTCAGGCCGTGGCCTGGGGAGCCAACGTCGTGGTGGTGGAAGAGGGCGCGGTGCCGCGGAACGAGGATTTTTGTCAGGATGTTTGGCGGGGTTTCGATGTGGCGCAGGCGCAGGCGCTTTTCCGGGAAGCGGGCTACGCGCTTTGGTCAGCGGCAGAGGAGGGCCAGGCAGCGCGGTAGCGGCCTAGGCTGCGGTGCGGCAGCCGGGCAAGGACGGCAGATGATGTTTCAGGGCTGTGCGGCCTGGTGACTGCGCGGCAGTATCTGCCGTCCTTTTTTCGGTAAAATATTTTTTCTGATATATCTTCTGGACAGGGGGAGGCGAGTGGGCTATAGTTTCTTCGACGCCTGAATGAGACGGCGAACGGCAATACGGGGTGTGGATCGTATGGATCGCAGGGACTCTAAACCCCTGTAGCCGGGTGAGACTCCCGGACACCCCGCCAAAAACATCTCTCCCGCCGCCGGGGCATGGCGGGGCTGCCGTACCGCAAGCGCAGGCCGTCAGGAGTCATCCCATGAGCGATATCCCGACGCCCACTCGTCCCGCTCCCAAAAAGCGGACCTACCGCAAAAACCAGCCGCTTTTCGCCCTCATCGGCAAGATGAAGCTCTGGCCGTCGCGGCGCGGCATCCTGCACGGCATACGCAGCATGGAAGTGAACGGCGACCATGCCGTCATCTCCACCCACTGCGGCAAGACCTTCCTTGTGCGCAATGCCCGCACCTCACGAGCCAGCCGCTGGCTGCGCAACAAGATCTACGCCACGCCCTGTCCCATCTGCAGGGTGCCGGACTGGAAGCTGGAAAAGTATCAGGGCACGGCCTTCCGCAAGAAGTCCGGCGCGGTGCTGCGGGAAGGGAGGGCAGACGCATGATCCATTTCACCGAGGAACAACGCCACCGGCTCGCCGAGCTCGGCGCGGAGGCCGCCGGTCTGGAAGCGTCCTTCGAGGACGCCGGGCAGCGCAATCAGGCCTTCCAGCAATGGGAGAGCCGCCTTGTGAGCGAACAGCAGCAACGGTTGGAGCGCTGGTGCGCGGAACAGCACCGCCCCTTCATCTTGGAGCTGGAAGAGCGGCTTGCCGCCGCCCTGCGGGCCGAGGGCTTCCTCCAGATGCATACGCCGCTCATCATCTCCCGCAAGCGTCTGGAAAAGATGGGCGTCTTTTCCGGCTCCATCATGGAGAAGCAGGTCTTCTGGCTGGACGACCGCCGTTGCCTGCGGCCCATGCTGGCCCCCAATCTCTATGAATGCATGCGCGAGCTGGGGCGGCTGCGTCCGCGTCCCCTGCGGCTGTTCGAGATCGGGCCCTGTTTTCGCCGCGAAACGCAAGGCCAGCGGCACGCCAACGAATTCACCATGCTGAACCTTGTGGAGATGGGCGTCCCCGAAGGGGAAGACCTGCGGGAACGCCTGCTGCGCTGGGGACGGCTGGTGCTCGATACGGCGGGCATCACCGGCTGGCGCATGGTCGGGGAGGAATCCTCCGTCTACGGCGAGACGGACGATTTTGTGGACGCCAACGGCATGGAGCTGGCCTCCTCGGCCGTCGGGCCCCACCCGCTGGACGCCCCGTGGGGGATCATGGAAAACTGGGTCGGTATCGGCTTCGGGCTGGAGCGGCTGTGCATGGCCGCCACCGGAGAGAGCAATATGGCGCGGGCCGGGCGCAGTCTGGCCTATGTCAACGGGATCAGGTTGCATCTATGAACGGGACTGTTGCACTGGATCGCCTGCGGGAACTTTTCGCCCGGACGGAGCAGGGCGGGGACGATGCGTTTTTTCGGCAGGCGCGGGAAGCGCGCGCGAACTGCTGGAGCGACTGGGTATTTTTGTACGGCTTCCTCTATCTCAGCACCTTTTGCCGCAATGACTGCGCCTTTTGCCAGTACCGGCGCAGCAATGCGGAGGAGCAGCGTTACCGCAAGTCCCTGCGGGAGCTGCGGGAGGCGGGGCTGCGTCTGGCCGAGGACGGCGTCCACCTGCTGGATCTGACGCTGGGGGAAGACCCGTATTTCGTGGAGGGCGAGGGCTTTTCCCGGCTGGAGGAGATGGTGGCCGTCCTGCATCGGGAAACGGGCCTGCCCATCATGGTCTCCCCCGGCGTCATCACGGCGGAGCAGCTCTCCCGCCTGCGGCAGGCAGGCGCGGACTGGTACGCCTGCTATCAGGAAACGCATGATCAACGGCAGTTCGCCCGGCTGCGTCTCGGGCAGGACTTCGACCGCCGCCGTCAGGCGCGGCTGGATGCCGCCGCCGCGGGCCTGCTGGTGGAAGACGGTCTGCTGACCGGGCTGGGCGAGAGGGCGGACGAGCTGACGGCTTCCCTGCATGCCATGCGGGATGAGCCCCTGTCGCAGGTGCGCGCCATGAGCTATGTGCCGCATGCCTGCACGCTGCCCGTGCCGGACGGCGGCGCGGCGGGCGGACAGCGGCTGCACGAGCTGCGGGCCATCGCCGCCATGCGCCTGCTCATGCCGGACAGGCTCGTGCCCGCCTCGCTGGATGTGGACGGGCTGGAGGGCCTGCGCATGCGTTTGCAGGCCGGGGCCAATGTGGTCACGTCCATCGTGCCGTCCGGTTGCGGCTTTGCCGGGGTGGCTACCCGTGAACTCGATATCGACAATGAGCGGCGCAGTGTGGCCGCCGTCCGGCGCGTGCTCACGGACATGGGCATGGAGATGGCCACGGCGGCGGACTATGCCCGCTGGGTGGAAAGCCGCCGTCAGACCCTGGCCGCCGGCGGCGGACAGCAAGAGGATGCGTCTTCATGCGGGTAGCCGTCATCGGAGGCGGGCTCCAGGGGGTGGAGCTGTGTCTGCTGGCCCGACGGGCCGGCTGGCGCACGCTGCTGGTGGATCGTCGTCCGCTGCCTCCGGCCCGCTATCTTGCGGACGACTTCCTGTGCGCCGACATCACGACGGACGACGGCCCGGACGGCATGCCGTCCCCGTTTGTCCGGGCGCTGGAAGGCGTGGATCTGGTCTTTCCCGCGCTGGAGGACGACCCGGCCCTGGCGGCCCTCGGTACGGCCTGCGCGCGTACCGGCGTACCGCTGGCCTTTGACCCGGCGGCCTATGCCGTCAGCAGCAGCAAACTGCGCAGCCGGGACTTCTTCGAGCGCTGCGGCACGCCCATCCCCTGTCCGGCCCGTCCCGACGCCCCGCCGCGCTATCCCCTCATCGCCAAGCCTTCGGCAGGCAGCGGCAGCAGGGGGGTGCATCTGCTGCACAACGAGGCCGAACTGACCGCCTGTCTGCCGCAGGGCCTGCGGACGCCCGGCTGGATCGTGGAGGCCTATTGCCCCGGACGGCAGTTCTCGCTGGAAGTCTGCGGCACGCCGGGCAACTACCGGACGTTCCAGCTGACCGAGCTCCTGCTCGATGATGTTTACGACTGCCGCGGCGTCCTTGCGCCGGTGGCGGAGGCCGGGCTCGCGGCCGAGGTGGCGGCCGAGCTGCACCGGCTGGCCGGGGGCCTGGCGCTGCACGGGCTCATGGATGTGGAAGTGGTGGCCGGGCCCGACGGCTGGCGCGTGCTGGAGATCGACGCACGTTTCCCCAGTCAGACGCCGCTGACGGTCTGGCTTTCCACGGGCCGCAATCTGGCCGAGGAACTGGCGTCCTGCTTCCTGCCGCTGACGCCCGCCGCCGGGCGCGCCGTCCCTCGTCCGGCCTGTTATCTCCATGTGGCCCGGCGTGGCGGCGAACTGATCCACCCCGGCGAGCATTCCCTGACGCAGGTGGGGCCGCTGCGCTTGCTGGACGGCATTCCCGGCACGGAAGGCATGCTGCTGGGCGGCGATCTGCGGTCGGGAGACTGGGCGGGCGTGCTGCTGCTGGCGGCGGACAGCGAGGCGGAACTTCAGCAACGGCGCGAGACGGCGCTGGAATACGTCGCGGCCGCCGGCTGAGTTTCGTTTTCAGCGCGGCGGACATGAGGACGGCGTGAGGCGGCGGTTTTTCGTGCGCCGCGGCAGGCCGGGAAGCTACGGCCCTGCCACATCCGTACAAGGGGGAGAGCATGACCCGACTTTGTGGAAAGGATCTGGCCGGTCAGGCTGACGGTTGGGAGGCCTATGCCGCGCGCCTGCGGCGGAACGTGGGCTGCGGGCTGGACGAATTGTGCGCGCGGGCGCTGGATCTGCCGCTCGATGCGGTGCGCCGGTCGCTTGCCGCCGTGCGGGTGGGCGTGGTGCCGGTGAGCAGCGGGGAAGGCTGCATACCGGGCTTTGCGGAGCTGCTGGCGGCCACGGCGCGGGCGCTGGGCAGCGCCGCCGAGGTGCTGTCGCCCGATGAGGAAGGCTTTGCGCAGGCGCGGGCCGGGGCCTGCGATATCCTGCTCTGGGCGGATGACGACACCTATCTTGCCGAACATGTCCGCAACGGCGCGTATGCCGAGAACGGCTGGGCCACCGGACGCGGCTTTGCCGCCGCCCTGTGCGGCATGGCGGAACGCTACGCCTGCGAACGCCGGGCGCTGGTGCTGGGTGCGGGGCCGGTGGGCATGTCCGCCGCCGCCTGGCTGGCCGGACACGGCTTTGCCGTCACCCTCTGCGATACGGTGCAGGGGCGTGCGCAAGCCTGCGCGGCGCAAATCCCGCAGTGCCGGGGGATCATGCCCGCGGAGCTGGACGGGCTCTCTCCCTTTGCCTGTCTGCTGGATGCCGCGCCCACGGATGTCTGCTTCCCTGTGCGGCATCTGGCCCCCGGAGCCTGCATCAGCGCGCCCTGCGTGCCTTGCCCCTGGGAAGGCTGCGCGCCGCAGCCGGAACGTTTCTGGCACGATCCCCTCCAGCTCGGTACCGCCGTCATGCTGGCGGCCGCAGCCTGCGGCGTCTCCGGCGGCAGCGCGCAAGGGAAGCGGACGTGAGGCCGTTCCGGGCGTGGCGGCATGTGAGGCGGCGGCCCGGTCTTGTCGCGGCGGTCTGCGTCCTTTTCCTGCTGACGGCGGTGGACGCGTGCGCGGAGACCTGGCGGCTGGGCACCTGGAAGACGGCGCAGACCCTACAGCCTTACGCCTATGCCGGAGCGCCGGGCGAGGACGTGGAGATACGCGTCTTCCCCTTCACCAATCCCGCCGACCAGAAGGCCGCCCTGCTGGCGGGCAGTCTGGACATGGCCGGGACCACGCTGGCGCTGGCCATCCAGGCCGCCGCGCGCGGCGAGCCTGTGGTGCTCGTGGCTTCGTTGTGCGGCAAGTGTTCGGCGCTGGTGGTGGGCAGGGACAGCGGCATAACGATGCCGGAGCAGCTGCGCGGAAAACGTATCGCCTATGTGCCGGGCACCATGCATGAGGTGCTGCTGCGGGATCTGCTGCGCCGTCACGGTCTGGATGCCCGGCGGGACGTGCAGCTCCTGCGGGTGGATTTTTTCGACATGAATACGGCGCTGGCCCGCGGCGACGCGGACGCCTACCTGTCCGGCGAGCCGCTGCCCGCGCAGGCCGTGCGGCGGGGCGTGGGCCGCATCCTGGCCTATCCGTATTTCGACGACAGCATCGGGACCATCAACAGCGGCCTGCTGGTGCACAAGGAACTCGTTACCCGTGATCCGGAGCGGGTGCGGCGCATGGTGGCCGCGCACAAGCGGGCCACGGAGCAGCTGTGCGCGGAGCCGCAGGGCTGGCTGGATGCCGCCGCCCGCCTGACCGGGCTGGAACGGGAGCTGCTGGAGCAGGCCGCGTCCAACATGGAACTGACCTGGGACATGGACACGGCGTTCCTCCGGCGGCTGGCCGCGCTGGGGGCGCGCATGAAGGCGCTGGGGCTCATCGCCCGGGAGCCGGACTATGCCGCCCTTGTGGATACGCGGTTCGTGAACGCGCTGCGTACGCCGTCCGCCGGAGATTCGGCCCCGGAGGTGCGCTGAGCCATGCGAAAGGCGGCGATCCGCAAGCTGCTGCCCTGGCTGCCGCCCCTGCTGTTGCTTGCGGTCTGGGCTGGCGTGTGCGGGGCCGGGCTCGCGCCGGACTGGCTGTTGCCGCCGCCCTGGCGCGTGCTGGAGACGCTGGCCGTCTATCTGGGGCTGAGCGCCGTGGCGGACAGCGGCTGGAGCGGCTGTTTCTGGCCGGACGCCGCGGCCAGTCTCGGCAGGGTGGCCTGCGGCTACGCGCTGGCGGTGGTCCCGGCCATCCCGCTGGGCCTGCTGGCCGGACGCTGCGCCTGGGTGGAGCGCCTGCTATCGGTGAGCGTCAACGGCATCCGGGCCGTCCCCGGCATAAGCTGGCTGCCGCTGGTCATCCTCTGGTGCGGCATCGGCTTTGTGGCCACGCTGGCGCTCATCGCGCTGGCCGCCTTTTTCCCCGTCTATTTCAGCGCCGCCGCAGGGGCGGCCTCCGTACCTCCCGCGCTCACGGCGACCGGGCAGATGCTCGGCCTTTCGCGGGCCGCCGTGTTCCGGCGCATCGTGCTGCCCTGGGCCATGCCGCAACTGGCCGCCGGGCTGCGCGTGGCGCTGGGCTTCAGCTTTGCCTACCTTGTGCTGGGCGAGCTGACCGGCGTGCCTGACGGGCTGGGGGCGCGCATCATGGAAGCGCGCATGAACGGGCAGGCGGATCTGCTGCTCTGCGGCATCGGCTGCATAGCCTGCCTCGGCGTCGCCTGCGACAGGGCGCTCGTCCTGCTGCTGCGCCGCCTGCCGGGGATGGTGCGCTGATGTCTCTCCTGGTCTGCCGCTCCCTTTACAAGTCCTTCGACGGGCAGCCGGTGCTGCCGCCGACGGATCTTCACCTTGCGCCGGGCAGCCTGACGGTCCTCATCGGGGAGAGCGGCTGCGGCAAGAGCACGCTGCTGCGTCTGCTGGCGGGCCTGCTGTCGCCGGACGGCGGGACCATCCTGCTGGACGGCCGTCCCTGCGCCGGGCCCGGTCCGGAACGATTGCTGCTTTTTCAGGAAGATACGCTTTTCCCCTGGCTCACGGTGGCGGAAAACGTGGCCTTCGGCCTGCGGGCCTGCGGGCTGCCCGCCGCCGAACGGCGCGAGCGGGTGGCGCGGCTGCTGGACGCCGTGGGCCTTGCCGAAAAGGCGGCGGCCTTGCCGTCGGCCCTGTCCGGCGGCATGCGGCAGCGGACGGCGCTGGCCAGCGCCCTTGCCCTGCGGCCGCGCCTTCTGCTGCTGGATGAACCCTTTGCCGCGCTGGACGCATTGACGCGCGGACGTATGCAGCGCCTGCTGCTGGAGCTGCGCGCGCAAAGCGGGCAGACCATGCTGCTGGTCACCCATGACGTGGACGAGGCCTGCCTGCTGGCGGACGAGGTGCATGTGCTCGCGGCCGGCCGGGGCATCGTCTCTTCCTGCTCCCTACCCTTCCCGCAGCCGCGCGCCCCGGAAGATCCGCAGCTGGCGGCGGCGCGAAGCACCGTACGCCGGCTGCTGGCGGACAGCGTGGAACGCTGACGGCTGCTTCTCTTCCCTCCCTCCCTCCCTCCCTCCTGTCCGCGCACAAGGTGCGAAAAAAGGGCTTCCCCTGTGTGGGCGCACAGGAGAAGCCCGGCATAAGGAGGGCTTTTTCAGGATGATCAGGCAGTGGGCTTTTCCGCAAAGGCGGCAAGCGCCTTGTTCAGCTCGCTGCCCAGCAGATCGTCCGGGGCGCTCTGGAGGCGCTGCGCGCAGAGGGCGGCCGCCCGCTCCAGGATGTCCGGCCTGCCTTCGGCTTCCCAGGCGTCATAGCTGCTCCAGCAGGCCACGTCCGGCAGCCACTGCTTGCCGCAGGCGGCCAGCGTGCTGTCCCGCATGAGGAAGGACTCGCCGTGCGGGGAATCCAGCAGATCGCTGATGTCGAAGGCGTCCTCGCTGGTGTCGAGGCCGCGCATCATGCGGTCCGTCCTGCGCAGCAGCTCCTCGTCGATGATGTACTTCTCATAAGAGACGGCCATCATGCCATCAAGGATGCCGAGGCATTCATTGATCATGTGGGTCCCGCCCATGAGCAGCAGCACATAATTCTGCATGGTCTCGTAGCCTGCCTGGATGTCGGGGATCTTGGCGTCGGTATTGCCCGCCATGAAGCGGGTGGGCAGGCGGTAGAGCGTCTGCGCCAGTTGCAGGGCCGCCCTGTCCACCAGCTTGGAGTCCGGCGAACCGGTGACGAAGCTGCCGGTGCGCAGGTCCGAAGCATAGGTGCCGATGCCGTAAATGACGGGTATGCCCGGCGTGACGGCCTGCGCCAGCACCAGCCCGGCGAGGATCTCGGCATTCTGCATGACCAGGGCGGCGATGTCGCCGATGGGGGCGCTGACGCCGTTCATGGGCGCGGTAAGCAGGAGGACGGGTTGTCCGGCCCGCGCATAGTCGATGATGGTGTCCGCGGACTCCTGCGCATATTGCAGAGGAGAGAGCGCGCAGACCGAGGCCGTGAGGAAGTAGTTCCGGGCCAGATAGCCTTCGCCCATGACCATCTCCACCATCTGGAAAATATCCTGGGTGTCGCGGTGGCTCATCTGCGGCCAGGAAAGGATGGGCTTGTCCGTATGCCGCAGCAGCTCATGGGTGATGCGCTTGTGCTTGACGGGCGAGTCGTCCAGTTCATGCGGGTCCACCGTACACTGGCCCACGATGCGGGTGACGGCGCTGGTCTGACCCAGCTTGTAGAAATTCACGGCGTCGTCGAGCGTGCCCAGCCGCCGCGTGCCGTCCCGCTCCTGCACGAAGACCGGCCCGTGATCCTGCATGACCAGCACGCCGTCCTGTCCGTCCCCGACCAGCAGGCTCTTGTGGCTGTCGCGCGCCTGCCAGAGGAAACGCGGCAGACATTGCGCCAGGGCGTCATCCACCTGCGACGGGGAAAGGCGGACGCATTCTCCATCCACCCGCGCCCCGTGCGCTTCCAGTATGCCGCGGGCCTCTTCCGAATGGAAAAGGATGCCCTTGCGTTCCAGCACCTCCAGCGTCAGCGCATGCACACGCTGCAGCTGCTGTTCCGTCAAGACCCTGAATTCCCTGTTGAGATACATCATGGAAGCACTCCTCCCGAATGCTGAAGATATCTGAGCCTTCTGTCCGTTTCCCTATCAGGAGCGGCTGCCGCCGGGGAAATCGGCATGCATCATGCGCCAGATGGAAATGATGTAGGCGATCATGACCAGCACGAAGAGCGTACCGCCGGAAATGGCCAGCGACTTGATGGCCGAAAAGCCTCCGGTCACCTGGAAGATGATGCCGGTCATGCCGATGACGCAGCCCCAGAGCACGCGCATGGCAAGGGTGGAATGCTCTTCGCCCGGGGCCACCTGCCGCGCGATGAAGTGCGAGGCGGCGTCCGCCGTGGTGATGGCAAAGCCGCAGAAGCAGATGAAGGCGACGAAGCAGAGCGCTGAACCGAAGGGGAAGGAGCCAAGCAGCATGTACAGCGCCTGTTCAGGCGTTTCCTTCACCACCTGCCACATGGGCTGATAGCCGGAAAGCTGCTCGAAACAGGCGTTGCTGCCCCAGATGGAGAACCAGAGCAGGCACATGACGATGGGGACGATGGCCGTGCCGAAAACGAATTCCCGCATGGTGCGGCCACGCGAGATGCGGGCGATGAAGCCGCCGGTAAAGGGCACATAGGACATGTTCCAAAGGATGTAGAAGATGAACCAGGTGCCCGACCAGGGACGGGGCGTGATCTGGGTGGCGTCCGTCCAGAACATGGTCTGCGGCAGGCGGAACAGGAACTCTCCGGTCACCTGCAGCAGCATGTTCAGCGAGTAGGTGATGGGCGTATTGCCGAGGAAGAGCACCGCCACCAGCAGGAAGAGAGCAAGATAACCGGTGGATTCGCTGAACAGGCGCATGCCCTTGGCGATGCCCGACGCGGAACTGAGGATGTAGATGACGATAAGGCTGAGCATGACGCTGAACTGACCCACAGGGCCGAGCTCGATGCCGAAAAGCAGCTTGAGGGCAAAGGTGATGGAGGCCACGCCAAGCCCGATCATCATGGAAACGCCGCCGATGGTGGCCACGCTGGCCAGCACGTCCACGATCTTGCTGATCAGGGTGTCGTTGCAGCGTTCGCCCAGGATGCCGTAGAGGCCGGTGGAGGTGCGCAGGGGCTTCTTATGCCGGTAGGCGGCGTAACCGATGACCCAGCCCGCCGTGCAGTAGAGAGGCCAGCCCAGCAGTCCCCAGTTGACCACGGCAAGGCGGATGGCCTCCGGCACGGCGCGGGGCGTTCCGGCGGTCCCGGCGTCGATGATGGTCGGGGCGCTGTAGAGGTGATACAGCGGTTCGGCTGCCCCAAAAATGACGAAACCCGTTCCCAGACCGGCGCAGAACAGCATGCTGACCCAGGCGTAGAAGGAGAATTCGGGTTTGCAGTCCTCGCCGCCCAGCTTGATCTGCCCGAAGGGCCTGTTCAGCAGCATCCAGAGTGAGAAGAGGATGGCCGCCGTGCCGACGGCAAGGATCAGCCAGCTGAAATTGGCAAGGACGAAATTCTGTATGGAAGCAAAAAAAGCGCCGCAGGCTTCGGGCGCTGCAAGAGCAAAGATAAGGATGGCGGCAAACAAAACAAGGGAAGGCCAGAACAGCTTATGATCGAATACGCCCAAAATGCCGGATCGCTGGGGATTTGACACAGTATTCATGATTTCTCCTGAAAGATCTGTGGATTGAGGCAGCCGCTTCAGCGGGGCGGAGTATGCGGAGCGAAGCTGGCCGCCCGGCTGGCATGCTCTGGGTTACTGTCCGGATGATGCACCGTATCATCTGGTCCGGCTTGGGATGGGTTGGTGGCTGACCACGTGAACACCTCCTCTGCTTGATATATTTTTAACGTGTCATAGATATATCAATTGCCTGAAATTTGAGCAATAGGGAAAAGGTGTCAATTTTTGTGTATATTCATAACATGTTGATTTTATGTATTCTTTATAAAATATTTTTTTCACACCCCAAATTTGTTGTGAAATTATTTTTATCTTAAATATTTTTTTGTTGCGCAATTTTTCTTTAACATATATCAATGAGGAAAGCGGGGAGCTCCTGCGGAAGCCCCCCGCGATCATGGATCACAGAAAAGGAGGTTCGCATGGCACAGCGCTGGAAACAGGCCGGTAGCCTTGCCAGCGGTGGACTGAGTCTCAACATGTTCACACAGGACGAGATGGACTCCATCCACCGGGCTACCCTTGAGATCCTCGAAACGACAGGCGTGCTCATCGGCTCGCCGGAAGCGCGTGAGCTGCTCGTCAAGGCGGGCGCGAGCGTGTATGACGAGGATCTTGTTCGCATCCCCCAATGGCTGGTGGCCGAAGCCGTGGCCAGCGCGCCCGAAGTGCTGACGCTTCCGGGCCGCACGCCGGACAGGGATGTCATGCTGGACGGGAGGCGGGTGGTCTTCACCAATTTCGGCGAAGCCGTCTACATCGTGGACCCGAATACCGGCGATCTGCGCAATTCCACCAAGAAGGACGTGGAGGATCTGACCCGGCTGGTGGATGCGCTGGACGTCATCCCCGTCTGCGAGCGCATGGCCGGGGCGCAGGATTATCCTGAAGCCGTGGCCGAGCTGCACAACTACGAAGCCCTGCTGATGAACACCACCAAGCACGTCTTCACCGGCGGGGGCAACGGCAAGCTGACGCAGTACATGATCGACATGGCCAAGGCCGCGGTGGGCGAGGAAGATTTCGCCGAACGCTGCCCGGTCACCTTCAACACCTGCCCCATCAGCCCGCTCAAGCTGACGGCCGACGTCTGCGAGGTCATCATGGTGGCGGCCCGCAACGGCGCCATCGTGAACGTGCTGTCCATGGGCATGGCCGGCGGCTCCACGCCGGTCAATCTGGCCGGGGCGCTGGTGGTGCACAACTGCGAGGCGCTGGCTGGGCTCGTGCTGTCGCAGGTCACGCGCAAGGGAGCCAAATTCATCTACGGCAGCTCCTCCACGGCTATGGATCTGCGCTACGGCGCGGCCGTGGTGGGCACGCCGGAACTTGCCATGCTCAACGCCGGCGTCGCCTGCATGGCCCGCTACTACAAGCTGCCCTCCTGGGCAGCGGGTGGCTAGGGGGACAGCAAGTGCGGTGATGTCCAGAGCGGCCATGAAAAGACGCTGACCGGACTGCTGCCGATGCTGGCAGGTGCCAACATCATTTACGGTCTCGGTATGCTGGAGATGGGCATGACCATCAGTTACAGCCAGCTCTTGATGGACGCGGAAATGGCGGAGATGATGCTGTATAGCATGGACGGTATCGTGGTGAATGACGAGACCCTGTCCGTGGACGTGATCAAGGAGGTCGGTCCGCGTGGGGATTTCCTCTCCCACATGAATACCTTCGAGAATATGCACATCCAGTCGAAGCCCAAACTTATCGACCGGTTGACGCGCGACCGCTGGAAGGAGGCGGGATCGCTCGACATGGAGGCGCGCGCGCTGGAAGCGGCAAAGAAGCTGCTGGACGAATGGCAGCCGGAGCCGCTTTCGGAAGAGGCCCGCAAGCGGGTACGCGCGGTCATCAACGCCGCGGAGCGGGATTACGGCGTACCGGAAAGCACCCGCTGACGACACTGTCCTGAGGCCGCCGCAGGCGCGGCCTCAGCAGTGACGCTCTTGCCATACCGGGACGGGGCGGCGGATATGCCGCCCCGTCTGCCGTTTTCCGCAAGGACGAGGAGATCAGCGCGGGCCGGCGGCAGGGCCGGGCGGTCTCGACCTTTGTGTCCAAGTCAGGTAAGATGGAGGAAGAACAGCCGAACCGCGCGGGACCGGCGCAGGCATGTGCGGAGCGCGCGCCTTCTTGCCTTTGGGAGACACGAACATGTCGGACGATCTGGAACGGACGAACCTCCTGAATGCCCGCATCAGGGAAAAGATCCTCCATCATCTGCCCCATCCCCGCATCCTGCCCACGGCCATCGAGGGCTTTCTTCTGGCACGCCGCGAAGCGGGGGGCACGCCGGAAAAGTGTTTTGAAAAACCGCTCGTCGGGCTTGTCGTGCAGGGGACGAAGCATTCCCACATGGGCGGCCGGGAATACGTCTATTCGACGAACCAAAGCATCGTGGCCGCCGTGGACATGCCCATTTCTTCCTACGTGGAGGACCCGACGCCGGAGCGGCCCTTCCTGTTCTGTTACTGCTATCTGGACAAAGCGCTGCTGGCCTCGCTGGCCGCGGAGATGCCGCCGGCGGAAGCGACGGATGCGGACGACGTGACCGGTGTCTCCATCGCGGATACGCCTCCCGATATCCTGGAGATGTTCCTCCGTCTCATCGAATTGCTGGAAAAGCCGGAGCAGATACCGTTTCGTGCGCCCATGATGCTGCGCGAACTGCATTATCTGCTGCTGATCAGCCCGCACGGCAGCATCCTGCGGAAAATGAACACGCCGGGCACGCCCAACCATCAGGCCGTGCAGGCGGTCAACTGGATACGCCAGAATTACAAGTCCACGTTGCGCATCGCGGCCCTGGCGCGTCAGGTCAACATGTCCACGGCCAATCTGCACCGCTGCTTCAAGCTGCTCACGGGCCTGAGCCCCTTGCAGTATCAGAAGCAGTTGCGGCTCTACGAGGCGCAGCGCCTTATGCTGTTTGAGAATGAGCGGGCCTCGGCGGCCGCCTTCAAGGTGGGCTACGAGAGCATCACCCAGTTTAACCGCGAGTACAAGCGGGTGTTCGGGGAGCCGCCGCTGCGGGATATGCACCGACGCCGGGCGCTGGCCGCCGCGCCGCAGCTCCCGCTGTGTGCGTCCTGCGGCGGAAAAGAGCCTGCCGCCATTACGGAAAACGCGTGACGGCGGCAGGGATACGCCCGACGCGGGGCAGCGAGGGGGTTCCCCTTCCCCCCAAACAAGCAATGGGTAGTATTGACAGCTCTTAGATCAGTCCCAACTCCGCCAGCCAGGCTTTTACGGACGGTTCCGCGTCGTCCACACGCGAGCCGCGTACCTCAAAACCTTTCAGCAGGCGGGCCTGCGGGCAGAAACGCCGAAGATCCTGCTCGCTTTTGCCCAGGCGGCTGCCCTCGTGCGTGCAGAAGGGGATGAGCGTCCTGTTCCCCACCGGGAAGCTTTCCAGAAAGGTCGCTACCGGCATGGGGAAGGTCCCCCACCAATTGGGGTAGCCGATGAACAGCGTGTCGTACGCTGTCGGGTCCGGCTGCAGGGGGGCAATGGGCGGCCGGACATTGCGCCGCTGCTCCTGTTTGGCCATCTCCACCACGGCATCATACTCCTGCGGGTAGGGGGTGAGGGGCGTGATTTGCGCCATATCGCCGCCCGTGAGGCGCTGGATGCAGGCGGCAAGCCGGCGGGTATTGCCGGAATGGGAAAAGTAGACGATCAGCATGGGTTTTCCTCCTGTGGTGGCGGCATGGGCCGCATGGCCGCACAGCAGCGGCGCCGCCGCGAAGGCCGTGAGGCCAAGGGCGGCGCTCCGCAGGAACTCACGCCGTGAGCAGCGGCCGTTCCGGCGTGGCGTGGCGGGATGGTCGGTGGTGATGAGGGGGGATGTTTTCGCGGACATGATATCCTCCTTGCGCGAATGCCCGTTCCGCATGGCTCAGGGTCGGATGATGGTCTTCAGCACATTGCCTGTGGGGGAGATTTGTTTTTCAAAGGCCTGCTGCAACTGGGGCAGAGGCAGTATGTCGGTGACATAGCGTGTCACATCGATGGTTCCCGAGGCGATGAGGTCGATGGTCTCCGCAAATTCGGCCCGCGTGCAGGAGACGCTGCCGGTCAGCCGTACTTCATGCAGGACGGCCCTGTTCAGGGCAAAGGGAATGACCGGCGTCATGCTGTTTCCGATAAGGACGATCTCGCCGCCGGGCCGCACGCCGTCCAGACAGGTAGCCAGCGCATCCGCCGATCCGACCGCCTCGAACACCACGTCAAAGCCGCCCGAAGAGAGTTCCTGCATCCGGGCGGCCCGGTCAGGCGCGTTGCCGTCCAGATAGTGGGTGAAATCACCGATCTCCCGTGCCTTTTCCAGCTGGCGATCGTCTATCCGGGACATGGCCAGGCAGGAGGCGCCCGCCCGTCTGGCAAGCCCACCCACGAGCTGGGCGATGATGCCGCTGCCGACCACCAGCACTTTGTCGTGCAGCTTCAGGCCGGACCGTCGGACAGCGTGGTAGGCGACCATGAGCGGGTCGATGAGCCCGGCGGCGATGTCCGACACGCTGTCCGGCAGACGATAGGCGTTGCGAGCCCTGCCTACGAAGTATTCCGCATAGCCGCCGTTGCAGACGAAACCGATATACTGCGTCCCGTTGACTTCCCGGCAAAGGTGTTCCCTGCCGCTGCGGCACATGTCGCAGTGTCCGCAGTAGAGATTGGCCCAGAAGGTGACCCGCTCGCCGGGCTGGAAATCGCTGTCGCCGGGATCGGCCACCACACCGCAGAATTCGTGCCCCATATGAAAGTCGGCAACGGGCTCAGCGTTCCAGCCTTTACCGGCTTTCCACAGATGGATGTCGCTGCCGCAGACGCCGCAGGCCGAGACCCGTATCTTCAGCATGCCCGGCGTCACCGGCGGGACGGGGATCTGCCGGATCTCCACGCGTTGCGGCCCGGTCAGCACGCCGGCCGTCATCATTTCCTGTGCCATTCCGTTCTCCTTGCCTGTTCCCTTGCAAACAGCGCCCGTCAGCGCTGCTGTACCTGCTTCTGCTGATCCGCGGGGTAGCGGTCGCCCACGATGGGCACGGCGGCCAGCTCCGTTTCCAGTTGCCGCCAGTCGGCAGGGCTTGCCGCCAGCTGGACGGCCCGGATGTTCTCTTCCAGATGCGCCAGTTTGGTCGTGCCGGGAATGGGGACGATGTTTTCTCCCTTTTGCAGGAGCCAGCCCAGCGCCACCTGCGCGGCCGTCATGCCACGGGCCCGCCCGAAACGGTGCAATGCTTCCACGAACAACAGGTTCTTGCCCAGGGCCTCCGGCTGGAAGCGGGGCAGGGTATCGCGGTTGTCGTTACCGGAATCAAAACGGGTGTATGCGGTCATGTCCCCGCCCAGGAAGCCACGGTTCAGGGGGCTGTAGGGGACAAAACCGATGCCGAGCTCCGCCAGCAGGGGAAAGAGCTTTTCCGGCTCGCGCCACATGAGGTGATATTCGCTCTGTAGGGCGGTGACGGGTTGTTCGGCATGGGCGCGGCGGATGGTCTCCGGGCCGACCTCGCACAGACCGAAGCGCCTGACTTTGCCTGCGCGGATAAGATCTCCGACGGTCCCGGCCACATCTTCGATGGGCACCTCCGGGTCGAAGCGATGCTGATAAAAAAGGTCGATGGCCTCCACCCGCAGGCGCTTCAGAGAGGCCTCCGCCACGCGGCGAATGTTTTCCGGCCGGCTGTTCAGCTTGCCGGTCTGGTAAACGCCGTTGACGATGCTGTGGCCGAATTTGGTGGAAATGGCGACCCGCCCCTTGTACGGCGCCAAAGCTTCGCCCACTAGTTCCTCATTGGTGAGGGGGCCATAGATCTGGGCCGTGTCGAAGAGGGTGATGCCGTGTTCTGCCGCCTGACGCAGCAGCGCTATGAGGCTTTTCCTGTCCGGGGTGATGCCGCGGTTATAGGTCGCTCCCATAACGCCGAAGCCCAATGCGGAAACTTCCAGGCTATACGCCCCCTTCCCCAGTGTACGTTTCTGGCGCAGCAGGGGCAGATCCAGGGATTTTCCGCCGCCGGACGCGACGGAACTCGTGCTTTCCGCTGCCGTAGCACCGTCCGGGAATGCTCCCAGCAGCACGGGGGCAGCCGCCAGCGCGGCAGCGGCCCGCAGGACAGCGCGCCGGTCGGGCGAATGGCTCTGGTGCTTGGTGTTCGACATGCTTTCAACTCCTTTACTGTGAGGATACCGCATATCGTCTGTCGCGACTGACGTGGATGTACGTCGCGAGACAGGATGCTGTGTCCTATTTTCCGTTATACTGCTCATCCGTGACCGGCTCCATCCACTCGACGACCTTGCCGGGCTCCTTTTCCTCGCAGATGGAGATGTGCGTCATGGCGCTGCCGGGCGCCGCGCCGTGCCAGTGCTTGACGCCCACGGGGCAGATGATGACATCCCCGGCCCGGATCTCCTGGATGGGCTTGCCCCATTCCTGCGTCCTGCCCACGCCGGAAGTGACGATCAGCACCTGTCCTACCGGGTGGATATGCCAGTGGGAGCGGGCGCCGGGCTCAAAGGTCACGCTGCCGCCGCTGGAGCGCATCTCATTATTGGCCGGATAGAGCGGATCGATACGGACGCTGCCCGTGAAATACGTGGGCGAGCCCTTGATGGCGGCCTGTTCGCCGCTGCGGATGATGACCTGTTCCCTGGCGTTTTCCGCGGCGGCGGGCTGGCTCACGGTCATGGCGGCGGCTGCGGAAACGGAAAGCAGGCCGGCGAGTACGGCTTTTTTCATGATGATCCTCCTGGTCGTTGCGATGTTGATGGAGACAGCATACGCCGCAGCCGCCGGAGGGCCATCCACGATACTTGCAACTTTTTGCCTGATACTCGCATGCCCTGCGGCCCGGCAGCCGGTGCCGACAGGGAGACATGGGCGTTTTATCTTTGCACACGGCAAAACGCGAGGCGGCGGCACAGGGTGAGCGGAAAGTCCGTGTTTTTTCGCGGTACATCAATCCGTTCGGCGCAAAGGGCGAGGCGTTTCAAACGGAAAAGGCTCTAACAGGCTCTCTGAAGGCACAGCGGGCAGACGGCATGCCCGCAAGGGAGGAACTGCGTGCCGCAGGATGGGGCATCGTGAGGGGGGAGCGCTCCTGACCGCCGTGGCAGGAGGGGAGCAAAAAAAAACGCCGCTTTCGGCGGACGGCGGCACGAATGGCGGCCGGGAAGCCGGAAAGCGGCGTCTTCATGGCCCGAACGGGCCTGTCAGGCGTTGGAACGGGTCTCGTGGTATTCCTGTTCGGCGTTGATCTTCCAGATGGCGCTTTTTTCACCGTGGCCGCTGATGCAGTCCACCGTCCGCATGGCCGAGAGCATGGAATGGTCCATATTGTTGTAGCGGTGCATGCCGTTGCGGCCCACTGGATAGAGGTTCTCGATGCCGTCAAGGAAGGTCTGGATCTCCCCGACGCGGCCATAACTGCCGAAATAGGCGGGGTATGCCTTGGGCACGCGCAGCAGCACGGTGTCTTCCACGTCTTCGGCCCGCACGAAGCCCAGTTTGACCAGCTCCCTCACGGCAAGCGCCGTAAATTCCTCATCGGGCATGGTCCACAGCTGGTCGCCCTCGCTGGCGAAGTATTCCATGCCCAGCCAGAACTTGCTTTTGTCGGCCACGAGCCACGGGCTCCAGTTATGGAAGAGCTGGATGCGGCCCACGAAGACGTCGGGTTCCTGAACGTAGATCCAGTTATCCTGCAAGGGCTGCCCGTCCCGCGTATTGCCCAGTCGCCTGCACAGCACGCCGACAGTCATGAAGTCCCGGTAGACGAGGCCTTCGGCCACCTGACGTACGGGCTCCGGCACGCCGTCCCCCAGCTGGCGGATCAGGTCACGTAGCGGCATGGAGCTGATGCAGTGGCTGCAGGGCAGCAGGGTCTCCCGGCCCTGCGCATCGCAAACGGACACGCCGCTCACGCGGGCATGGCCGTCCGCATGTTCCCAATGGACGCGGCTGACGCGCTGTCCCATCAGCACTTCGCCGCCCAGGGCGCGCACTTCATCCGCCACGGCTTCCCAGAGCGAGCCCGGCCCGTATTTGGGATACCAGAAACGCTCGATGAGGCTGGTCTCCACATGTTTCTGGTCGATCCCCCCTGAAGAGGGCAGCAGACGCCGGAAAGCGTGCGCCAGCACCCGCGTGATGGAGAGCCCCTTGATGCGCTGTGCCCCCCAGTCGGCGGCGATGTCCTTGCAGGGCACGCCCCAGACCTTTTGCGTGTAATCACGGAAAAAGGTCTCGTAGAGCCGCCGTCCGAAGCGGTTCACGATGAAGTCTTCCAGGCTTTTTTCCGGCTTGATGGGGAAGAGGCAGGCGCGGATATAGGACACCCCGATGGCCAGCATGCGTTTCAGGCCGAGGTTGCGCACCGTTTCCCCGCTCAACGAGATGGGGTAGGAAAAGAACTTCCGCAGGTAGAAGATGCGGGAGAGGCGGTGCCGCAGCAGGATGATGCGGTCCAGCGTTTCCGCTGAGGCGGGCGGGGTGCCTTCGCCTTCCACCGGCAGGATGCCGGCCCACCAGTCCATGACTTCGCCGGATTTGGAAAAAAAGCGGTGACCGCCGATGTCCATACGGTTGCCGTTGTGGGCCACGGTACGCGAAATGCCGCCCACCAGGTCTTCCTGCTCGATGACGGTGACGTGGCCGACGCCGCGCCGCAGGCATTCAAGGGCGGCCGTCAGTCCGGCGGGACCGGCGCCGATGATGACGATCTTGCGTTCTTCAGCAGGCATGAAATCCTCTCCTTTTTTTCCAAAAGGCACGGATGCCTTCATTGAAACTGAAATACTTGTGTCCCAGGAAGGAATAGAAGGTCACCACTCCGATGGACAGGATATGGCAGCCTATCTCAAGGTGGACCGTCAGCAGCTCCGTCAAGGCGGAGGCGGGCAGGACGGGCAGCAGCCAGAGGCCGAGCAAGAGGAAGATCTTGGCGAGCAGCGCGTTGAGCAGCGTGCCCACGCGGGCAACGATGAAAAAAGTGGAGAACTGCCGGATCAGCGTGCGGCCCCGGTAGTGGAAATTGAAATAGTAGTTGCAAAGGAAGTTGACGAGCAGCCCGGAGGCCGACCCGCAAAAGACCGCAAAAAAGTAGGGGATGAGGTCATTGGAATACAGGATGTAACCAATGGCCAGATTCGCCAGGGCCGCCAGGCCGCCGAAAACGAGAAAGCGCAGAAACTCCGGCGACCAGAACGCCCTGCATAGTTTTTTCCACATGCTCGTGCTCATTTCCCGGACATCGGCCATGCCGCCCAGCATCCGGCGATGTGCGGCGCTGGGCTACGGCCTTTCCCGGCCGGCCCTGTCGCGGGGAAGAGGTACAGGAACGTATCCTCAGATTCGTAAACAACAATTGGTTACAATATCCAAACTGTTATTTGCCTGTCAAGGCTGATGCGGATATGCCGCATCCCCTGTCTGCGGCTGCCGCACAGGCTGCTGTCGTGTTTTCTCTGTCCTGCAGGGCGGCGGCCACTGGGGAGCTGCGGAACGACCCTTGAACAACCTCTGAAAGCCGCACCGGGGCCGTCAGGCTGACGAGTCCCCGGGCGCAGGCCACAAGCGGTAAACGATCTGCGGCCGTCACTGGCAAAGGCCGCGCGCAGCGGGGCGCAAGCGCCGTGCGGCTGTCCGTCAGGGCTGCACCGGCGCGGCGTCAAGGCGCTGTTCGGCCCTTTTGACGGCCTGCTCGTCGAAGATCAGGACGATGGTGTCGTTGACGATGCCGACGCTGCCCGGAGCCGGAAAGGCTTTGCGGCCTCTGGCGTACTGGATCGCCGGGGCGAGCAAGGCCGTATTGCCGCTTTCCTCGTTGATGCGCTCGTTGAACTTGAGATAGCGGGAAAGGTGCCAGAGTTCGAAGCCCGGATGCCACGCCTGGGAAACGGTCGTCCGGGCGAGGGGATTGCTCGTGCCCATTCCCGGACTGTTGGCCAGATACGGCAGCGTCCTGCCGAACTGGACGAGGTTATACGCCTTGTCGGGATCGTAGCCGGGTAGGGCCTCGATGCGTCCCACCACACGGTTGAGCACGGCCATGTCATGTTCCACGGAGCGGACATGGCGCACCTGCTGATCCAGAAGGTTCACGGCCATGCAGGGCAACGCCAGCGCGAAGAGCAGTAGGCCCGCATTGCGGGCAAGCACGATGCCTGAACCGAACAACATGACCAGGAAAAAGGCGTACATGTAATTGTCGCCCAAGGCTATGAAGCGGTAGAGGTGCCAATCGCTGGAGCTGCTGACCGCAAACTGCGACTTGGTGGCCACCGGCAGCAGCAGGAAGAACAGCAGCAGGAGGGCCATGCGGACAGCGGGGCGCGCGCAGGGCCGCCCTTGCCGCCAGACCGCGCAGAAAGCCGCGGGCATGGCAAGGAGAAAGATCCCCTTCAGCCAGCCGGACACGAAACCCTGCGGCAGGAAAAGATGCTGCCAGGACTGTTGGACCAGCTCCACAAGACGCCCGGCGAGCCCGGAAGCCGCGTTGGTCTCGAACTGATAGAGGGCAAGGCTGAGCCCCACAAGCGGATACAGGGCAAGGCTGACGGCATACAGCAGGCAGCCGGCACACATGCACAGCACGGGCAGGAACAGGGTCTTCAGCCGGGCGCGCAACTCGTCTCCGCTGCCGTCCCACTGGCTGATCTGTACCAGGACGTAACCGCACATGCAGGTCGTCCACGTCATGACGGCGGATTGATAGGACGCCAGCCCGATGACGGCCAACACGACCGAGGCAAAAATGCGCTGCGGCCGGGCCCCCTCCGGCCCCATGACGCAATGGATGGACAGCAGCAGAAAGAGCGGGGCGGTGGTGAACCCCAGGATCATGTAGTGATAATAGTAAAAATCCGTGACGGCGGGGTGGCAGGACACCACGACGGCCCCGGCAAACAGGGGCATGAATCCGGCGTCCCGTTTCCAGAGCAGGACGGCCGCCATGCCAGAGGCGATGAGCGTCGCCATGCCCAGCAGCGTCGTGTAGACGGGTATCTGCACATGCCCGTCGAGCATGTGCAGGAAGGGGAGAAACCAGCGCCCGGCCCGTCCGCCGCTCAGCAGCGGGATGCCGTCCATGTAGCCGACATCATGATCCCCCAGCGGGAACTGGGCAAGATCGTAAAAGTAGACGACGACATTGACCAGCAGGGCGCAGAAGAAGGCCTTTTTCCAGGGGGAAGGCACAGCCTCCCAGACGTTTTTGAGGGAGCAGAGCAGATCGGTATGCCGGATTGACAGCATGTTAGCCTCACTATGGAGCGTTACGCCATTCCCCGCGGTAGTCCTGCCAGGGCAGACCGAGGGAGGCGGGTCCGGACGCATGACGGAAAGGACCGGCGTGCGGCCGTGTTCCGTGCCGCAGCGGGAAAGACTCAGGCCAGTTCTTTGCCTGCCCCTTCAGGGATAGTCAAGAGGCCGTGTGGACGGCAGCACATGCTCAGGCCTCGGTAAGACAGATATTCTGGCCGTCGCGGCAGGGCGCCTCATGCGGGAGAGAGAAATGAGGATGGATCGAGGGAGGCGCGCCGTACCGTTTACAACGCAGGATTGCCGCATATGCGCTTTTTTGCATGCCATGAAAAGAGCCTGCCGGGCGCGGGAAGTACGCAGACCGGCAGGCGTGGGCGTTCGTGTTTACAGGGAAGCGCCGAGTGTGCGTGCTTCCCGCAAGGCGGGATGCCCGGCCACCGCGCCCGCCTCAAAGACGCCCCCGGCCAGCACCTGTCCGCAGTCACGCCAGTGGAGGAAGCCGAGCAGAGCATGGTAATAGTCCAGCACAGGTTTCCAGTTCTCCGGGCTGTTGCCTTCCGCCGCCATGAGGAGCACGCAGTCCTTGCGCGGATTGGCATAGCCGGGTCGGCATTCGGCCACGGCAAACAAACGGTCAAAGGCGGTCTTGAGCTGGCCGGAAAAGCCCCAGTAATACATGGGCGAGGCCAGCACGACCACATCCGCCGCCGTATAGGCCGGATAGATGGCCGCCATGTCGTCCTGTTGCACGCAGGGATGCGCGGCATCCTTGCCGCCCTTCACGCAGCCGAGGCAGCCGCGAATGTCCATCCGCTGCAGGTCGAAGCGGGTAACGGTGTGTCCGGCCTCAGCAGCGCCTTCTGCGAAGGCATCACAGAGCATGGCCGCATTGCCGTGAAGGCGGGGACTGCCGTTCAGGATGACGATGTGCTTGCTCATGATCTTTCTCCTTTGGAGCATTTTTTGTTTGAGACGCTGCGCGTTTACGCCATGCGGCTGGTGTTTCGCGGTAACACGCAATTTTTCGGCTTGGTTTCGGCCGTCGCTCTGTGTTCCGCCTTTTCCAGCGGTAGAACGCTTCATGCGCGAAAAATATCGGCGCGGCCGCGAGCGGGAAAGTCACCGACGAGGGGGAGAATCCCTGTCGCACCGTGCATGATATTTTTTTAATGACTACTAAAAAAATGTCAATGGCAAAAGAAGGCCGGACGCGGGGCAAATGCGGAGTTCAGCAGTTGGAAGCAGGGCAGGGCGGGGGGAGCAGGCGGACGGCAAGGGCCGCAATGGCGGAAAGTTCGGGCAGGGACAGACCGTCTCGCGCCTGAAGAGAAAGGCCCTCAAGCAAGGTGTTCAGCGCGCCGGCCAGCGGTTCGACAGGCGTCTGCGGGGGGAGCTGCCCCTCCCGGACGGCCCGTTGCAGGCGGTCGGCAAACAGGCTTTCAGTAGCCTGCCGCAGCTCACGCACAGCGGCGATGATCTCCGTCTCGTCCTCGGCGATGTTGACGGCCGCCAGCACCACCATGCAGCCACAGGGCGTGTGGGGAGAAAGCAGGATGCAGGCCGCATCCCGAAAGAAATGCTCCACGGCCACGTACACGTCGGGCTCTTCCTGAAAGCGGCGGGACGGGCCGTCCCAGTAGGTATGCTCATAATGGCGGAGCGCCTCAAGAAAAAGGGTGGCCTTGTTGCCGAATGTGGCGTACAGGCTGGGGGGCTTGATGCGCATGGCCTTGCACAGCTCCGCCACGGAAGCGGGCGCGTAGCCCCGCCGCCAGAAGACCTCTAGTGCGCTATGCAGAGCCTGCGCCCTGTCAAAGGCGCGGGGACGGCCCTTGCCGCGGGTGGGGGAGGACTGAGGGGCGCGAGACTGAGCGGACATGACGTTTCCGGAAGGATTGGAAGGGCGGCGCGGAATGGGTACGAGGTCGTGCGCTGAGCGTTCCAGCGTGACCGTTTTCCCGCGGATGCGCCGTATCCGCACGGCAACGCCTCCCGCCCACCGCGCGGCATGGCCGCGCAAAAACCGATGGTGTCAGTCTATATCGTTTCCGGCAAAAAGGCAAAGCGGGCCGCCTGCCGGGCGTTGCGGCGCGGCGCGGAAAAGCATACGCTGGCCGACGGGAGGCATTCCATGACCGATGACAGACAGGCACGCATCACCGAAGCCAACGCGCGACTGAAAGAGATCCTGCTGCGGCATGTGCCGCGTCCCGCTGTCCTCCCGGGGCCCGTTGACGGCGTGTTCCTCGTCCGGCGGGAAGCCGTCAACTGTTCGGAAAGCTGCTTCACGCGGCCGCTGGCCTCGCTGATCGTGCAGGGCGGCAAGCGGGCCGTGCTCGGGTCGCGGGCATACACGATCCGCGCTGATCAGTGTCTGGTGGCCGCGGTGGACATGCCGAGCCTGTCCCATGCCGTGGACCCCACGCCGGAACGGCCCTTCCTTTCCCTCTTCTTTCATCTGGACAGGCAGATGCTCGGAGAGCTGCTCATGGAGATGACGCCGGAAGAGCGCGCGGCGGGCGTGGACGACAGCGGGGTGTCCGTGGCCGATGCCGACCCGGATCTCATGGAAGGGGTGCTGCGGCTGGCGGAACTGCTGGACAAGCCCCGGCAGATCGCCGTGCGGGCGCCGCTCATCATGCGCGAACTGCACTATCTGCTGCTGGCCGGGCCGCAGGGCGGCATTTTGCGGGGACTGTACGCGCATGGCGCGCGGAACGGCCAGATCCTCCAGGCCATCGCCCTCATGCGGCGGAACATGACCAGGCCCCTGCGCATGGACGCACTGGCCAGACAGGTCTGCATGTCCGTCTCAAGCCTGCACCGGCATTTCAAGAGCATCACCGGTCTGAGCCCCCTGCAGTACCACAAGCAGCTCCGCCTCTACGAGGCGCAGCGCCTGATGCTGGTGGAAAACGAACGCGCGGCCAGCGCGGCCCTCTCGGTGGGCTACGAAAGCGTGACCCAGTTCACCCGCGAATACAAACGCATGTTTGGCGAGTCGCCGCACCGGGACATCAGCAGGCGGCGCTGTCCGGCGTAGGGCCGTCCGCTGCCTCCGCAGCGGTGCATGCTGCGTCATATCTATGCATGTGTGCCGTCCATGGTGTTTTTGTTGTCCATCCTACATAACAGGCAATAAATAGTCACATGTAAAAATATATTTTTGATAGATATATCGGAAAAATTGACTGCTCAGGGATGATTTGATAAATTTAAATGTCATTTTTTATTGAGATATTGGTGCTTTTCAAGTTAAGAGAAGCTTTCTATTTTCTACGGACAACGTATAAAATCCTCCTGACAGCCTGACACGATATCCATGCGAGGGGAGCGTGCATGACATCTTTTCCTGTGATCTCTCTGGGATCTGCGGCGCAGATCGAAACAAAAATATTGTCCGGCGAAGCCGCTTCCGATGACATCTTGTCGTTGTATAAATTTTATTGTGACAGAAAAGAT
>DGYFI06202__coassemble_411_pt1 | contig 40283 bp, 33 predicted proteins | sample DGYFI06202__metabat2_high_PE_036 | metagenome-assembled genome bin DGYFI06202
CTTTTTGACGAGCATAAAAAAAGCACAGCGACGTTCGCCGCTGTGCTGTGTGGGTTGTGCGAGGAGTTTCCCGTCAATATGCCCGGATATACTCGTCCAGGCTTTCAGCCGAGCAATTGCGGCTGACCCAGAAGGCGGAGGCCCAGACCATGAGGGCCGTTGCCTGCGTGTCATCCAGGGACTTGAGCTTGCTTTCCAGGCTGGACTTGCTTGCTCCGTGGCGCATGTGCACATGGTTGATCTCGCAGGCATCATGCACCCGCAGCAGCAGGTAGGACAGGCGGGAATTGTCCGGCATGAGCCGCATGTCCTTGTGGGCTTCCACAATGGCCTTCAGCTCGGCGCCGGTGAACAGGGTCTTGATGTTGGTGATGGCCCGGAAGAAGGTATCCACAGCCCACGGGAGAATGAACTCCGCTCCCGCGCTCTTGGTGCGGAAGTAATCTTTGAGCCAGCGTTCCTGGTCCTCATTGATGCGAGCGGCGACCTGTGGCATGTTTCCCCCGGTAAATCATGGAGCAGGCAGCCTGTGCGGAAAACGCCATGCAGAGAGAAGGCCTCGTTCGTGAGTTTCCCTCATACTGACGTGTCCTGTACTGCGTTTGCGTCTGCTCCAAACCCCTTATTTTTTCACGTACCTTTTTTCCCTATCGCACCAAAGGGAAAATATCAAGAAAAAATCTAGAAAATATCTTGCATCCCGTAGAGGCGACCGGCGGCACGACCCTTGAGCCAGGCGGCGGCCCGCAGGGCTCCCTGGGCAAAGGTCTCGCGCGAATGGGCCTGATGGGTGACCTCGATACGCTCGCCGGGGCCCATGAAGTAGACCGTATGGACGCCGACCACGTCCCCGCCGCGTATGGCCTGGATGCCGATCTGCGCCTTGGGCCGCTCGCCGATGATGCCGTCCCGGGCCGAGCAGCGGACGTCGGGCAGGTTCCAGCCGCGCGCCTCGGCGAGGCATTCGCCAAGGGTCAGGGCCGTACCGCTGGGGGAATCCTTTTTGCGGTTATGGTGCAGTTCCACCATTTCGATGTCGTACTTCTCGCCCAGCGCTTTGGTCAGTTCGGGCAGGATCTTGAGCAGCACGTTGATGCCCACGCTCATGTTGGAGGACCAGAACAGGGGCGTTTTTTGGGCAAGCGCGGCAAGTTCGGCCCGCTGGGCCTCAGTCAGACCCGTCGTGCCGATGACGGCGGCATGTCCGCTTTCGGCGGCCTGTCGGGCGGTGTTCAGGCTGACTTCCGGGGCGGTGAAGTCGATGATCACGGCATCGGCGCAATGGGCGAGCGCCGCGCGCAGGTCGTCGGTGATCAGGCAGCCGTCGCCGCCCTGGAGCTGGGCCAGATGATCGGCCCGGTCCACCAGGGCCGCAAGGCTGTAGGTGCTGTCTTCTTCGGCCAGCGTAGCGATGGTGCGTCCCATGCGCCCGCCGGCTCCCATGATGATGAGCGGCGTTGCCATATGTTGTCTCTCCTTTGCTGGCGGACGTGCGGGGGCTTATTCGCCCGTGCGGAGCATGTCCAGGAATTCTTGTTCGTCAAGGATGGGGATCCCCAGTTTTTCGGCCTTTTCGCGCTTGCTGCCGGCTTTTTCCCCAGCCACCAGATAATCCAGTTTCTTGCTGACGCCCCCCGCGATGATCGCGCCGCAGGCTTCCGCCATTTTGGCGGCATCGTCCCGCTTCATGGAAAGGGTCCCGGTGAAGAGGATGGTCTTCCCGGCCAGCGGGCCGCCAGCCACGGCAGCTTGCGCGGGCTCCGCCGGGGCCGAGGGCCAGAGCCCCAGCGTACGGAAGCGTTCCAGCATGGCGGCATTGGCCGCGTTGGCAAAAAAGGCATGGATGGAGGAGGCCACTTCGGGACCGATGTCCTCCAGACGCACGAGCTCTTCCGTACCGGCATGCGCCAGGGCGTCGAGGTCGGCATAATGCCGGGCAAGCTGGCGGGCGGTCTGTTCGCCCACATGCCGGATGCCGAGGCCGCAGATCAGGCGCGCAAGGGTGGCCGTGTGCCGGGCCTGCTCGATGGCGTCCACGAATTTCTGGGCCAGCGATTCGCCCATACGCTCGTATTGCAGCAGCTCCTGCGCCGTGAGGGTGAAGAGATCCGGCGGCGACTGGACGCGCCCGCTGCTGACGAGCTGTTCGATCCATTTCTGGCCGATGCCGCCGATATCCAGCCCGGCCTTGGAGACAAAATGGATGATGGCCCGCAGGCGGATGGCCGGGCAGGCGAGATTGTCGCAGCGCCAGGCGGCCTCCCCTTCTTCCCGGTGGGCGGGCTGGCCGCAGACCGGGCAGACGTGCGGGAAGACGAATTCCGCCGCGTCCGCCGGGCGCTCTTCCAGCACCGGGCCGACCACTTCGGGGATGACGTCCCCGGCGCGCTGCACGAGCACCGTGTCCCCGATGCGGATGTTCTTGGCGCGGATCTCATCCTCATTGTGCAGGGTGGCCCGCGAGACCATGACCCCGCCCACGGCCACCGGGTCAAGGATGGCCACCGGCGTCAGCACGCCGGTACGCCCCACCTGGATCTCGATGCCGCGCAGGATGGTGCGGGCCTGCATGGCCGGGAACTTGAAGGCCACGGCAAAACGCGGCGCGCGGGCCGTATAGCCGAGGGCTTCCTGCGCTTCCAGATCGTCCTGCTTGGCTACGGCGCCGTCGATCTCCATATCGAAGCTCTCGCGTTGCTGCCGCACCTGCTCCACATAGGTCTCCACCTCGGCGGGACCGGCGCAGAGGCGACCGTCAGGCGGCGTCTGGAAGCCGTAGCTTTGCAGCCGCGCCATGAGTTCGTTCTGATGCGTGCAGGGTCGGGCCCCGCCCCAATCCGCATCGCCCATGCTGTAGGCCAGGAAGCGCAGCGGCACGGCGCTGGTAGCCGTGGTGTCCAGCTGACGGAGCGCCCCTGCCGCCGCATTGCGCGGATTGGCGAAAGTTTTTTGCCCGAGGGCATCGCGCCGTTCATTGAGGGCCGCAAAGTCGGCCTTGAAGATGACGACCTCGCCGCGCACTTCCAGACGCGCGGGCAGCTCCCCGCCTTGCGCCGGCGGTCTGAGCCGCAGGGGGATATTCTTGATGGTGCGCACGGCGGCGGTCACCACTTCGCCGGTTTCCCCGTCGCCGCGGGTCAGGGCTTCGGTCAGGATGCCGTTTTCATAGATGATCTCCAGCGCCAGACCGTCCAGCTTGGGGTCGCACCAGAAGGCGAGCGGCGCTTCGGGCAGGGCCCGGCGCATGCGCTCGACGAATTCGCGCCATTCCTCCGGGCTGAACACATTGTCCAGCCCGTACATGCGGCGGCGGTGCGCCTTCTTGTCCAGTCCGCTCAAGAGGCCGCCGCCCACGCGCAGGGTGGGAGAATGCGGGCTGCGCCACTGGGGATGGGCGGCTTCCAGCGCCAGCAGTTCGCGGAACAGGGCGTCAAAGGTGTCGTCGCTTATTTCCGGCGCATCCAGCACATGGTAGAGGTAGTTATGGTGTTCCAGCTCGGCCACCAGGGCGTCCATACGCGCTTTTTCCGGCGGGACGGAAGCGGCGGGCTGGGCAAAGAGCGGCAAGTCGTCAAGAGGCATATGGTTACTCCGGCAGGGCGATGAGACGGGAACGCAGCGCCCGGATGCTGTCCCGCAGCTCGGCGGCCCGTTCAAATTCCAGATCGCGGGCCGCGGCCCGCATTTCCTTTTCCAGTTCGGCGATGCGCACGGCGGTTTCCTCGGCCGTGAGAGGGAGCGCCGCCTGTTCGTTGCGGGCGGCCGCCCTGCCTTTGCCGCGTCCGCGCCCTCCCTTGCCTTCGTTGTCGGCATAGAGGGCGTCCAGCGGAGAGTCCAGGCTTTTGCGGGTGCTGCGCGGGGTGATGTGGTGCGCCTCATTGTAGGCGGCCTGCTTTTCCCGGCGGCGGGCGGTCTCGTTCATGGCGGCCTGCATGGAGGCCGTCACCGTGTCCGCATAGAGGATGACATGCCCATGCTCATTGCGGGCCGCCCGTCCGAAGGTCTGGATGAGCGAGCCCGTGGAGCGCAAAAAGCCCTCTTTGTCCGCATCTAGGATGCAGACCAGGGAGACTTCCGGAATGTCCAGCCCCTCGCGCAAGAGGTTGATCCCCACCAGCACGTCGAATTCGCCGGTACGCAGGGCGCGGATGATCTGCATGCGCTCCAGCGTGTCGATGTCCGAATGCAGGTAGCGGGCGCGCACGCCCATATTGCAGCAATATTCCGTCAGATCCTCGGCCATGCGCTTGGTGAGCGTGGTCACCAGCACGCGTTCGCCCCGGCTGACGCGGGCGCGGCATTCGCCCAGCAGGTTCTCCATCTGTCCGGCTGTGGGGCGCGCCTCCACTTCAGGGTCCACAAGGCCGGTGGGCCGGATGATCTGCTCCACCACGATGCCCTGCGCCTCGTCCAGCTCGTATTTGGCCGGCGTGGCCGAGACGTAGACGGCCTGATGCACGAGCCGGCGGAACTCCGCGAACTGCAAGGGGCGGTTGTCCAGCGCCGAAGGCAGGCGAAAGCCGTAATTGACCAGCGTTTCCTTGCGGGAGCGGTCGCCCTTGAACATGCCGCCCACCTGCGGCACGCTGATGTGGGACTCGTCCACGAAGAGCAGATAGTCTTCGGGAAAATAGTTGAGCAGGCAGGACGGCGGCTCGCCCGGCTTGCGGCCGTCCATGTGGCGGGTGTAATTCTCGATGCCGTTGCAGTAGCCCAGTTCCTCGATCATCTCAAGGTCGAGCTGGGTGCGCTGCTCCAGGCGCTGCGCCTCCACCAGCTTGCCCTGCTCCCGGAACAGGGCAAGGCGTTCCTGGAGTTCCTGCCGGATGTCGTCGCAGGCGCGCTTGAGGTTGTCCTGTGCGGACACGAAGTGGCTTGCCGGATAGAGCACGGTCTTGCTCACCTCGGCCAGCACGTCGCCGGTGAGCGGGTCGATCTCGCGCATGGCGTCGATGTCGTCGCCGAAGAACTCCAGCCGCAGGGCCCGCTCGTGGTGATAGGCCGGGATGATCTCCAGCACGTCGCCCCGTACCCGGAAGGTGCCGCGGTGGAAGTCGTAGTCGTTGCGCTCGTAATGCACTTCCACCAGACGGCTGATGAGCGCATCCATAGGGAAGCGCTGCCCGACTTCCACGGGGATGACCATCTTGGCGTAGTATTCCGGCGAGCCCAGGCCGTAGATGCAGGAGACCGAGGCCACGATGATGACGTCCCGCCGCGTCAGCAGGGCGTGCGTGGCCGCATGCCGCAGCTTGTCGATATTGTCGTTGATGGCCGAATCTTTTTCGATGTAGGTGTCCGAGGCGGGCACATAGGCTTCGGGCTGGTAGTAATCGTAATAGCTGACGAAATATTCCACGGCATTGCGCGGGAAGAGCGCGCGGAACTCGCTGTACAGCTGGGCGGCAAGGGTCTTGTTGGGGGCCAGCACCAGCGCCGGGCGGTTGCAGCGGGCGATGACGTTGGCCATGGTGAAGGTCTTGCCCGATCCTGTCACCCCCAGCAGCACCTGCGCCGGGACGCCGGCCTGGATATTGCTGACGAGCTGGGCGATGGCCTCGGGCTGGTCGCCCGTGGGCTGGTGCTCGCTTTGCAGGGAAAAGACGGCTTCGCTCATCTGTGGTCCACCTCGTGCCACTGCCGGCCATCGTGGATATACCGTTCGCGCCAGGGCTGCCAGCGCAGCGGACAGGCCGGATCCTCCTCCTGCCGCACGGATCGTTCAAGCAGTTCTTCAAAGGCTGGGCGGGAAACGAGTTCGCCCCCCATGCCCATGATGTGCGGGGTGTCCTGCTGGCAGTCCAGCAGGAGCGTGCCCCGCAGGCGCAGCAGATCCACCAGCCCGGTCAGGGCCGCGCGGGAGGCTTCGGAGACCCGGTGGAACATGGATTCGCCGAAAAAGGCCCGACCCAGCGAGACGCCGTACAGCCCCCCTACCAGCGTGTCCCCCTGCCAGGTCTCGATGGAATGGGCATAGCCCATCTCGTGCAGGCGCACATAGGCCCGGAACATGTCGCGGGTGATCCACGTGCCCTGCTCCCGGCGGCGCGGCCCGGCACATTGCAGCATGACTTCCGCAAAGGCGGCGTCGCAGCTCAGGCGGAAGCCCGCCTTGCGCAGGGTGCGGATGCTGCGCCGGGGCAGGCGGAACTTGTCCAGCGGCAGGATGCAGCGCGGCGCGGGCGACCACCAGAGCAGCGGCATGTCCTCGCTGTACCAGGGGAAGATGCCCCGGCTGTAGGCGGCCAGCAGCCGCACCGGATGCAGATCGCCGCCGCGGCACAGCAGTCCGTCCTCCCGCGCCGCCTCCAGCGGGGGGAATTGCTCGGCATAGGCTGCCACCAGATCGGCCGGACGTTCCGGCGGGACCTCACTCATGCCCATCTCTTTTCGTGCGCCTCGTGGATGGGCGCGGGCGCGACGTCTTGCGGGCTTCGCCGCCCGCAGCGGCAGCTTCCGCGCCGGCCGGTCCCTTGCGGGAGATGTCCAGATGGAGCTTGCCCTCCCGCAGGACGAGCACGGCCTCGCCGCCCTTTTGCAGGCGGCCGAACAGCAGTTCCTGCGCCAGCGGGTCTTCCAGTTCATCCCGCAGCAGGCGGCGCAGCGGGCGCGCGCCCATGCGGGGATCGAATCCCTTTTGGGCCAGATGCCGCCGGGCCTCCTCGTCCAGCATAAGGCGGACATGGCGCTCGGTCAGGCTCTGGGCCACCTCTTCCACGAATTTGTCCACGATGCGGAGCATCATGGGCTGCGTCAGGCTGCCGAACGGCACCAGCGCATCGAGACGGTTGCGGAATTCCGGCGTGAAGAGCTGTTCCAGCGCCTTGCGCCCCTTGCGGGCCGCGGCTTCCGAGGTCCTCCCCTTCCCGTCTTCCTCGTCCGTGCCGTCCGCGCGGGCGGCAGGCGTGGCAAAGCCCATGCTGGCGGCGGACATCTCGAAGGCCCCGGCATTGCTGGTCATGATCAGCACCACGTGCGAGAAGTCGGTCTTGCGGCCCGTGGTGTCGGTCAGCGTGCCGTAATCCATGACCTGAAGCAGCACATTAAAGATGTCGGGATGGGCCTTCTCCATCTCGTCCAGCAGCACCACGGAATACGGGGACTTGCGCACGGCCTCGGTCAGCAGGCCGCCCTGATCGAAGCCCACATAGCCCGGAGGCGCGCCGATGAGGCGGGAGACGGCGTGCTTTTCCATATATTCGCTCATGTCGTAGCGCAGGAAATCCACCCCCAGACACTGCGCCAGCGAGCGGGCCACCTCGGTCTTGCCCACGCCGGTGGGCCCGTAGAAGAGGAAGGCCCCGGCGGGGCGTCCGCTCTGGCCCAGCCCGGCGCGCGAACGCAGGATGGCGCGCACCACCAGCGAGATGGCGGCCTCCTGCCCGAAGACGCGGGCGTTGAGGTCGCGCTCCAGGTGGCGCAGGCGGTCCTTTTCCCCGCCGCTGACGCTGCGTTCGGGGATGCCGGCCATGCGGGCCACGATGCGCTCCACATCCCGCAGGGTCACGGCCGGGCGCTTGCCGCCCTCGTCCGGCTGCTGCAGCCGGACGGCGGCCCCGGCCTCGTCCATGACGTCGATGGCCTTGTCCGGCAGGAGGCGCTCCCGCACGTGGCGGCTGGAAAGTTCCACCATGGCCCGCAGCACGGGCTTGCCGTAGCGTACCTGATGGAAGTCGGCGTAATGGCTCTGCAGGCCTTCCAGGATGGCCAGACAGTCCTCGATGCCGGGTTCACGCACATCTATGCGCTGGAAGCGCCGGACGAGCGCCCTGTCCTTTTCCAGATGGTTGCGGTATTCCTCATGCGTCGTGGAGCCGATGCAGCGCAGTTCGCCGCTGGCCAGCAGGGGTTTGAGCAGGTTGGACGCATCCATCGATCCGCCCGATGTGGCCCCGGCCCCCACGATGGTGTGGAGTTCGTCGATGAACAGGATGGCCTGCGGCACATGCTTCAGGGCGTCCATGATCTTCTTCAGGCGCTGCTCGAAGTCGCCGCGGTAGCGCGTGCCGGCCAGCACGAGCCCCATGTCCAGCGCGAAGAGGCGGGCCTCCCGGAAGCGCGGCGGCACTTTGCCCTCGTGGATGCGCAGGGCAAGGCCCTCCGCAAGGGCGGTCTTGCCCACGCCGGGCTCGCCCACGAAAAGAGGATTGTTCTTGCGGCGGCGGCACAGGACCTCGATGGCGCGGTCCAGCTCCATTTCCCGCCCGATGAGCGGGTCGATGCCGCCGGCGGCCGCGCGGGCCGTGAGGTCCGTGGTGTAGCGGGCCAGGGGATCGCCCTCCCGGCCTTCCTCGTCGTCTTCCGCCTTCTCCCGGACGCCCTTGGAGCCGCTGCCGTCTTCCAGCCCGTGGGAGATGAAGGTCAGCACGTCCAGCCGCTCCACGCCCTGTTTGCGCAGGTAGTAGACGGCATAGCTGCCTTCCTCTTCCATGAGGGAGACGAGCATGTCGCCCACGTCCACGGTCTCCCGTCCGGCGGAGCGGATATGGGCCACGGCGCGTTCCAGCAGGCGCTGCACGCCCGGCGTCTGCACGATCTCCAGCTGGTTGGTCGGGCGGACGCTCTCCATCTCCGTCTGGAAGAAATGTTCAAGCTGTTCGCGCAGCAGGGGCACGTCCGCGCCGCTGCCCTCCAGGATGAGGCAGCCGCGCACCGTGGCGGTCATGCCGTAGAGGATGTGCTCCACGGTCAGCATCTCGTGCTGCCGTTCCTGCACTTCCATGACGGCGATCTTCAGGACTTCCTGAACGTCATTGCTCAACATGGCTTATTCCGGCTCCATGGTGCAGCGCAGCGGGAACCCCGCCGCCCGTGCCTTCTGCGTCACGCGGCGGACCTTGGCTTCGGCGATCTCCGCGGTGTAGACGCCGCAGCGCCCGACGCCCTTCTCATGCACGGACAGCATGATGCGCGTGGCTTCTTCCTTGTTCTTGTTGAAGATCCCCTGCAGGACATCCACCACAAAGTCCATGCTGGTGTAATCGTCATTGTGCAGCAGCACCACGAAGCGCTGCGGCTCCCGGACGCGCTCTTTTACCAGGCTTTGCCCGTCGCTTTCGTCTTGCGGTCTATAAGGGGCCGGCATGGCTCAGTCCTCCTCTGGCGGCAGGTGCAGGGCGGCACGCCATTGCGCCGCCTGACCGGGGGAAAAAATGAAGGAACGCTCCGGCGGCAGACCTTGTTCCGCGCGCCAGCGCGTGTGCAGTACATGGTAAGAGTCGGCACTGGTCGGCCGCTTGTCAAGTTCAAGCAGGACTTCAACTTTGCGGATGCGCTCCGCCTCGCCTTCCAGCTCCACCACCCGGGTGAAGGGCAGGATGTCCATATCCACCTGCACGCCTTCGATTTGCCAGCTCTCCCGGAACTTCTCATAGCGGGCCGCGGGAAGGTAGCCCAGCCCTTCCAGGATGCCCTGCATGGCCTGCCTGTCCGCCACAGGGCATTCGCGTTCCTCCCGGATCTTGAACCCGGCCTCGGCGGCATCACGCGGGGCCGCAGGCGGCAGCTTGAGGGTGAGGATATGATCCTCGTGTCCGGCCCACTGGCGGCTGCGCAGGCGGAGCAGGCGGCGGCTGCCGAAGAGCTCTTCCTGCCGATCAAAAAGGATGTTGCGCTCGAAATGGACGCCCTCGCTGCGGGCGTCAAGGGCGATGAGCCGTTCCCGCAGGAGGGAAAAGTCCACATCCAGATATTTGCGTTCCACTTCACGGTTCATGACGGCCTCAGGGATTGCGGCGGTGGAAAAGCCGCTGCTGCAGCTGGCTCAGGGTGGATATGCCGCCCTTGTCCGCCGCCGGGTGGATGATGGGCGAAAAGCCGAGCCGCTGCGCCTGCTTGAGCCGCAGCTCCTGGCCGGCCACCGGCCGGATCTGGCCGTTGAGGTCGACCTCGCCCCAGAGGACGCATCTTTCCGGCAGCGGCAGGTCGTAATAGGAGGACAGCACGGCCGCCACCAGCGCGAGGTCGAGCCCCGGCTCCTGGAGCTTCATGCCGCCGCCCACCTTGGCGTAGATGTCCACCTGCCCGAAATTGAGCTTGAGGCGCTTTTCCAGCACGGCCAGCAGCAGATGGAGCCGGTTGGCGTCAAAGCCCAGAGCCGTCCGGCGCGGGATGCTCAGAAAGGTGCGCGCCACCAGGGCCTGCACTTCCACCGCCAGCGGGCGCTGTCCGTCCACGCCCATGACCACGGCCGTGCCGGAGAGCTCCGGGTCGCGCGCGCCGAGGAAGAAGGTGGACGGATCATCCACCACCTCCATGCCGCGCTGGCCCATGCGGAAGACGAGGAGCTCCTCGTTGGGGCCGAAGCGGTTCTTGAAGACGCGCAGCAGGCGGAAAAGCTGGCGGCGGTCGCCCTCCACGGAGATGACCGTGTCCACCATGTGTTCCAGCATGCGCGGGCCGGCCAGGACGCCGTCCTTGGTGACGTGCCCCACGAGGATGAGCGTGGTTCCGGTACGGCGGCAGCACTCCAGCAGCGCCGTGGCCACGGCTCGCACCTGACTGACGTTGCCGGGCAGGCCGTCCGCCTCAAGGCTGGTCAGGGTCTGGACGGAGTCCACCACCAGCAGGGCCGGCGGGGCGCTCTCCACGGCGGCCACGACTTCTTCCACGCTGGACGTGGCCATGGCCAGCAATCGTTCATGTAATACTTCAAGTCGTTGTCCGCGGGCCTTGATCTGGGGGAGGGACTCCTCGCCGCTGGCGTAGAGCACATCCCTGCCCTGCCGGGCCACGAGCCCGGCCACCTGAAGCAGGAGGGTCGATTTACCTATGCCCGGTTCGCCGCCCACCAGCAGGGCCGCGCCGGGCACAAGCCCCTTGCCGAGGACGCGGTCCAGCGCCTCGATGCCGCTGGCATAGGGCGTATGGCCGGAATCCGAAACGTCCCGCAGGGGCTGGGGACGGCTGCCCGGCGTGCGGGCGGCAGCGGCTGAGGCCGGGCGTGCGGCCGCCGCGCGGGGCTGGGCTGCGGCCTGCAGGGTGTTCCACTCATGACAGCCGGGGCACTGGCCCCGCCATTGCAGGGCCTGCGCGCCGCAGGCGGAACAGATGTAGACTTCGCGCGTTTTTGCCATGCGGCAAACCTACGGAAAAAGGCGGTGAGAGGCAAGTGCCGCGGCGCTGTCCGGCCGCATGATGGGTATGCCGCGCAAAAAAAGGGAGCCGCCCGGAAATGGGCGGCTCCCTCAAGGTCACGAAAGGCTGTTCTACAGCCCGTTAAAGCATTTTTTGTTTGGAACGTTTTGCGTTTCAAACCCTGTGGACTGTCGTTCCGTGGAAAAAACGTGGTGTTTTTTGTTCGCTTTTGATAAAAGCGCGCTCGGGAAGAGATGGTGGGAAGGGGAACTCCTCCCGCGCTGGCGGCGATCCGACGGGCGGCCCGGAGGGCCGTGCCCGTTAGGATCCCCCAAACAAGTAACGAATAGTGTTAACAGGCCCTAAGGAGCGACCGGCTCGAGCTTCAGGTCGGCGGGGGCCGTGATCTCGACCTCCTGGCGGACATCGCTGTTGCCGCGGGCGGGCACCTTCACGTCCCAGAAGAGGATCCCCTCGTCCTGATCCGTGGCCGGTGCGGGCGTGCCGGTAAGCTTGAGGGTCACGCGCTCGTCCACGCTGCGCGGCAGGGGCCGTTCAAGCCGTACCCGCACTTCCTCCGGCCGTTCGTTGCGGATGGCGTAGCGCCAGCTCCAGCGCCAGAAACGGCGGGCGTTGATGATGCCGCTCTCGTTTTCCTTGCGGGTCTCGTTGATGGTCTTGACGGTCACGCGCGGATCGGCCCCGAAGAAGAGCTTCACCTTGCCGGCTTCGGGCCGGAAAGCGCCTGTGCCCACATACTGCCCGTCGATGCGGCATTCCATGAGCCCGGCCGGCCAGGAGGGACGGTCGCCAAAGGAGTATTCCGCCGTCATCCAGACGCGGCTCTCCCCTGCCGAGGGGCGGGCCAGCCACTGCATGGGGGCTGCCCATTCTTCGTTGGTGACGTTAAGGATGGACTTGCCCTGCGCAAGGCCGGTCGCGGGGATCTCCCAGCGGACGAAAGCGCCATCTTCCGCGGCGGGGATGCCGCTGCTGTCCGCAGCGGCCGCCATGAGCGGGACGGCCTTGGCGTTCCGGGGCCGCACGGCCGCGCGGGCCATCTCCGGCGCAAAGGGTTCGATGATCCAGTCAGGCAGCGCATCCGGGCCGAGCTCGCCGGGCATGCGGGTGGCCAGGGCCAGCCGGGCCTTGTCCCAGTCCAGACCGGAATACTGCCAGACCTCGGCCGACATGGCGATGTCCACCTTGCCCGTGCCGGGACGGGCATTGAGGCTGTAGCGCGGCTGCCAGCCGCAATTATGCAGGGTGTAGGTGCAGGTGACCCGCACAGGCTTGGCGGGACGCTCGGCCAGGGTGATCTCCAGCCGCTTGCCCTGCCCGGAAAGCGCGGGCACGGCGTTGATCAGCTTGCGGAGCTGCTCCAGCTCGCGGGTGAGCTTCTGGCGTTCGGCCATGAGCGCGGGCACGGACTTTTCCGCCAGCGCGTCCAGGCTTTCCACAGCTGCGCTGTCCGCACCGCCGGGCAGCTGCTTGTGCAGCTCCATGCGGGCATTGAGGGCCGCTATGCGGCCTTCCAGCGCATCCGCCTGCGCCAGCAGTTCGCGGCGCTCCTCCGCGGCCTTGCCCTGCGGCGCGACATTCACGGGGAGCAGCGTCCAGCGCAGGATGCGCCCGCCCTCCACCACAGGGGCCACATTCGCCGCACCATCGGGCAGGAGGAGCCGCAGCACGGCCTGACCGTCGCGGCTGACGGCCTGCATCTCTTCTTCAAGCGTGATCTGCGCGCCGGTCGGGAACAGCTCCACCGCGCGCGGCTGGCTGAAGACGTCCGCCGCTTCCCGCTCCGCCTGTTCCGCAGGCTGGGGGGCGGCAGGCTTGCCAAGGGACGCGCCGGACACTCTCCCGGCGTCCGCGGACGGTGCGGCTCCCGCGTTTTCCTTCGGGAACGTCGAGGCTCCTGTCGGCATGGTCGCGACCTCCGGCGTTGCGGCGGCCCACGCAGGGGCGGGGCTGCCCGTCAGCAGCCCGCACAGGGCAAGCACGGCCAGGGGCAGCGCTCGTCCCTGCCGCCGGGGCGCGCTGTACGGGCGCGGCGTCTTGTAGTTAATGTAAAACATGAACTTCCCCCTTGTCGTCTCAGCGGGTGAGGCGGCGGAATTTCAGGCGATGCGGCGTATCGGCATCCTTGCCGAGGCGCTTCTTGCGGTCTTCCTCGTATTCCGTGAAGTTCCCCTCGAAGAAATCCACCTTCGAGTCGCCTTCAAAGGCCATGATATGGGTGGCGATGCGGTCGAGGAACCAGCGGTCGTGGCTCACCACGAGCACGCAGCCGGCGAAGTTGTCCAGCGCGTCCTCAAGGGCCCGCATGGTGTTCACGTCGATGTCGTTGGTGGGTTCGTCCAGCAGGAGGACGTTGGCCCCGGACTTGAGCATGCGGGCAAGGTGCAGGCGGTTGCGTTCGCCGCCGGAGAGCACGTCCACCTTTTTCTGCTGATCGGCGCCGTGGAAGTTGAAGCGCGTGCAGTAGGCGCGGGCGTTCACTTCCCTGCTGCCCAGCTTGATGGTCTCGTGCCCGTCGCTGATGAGCTCATAGACGGTCTTGCCGGGCGTGAGGGATTCGCGCCCCTGATCCACATAGGCGAACTTGACGGTATCGCCGATGGTGATGGTGCCCGTGTCCGGCTTTTCCTGCCCGGTGAGGAGCTTGAAGAGCGTGGTCTTGCCTGCGCCGTTGGGGCCGATGATGCCCACGATGGCCCCGGCGGGCACGAGGGCGTCCACATTCTCCATGAGCAGCTTGTCGCCCATGCTCTTGCTCACGCCCTTGAGCTCGATGACGCTCTTGCCGAGGCGCGGTCCCGGCGGGATGTAGATCTCCAGATCCGGCGCGCGCTTTTCGCTTTCGTGGGAGAGCATGGCCTCATAGGCGTTGATGCGGGCCTTGCCCTTGGCATGACGGCCCTTGGGGGACATGCGTATCCACTCCAGTTCGCGGGCGAGCGTCTTCTGACGGTCGGCCTCGGCCTTGTCTTCCTGGGCAAGGCGCTTCTGCTTCTGTTCGAGCCAGGAGGAATAGTTGCCCTTCCACGGGATGCCGCGGCCGCGGTCCAGCTCCAGGATCCAGCCCGCCACGTTGTCGAGGAAGTAGCGGTCGTGGGTGACGGCGATGACCGTACCGGGGAAGGTGGAGAGGTAACGCTCCAGCCAGGCCACGGATTCGGCGTCCAGGTGGTTGGTGGGTTCGTCCAGCAGGAGGATGTCGGGGTTCTGGAGCAGCAGGCGGCAGAGAGCCACGCGGCGGCGCTCGCCGCCGGAGATGTGGGCCACGCTCATGTCGCCGGGCGGGCAACGCAGGGCGTCCATCGCCATCTCCAGCTTGGAATCCAGATCCCATACGCCCTTGTGGTCCATCAGCTCCTGCACTTCCGCCTGCCGGGCGATGAGGGCGTCCATCTCCTCCGGCTCCATGGGCTCGGCAAACTTGGCGTTGATGGCTTCGAATTCGCGGGCGATGGCCATGAGTTCGGCCACGCCCTCTTCCACCACCTCCCGCACGGTGCGGGTCTCGCCCTGGAGGGGTTCCTGCTCCAGATAGCCGATGGTGTAGCCGGGCGCGAGCACGGTCTTGCCGTCAAAGGACTGATCCACGCCCGCCAGGATCTTGAGCAGGCTGGACTTGCCCGCGCCGTTCAGGCCGAGCACGCCGATCTTCGCTCCGTAAAAATAGGAGAGCGAGATATCCTTGAGCACTTCCTTCTGACCGTGCCGCTTGGACACGCGAATCATGGAATAAATAATCTTGTCCGGTTCGTTGCTCATGCTTTCCTCAAAGGTCGGATTGGGCGGCCATACGGTCGCCAAGGTCATCCAACATATACGGCATCGCGCGGATTTTCAAGCGCACGGCAGCAGCCCCTTGATTTGCCCTCCCCTCTCTGCCAAGATGACCGGTGGCCGCGAACTGGCGGCAACGAGGAGGAAAAACAAGGTATGCGTTCTTTTTTTGGCCCGGATTTCCAGAAAGTCATGGGGGGCTCCATGGTGGTGGCCGGTACGGCCATCGGCGCCGGGATGCTCGGCCTGCCCATGATCTCGGCAGGCATGTGGTTCAACTGGTCGCTGGTGGTCATTTTCGTTTCCTGGTTCTGCATGCTGCGCGCCAGCCAGGCCATACTGGAGGTCAACCTGGGCTTTGAGCCCGGCGACAGCCTGCACACCATGGTCAACCGGACGCTGGGCCCGGCGTGGAGCCTCATCAACGGGCTTGCCGTGGCCTTCGTGCTCTATACGCTGGTCTATGCCTACGTGAGCGGCGGCGGTTCGGTGGTGCAGCAGGCCATGCAGTCCAGCTGGGGCTATACCCCGCCGCGGGTGTTGACGAGCCTCATCTTTTCCCTGCTGCTGACGGCCTGCGTCTGGTGGAGCTCGCAGGTGGTGGACCGTCTTTCCGTGGTGCTCATGGGCGGGATGATCATCACCTTCTTCCTCTCCGTGGGCGGCATGATCGGCAATGCCGACATGGGGCACATCTGGGGCGATCAGGCCGACAGCGGCGAATTCATCTTCCTGTTCGGCGCGGTCTCCACGTACCTGACCTCCTTCTGCTTCCATGCCTCGGTGCCCAGCCTCATCAAGTATCTGGGCAAGGAGCCCCGCGTCATCAATGCCTGCCTGCGCAACGGCACCTTCATCGCCCTGCTCTGCTATCTCGTCTGGATCATCGCCGCCGACGGCATCCTGGACCGCGAAGCCTTCCGCGCCGTCATCGCGGCGGGCGGCAACGTGGGGGACCTTGTGCAGGCCTCCGGCTCCTCGCTGGGCTATATCATCCAGAAGATGCTGGAATTCTTTGCCCTGTTCGCCATCGCCACGTCCTTCCTCGGCGCGGGGCTCGGCCTGTTCGACTACATGGCGGACCTGTGCAACTTTGACAATTCCCGGCGTGGGCGTACACTGACCATGCTGGTGACCTTCCTGCCTCCCATGCTGGGCGGTCTCATCTGGCCGGACGGCTTTCTGGCGGCCATCGGCTGGGCCGGTCTCGCGGCGGCCATCTGGTCGGTCATCGTCCCGGCCATGCTGCTGCACGTCAGCCGCCGCAAGGGGGGCGAGACGCTGTATCGCATGCCCGGCGCAAGCTGGGCCATCCCTCTGCTGATGGTGTACGGCATCGGCGTGGCGGTGTGCCATACCCTGACCGTACTGAACTACCTGCCTGCCTTCAAATAGGAGAAGCACAATGAGCAAGGAACTGATCAACACCTCCAAGGCCCCGGCCGCCGTCGGCCCGTACAGTCAGGGCATCCGCTCCGGCGATACCTGCTATTTTTCCGGTCAGATCGGCCTGGTGCCCGAGACCGGCAAAATGGTGGAAGGCGACGTGGCGGCTCAGGCCGAGCAGGCCCTGAAGAATCTTTCCGCCGCGCTGGCGGAAGCCGGCCTCGGCACGGAAAACGTGGTGAAGACGGTCGTCTTCATTACGGATATGGCCAACTTCCCCGCCGTCAACGAAGTTTACAAGAAGTACTTCTCCGCGCCCTATCCGGCCCGCTCCTGCGTGGCGGTGGCCGGCCTGCCCCTGGGGGCGCTGGTGGAAGTGGAAGCCATCGCAACCCGCTAGAGCGTCTTGCCATTGAAAAAGGCAAGACCCGAGGCGGCAGCACCGCGCCGCCCGGCCTGGGTCGAGCGGGAAAACCGCGTTTTTCCGCAAACGACAGGCTGTGATGCGCGAAGACGCCGGGCCCGTGAACGCGGGTTGCGCGCCGCCTTGGCGGGACGCACAGACAGACGGAGGGAGTTGCAGCTCCCTCCGTCTTTTTGTACAAGACGCCATGCTGACCGCCTTTTCCCTTTTTCTGACGCTCTATGTGCTGGCGCGCGTCTTGTGGCGTGCCCCCCTTTCCCTGCGGTTGCGGCTGCTGCTGGCCCTGCTGACGGCCGCCGGGGCCTGCAAGCTCCTGTTGTTCCGCTTTTTCTTCGGCTCCTATTCGCCTGAGATCCCGCGCTGGTTCCAGATCGGCACGGGCATACCGCTGGGCATCGTCCTGCTTTTTGCCGCTCTCAGTCTGGCCCGGGACGGCCTGCTGCTGATCGGCTGGCTGGCCGAGCGCTGCGGTCTGGGCCGGGTCTGGAGCCGGCTGCGGCGGCATGATGCGCGCCTGTCGCTGGGGCTGGCGGGACTGGCCGTGCTGCTGGCCGCCATAGCCGTGCCCACGGCTCTGCGCGTGCCCGCCGTGCGGGAGGTGGAGCTGCCCGTGCGCCATCTGCCCCCGGAACTGGACGGTCTGCGGCTGGCGCATCTGACGGATCTGCACATCAGCGCCACGTTCCCGCAGGCCTGGGTGCGGGAGCTGGTGGCGCGCGTCAATGCGGCCAGGCCGGACGTCATCCTGCTGACCGGGGATCTCATGGATGGTTCCCCGGCCCTACGGGCCAATGACATCCGTCCGTTGGCCGACTTGCGCGCTCCGCTGGGCGTCTTTGCCTGTCCGGGCAACCATGAATACTACTCCGACTATCCGGCCTGGCGGCCCCTGCTGCGTGATATGCGCATCAGGATGCTGGACAACAGCTGCTGCACCGTGACGCGCGCGGCCGGGGAACTCGTCCTGTGCGGCGTGACCGATGCCGCTGCAGCTCGTTTCGGCCTGCCCGGCCCGGACCCGGAAGGCCCGCTGCAACGCGTTCTGGCCACCGGGGCGCTCAGTGCGTCCGACGGGACGGAAACACGACCGGACGGCGGGAAGGTGCGCCTGCCCGTCATCCTGCTTTCCCATCGGCCTGCCCTCTTTGACGCCGTGCGGGGCAAGGTGACGCTCCAACTGTCCGGGCACACGCATGGCGGTTCGATTTGGGGCGTGGATCTGTTGGTGGCCGCCTTCAATGGCGGCTATGTGCGCGGCCTCTACGGCGACGAGGATTCCCGCCTCGTGGTCTCCAGCGGATGCGGTCTGTGGGGCGGTTTCCCCTATCGGCTGGGCGTTCCCGGGGAGATCCTCCTGCTGGTCCTGCGGCGGGCCGGCGAGGCGGCAGGCTCCTGAGTTTGAAGCGTGAAGTGTTTCAGGCGGAGAAGACGCAGTGGGCTGAGTCGTTCATGTCTTCAATGTTAGAGCATTTTCAGTTTGAAACGCTGTGCGTTTCAAACCATACGGCCTGTCGTTTCGCGGAAAAAGCGCGGTTTTTCCGCTCACTTTCGGCCGGGCGGCGCGGTGCTGCCGCCTCGCGTTTTCCCTTTTTCAAAGGTAAAACGCTCTAAAAGGCGTCCGTTCGATGAGAACGGACGCCTTTCTGCTGTCTGTTGCGGAAGGGATCAGGCCGTTTCCACGGCGGCGTAATAGAGCTGGTCGCCCCGCAGCTGCGTGGTGGCTTTGCCGTCAGCCGCCAGCATTTCCAGATGCTTGAGGGCTTCGTTGTGGTGGATGCCCAGTCCGGCGGCCACGTCGTTGACGGTGCAGGGACGCCGGGCGATGGTCGCCAGCACGTCTTCTTCCTGCACCTGGGCCCGGAAGGTCGTGTGGGCCTCGTCATCCAGATGGGTGGCGATGATCTCCACCGGACAGGGGACTTCCGCCGCCATGCGCTCACAGATGATGCGCAGGCGCGCCGCCGGGACAGGCTGGGCGCTGTGCTCCGCCGGAGGCCGGCAGACGCTGTTGAGCTGCACCTTGTCCGGGCGGATCTCCCTGACGAGCCGGGCAAGAGCGTCGATGGAGGCGTCATCGTCGTTCATGCCGCCAAGCAGCATGATCTCCAGCCAGATCTGCCCGTGGTATTCCTTGCGAAAGCGGATGAGCCCGTCCACGATCTCCTGGAACTTCAGGGAGTCTTCCGGTGCGTTGACGGCAGCGAGCTGCGCGGCGCTGCCGCCGTCCAGCGAGGGGATGACCACATCCGCCGCCGCCAGATCCGAGCGGACATCGGCACGCCAGAGCAGGGAGCCGTTGGTGATGACGACCACCGGCACATCCGTCATGATCTTGATGTTGCGGATGATGTCGCCAAGCCGGCTGTTGAGGGTCGGTTCCCCCGAACCGGCAAAACTGATGTACTGCGGCGTATCGACGGCAAGCTTGCGCCTGATCTCGTCCAGTATGTCGTCAACAGCCACGTATTCCCTGCGCTCGACGGTGTGGTTGGTCGTATGGCCGAGCTGGCAGTAGACGCAGTCAAAGGAACAGGTCTTGAACGTCAGGGCGTCCACGCCCAGCGAGCGGCCAAGGCGGCGGGAAGGGACCGGGCCGTAAACATGATGAAAGGCTTTGCTCATGCCCACTTGCTCCTGTAAGAAAAATGCACACGCAAGGCTGTCGCTGGCGGTCACCCCTTCCGCAGCGTACAGGCCGGTCATGAGCTGTGCTCGGCCCGGATGACCGAGAGGAAAATTAAGCCTGCCCCTCGCAGCTGTCAAATCCCTTCCCTGCCTGCCGGCTGTCCTGCATCTTGCGCAGGGAGCGGGCAAGCTCCCGCACGATGGTCAGGATGAGCTCCCGGCCGTCAGGGGACAGGTCCCGCAGTTCCTCGGCGATGGCCGCGGCCCAGTCATCCGATTCGGGGCTGGCCTCCCGAAAGAGATCCGCCACACGGCAATCCAGAAAATACGCCACCTTCGGCAGGCGCGAAAATTTGGGGGCCATGACGCCCTTTTCCATGCGTGAAAGCGAGTCTTGCGTGATGCCGAGTTTTTCAGCCAGCATGGCCTGCGTCATTCCGCACATTTTACGTCGCCGGGCCATGACGCGGCCGACCTGTGCGGCAAGCTTACTAACATCCTTGGAATTCATGTTAACGCCTCCTTTCTTCTTTTTCGCAGGAAAAGCGCCCCGGGAAAACAGCTTATTACGCGCAATATATTGATTTATAAAATCTATCACGTGAGAATGCCTGTTTAACGGCAAGAAAGTGGGCGTGTCTACAGTGTTTTTCCATGCTTTTTTTGAACTGCACTACGAAAAAATTTTTTTATCTTATTTTTCAAATGCATCATGAAAATGTTTTTTTATGGAAACAACTGCCATTATTTTACGAAAAGATACGTCATTATGTGGACTGTGCATTGTCCAGCACAAGATATATGCATGGTAATATGTTTTACTGGATACTGTTTTGGGGGTATCAGGAAACGGTTGCTGTATATGTTCGTTATTGAAAAAATATATTACTATATATATATTTTTATTTATGCCGGCAGGGCAACTTGGTGCCGGGCGCACTGTACAGCGTATGCTCAGGGGGCGGCATCCGCTGGAAAATAGCGATAGAGGAGCCGGCATACGGCGTTCCGCGGCTATGCGGCATGTCGACAACGCGCAACATCCCGCAGGGTATCCTCCCTTTTTGTTGTTTCCTTGCTGCGCGAGAAAAGTTATCGTGTGATGTCGTACAGAGTTTATGGTTGAAAAAGCGCTTTTCCGAACTACCTTTTTTTATAGGATTTTTCTGTCTGCGGCAGCGTGCGGCAAACTGCCGCAGACGGCCGCTCGCACCGCAAGACCGTTCTCCCGGCGTCTTTTTCGCTGTCATGATGCTGTGACGCTGGGGCGAGCGGCAGGAAAATTCGCTGCCTGAGCCCATCATCCCCGCGTCTTTATTTGATTTTATGATACATGAACAGGGCGGCTCAGGGCAAGGCGGCTTCGTTGAGGATTTTGTATCAGTCTGTTTTGGGGGCGGATCAGTTGACGACAAGGGGGAAATATGGAGGATGCCCGTTTGGACGGTGGCGTGATGTGTCCTGTGGCAACGGAGGACGTGTGGCGGCAGCTTGCCCTGCGCACCTCACAGGCGGACCCCTTCTGTTCCGGCCCGCTCTGGCAGCTCTCTTTCCATGCCGCCATGTCGCCCCGCCGCCCTCTGTACATCCGGGCAGAGGACGAGGCGGTGCTGGCCTTTGCCGGGCAGCCGCTTTCGGACGGCTCCCTGGCGCTGACGCCCATTGAGTCCCACTGGCTTTTCGGGGCCTGCCTGCTGGGCAGGGATGCGCCGGCCGTGCTGGAAAGCTGGCTTGCGGAAAGCGACACGCGCCATTTTTCCAAGATCCTCATCAGCGGTATCCGTCCGGGTGGAGAACGGGCTGCGCAGCTGCTGCGGCGGCTGGAGAAAGCGTTCCATGTCCTGCATTTTGCCGACGGACTGCAGTGTGCGGCCTCGCTGAAAGACGGGCTGGACGGCTTTTTGTCCCGCCGGTCGGCAAATCACCGCCAGAAGCTGGGCAAGGCCATGCGGCGGGCGCAACGGGCGGGCATCGTTTTTGAGCGGCACGCGCCGCAGACCGCTGAGGAGGCCGCGCAGCTCTATGCCCGCATGCTGGCTGTGGAAAGGGAGAGCTGGAAAGGCATGGCCGCCTGCGGCATGACGGAGCAGCCCGCGCGGCAGCTCTATGCGGTGCTGGTGCGCAATCTGGCCCGGCAGGGGCTGGCGCGCATCATGTTTGCCCGGCACGGAGAAACGGATATCGGCTTCATCTTCGGCGGCAAGGCCGGCAACGTCTACCGGGGGCAGCAGTTCAGCTATCGTGAGACCTGGAAGCGCTGGGGCATCGGCAATCTTCTGCAGGTGGAGCAAGTGCGCTGGCTCTGCGAGGAAGGCGCGCGCCGCTACGATATGGGCCCGCTGGACGGCGGCCCCATGCGCTACAAGGAACACTGGACGGAAAAACGCCTGCCCATCCAGTCCTGGCTGTTGTTGCGCCGTTAGAGCTGTTTACCTTTGAAAAAGGCAAACTGCGAGGCGGCAGCACCGCGCCGCCCGGCCAAAACCAAGCGGGAAAACCGTGTTTTTCCGCGAAACGACAGACCGCATGGCTTGAAGCGCAAAGCATTTCAAACTGAAAATGCTCTAGGGCGTGTTAACACAAATTTTACAAATAATTTTAGTGGATAAAACAAATAAGCTCTATACGCTCCGCTTGCCTTTGGAGGCGGAGTTGCCTCGTGTCCCTGATTCTTCCTTGGTAAAAGCGCGCTGGGGAAGGGATGGGGGCTTTGGGGGAAGGGGAACCCCTCTCGCGCCGGCGGAGGGGTTCCCCTTCCCCCAAACAGACGACGAATAGTGCTGACAGCCCTTAGAGCGTTTTGCCCAAGCCGCTCTGTCCGTGCGTTGGGAGGCCCGGTCTTGACAGGGAATCGGTTTCGGGCTTTCCTGATAGATGTTGCTCTATCTTTCCCCATTTTTTGAAGGAGATGCCATGCGTACCCTTTCCGCTCCCCTGCTTGCCGCCGCCCTGTTCCTTGCCGCGCCCTGCGCCGCGCTGGCGGAGACCGTCAGCCTCCCCGCGCCGGATACCTCAGGCGGTCTGCCGCTTATGCAGGCGCTGGCGCAGCGGCAGACCACCCGCAGCCTGAGCAGCGAACCGCTGGATCAGACCACGCTCGGCAATCTGCTCTGGGCCGCCTGGGGGCAGAACCGCCCTGACGGCAAGCGTACGGCGCCCAGCGCCCGCAACCGGCAGGCCCTGAAACTCTACGTCAACAAGGCGGACGGGCTCTGGCTGTACGATGCCGCCGGGCACCGGCTCGAGCGCATCGCCGCGAAGCCGCTGGGCAGCCCTCTGGATGATGCCGCCGTGGTGCTGATCTTTGCCGTGCCGCAGGATGATCCTTACGGCGGTATGCATATCGGCTCGGTCTATCAGAATGTGGGGCTGTTCTGCGCTTCGGCCGGGCTCGGCAATGTGGTCAAGGCGTCCACCACCCGTGATGCGAGCCGTTTTTCCTTCCTGCCGGACGGCTGGCGGGCCCTGGCCACGCAGTCGGTGGGCAGGCCGCGCTGAATGGCCCGGCGCGGCGAACGGCGGCCGGTATCCTGTGCTTGCCAAGCCCGGCACACTTGGGCAACATGCGGCCAACGTCATCCAAGGAGTTCTTGTGTCGCATAAACGATTTGCCGTCGTGGGCGGCGGGCTGGCAGGCTGCGAATGCGCCCTGCGCCTTGCCCGTGCCGGGCTGGAAGTGACCCTTTTCGAGCAGAAACCGGCTGCCATGTCCGCCGCGCATGTGAGCGGACAGCTGGCGGAACTGGTCTGTTCCAATTCCCTGCGTTCCGATGAGACGACTTCGGGCATCGGTCTGCTCAAGGCCGAGATGCGCGCGCTGGGCAGCGAGTTCATGGCGGCGGCCGACGCCCACCGCGTGCCTGCCGGCAAGGCGCTGGCCGTGGACCGTGAGGCCTTTGCCGCGGACATGACGCAGCGCATCGAGGCCGCCGGGAACATCCGCCGGGAGCAGGCCCGCATCACCGGTCTGGACGACGCCCGCCTCCAGGGGCACGAGGTGATCGTCCTGGCCAGCGGCCCCATGACCGACGCCGCCCTTTCCGCTTCGCTGGCGGAGGCCATCGGCACGAGCTACTGCTATTTCTATGACGCCATCGCCCCCATCGTCTGGACGCACTCCCTGGACATGTCCGTCGTTTTCCGCGCTTCGCGCTACGGGCAGGAAAAGGGCGAGGAAGGCGGCGACTACCTGAACTGTCCCTTTGAGCGGGACGAGTACGAGACCTTCCATCAGGCCCTGCTGACGGCGGAGAAGGTGCAGCCCCACGGCTTCGAGAAGGAAAAGCATTTCGAGGGCTGCATGCCCATCGAGGCGCTGGCCCAGCGCGGGCCGCGCACGCTCACCTTCGGCCCGCTCAAGCCCGTGGGCTTCGTGGACCCGCGCACCGGCCGTCGGCCCTGGGCCGTGCTGCAACTGCGGGCCGAGAGCCGCAACGGCGAGGCCTGCAATCTGGTGGGCTGTCAGACCAAGCTGACCTATGCCGAGCAGGCCCGCGTCTTCCGCATGGTGCCGGGCCTCCAGCAGGCGGAATTCGCCCGCTACGGCAGCATGCACCGCAATACCTACGTCAACGCGCCGGAAGTCCTTGCGCCCGACCTGTCCCTGCGGGTCCGGCCGGATGTTTTCCTGGCCGGGCAGATCACCGGGGTGGAAGGCTATGTGGAGTCGGCGGCTTCCGGGCTCTGGCTGGCTCTCTCCCTCATCGCCCGCGAACAGGGGACGGCTTTGCCGCCGCTCCCTGTGGAATGCGCGCTTGGCGCGCTGCTCAATCACTTGCGGACGCCGGTCAAGCATTTCCAGCCGTCCAATGCGCATTTCGGCCTTATGCCCGAACTGGAGGAAAAAGCGAAAAAAAAGGACCGCAAGGCGCTGTATGCCCAGCGGGCCCAGGAGGCTTTCAGCCGCTGGCGCGCCGAAGCGGCAAAGGCCGGTTGCCGCCTCTTCCCCAGCGAGACCTTTTAGGCTATAGTTGCTCAAACGTCGTTCATGCGACAAAAAAAGGAGCCTTCTATGGAATTGGAAGCCGTCCAGGCCAGTATCAATGTGGCGTTGAGCCGTTCCATCATGGACATGCAGGCCAACATGGCCAGCCAGATCATCAACGGCAGCTCGGCCGGTCTGGCGACGCAGACCGATCCTGCCCGTGCCGCGGGACTGGCTGCCGAAGGCATCGGCACGCGGGTGGATACCGTAGCCTAGCGGAGGCGCGGGCTGCGACGGCGGGCTTTTCGTGCGCATCCTGCACAAAATGAGTCCATCGCCGTCATGCCGCACGCCCTCTGTCCGCCGTTCGGCAAACATCTTCAGCAGGGCGCTCCGCCTGGAACGGGGAGCGCCCTTTTTCTGCCGCCGCTCGCTGAGCGCGGCGGGAGGCAACGACCTTTCCGGGAGGTTTGTATATGAAAGTTCTGGTGACGCCGCGTTCCTTCGGCAAGACTGATCCCGCTCTCTTTGACCGGCTGCGCGAGGCGGGCCTGACCGTCGTCCGCAACGAGACGGGCGGCATCCTTTCCGGCGAGCAGATGCGCAGCCTGCTGGCGGACTGCCAGGGACTCATCGTCGGGGTCGACCCGGTCGATGCGGACATCCTCGCCGCCGCCCCGCAGCTCAAGGCCGTGGCCAAGTACGGCGTGGGCCTGGACAATATCGACCTTGACGCCTGCGCCGCGCGGGGCATAGCGGTCTCCCGGACGCTGGGCGCGCCCACCGAGGCCGTGGCCGACTACGCGCTGGCGCTCATGCTGGCCGTGGCCCGCAAGGTGCCGCTCATCGACAGGCGCTGCCGCTGCCGGGACTGGAGCAAGATCACCAGCATCGATCTTTTCGGCAAAACGCTGGGCATCGTGGGCCTGGGGGCCATCGGCCGGGCCGTTGCCCGGCGGGCAAAGGGTTTTTCCATGCGGATCCTGGCGCATGACATCCATTGGGACGCCGCCTACGCCGAGGCCAACGGCATCGAGCGCGCCTCGCTGGACGACATCTGCTCTCAAGCCGACATCATCACGCTGCACACCCAGCTCGACGACAGCACCCGCCACTGCATCGACGCCCGGCGTCTGGCGGCCATGAAGCCGTCGGCCATCCTCATCAATACTGCCCGCGGCGAACTGGTGGACAATGCCGCCCTGCTGGCCGCCCTGCAGGAAGGCCGCATCTACGGCGCGGGGCTGGACGTGTTCGAGCAGGAACCGCCTGCGGAAGACGGCTGGTACAGCCTGGACAACCTGGTCATGGGCTCGCACTGCTCCTCTTCCACCAGCGGCGCTACCCAGATCATGGGAAATATGGCCGTGGACAATCTGCTGCGGGATTTGGGGCTTGCTCCGGCGCAGGACGCCTAGCCCGGACACCCGACGCGGCATGACAGCTCCGCGTTTTTCTTTTTCTTCCTTTTTTGGGGGCCTCAGCCTGAGGGCGGGGCCCCAAATGCTTTTGCAGACCGTTCATCCGACCGGGATGCCCTCCTGTTCGCGTACTCTGTGTTTGGGGGGCAGGGGAACCCCAAGCCCCCCATCCCTTCCCCAGCGCGCTTTTACCGTGGAAAGAGTCAGGGACACGAGGCAACTCCGCCTTCAAGTCAAGCGGATCGCATATGGGAGATGTGTATTATCTATTGAAATTATTTGTAAAATTTGTGTTGATAGGCCCTAGAGCGTGATATTTTCCCCCTGCCGTTTCAAGCGGTTCAGAAAGATCTCCGCCGCCCGCGTGAAGCATTGCTGTTTTTTCCAGGCCAGTTTGAGGCCTACCTCCATCCTGGGGCGCAGCGGCCGGAAGCAGAGCGGGCTGTCATCCCCCGTGCGCACGATGCCTTCGAGGCAGAGGGCGCAGCCCACGCCCTCCTCCACCAGGAGCGCGGCATTGTACAGCAGGTTGTAGGTGGCCACGCGCGAGAGCTGCCGGAACTTTCCGTCCATCCAGCCGGAGAATTCGTTTTCCACGAGCCCCTGACGGGACATGATGAGCGGCAGGCCTGCAAGGTCGTCCGCATCTATGGTCTCCTGCGCGGCAAGGGGGTGATCCTTGCGCATGAGTACGCCCCAGGTGTCCCGCGCGGGCAGCGGGATGAAGTCGTAGGCCGACAGATCCGCCGGTTCGATGAAGAGGCCGAAATCCACGCTGCCCCTGTCCAGATGTTCCCTGACTTCCTCGGCATTGCCGCTGAAAAGATGGAAGGCGATATGCGGATATTCCTGCCGCACCTCCCGAATGGCGCGGGCGATGAAGCGCATGCCTTCGGTCTCGCCGCCGCCTATGTAGACGTCGCCGCTGATCTCCTCGCCTGTGGCGGTGAAGGCCGCTTCGGTCCGCTCCAGCAGGGCCACGATCTCCTGCGCCCGTTTGCGCAGGAAGAGCCCCTCTTCCGTCAGGCTGATGTGCCGCTTGCCGCGGATGAAGAGCCTTGCCCCCAGCTCTTCTTCCAGCTCCATGAGCTGGCGGGAAAGCGTCGGCTGCGTGACATGCAGTGCGGCGGCCGCACCGGAGATGGTCCCTTCCCGCGCGACGGCCAGAAAATAGCGAAGTACCCGTATGTCCATCGGCCTCACCTCCTTTGCCGTAAGCGCCCGCTGCTTCGGGCGGCGCAGCTTCGCCATATCATGCCTTGGCGGTATGGTAAAGCATGCAATATAAGTATTTGCTCTTTTTACCGCGTGTCAGCATAAGGGACGGGAAGGGGATCGCCGTCGTGCACCGACTGTGCCGTTTGCCGCTGGGAGGCAGTCATCCCCCGACAAGGAGATGTCCCATGAAAAAGATTCTTGTTCTGTCCACCAGCCCGCGCAAGGGCGGCAACTCGGACATGCTGGCGGACGCCTTCATCGAGGGAGCCCGCGAGGCGGGGCATGCGGTGGAAAAGGTCTGCCTGCGGGAGAAGGATATCCGCTTCTGCAAGGGCTGTCTTGCCTGTCAGAAGACGCAGGCCTGCGTCATCCATGACGATGCGCCCGCCATCGTGAGCAGCATGCAGCAGGCGGATGTGCTCGTCTTTGCCACGCCTATCTACTATTACGGCATGTGCGGCCAGATGAAGACCCTGCTTGACCGGGCCAATCCGCTCTTTCCGGCCGAATACGCCTTCCGGGACGTCTATCTGCTGGCCGCGGCCGCGGATGAGGACGAGAGCGCCGTGGATGGCGCCGTGACCGGTCTGAACGGCTGGATATCCTGCTTTGACAAAAGCCGCCTCCGGGGCGTGGTGCGCGGGGTGGGGGCCACCCTGCCGGGGGATATCCGGCAGAAGCCCGCCGCGCTCGAAGCGGCCCGCCAGATGGGCCGTCAGGCCTGATCGTCCTCCCCTGCCGTCCGCCTTCTCGCCGGAGGCGCATGGCAGGGGCTTGCCCGCCTACGACAAGGAGAACACCGCATGCAATATACGACGCACTATACGGAAGGGAAAAAGGTCACCTTCAAGAAGTTTTCCCTGAACCTGGCCGGACTGCTCTTTTTGCCGCCCGACTTTGACGCCGCCCGGACCTATCCGGCCATCGTGGTGACGCATCCCGGCGGCGGGGTGAAGGAGCAATGTTCTTCCCTCTATGCCTGGAATCTGGCGCAGGCGGGCTACGTGGCCCTTGCCTTCGATGCGTCCCATCAGGGGGAAAGCGAGGGCCTGCCCCGCTATCTGGAAGATCCGACCTCGCGGGTGGAGGATATCCGTTCTGCCGTGGACTATCTCGTGACGCTGGATTATGTGGACCCGCAGCGCATCGGCGCAATGGGCGTCTGCGCGGGCGGCGGCTACACCCTGAGCGCCATGCAGACCGAGGCCCGGATCCGCGCCGCCGCGGGCATCAGCACCTGGGACGTGGGCGACAGCGCCAAAAACGGCTTCCCCGGCGTGCATATCGAGAATTTTTTGCAGAAGCTGCTCCAGGAAGTGGCCGAGGCCCGTACCGCGGAGGCCCGTGGCGGCGAGCCCGCTTACTGGAAGTATGTGCCCGACGACAGCAGCGAGATAAACGAGCACACCTCGACCATCCAGCGTGAAGCCTGGGAATACTACCGCACGCCCCGCTGCCAGTATCCCACGTCGGTCAACAGATACCTCGTCTCCAGCAACGACAAGCTGGCGGCCTTTGACGCCTTCGCCCATCTGGATACGGTCTCTCCCCGGCCCATCCTGCTCGTCGTCGGCAGCGAGGCCGATACCCTCTATTTCAGCGAGGCCGCCTATGCCGCGGCGCGGGAGCCGAAAGAGCTTTACAGCATCCCCGGCGCAAGCCACGTGGATCTGTACGACAAGCCGGAGTTCGTCCAGCCCGTCGTGCAAAAGCTGACCGACTTTTTCGGACAGCATCTGCGGGGCTAGGGGGCCGTTAGGACATGTTAGAACAAATTATATAAATAATTTCAATAGATAGAATGAACAGGCTGTACACGCTCCGCTTGTTTTGGGGTCGGGGTTGCCTCATGCCCTGGACCTTCCCCCAAAAATAAGTAGTAGTGTTGACAGGTTACAGGCTGGTCCCAGCCTGCGTGCGGACGATGTGTGCGGTTGCCGCCCTGATGTGCAGCGGCAACCGCGTTGTCTGTTTTTTTTTCATCTGTCACGGGCAAAGCGTGGCCAGGCGGGCCAGCAGCGCGTCCAGCTGCATCTGTGTTTCCGACAGTTCGGCCTCCAGCGCGGCGATGCGGGCGGGCTGTTCTTCCGGGGGCGTTGCTTCCCCGGCGTCCGGCCGCAGGAAGCGCGACGGCAGCCAGACATTTTGCGTCAGGATGTCCGCACAGGGGACACAACGGCTGACGCCCGGACGTTCCCGGCGTTCCCGCAGCAGTTCCAGCGCTGCCTCAAGGTGCGCCTCCTCAAGATAGCCGAGCGTGCGGCTGCGCCGTCCCAGAGAGAACAGGTCGGCCATGAACACGCTGCCCTGCCCGGCCTGCGGGCCGCCCTGCTCCCGGCGGCGGTCGAAGAGCAGGAGCGCTGGCACGGCATTGTTCCCCTGCACCACGTTGCCGGGGAGCTGGATGACCGCATCCAGCAGGTTGCGGCGCACCAGTTCCGTCCGCATACGCGCCTCCCGCTCTGCGCGGAACAGCGGCCCCAGCCGCGTCAGCAGCACGCACCTGCCGCAGGCGGGAAGCGCTTCGCTGATATGGCGGCAGATCCAGAAACATTCTTCCGTCCCCTGCTCTACCGGAACAAAGGCCGGTGCGGCGCTGAGGGTCAGGTGGCTCGCCCCGTCGTCCCTCACCTGCACGGCGTTGCCGGGGGTGTCGCTCCCGACCTCAGGGGCCGGCTGCCCCAAGGCGAAGTTTTCCGGCGTGGCGGGCACGCCGCAGAGGTGCAGCAACAATATGCCCAGCGGCGGACGCACGCCGTCCGCCACGAAATAGACGCGGTCAGCCAGCGGATGCGCAAGCGCGGCCTCGGCCAGCAGCGTCCCCGCACCGGCTGCCAGATCCCGCACGCGTTCGCCGCCGGCGGGATGCCCCATGCCGCTCATGAGCCGCGCCAGCCAGGGCGGCACGATGCCGCAGGCAAGTCCCCTGCCTCGGCCGGCGGCGTAATCGCCGAGCTTGTCCAGCAGCAGACGGCTTGCCCTGTCCCTATCCAGGGGCGGCATGTCTTTGAAGGCCTCAAGGCAGGCCGCGAGGGCGTCAGGGCCGTCCAGATGTTGCGGGCTGAACAGCTCCACGCCTGCTCGCCCCAGCGCCGTACGCGTCATGGCGGCGAGCTGCGGCCATTCGCTTTCCTGCCAGGGAGCGGCCGGGGCCGTGCCGTCACGTCGCAGCGGCCGGGCGGGCGTCCCCTGTCGGAGGAGGTTCAGCTGCTGCGCAAGGAAGCCCGGCGGGCACAGCTGGGAAAGGGCAAAAAAACCGAGCGCCGTTTCCGCCTCGACCATATGCGCGTGGGCCGGATCGGCGCTATCCGGCAGCGGATGACGTGCGAACCACTGGCCGACGCTGCGGCAGGCTTCCGTCAGACAGCGGCGGGCCGCTGCCTCTTCCGTTCCGGCGTCATGCGGATGTCCTGCCGTCATATGCCCTCCAGACGCGCCCAGGCCGGTCTTTCGTTGCCTTCCGTGCGCGGCGTCGGGGACGGCGGGCCGCCGTTCTCCGCCACGCTCTCTTCCGCCTCGGCATGGTGCAACAGCCGGCGTTGGATCATGGTGAAACGTTCTTCCAGCAGCCGGCGGCGCAGCTCGCGTTCCCGCTCCAGCAGCCCGGCGGCTTCGACGATGAGCCGCTGCACCGCGGGCGACGGCACAGGCAGCAGGAGTCCTTCCAGATCGCTCTTGCGCAGGATCTCCGCATTATGTCCCGTGCTCTGCGTCCGCAGGACGGCCTGCGTCTGCGGGTGGTTCAGCAGCCAGTGCAGATAGCGGGCGTCGAGTCCGGCCACGCCGTCCGGCAGTCCGCCCGCCCGGCCGTGCGGGGGCCGGACCCGCAGCACAAGGATGGGCGCGGCGGCCACCACGCGCACGACGCCCGGGCCGGGCGTCAGATCGTCTACATAGGTCGCGTCGTGCATCTGGCTGCGGGCGCGGAACAGGATATCCCCCGGCCGCAGGGCAAAATGCTCCCGTATCCTTGCCAGACGTACGCGCACGAGGGAGGAGGCATCCAGGACGCCGCCGTTCAGGTCGGCAAGCTGGACAAGCGCCGTTTCTCCCTGCGTTTCCGGCGTCACGCGGGTTCGGAAGGGATAGCCGAGGCGCACATCGGCCAGGGCGGACAGGGGAAAGCGCATGCAGCCTCCAAAAATAGAAGTGCACAAACTGTATATGAGGCGGATGATGGAGGCAAGCGGCCCGTACCGGCGGCTCCGCGCATGTGAGAGGCGGCAGCGGCGCGGCGTCCTTATTCGCCGTCGGGCAGCAAGGGCAGGCGGATGAGGACGCGCTCGCCCCGGAACAGCAGCAGATAGCCTTCGGCGGGCAGATCGTCCCGATCCTGAGGGGGGAAGGCCGCTTCCAGCGCCCAGCGGGAACCGCTTTCGTCCGCCGCAACGGAAAGGGGATGGCGCTGGGCGCGTACGGTCATGCTCCCCCATTGCAGGACGATCTCGTCCCCCGCTTCCAGGGCATGGGGCAGCTCCAGCAGCCCGCGTATGCGGCAGGCCTGCGTGCCGAGGCGGACCTGACGCAGACGCGCCATGCCGCATTCCGGGCCGGACAGCAGGTGCTGCACGTCCCGCGCCAGTCGCGTCTGCCGGGGGGAGCAGGCGAAACGGTCCGGCAGGGCCGCGGCCAGGCGTTCCAGCCGTTCGGTGAAGCAGGCCCGCACCTTTTCGCCGGAGGCATCGGCCCGCGCCGGTTCCGCGAGGTCGCACCGCTCTTCGAGGCCGTAAAAATAGGCGCTGCCGTCGGCGTCGATGCGGACATCCCAATAGCGCTGGGGCAGCACCTTGCCTACGGCCACCGGGCCGGGACAGTCCAGACTGCGCATGTCCGGCGGCACGTCCCCGGCGGCGCGCCGCTGGGCAAAGAGCTCCTGCCAGAGCGTGAACTCGTAGATGATGTTCTCGTGGGGTGCGGAGAGGCGCGGCAGCAGATTTTCCAGTTCCCGGCGGCCGAGCAGCTGCTGCGCGGTGAACGGCAGGCCCACATGATCGCCGTAGACGGGCGTGCGCAGCTCGTGGGCCGCAGCGTGCAGACGCTCCCCCGCCAGCTGCACGAGGGAGGGGATCTCCTCGTAATTGTCCCGCAGGACAACGGTCAGAAAGTGCAGGGCGGGCGCGTGGTCGCCGTTCTCCTCGCGTGTGCGGCAGGCGTCGCCGAGCCGCATCAGATTGCCGAGCAGCCGCTCCACCCGGCAGCCGCTGCACAAGGAGGTATAGACGTCCGGTCGCAGGGTGTGCAGGGAAAGGATGATGCGCTTTACCGGCGCGGCGGCCAGGGCCTGGATGACGTCGTCGTCCATGTCGCAGGCCATGTTGGTGGAAAAAATGGCCTTTTCGCGCCCTTCGCTGCCCAGCGAGGCCAGTATCTCCGGAAAGTGCGGATGCAGGGTCGGTTCAAAGAAGAAGGAGAGATAGAAGCACTCCTCCGGCACCAGATCCAGGAGCCGCCGCAGGCTGCGCGCCACGGGCAGCGGCAGGACGGTGCGTCCGGCCTGCCGGAAATCGGTGGAACAAAAGCGGCAGCGCAGATTGCACAGCCCTGTCATGTCGCCGAGAATACGGCGAAACTTGTAGACATCCTTTATGACGGCATACATCCCGCTCCCCCCTGCGGCCCAGGACGGGGTGGGACGTTCTCCCCCATGCTGCTCCGCTGTTTGCTCTCCCCGACGGCGCGGCCGTCCCTGTCGTCAGGGAAGCCTTCCGCGGACGCCATATCCCGTATCGGCCGGCGGCGGCAAATCTTGAGAGACGATGCCGTAACCGGCCGTGACGCCTTCCTCTTCCCCGCGTCCGGACCAGGCCGCCTCAGTGCGCCGCGCCCCAGTCCCGCCCGGTCCCGGCGTCCACCAGCAGCGGCACGGAAAGGGCGCTGCCGCCCGGCGCGACCCCCGACATGAGTTCCGTCACCCGCGCCGCCGCTTCCTGCGCCGCCTCTTGCGGCACTTCGAGCAGCAGTTCGTCGTGGACCTGCAGCAACAGGCGCGCCTGCATGCGCCGCAGGTCGGCATCGGCATCCACAGCCAGCATGGCGAGCTTGATGATGTCCGCCGCCGAGCCCTGGATGACCGTATTGATGGCCTGCCGCCGCGCCAGCGCCGAGGCCTGCCCGTTGGCGGAATGGATGTCCGGCAGCAGCCGCCGCCGTCCGCCCAGCGTGGTGACGAAGCCCTGCCGCCGGGCCGTGGCTTCCACCTCGTCGTAAAAGGCTTTCAGGCCGGTGAGGCGTTCGAAGTAGCGGGCGATGAATTCCTTGGCTTCGTTGGTCGTGATCTTGAGCTCCTGCGCCAGTTTCTGCGCGCCCATGCCGTAGATGAGCCCGAAATTGATGGTCTTGGCGTTGCGGCGCTGGTCGGGCGTGACGGCCTCCTGCGGGCAGTCGTAGATCAGCGCCGCCGTGCGGGCATGGATGTCCTCGCCGTGGCGGAAGGCGTCCAGCAGGGCCGCGTCCTGCGACATGTGGGCCAGCACGCGCAGCTCCACCTGAGAGTAGTCCGCCGAGACCAGCAGCCGTCCTTCTCCGGCCACGAAGCAGGTACGCATGCGTTTGCCCAGCGGGCCGCGCACCGGGATGTTTTGCAGGTTGGGATTGCTGGACGACAGACGCCCGGTGGCCGTGGCCTTCTGGTTGAAGGTCGTGTGCAGCCGTCCGCTGCCGTCCACCAGCCGCGGCAGCGGATCAAGATAGGTGGAGCGCATCTTCTCCAGCTTGCGGAAATGCAGGATGCTCTCCACCACGGGGTGACACCCGGCCAGCCGTTCCAGCGTCTCCTGACTGGTGGAGGCCTGACCGCCACGGGTCTTGCGCGGTGCGGGCAGGCCCATCTCGCCGTACAGCACCTCGCCGAGCTGCTGGGCGGAGCGGATATTGAACGTCCGCCCGGCCGCCGCATAGACCGCGCCGGTCAGCTCGTCCAGTTCCTTCTGCACATCGGCCAGAAAACGGCCGAAGGCGCGGCCGTCGATGGCGATGCCCGCGGCTTCCATGCGCGCCAGCACCGGGGCGAGCGGTATCTCCAGGTTTTCGTACAGGGCCAGCAGGCCGTCCCTGAGCAGGCGGTTCTCCAGCAGGCGCGCCATATCCAGCGCCAGGGCGGCGGCGCTGTCGCGCCGCGGCAGGCCCGCGCCCCAGCGCACGGCCAGCCGGGGCCAGCCGTAGTCGTTCTCTTCAGGATTGAGCAGATAGGCGGCGATGCCCAGATCCATGATCCGCGGCTTGCCTCCCTCCCGCAGCAGGCCCCGCCGCCAGAGGCGTTTGGCGTCGTCGCTCACCACCAGCGCGGCCTGCGCCAGATAGTCGGCCAGCTCGTCCGGCTCCCCTGCCCAGCGTCCCGTCCAGGGCGGCATATCGTCCGGGGCATCGGCTGCCGCCACGGCCAGATGAGGCGGCGCGTCCTCGCCCTGCGCCCAGATGAGGGCCAGCCGCGCCCCTGCGGGAGCCGGGAGCTCGGCCGCCGTACGGAACAGGGGCGGCAGTTTTTCCGGGGCAGGGGCGGCCATATCCAGCAGGCTCAGCTGCTGCGAGCCCTTTGTGCGGGCGGGGGCGGCGTCGTCCGCCGCGAGATCGCCCTCTCCGGTGCGGGCGGCCTGCGGCGCGCCTGCCGCAGCGGGAGAAGCACCTCTTGCCCTGTTCCCGCGCAGCAGGGCATCCATTTCCCGCCGCAGAGCAAACAGTTCGAATTCCGCGGACAGGGAGGCGCAGGCTTCGGCGTCGGGCGGCCGGACGGCCATGTCGTCCAGGCTGATGTCCGTGCAGAAATCCCGGCGCAGTGTGGTCAGTTCGCGCCAGGTGAACATGTTTTCCAGATGGTCGCGCAGTTTTTCCTGGAGCTTGGCCGGGACCCGCTCGAAATGGTCGCGGATCTCCTCCAGCGAGGCGCAGCTTTCAAATATCTGCTGCGCCTTCTTGGGGCCGATGCCCGGCACGCCGGGGATATTGTCGCTGGTATCGCCTATGAGGGCCTGCACGTCGGCCCACTGCGAGGGCTGCACGCCGGTCTCCCGCACGAAATCCTCGGCGGAGACGAGCTTTTCCTCGCGGGAGCCGGGGTCCCACATGAAGACATTGGGGCCGAGGCACTGCTTGAGGTCCTTGTCGCCGCTCACGATGACCACCGGGCACTGCGCGGAGAAGCGTTCCGCCAGAGAGGCGATGCAGTCGTCGGCCTCGCAGCCTTCGGAAACGAGGAGACGCAGCCCCAGCGCACGCACCATGCGCTGGATGGGATCTATCTGCCGGACGAGATCCTCCGGCGTGGCTTCGCGGTTGGCCTTGTACAGCGAGAAGATCTCGTGCCGGAAATTCTTGCCCCGGCCATCCTGCACGAAAACGAAGTGTTCCGGCGCTTCCTCCCTGAGGATGCGCAGCAGCACGCGGCTCACCACCACCAGCGCGTTGGTGGGGAAGCCGTCCGAGCGCTGCATGTTGCGGTTGGCGAAAAAGCCGCGAAAAATGAAGGCGGAACCATCCATCAGGAACAGGGGGGGCGTGGCAAGGCCAAGGCGATCTTTCAGAGACATGGCTTCAGACTGGGGGTTGGAGGTGCGTGGAAAGGAGCGGCGTCTTGCCGCTTGCAGCCGGTGCCGCCAAGGCGTATGATAAAAGGATGGAAACAAGTCCGCAAGTCAGCATCCTCCACAGGGGGGACATGCTCACCGTCAGCATCGGCGGGAGCTGGAAGATGGGGAGCCCTCTGCCCTCGCAGGCGCAGGAGGCCCTTTCCGCCGTGCGCACGGGCGGCGCGCGGGGGATGCTGCTGCGCTGCGAGGCGCTGGCCGCCTGGGATTCCAGCCTGCTGGTCTTCCTCATGCAGCTCGTCCGGGCGGCCCAGGAACGCGGCATGGAGATCCGGCGAGAACTGCCGCACGGTCTGGAACGCCTCGTGCAGCTCGCCTTTGCCGTCCCCGCCAAGCAGGGCGCGTCCCGGACGGTACGCCGGCAGGGGATCGTGGCCTCGCTGGGGTCGGCCGTGCTCGCCCTGCCCGGCAAGCTGGAGGAGTTTGCCGGCTTCGTGGGGGACGTCGCCCTAGCCCTGCTGCGCTTCCTGACGGGGCGCTCCCAGATGCGGCGTCAGGATCTGCTGACGGCCATGTACGAGTGCGGCGTGCTGTCCCTGCCCATCATTTCCCTGACCAGCCTGCTTTTCGGTCTTATCCTGGCTTTTGTGGGCGCGGTGCAGCTCACCCAGTTCGGCGCGCAGATCTACGTGGCCGGGCTGGTGGGCATCGGCATGCTGCGCGTCATGGGCGCGGTCATGGTGGGGGTGGTCATGTCCGGCCGGGTGGGGGCGTCTTTTGCGGCGCTCATCGGCACCATGCAGGTCAATGAAGAAGTGGACGCCCTGTCCACCCTCGGCATCTCGCCCATAGATTTTCTGGTGCTGCCGCGTATGCTGGCCCTGACGCTCATGGTGCCCCTGCTGACCGTTTATGCCGATCTCATGGGCATCCTGGGCGGCTTCCTGGTGGGCGTCGCCATGCTGGATCTCAGCGCGCTGGAATACCTCAGCGCCACCGTGCGGATGGTGTCCTTCTCGCACGGCATCATCGGCCTGACGTACGCCGTGGTCTTCGGCGTCATCATCGCCCTTTCCGGCTGCTATCAGGGCATCCGCTGCGGCCGCAGCGCGCAGGCCGTGGGCAAGGCCACCACCACCGCCGTGGTGCACGGCATCGTCGGCATCATCGTGGCCACGGCCATCATCACCGTATTGTGCAACGTGCTGAAGGTCTAGGCATGGACGATCTCGCTCCCGTCACCTCCGCCGCAGCTTCCCCGCGCATCAGCGTGCGCAATCTGACGGTCGGCTACGGCTCCTATGTGCTCATGCGGGACGTCAGCTTTGACGTGGCGCGGGATGACGTCTTCCTCATCATGGGCGGTTCCGGCTGCGGCAAGAGCACCCTGCTGCGCGTGCTCATGGGCCTCAAGGAACCGCAGGCGGGACAGGTGCTGTACGGCGGGACGGACTTCTGGGCCTGCACGCCCCGCGAACGGCGGCAGCTCATGCAGCGTACCGGCGTCCTCTTCCAGGGCGGGGCGCTCTGGAGCTCCATGACCCTGGCCGAGAACGTGGGCCTGCCGTTGCAGCAGTACACCCGCCTTTCCGCGGCGGAGATCCGGGAACAGGCCTCGCTCAAACTGGCGCTGGCCGGACTGGCGGGCTTTGAGGACTATTATCCTTCCGAGATAAGCGGCGGCATGCGCAAACGGGCCGGTCTGGCCCGGGCGCTGGCCCTTGATCCGGAGATCCTCTTTCTGGATGAACCTTCGGCGGGGCTCGACCCGGTGAGTTCCCGGCTGCTGGACGACCTCATCCTTGAATTGCGGGACACGCTGGGTACGACCTTCGTCATCGTCTCGCACGAGCTGGCCAGCATCTTCACCGTGGCCAGCAACAGCATTTTTCTGGATGCCCAGACTCGGCGGGTCACCGCCGCGGGCAATCCTTCGCTGCTTGTCAATGATCCCCATACCGAAGAACAGGCCCGGCGCTTCCTCACCCGTGGAGCGTCGGGGGCTTCCGCCGCCTCCGGCCCGGACGCGGCAAGGAAAGACGCATGAGTCAAACACGCTCCTCTGTGGCCGTCGGCAGCTTCGTCATTGCCGGCCTGCTGCTTCTTGTCCTTGGCATCGGCCTGCTGGGCGGCGGCAATCTCTTTGCCGACGATCTGGAGTATACGCTCATTTTTGACGGTTCGGTCAGCGGGCTTACCGTGGGGGCGCCGGTGGTGTTTCGCGGCGTGCCGCTGGGCGCCGTGACCAACATCCAGCTCCAGGCCAACCCGCGGGACGGCAGCGTCAGCATCCCCGTGGGCATACGCATCAATGAGGGGGCCATCAACGACGCCCGCTCGGGCGAGAAGCTCCCCGAAGAGGAGCGCATCAAGATGCTGGCCCAGCTCGTCCAGCGCGGTCTGCGGGCCCGCCTGCAGCTCCAGAGCCTCATTACGGGCCAGTACCGTATCGAGCTGGATTTTTCCCCCGACTCGCTGGCCCGTTACCGTTCCGCCGATCCCGCGACGGAGATCCCGACCCTGCCGTCGCCCATCGACCAGTTGCAGCGCAATCTGTCCGCCCTGCCCCTCAAGGAGCTGGTCACCTCCTTCCAGGGGACGCTGCAACGCCTTTCCGACATACTGGCCTCCCCGGACATCGACAGGGGGATCACCCAGTTCGCCAATACCTTTGAAGAGGCGAACAGGCTCCTCGTGTCCAGCCGGGAGACGCAGCGCCTCGTCAATCAGACCATGACCAACCTTTCGCAGGCCAGCGCCGTCGCCTCGACGGAGCTCCCCCGCGCCCTGGAAGCGCTGACGCAGGCTATGGACGGCTTTACCGCCGTGGCCCACTCCACGCAGGCCCTTGTGGGCCGCGACTCCCCCGCCGTCAACGAGCTCCGCCGCCTGCTGCGCGAAGCCACGGCAGCCATGCGCTCGCTGCGTGCGCTGGCCGATACCCTTGAACGCAATCCCGAATCCCTCCTGCGAGGACGTTCCGGAGGTCAACGATGACGCTTTTTCCCTGCGCGGCGCGTCGTAGCCGTCGTATCTTCCCGGCCGCGCTGCTCTGCCTGCTGGCCTGTCTGTTGAGCGCCTGCGGCAAGAGCGCGCCCACCTACTACTATCTGCTGGAAAGCGGTGAAAAGCCCTTCTCTTCTCCCGCGCTGCCTTCCACCAGCCTGCGCATCGCCCATGTGGGCATCCCCGGCTACCTTGACCGGCAGGGCGTGGTCAGCCGCAGCGAAGGCGATCCGCTGCTGAACGTCAACAATTTCGACATCTGGGCCGAACCCCTCGATCAGGGCATACGTCGCGTCCTGCGCGAAGTGCTGAGCCCGCCGCTGCTGGCCGGTGACATCGCGGTGCAGACCACGGATGACGCGGGCTGGAAGGCGGCTCTGCTGGTGGACGTCCTGCGGCTCGACGGCGCGCCGGGCGAGACGGTGCGTCTGGAGGCCCGCTGGTCTCTCCTGGACAGCGCCGACAGGGTCATGGCCCGCGGCAGCTTTGCCGACAGCGCCCCCTGCCCGGCGGCGCTGCCCGGCACGGCGGCCACCTCCAGCCTTGTCAGGACGCAGAGCCTGCTCGTGCAGCGTCTGGGCAAGGCCCTTGCGCCGGAGATCGTCCGGGCGCTGAACGGCCGGCGGCAAAGCGGCAGCTAACATGCGCAGCAACGTTCTGCCCGCCCTGCGCAGCACCGTGCTGCTGGTGGATGACGCGCCGGAGAACCTCCGCATGCTGAGCGAGGCCCTGCGCACCGATCACCGCATCATGTTTGCCAAGAACGGCCAGGATGCCCTGCGCCTTGCCGCCGCCGATCCGCAGCCGGACATCATCCTGCTGGATGTGGTCATGCCGGGCATGAACGGGTATGAGGTCTGCCGCCGTCTCAAGGAAGACCCGCGGACGCGGGACATCCCCGTCATCATCGTCACCGCCGAGAACGACGATTCGGACGAATCCACCGGTTTTTCCCTTGGCGCGCAGGACTTCATCCGCAAGCCCTTCCGGGCCTCGCTGGTCCATCAGCGCGTGGAGCTGCATCTCGAGCTCAAGCGCCATCGTGATCACCTCAGCGAGCTGGTGGCCCAGCGCACCAGCGAACTTTTGCAGACCCAGAAGGCCACCATCCACGCCATGGCCATGCTGGCCGAATGGCGCGACCCTGAGACCGGGGCCCACATCCAGCGCACCAGCCGCCTGGTGGAAGTTTTATTGCGGCGCATCATGGAGCGGCCAGATGCCCCGGAAAGCCTCTCCTCCAGCGATATCGAGTGGATCATCCTCTCCACGCCGCTGCATGACGTGGGCAAGGTGGCCATCCCCGACAATATCCTGCACAAGCCCGGCCGGTTGAGCCCGGAAGAGTTCGACATCATGAAGCGCCACACCACGCTGGGCTATCAGATCCTGGAAGAGGCCGGGCAGGAGCTGGACAAGGAGATGGGGAGGCGCTGCTTCCTGCATTATGCCAGAGAGATCGCCCTCAATCATCATGAACGATGGGACGGCAAGGGCTATCCCTCCGGGCTCCGGGAAGACGAGATCCCCCTCTGCGCCCGTGTCGTCAGTGTGGTGGACGTTTATGATGCCCTGCGCAGCCGGCGCGTCTACAAGGAGCCCTATCCGCATGACGTTGCGGTGAAATGCATCTGCGAGGGGCGCGGGACGGCCTTTGACCCGCGTGTGGTCGATGCCTTCCTTGACGTGCAGGATACCTTTGCCCTTCTCTTCGATCAGAGTTCCGGCAATTGAGCGCACGGAACGGAAATCTTGCGTCCAAGAGCAAGACCGGCGCAGCCGGCCGCCCCGCTGCCCGGGCTGATTAGCACAAGTTTTACTAATTGTTCAGCAGATAGGTAAATGGGCTGTACATGCCCCGCCTGTCTTGAGGGGCGGTGCGCCCCTCG
>DGYFI06202__coassemble_416_pt1 | contig 39453 bp, 28 predicted proteins | sample DGYFI06202__metabat2_high_PE_036 | metagenome-assembled genome bin DGYFI06202
TGAGCGGAAAAACCGCGTTTTTTCCGCGAAACGACAGGCCGTATGGTTTGAAACGCGAAGCGTTCAAACTAAAAATGCTCTAAAGTTCGTGCCGAGAGGACTTACTCCTGCTCGCCCGAGGCCGCGTCGAAAAAGTCCGCGATCATCTCCGTCACGATATCCAGATAGCGGGGCAGGTCGCGCTCGAAGGTCTCCGGCGAGACCAGCGCTTCCACGGAAAAGCGCAGGGCAAAGCCCTCTTCATCGTCGAACACGATGACCTTGCCGACCTTGTAAGCCTGGGAGATGGCGGCGGCCAGCGCATAGCAGGCGTCGTGCAGCTCCTCGTCGATATCCTCGAAGCCCGCCCCCAGAGAGATGTAATCCGGGTCATCGTCGTCATGCAGCAGGGTCATGGAGATGTCTTCATGGGTGAAGTGGATGTCCCCTTCCTTGTCGGCTTCGCCCTGGATATTGTGCCGCTGCATGATGTCCAGCAGTTCCTGCGTGTTCATGGAGGCTCCTTGTGTCGTCTGTGCCGATCCGGGGATCAGCGTTTGGGATTGATGATGGCGCCGCGCTCTTCCAGTTCCAGTTTCTGGTTGATGAGACGGCAGACCTTGTGGAAGCGGGCATTGACGGCCTGGAAGGTCTTCAGGCGCGCGGCGAAGGCCGGCCCGGCGGCGGCCATGCGTTCCTCGAAGCGCCGCAACGCCCACTCGTAGAGGGCGCTGTCCAGCGCGTTGCACTGAGCGGCAAGCTCCCTGTCCTCGGCGCTGACAGGGGCAAAGCCCGAAGGATTGAGCATGTTCTGCTTCTCGTAGAAAATCTCCTCCAGGCCGATGCGGTCGGCCAGCATGAGCAGAGATGCGTCAAAGTGATCCTGCACGCCAAAGAAGAAGAGATGTTCCAGATTGTGCCGGGCCATGTCCAGAAGCTCGTCGCCGGGCATGTCCTCACGGAAACAATGGGCGAGGGTATGCGTCATGAAGTTGCGCCCGCGGTAGCGCAGCCCCTTTTCCCGGCTGGTGAGGTAGTCGCGGAAGCTGATCCGCCCGTCGTTGAGCCGGGCATACAGATGATTGGACGGCCAGCTCTTCTGGAAGCGGTACTCGGAGATGATGCGCGCCACCGGCTCGCGCAGCAGGGTGAAGATGCGCACCTCCCGGTCATAGAAGCGCGGCGGCTCCACCGACTGGGGCATGAGGTGGCCGATGACCAGCCGGATGGCGTCGAGCTGCGCGGGTTCGAGCTCCCGGCAACGTTCGTAGTCTTCCTTGTGGTAGATGCTCAGGATCTCTTCCGGCGCGAAATTGGCCTTGAGCACGGTGTTGAGCGTCGTGCCGCCGGTGCGCGGCATATGCAGAAAAAACAGCATGGGCGGCATGATCTCTCCTTCCGGGCAGCATCCCTGACCGGCGGACATGTTACATGGCTCGCACCCGGCAGGCAAGGGCGGCGCTTGCGTGTCGGCGGGCAGTCTGGCATACTGCCGCAGCGATCGGCGCGAGGAGGAGGCCCGGGGGACGGGCCCCGGCGGCAGCGCCTCCCTCCACGTCCGGCAAGGAGCGACAATGCGGGCGGAACTTCTGCTTTTCGACATCGGCAACACGTCCACCAAGATCGGTCTGGCCGATGCTGAGCGTGTGCTGACGACCTATTCCCTGCGCACCGACGCCGAACAGACCGCCGACAGCCTGGGCCTGAGCCTGCTGGCCCTCTGCGGTCACGCCGGTCTGGACATGGAAAGCGTACGCGCCTGCATGGTGTCTTCCGTGGTGCCGGACTTCACCCCCATCCTGCGCGAGGCCCTGACCCGCTATATACGGCGGCCCGTCTTTTTCGTGCCCGCCGACGTGCCTCCGCCGCTGGAGAACCGCTATGCCCGCCCGGAACAGGTGGGGGCCGACAGGCTGGTGGGGGCCTATGCCGCCCGCCGACTCTACCCGGAACCGGAGTCGCTCATGGTCGTGGATTTCGGGACGGCCGTGACCTTCGACTGCATCGCCCGCGACGCTTACGAGGGCGGGCTCATCTTTCCCGGTCCCCGGACGGCGCTGGCGGCCCTGGCCCGTCATGCCGCCCAGCTCACACGCGTGGACCTTGAGGTGGATGCTCTGGTGCCCGCCGTGGGGCGGGATACGGTCACCAGCATCCAGCACGGTCTTGTCTTCGGCTTCGTGGGCATGGTGGAAGGCCTCGTGGCCCGTCTGCGGCCCCAGCTGCCGGGCACGACGCGCATCCTGGCCACGGGCGGCTTTGCCCAGTCCATCGCCCGTCTGAGCCCGGTGTTTGACGAGGTGCTGCCCTCCCTGCTGCTGGAAGGCCTGCGCCGCCTGTTTTATGAATGCCGCCCAGCCTAGAACGTTTTGCCGCTGGAAAAGGCAAAGCACGCGGCGGTACAGCGCCGCCCGGCCAAGCGTGAGCGGAACACCGCGTTTTTCCGCGAAATGCCAGGCCGTACGGTTTGAAACGCGGAGCGTTTCAAACTGAATATACTCTAGGACGAGCCGTTTTTTGCCGCACGCAGCGCATGGGCGCGCGACGGCTTTTCGCCATACCCGCCCTCCTCCGGGAGAGCCCAACACTAGGAGCAGCCATGAGCAGCATCGCCTCTGTCTACGGTCGCGAGATCCTCGATTCGCGCGGCAACCCCACTGTGGAAGTTGAAGTCACACTCGAATCCGGCCACAGCGCCCGGGCGGCCGTGCCTTCCGGCGCTTCCACCGGCAGCCGCGAAGCCCTCGAAATGCGCGACGGCGACAAGGAACGCTTCGGCGGCAAGGGCGTCACCAAGGCCGTGGAGAACGTCAACGGCGAGATCGCCGACGCCCTGCTCGGCCTGGATGTGCTGCATCAGGTGCAGATCGACAACACCCTCATCGATCTGGACGGCACGGACAACAAGAGCCGCCTCGGGGCCAACGCCATGCTCGGCGTGTCCATGGCCTGCGCCCGTGTGGCTGCCGAATACCTGGGCCTGCCCCTCTACAAATACCTGGGCGGCGTCAACGCCAAGGTGCTGCCCGCGCCCATGATGAACGTCATCAACGGCGGCGCGCATGCCTCCAACAATCTGGACATCCAGGAATTCATGATCATGCCCCTGCGTGCCCAGAGCTTCCGCGACGCCCTGCGCATGGGCGCGGAGATCTTCCACGTGCTCAAGAAGATCCTGGAAAAGGACGGGCACTCCACCGGCGTGGGCGATGAAGGCGGCTTTGCCCCCAACTTCAAGAGCCATGACGAGGCCTTTTCCTACCTCATCAAGGCCATCGAGGAAGCGGGCTACAATCCCGGCAGCGAAGTGGCCCTGGCCATCGACGCGGCGGCGTCCGAATTCTACAAGGACGGCAAGTACGTCCTCAAGGGCGAGAACCTCAGCCTCAACAATGCCGAAATGGCCCAGTGGCTGGAAGAGTTCACCCGCAAATATCCCCTCATCTCCATCGAGGACGGCATGGCCGAGGGCGACTGGGACGGCTGGAGCATGCTCACCGGCAGCCTGGGCGACCGCATCCAGCTGGTGGGCGACGACGTCTTCGTGACCAATCCGGCCATCCTGGCCGAAGGCATCGCGGAAGGCGTGGCCAACTCCATCCTCATCAAGCTCAACCAGATCGGCACGGTCACCGAGACGCTGGACACCATCGAAATGGCCAAGGAAGCCGCGTACACCACGGTCATCTCCCACCGCTCCGGCGAGACCGAGGACAGCTTCATCGCCGACCTGGCGGTGGGCGTCAATGCCGGTCAGATCAAGACCGGTTCGCTCTGCCGCTCCGAGCGCATGGCCAAGTACAACCAGCTGCTCCGCATCGAGGAGGAGTTGGGCGACGGCGCGGAATTCTTCGGCCCCATGCTGGCCGAATACTACGATCAGAACTAGAGCGTTTTGTCTTTGAAAAAGGCAAGCCGCGAGGCGGCGTCACAGCGCCGCCCGGCCCAAACCAAGCGGAAAAACCGTGCTTTTTCCGCGAAACGACAGGCCATATGGTTTGAAACGCAAAGCGTTTCAAACTGAAAATGTCTCATCTGGATGAAACGAGGGGCGCGGGCGACGGCCCGCGCCCTCCACGCCGGACGCGGCATTTCCCCACACGCAGGCCGTCTCAGGGACGGCGGCGCAAAACCGCTACCGTTTAGAATACACGACCTCGCCTCTCCGCATGCCCTGCCTGTTTGTGGAGAAGCGCCCACCGCATGTCCCGTCTTTTCCTGAAAACAACATGCCGAGGAAAGACCGGGAGCCTGAAGGAAGGATGCGGGCACGCCCTTCCCGCCGCGCGGCGAAAAGGCTGGGCCCGCCCGCGCCCGGCAGGGTGTTCCCTTCCCTTGTGGATACGCGGTGGAAGGAGGCATCATGGGAGCTCCGCTCATCGCCTACGGCCTGCTGGCCGTGGCCATCACCGCCGAGACCTTCGCCACGTCCTGCCTCAATGCCTCCCAGCAGTTCAGCCGCCTCTGGCCGACGCTGGGCAGCATCGCGGGCTACTGCGTCTCCTTCACCTGCCTTTCCCAGGTGCTGCGCTATCTGCCGGTGGGCATCGCCTATGCCATCTGGTGCGCGCTGGGCATCATCCTGGTGACGCTCATGGGCTATCTCTGGTTCGGACAGAAAATGGACGTCCCCGCCCTGGTCGGCATGGGGCTGATCATCGCCGGCGTGCTGGTCATCCAGTTGTTCTCCCGCACCGCGCATCACGCCTGAAGCCGGACTGCCTCCTCGCCGCGGCGCGCCCGCTCAGGCAGCCGGAGAGGAAAAGTCCGTACGGGCGGCCATGACGGCGGAGAGCGCCAGCAGCATGGCGCGCGGCACCAGGCTGGAAAGCACCATGTATTCCTTGTCCGAGTGGATGTGTTCGCCTTCCGGTCCCATGCAGCATATGGTGGGGATGCCCAGCACCGACGAACAGAAACCGGACTCGGCGGCGCTCTCGTAATGCTGCCCTTCCAGCGGCATGTCCAGCAGTCTGCCCGCTTCCTGCACCAGATCGAACAGCCTGTCCCCTGCCGCCGTGCGTTCCAGCGGATAGAGCCGCAGGCCTCCGCTGGCCGTGGCGCGGGTATGCGGCAGGCTTTCCTCGGCGGTCATGCGCCGTATGCTCTCCACCACCCGCTCGCCGTCGGCAAGCCGCCGGTAGGTGAGGTGCAGGCGGGCTTCGGCCCACGGCGCTACGGAATTGGCGGACGTGCCGCCGGAGATGAGGCCGGTGTTGACGGTGATGCCGTTGGGCAGATCCACCAGGCTGTCATAGGCCAGCACCTTACGCGCCAGCGCCAGGATGGCCGATGCGCCGTTCGCGTAATCACGCCCGGCATGGGCCGCGACGCCCTGCACGCGGATATGCATGTGCCCCGATCCCTTGCGGGAAAGGGTCACCCTGCCGCCCACGCCGCCCGGCTCCGCGCAGAAGACGGCATGCGCGCCGCGCAGATGCGTGCGCAGCGCCTGTGAGGAAGTGGGCGAGCCCAGTTCCTCGTCGGAGGAGAACATGAGCGTCAGCGGACAGGGCAGCAGCTTGTGGGCGGCAAGCGTCCGGGCGGCAAAGAGCATGGCCACGAGCCCGCCCTTCATGTCCGCCACGCCGGGCCCGTAGACCCTGTCCGCCTGCCGGTCCACGGTGAAGGGCCGACGCCGCGCCGTCCCCACGGGGAAGACCGTATCCATATGACCGATGAAGCCGATGCCAGGCCCGGCCCCTTCCGCGCCATGCCGTGCCGTCCAGGCGGTGGCCAGATCCGCCTGCCAGGCTTCGTCCTCCGGGACAGGGGCATGCGGCAGGCAGGCCGTCGAAAAGCCCTCCTTGGCCAGCCAGTCCGCGCAGACCTGCCCTACCCGGCGGACGCCTTCGGCGCAGTCCGTGGGGGAATCGATGTCCACCAGTTCCTTGAGCAAGGCCAGCATGGCCGCTTCCTGCCCGCGCAGGGCCTTTTCGATGATCGTCCGACAGGCAAGGATATCCATAGGTCATCCCTCCGTGCCGCTGCGAGAGGCTGATGGAGGGTTCCCGAAGCACGGCGGCGCTTCGCGCCTGCCCGGCTCCAGCGGGGGGCAGGCCGCGCTCCCCGGCGGTGAACGGCGGCAACCTTCGCAGCGGCGGCAAATCAGGGTGAAAAATAAGGGAAGGGCGGCCCGGGAGGAGATCTGACGGGCGCCCTTCCCCCGCAAGGACTGTGGGGTGACAGTCTATTGCGGCAACGTTTGCAGATAGTCCGCACGGATGGCCGGCAGTTCCGCCGCCTTGCCGCCGTCGCCTGCCTTGCCGGCGGCAAGGAAGGCGGCCATGTCGCTCAGCCTGGCGCGCAGCGAACCGGGCCCTTCGCCCAGAAGGTCAAGCTGTTCGCTCACCTGATAGATACGATGATTCTGCAGATCCTTGCGGGCCGTGGCGGCATCCAGTTCACGCCCCGCCCATTCCTTGCAGAAACGCACATACGCCGCCACCACCTGCTCGTCGGGCTCGGCCGCCAGCACGGCGGCGCCGCGCTGATAGAGGGCCAGGAAGCGCCGCACGAGCTCCGCGTTTTCCGCGGCGAACTGCTTGTCTGCCAGCAGCACCAGCGGCAGGGAGGACTTCACCCCGGCGGCGGTGGCGGCCACGACGCAGCCTTCCTTTTCCGCGACATAGGTATAGGGGGCCCAAGTGACCAGCACGTCCCCCATGCCGCCGCGGAACGCGCCCAGCGCCTGCTCAGGCGGCATGAAGCGGATCTTGACGTCCTTTTCCGTCAGGCCCAGCGAATGCAGCCACTGCACCAACGTGTAGTGGGCGGACGTACCCTGCGTGCAGAGCACAAGCTTGCCCTTCACGGCAGTCGTACCGTCCTTGCGCAGCAGCACGGCATTGGCGGCGGCCTCATCGCCGGGCACGGCCACCACCTCGAACGGCGCGCCGAAGGCTGCCGAGACCGTGGGCACGATGCCGCAGCCGCCAAGGACCCACTTATAAGCCTTCATGCCTTCGATAAGGGCCTTGCCCGAATCGAAGCGGAGCATCTCCACATCCAGACCGGCTTCCTTGTCCCAGCCCTGCTCACGGGCATACCAGACGGGAAAGGCTTCGTACTCGCCGAGCCAACCCGTCTTCAGGGGCACGCTCTCCGGCGCGGCGGACGCGCTCACGGGGCTGAGCAGCAGGGCCAGCAGCAGCGCCGGCAGGAACCGAAAGAGGGAAAGATAACGCATGCCTGCTCTCCTTCATGCGGGTACGGCGCTGCGGCTCTCCCCGGAAGGGCGATACCGCAGCGCGGTACACGCTACTTGCTGACCATGTTGTTTTCCTTGAGCACCTTGCCGATGGTCGCCCACATATTGTCGATGACCTTCTGGAACTCGTCATGCGGCAGGTAATTGCAGGTCAGACCGGCCTTGGCCATCTTGGCCTGCACGCCGGGATCTTCCAGCGCTTCCTTGATCAGATTCTGCATGGCGATGATCTTGTCGTCGGGCGTGCGGCGCGGAGCCACCAGGCCATGCGGCGAGGGGAAGACCAGGGACTGGTCATTGTCGAACTGTTCGGCGAAGGTGGGCGCATCGGGCAGTTCCTTCAGGCGTTCCTTGCTGGTCACGCCGATGATGCGGAAGTCGCCCGCCTGCACGTAGGGCAGCTGATTGGTGGTCACGCCGAAGGCGCTGGAGATATGCCCGCCGAGCAGGGCCGTGGACACGTCATGACCGCTGGTATAGGCCACATGAGGGAGCTTGGCGCCGAGCTTCTTCTCCACCATCAGCATATACAGGCGCTGGGAGGAAAATGCGCCGTGCGTGGCGAAATTGATCTTGCCGGGGTTGGCCTTGGCGGCCTCGAAAAGCTCGCGGACGTTGGTGATGCCGGAGTCCTTGCGCACGGCAAGGCTGAGCACCATGTCCGTGATCTGCACCACGGCCTTGAAGTCCTTGAGGCTGTAACCGGTGGGCTTGGCCTGGGGCGTGGTGCAGAAGGTCGGCACCGCCGGGAAGCCGAAGGTGTAGCCGTCCGGACGGGCGCGGGCCACATCCAGCATGGCCGGAGCACCGGCCCCGCCACCCTTGCAGACGATGTTCAGGGTGATGCCCTTGCCCTGGAGATATTCGGCGATGATGCGCGCGGCGATGTCCACGGCGCCGCCCGGGCCGAAGGGGATGATGATGTTGACCGGACGGTCGGGATAGGCGGCCAGGGCCGGACGCGACGTGCCCAGCACGGCAAGGCCGAGCAAGAGGACGCAACAGGCAAGAGAAAGAATCTTCTTCATGATGAACATCCTGATCGGTTGATGTTGGGGTTACAGGGTGACCTTGGGTGACGCGGAAAACTGCCGTGCCGCCTGAAGCGCCGTCAGGGCCAGGATCTTGGCGCGCGGCAGGAAGGTGGACGGGATGATGTATTCATCCGGCGTATGCAGGCCGGTGCCTTCCGGCCCCATGCTGCAAACGGTGGGCAGATCCAGCACGCTGCAGCAGTAGCCGGATTCCGCCGCGCCCTTGGAGCGTTCAAGGGAGCAGGGATAACCGATGCAGTCCGCCGAGGCGCGGATGAGCTCGTAAAGGGCCATGACCTTGGGCGTGGGCCGCAGGGGCAGCAGCCGCAGGCCGCCGCTGATGTGGGAACGCGTCCCCGGCACGTGGGTCTTTTCGGTCTCTTCCCGTATGGCCCGCACCAGCTCCTGCCCCAGCTCATAGGTCGGATAGGTGAGGTGGATGCGGGCCGAGGCGAAGGGCGCGACGGAATTGGCCGAGGTGCCGCCGGAGATGAGGCCGGTGTTGACCGTGATGTCCTTCTCGAGATCCACATGCCGGTCATAGGCCAGGATCTTGTGGGCCAGTTCGAGGATGGCCGAATGCCCATCGGCATAGTTGCGTCCGGCATGGGCCGACTTACCTTCGATCTCCAGCAGCATGTGGCCGGAACCCTTGCGCTCCACGGAAACGCCGCCCCCCACGTAGCCCGGCTCCGTGCACATGACGGCATGCGCGCCGTTGAGCTCGCGGCCGAGGTGATAGCCCGTCGTCGGGGAACCCAGCTCCTCGTCGGGCGAAAAGGTCAGCGTCATGGGCACGTCCATGAGGCCCAGCTCCTTCAGGGCCCGCGCCACGAAGATGTTCATGACCAGGCCGCCCTTCATGTCCAGCACGCCGGGGCCCGTGGCCCTGTCGGCCTGCCGGTCCATGCGGAAGGGACGCGCCGCCACCGTGCCTGCCGGGAACACCGTATCCATGTGCCCCATGAAGGCCACGCCGGGCCCGGCCTCCCGCGGATGCGTGCGCGCCGTCACCACATGGCCGAGGCTCGCCATCCACTGCTCGTCGGCGGGGATGGGCGCTTGCGGCAACACCTCCACGGCAAAGCCCGCTGCGCGCATGTGGTCGGCGATGACCGCCCCCACCTTGTCCACGTCGGCGCCGTCATGGGAAAAGCTGTCCATGTTCACCAGCTGCTCCAGCAGGGCGTACATCTCCGCCTCATGCTCGCCGAACCAGCCGTCCAGCGCTTCCTTCCAGCGTGCAAGTTCCATATGTTCCTCCCTTGAGTAGAGCCTATTCCTCGGCGATATTCTCTCCGCGCAGTGCGGCGCGGATGCTGTCGTAGATGGGCTTGATCAGCACAAAGAGGCTGACGGCCAGGATGCACATGGCTACAGGGCTCGTGTAGAAGATGCTGTAGTCGTTCTGGGAGATGCTCAGGGCCCGGCGGAAGTTGGTCTCCGCGATGCCCGCCAGGATCATGGCCAGCAGCATGGGCGGCTGCGGGATGTCGCACTTGATCATGAAGTAGCCCACCACCCCGAAGATGGCCACGATGAGCAGGTCGAACATGTTATTGTTGACCGCATAGCCGCCCACGGCGCAGAGCGTCACCACGATGGGCATGAGCACGCCGCTGGGGATGGCGATGATCTTGTTGGAGCCGCGGATGGCGATGAGCCCCAGGATCAGCATGAGCACATTGGCGATGATGAAGGCGGCAAAGATGCCGTACACCGTGACCGGATGTTCCACGAAGAGCAGCGGCCCGGGGGTCAGGCCCTGGATCATGAGCGCGCCCAGGATGATGGCCGTCACGATGTCGCCGGGCACGCCGAGGGTCAGCAGCGGGATGAGCGCCCCGCCGCACACGGCGTTGTTGGAGGATTCCGTGGCGGCGATGCCGTCAATGGCCCCCTTGCCGAACATCTCGGGATGCTTGGAGAAACGCTTGGCCTCGCCATAGGCCATGAAGGTGGCGGCGCTCACGCCCGTGGCGGGCACGATGCCGATAAGCGTACCGATGACGGACGAACGCAGGAAGTTCACCACGTTATCCTTCATGTCGCGCAGGCTCAGGCCCTTGCTGGACAGGTTGCCGCCCTTGAGCGTCACGCCGCGGAAGACGTCCTCCACGGTCACGATGACCTGCGACATGGCAAAGAGCCCCACCAGCACGGGCACCAGCGAAAGGCCGCTGAAGAGGTTGGGATTGTCGAAGGTATTGCGCAGGTCGCCGGTGATGGGGTCAAGGCCGATGGTCGCGAGGAACAGGCCGATGAAGGCGGAGATCATGCCCTTGAGCATATTGCCCGTGGACAGGGAGGAGACCACCGTCAGGCCGAACACGGCCACGGCGAAGTATTCCGGCGCGCCGAAGCTCATGGCGGCCTTGGCCAGCAGCGGGGCCACGGTCACCAGCACGAGCGCGCTGAACATCCCCCCGATAAAAGACGCCCAGGTGGCCATCTGCAGGGCCCGGCGGGATTCGCCGCGCGCCGTCAGCGAGGGCCCTTCCAGCATGGTGGCCGCCGCCGAGACCGTACCGGGCGTCCCCACCAGGATGGCCGTGATGCAGCCGCCGTAAATGGCGCCGCAGTACATGCCCAGCAGGGCCGAAAAAGCCTCGATGGCCGGCATGCCGAAGGTCAGCGGGATGAGCAGGGCCACGCCCATAGCGGCGGTCAGCCCCGGCAGCGCGCCAAAGATGATGCCCAGGGCCACGCCCATGAGATTGGCAAGGATGCTGCCCATCGAAAGGGCGTTGGTCAGACCTTCAAGGATGGGTTCGAACATGAGGATCTCCTTTTCCGGCAGTTAGGGGAGCAGGACCTGAAAGAATCCGCCGAAGGCAGCCACCACGCCGGCCGTGGTCAGGCAGGCGACCAGCACCACTTCCAGCGGGCGGCGACGCCCGAGCAGTGGCAGGGCCAGCAGCAGGAAGAGCACCGTACTCACCGAGAAGCCCATACCGCTGTGGAACGGGGGATTCTCCATGGTGGCGAAGAAATCGCCCAGATACGCGATGCCTGCCAGATAGGCCAGGAAGAGCCCGATGAAGCACATGGTCTTCTTGAGGATGGCCGCCTCGGGCCACTTGTTCCTCCCGGCGGAGAACAGCCCCTTGATGAGAAGCCCCAGGCTCAGGGCCGCCAGGATGACAAGGACGATGGTGGGGAAGGTCGCCGGGCCGACGCCCTCAGTGGGCGCTTCGGGAATGTTGCTGACGCTCCATGCCCCGACCCCGCACAGTCCCAGCAGGATGATTCCGGTCGTAATGTCGGTACAGCTTCTCATGACATCTCCTTGGCAGTTGAAGTCCGATGACGTGATATCTTACAGAACGTCCCACAGCATCTTGATCCCGACGCAGATCAGCAGGACGGCAAAGGCGCTCCTGAGCCGGCTGACGGGAAGACGGTGGGCGATGCGCGCCCCCAGAGGGGCCGTGAGCATGCTGCAGACGACAAGGGGGAAAAGGGCCGGCAGATAGAGGTAGCCCAGACAGTGCGGCGGCAGCCCCGTCGCCCCCAGTCCGTTGATCAGGTAACCGCAGCAACCCGCCACGGCGATGGGGAAACCGATGGCCGCGGACGTGCCGATGGCCCGGTGCATCTCCACATTGTGCCAGACCAGGAAGGGCACGGAGAGCGTGCCCCCGCCGATGCCCACCAGGCTGGAGATGAGCCCGATGACGCCGCCGGCCGCCCCCATGCCCCATGCGCCGGGCAGCGCCCGGCTGGCCCGCGGCCGGCTGCCGCGCAGCATCTGCACGGCCACATAGGTCAGGAAGACCACGAAAAAGATCTGCAGGAAGCGGCGGGAGAGCAGCACGGCCACATAGGTCCCGGCAAATGTCCCCAGCAGGATGCCGGGGCTGATGCGCCACACGGTCTGCCAGTCCACCGCGCCCCGCCGCGAATGCGCCAGCGCGCTGGAAACGGAAGTGAACATGATGCTGCCCAGCGAGGTGGCCAGCGCCAGCAGCATTATGCTTTCCGGTGCGAAGCCCGCACGCCCGAAGGCGAACACCAGCATGGGCACGATGACGATGCCGCCGCCCACGCCCAGCAGCCCGGCAAGCAGGCCGGCCACTATCCCCAGCAGACCGTAGAGCACAAGACTTTCCATCATGACCGATCCCTCGCCTTGACCAGAGGATGACGCTCCGAAACCGTGCCGAGATGATGCCGCAGCTCCTGCTCGCAGGCGTCCTCATCCTGCCGCTCCACCGCATCGATGATGCGCAGGTGCGAGCTGATGGAGAACTGCCGCCACTCCTCGGAGCGCAGATCGGCCGTCCGTCCGGGCTGATACACGGCATTGAGCCGCTGCATGGTCGTGCTCAACAGGCTGTTGCCGGTGCAGCGAGCAAGACACTGATGGAACTGGGCGTCCAGGTCGCCGTCGCCCTCCTCCATGAGCAGCCGCCGCTGCTGGTCGCACACGATGATCTTGAGCTCGTTGAGCTGATCCTGCGTGCGGCGGCGGGCCGCCAGCCGCGCTACGGAAGGCTCCACGATACGCCGAAACTCCATGACTTCATCAAAGATGACGCATTCCGAATCCACGGCCGAAAGCAGCGCCTTCTCCAGAAAATCCGTCTCGCCGCTGCACACATAGGTCCCGTCGCCGTGACGGCTCTCCAGCACGCCCTGCTCGGCCAGCGTGCGAATGGCCGTACGCACGCTGTTGCGCGAAACGCCGAAGGTGCTGGCCAGGCTGCGTTCCGGCGGCAGCTTGTCGCCGGGCTTGAGCTGCAGCTCGGCCATGAACGCCCGCAAGCGGGACAGCAGGGTCTCGTAACTGCGCTGGCGGTTCTTGTCGGAAAGGGCATCCATCTCAATCAGTCTCCTTTGCAACCACTATGCAGACCAATCCAACCAATGTCAACCACTTCACCACCCTTTCTATCAACCACTGCCAAAAATCCGGAAACCTCTGAACCAATAGAGTATTTTCAGCTTGAAGCGCAAAGCGCTTCAAGCCATACGGCCGGCGTTTCGCGGAAAAACGCGGTTTTTCCGCGCACTTTCGGCCTGCCGGCCTGCCCTGTCGCGCTTTTCGGGGAAATGACGGCATAAAAAAAGGCGGCCCCGGATGGTCCGGGAGCCGCCGTGCGTTACCGTCTGTCGCGACGGGATCAGTAGGCGTGTTCGTCCTTCAGATCCTCGCCGGTGACCGGCTTGCGGAAGAGGTGGTAGGCCCAGGACTGGTAGATCAGCACGATGGGCACCATGACCAGCGCCACACCCAGCATGATGCTGAGCGTGAGCTCCGTGGACGAGGCATTATAGGCCGTGAGCGTGGCCGCCGGGTCCAGGGAGGAGATGATCATGCCGGGGAACATGCCCGCCACGCCGAAGAAGGTCACCCCCACGATGAAGAGGCCGCTGCAGGCCCAGGCCAGCCAGAGACGGCCGGCGCGCAGCATGACCCGCGCGCCCACCAGACCGGCCAGCGCCACCACCGGCAGCAGGAAGAGCGCCGGCTGGGCAAGGAAGTTGTCGAAAAGGCGGGTATACACCGCCGTCAGCACGAGGAAGGCCACCAGGAGCAGCAGCATGATGGGCCAGAGCAGGCTGGCCGTGGCCAGCGCCCGCAGCTGGAGGTCGCCTTCGCTCTTGATGGCCAGCCACAGCGAACCGTGCAGCATGAACATCACCAGGAAGAAGACGCCGCCCGCCAGACCGTAGGGATTGAGCAGGCCGACGAGGTTGCCGTGGTAGACGCCCTCCGCATCCACCGGGATGCCCATGAAAAGGTTGGCAAAGGCCACGCCCAGCAGGATGGACGGCACGAGGTTGGACACGAAGTGGATGATGTCCCAGAAGCCGCGCCAGGCCGCGCTTTCCACCTTGCCGCGGAACTCGAAGGACACGGCGCGGAAAATGAGGGCAAAGAGCAGGAGCAGCAGGGGCGCGTAAAGCGCGCTGAACATCACCGCGTAGACCGTGGGGAAGGCCGCGAAGGTCACCCCGCCCGCGGAGATGAGCCACACTTCATTGCCGTCCCAGAAGGGGCCGGCGGCATTGTACATGATGCGGCGGTCCTCCTCGCTCTTGCCGAGGCAGGGCAAAAGGGAGCCGAGGCCGAGATCGAAGCCGTCCAGCACGAAGTAGACGGCCCAGAGCAGCGCCCAGAGGATGAACCAGACGATTTGCAGTGTTTCCAGCATGACTAGACCTCCTCAGGACCCTTGCAGGCATACTTGCGCAGCAGCCAGATGTCGAGCACGCCCAGCAGGGTGTAGACGACGATGAAGCCGATGAGCGAAAAGAGCACGTTGCCCGCGGGCACGGGCGACACGGCGTCGCTGGTGCGCATGAGATTATAGACGATCCAGGGCTGACGGCCCATCTCGGCCACCAGCCAGCCGAAGGCGATGCTGAAATACGGCAGCGGGATGTTCCAGACCAGCGCCTTCATGAGCCCGGAACACGGCATGTCGCGCTTGCGCTGCAGAGTGGCCGCCGCCGCCAGGATGAGGAAGAGCACGCCCAGGCCCACCATGGCCCGGAAGCCCCAGAACACCGGCGCCACCGGCGGACGATCTTCCTTGGGGAAGTCCTTGAGGCCCTTCACTTCGGCATTGGCGTCACCGTAGGCGATCCAGCTCATGAGGCCGGGGATGCCGATGGCTTCCACGCTGTTGCGCTCATTTTCCACATCCGGCAGCACCAGCATGTAGAAGGGCGCGTTGGTCGTGGTCTCCCAGTGGGATTCCATGGCCGCCAGCTTGGCCGGCTGGAGCTGGGCAACGGTCTTGCCCTGCAGGTCGCCCGTGGCGGCCAGCGCCACGGCCAGCACCAGCGTGATGGGGGCGGCCATGCGGAAGGACATGCGGAAGAAGTCCGTATGGCTCTTGCGCAGCAGATGCCAGGCCGACACGCCCAGCACGAAGAAGCCCGAGAGCATCCAGGCGGCCATGAGCGTGTGGGCGTACATGCCCCAGGCGTAGGGGTTGCACAGTACGGCGAAGAAGTCATCCAGTTCGGCGCGGCCGTTCTGGATCACGTAGCCCAGCGGATTCTGCATGAAGCCGTTGGCCAGGATGATCCAGAGCGCGGAAAGGTTGCCCGCGATGACCACCAGCCAGATGCTCAGCAGATGCACCTTCTTGCCCACGCGGTTCCAGCCGAAATGCCAGACCGCCAAGAAGGTGGATTCAAGGAAGAAGGCCACCGTGGCCTCGATGGCCAGCAGCGAGCCGAAAATGTCGCCCACGTATTCCGAGTAACGGGACCAGTTGGTGCCGAACTGGAATTCCAGGGTGATCCCGGTCACCACGCCCAGCGTGAAATTGATGACAAAGAGCTTGCCCCAGAACTTGGCGTGCCGGCGCCAGGCCTCATTGCCGGTTTTGACGTACCACGTCTCCATGAGGGCGATCAGCAGCGACAGCCCCAGCGTCAGCGGCACGAAGATGAAATGAAAAAAAACGGCGACAGCGAACTGCAGCCGCGAGAGCAGTATAACGTCATCCATAGAGACATCCTCCTGAGTTGCCCCACTAGTATCCTGCTCTGTTTCAGAAGGCAAGAGCAAATCCTGATAAGGCGTATAGCCTATTTATTTTTTTGACTTTTCTTTTTACAGACTTTTTTCCCCTTTTCTCCGGCTGGTACGCGCCGGGGCCGGCACGGAGGGATATTTTCTGCTTCTTCTCGCCGGCTGGCGGCAAGCCTCCCCCGTCCCCGCTCTCGCCGCGCGTCGTGTGGGCATTTTCATTTTGACGGATGCAGGGATATGGGGATGGGAGACGACGTGATGGAAAGTCTCGTTTGTCTTGTCCTTTACAGCGTTTGGCTGGCTTGTGGTCGGGTGACTCCCCGAGGGGTACGACGTTTTGCGTCCGGACAAGCAAGGTTTTTGGGGGGATGGGGGTGTGGGGGAAGGGCCCCTTTGTCCACAAAGGGGCCCTTCCCCCACCCAAAAAACACATAACATTGCCACAAAAACCCTCTTCCCCTTGCCGCACGCGGGCTTGACGAATCCTCTGCGGGACTTACTTCACGGGGTGTTCATGACAGGAGGCTCAACATGGCTGAACAGCAATTCAAAGCCGAGGTGCGCAAGGTTTTGCGCATCCTCACCAATTCTCTGTATACCAACCGTGAGATCTTTTTGCGCGAGCTCATCTCCAACGCCTCGGACGCGCTGGACAAGCTGCGCTTTCGCACGAGCCGCGGCGAAACGCCGCGCGAGCCCGATCTGCCGCTGGAGATCCACATCACGCTGGACGAAAAGGCGCGTACCCTCACCATCACGGACAGCGGCCTCGGCATGAGCGCGGCCGAACTGGCTGAGAACCTGGGCACCATCGCCAAGTCCGGTTCCGAGGCCTTCCTGGCCGAGCTGGACGCGCAGGCCGCGGACGGCAAGGCTGCGGACGCGGCCAGCATCATCGGTCGCTTCGGGGTGGGCTTCTATTCGGTCTTCATGGTGGCCGACAAGGTGGAGGTGACCTCCCTGCCCGCCTTTGGCGAGGACAGCCAGGCGCATGTCTGGGTGAGCGACGGGCTCGGCACGTTCGACGTCAGTCCCTGCGAGGCCGGGGAGCTCAAGCGCGGTACGCGCATCGTGGTGCATCTCAAGGAGGACGCCACGGAATTTGCCGAAAAATTCCGGGTGGAGACCGTCATCCGCAATCATTCCGCCTTCGTGCCCTTCCCCATCTTCGTGGGCGAGGACAAGATCAACACCCAGCCGGCCCTCTGGCGGGAGCCCAGGAGCAGCGTCACCCGCGAGCAGTATGACGCCTTCTACAAGCACCTGACCTATGACGCCAAGGCCCCGCTGGACGTGCTGCACATCGCTGTGGACGCGCCGGTGCAGTTCAACGCCCTGCTCTACATCCCGGACGCCGCGCAGGACATCTTCGGCATGGACCGCGACTACTGGGGCCTTGACCTCTATAGCCGCCGGGTGCTCATCCAGCACCGCAACAAGGAGCTTCTGCCGGAATACCTCGCCTTCCTCAAGGGCGTGGTGGACACCGAGGACCTGCCGCTCAACATCTCCCGCGAGACGCTGCAGGAGAATGTGGTGCTGCGCAAGATCCATCAGACCATCGTCAAGCAGCTCCTCGGCCATCTGGAAAAAATGGCCGCCAATGACGCCGAGAAGTACGCCCGCTTCTGGAAGCTGCACGGCCGGGTCTTCAAGCTGGGCTATCAGGACTTCCCCAATCGGGAACGAGTGGCCGCCCTGCTGCGCTTCAACACCTCCGCCCACGAGGACGCCGAGGCCCTGAGCAGCCTGGACGACTACATGGCCCGCGCCCCGGAAGGCCAGAAGACCATCTGGTACGTGACCGCGCCCAACCGCGAAGCCGCCCGCCTGAGCCCCCATCTGGAACGCTTCCGCAAGAAGGGCATCGAGACGCTCTATCTGTATGAGCCGGTGGACGAGTTCCTCATGGACGGCCTGCACGCCTACAAGGAATGGGAATTCAAGTCCGTGGAAATGGCGGCCGACGACGCGCTGGACGCCTTCGCCGACAAGGCCGATGCGGACAAGCCCGCGGCCGCGCCGCTTTCCGAGGACGATAACGCCGCCTTCGACAAGCTGCTGGCCCGCATCCGCGAGATCCTCGGCGAACGCATCAAGGACGTGCGCGTGTCGCACCGTCTGGCCGAAAGCCCGGCCGTGCTGGTCTCGCCTGACGGCGGCATGACCTCCAGCATGGAGAAGTTCCTGCGCGTCATGCAGAAGGACGACTCCCTGCCCGTCAAGGTGCTGGAAGTGAACCGGGATCATCCCCTGCTGCGCAGCCTGCTGCGCATGTACAAGGCCGATGCCGCGGACAGGACGTTGAGCGAGATGGTGGAATGCCTCTTTGACGCCTGCCTGCTGCAGGACGGCTACCTGAAGGACCCGCAGGCCCTGGCCGCCCGCAGCAACGCGCTGCTGGAACAGGCCGCCGCCTGGTACGGCGAGGTGCGCCATCTGGCCTAGGGCCTGTTACCGTTATCCGCTGCTTGTTTGGGGAAGGGGTAGCCCCTTCCCCCAGCGAGCTTTTACCGGGGAAGAGTCAGAGACGCGAGGCAACCCCGCCCCCTCAAGGCAGGCGGAGCATGTACGGCTAATTTGCTGTATCTCATAAAATAATTAGTAAAATGTGCGTCGACAGGCTCCGGCACGGCGCAACGCAGCGTGGCGAGAATACCGAGGGGCAGGGATCATGCGATCCCTGCCCCTTTTCTGTGGCTTTCCCCACCCTTCATGGAGAAATCTCTGTCCGCAAGCTGGTGTGCGGCCCGTCGTCAAGCCCGGAAGGCCTCCACCTTGCGGCCGTGCAGCAGGATGTAGAGCACGAGCGCCAGCAGCGCCACGCCGCACAGCGTCAGATACAGGCCGTCATAGCCCGCATGAGAGGCCACGGTGCCGAAGGCGTACGGCCCGAAGCCCATGCCGAAATCGAAAAAGATGAAAAAGGTGGATGTGGCCTGGGCATACCGTTCCCGCGGCACCAGCGAAAGGGATATGGCCTGCGCGACCGACTGGAAGTTGCCGAAGCCCAGCCCCAGCAGCACCCCTGCCAGCAGCATGCTCCAATTCGCGACGGCATGGCCCAGCAGGAAGAGGCCCAGCGCCGTGAGCAGCAGACAGGGCACCACCACCACGTTCTCGCCGCGCATGTCGTAGATCTTGCCCGATGCCGGACGCGTGAGGATGAGCGTCAGGGCATAGAGCAGGAAGAACAGGCTGGCCGCGCCCATGAGGCCAAGTTCCTTGGCGTAGAAGGTGATGAAGGCCTGCACGTTGCCCCAGCAGATGGCCGCCACCAGCACCACGCAGGCAAAGGGGATGACGGAATAGTCGATGTAGTTGCGCAGATCCAGCAGGTCTTTCGACGAGGCCTCGCTGCCGGGCAGCCGGTTGGGGACGCGCAGCATCACATAGCACACCAGGCTCACGCAGCCCACGGCAAGGCAGATGCCGAACAGCTGAGGATAAGTCACTATCTGCACCAGCGTCACGCCGAGGAAGGGCCCCATAGCCAGAGCCAGCGCCGTGCTGAGACTGAAGAAGCTGATGCCGATGCCGTGATGTTCCTTCGGCACCACATAGGCGACGATGGTTCCCGTCGCCGTGCCGATGAAGCCCACGCCCACGCCGCCGATGAAGCGGACAAGGCAGAGGGCCGGCAGGGAATCCACCGGGAAATACAGGGCAAGGCTGCCCGTAAAGATCAGCAGGCCGGCCAGCAACACCACCCGGCAGCCGACCCTGCCCACCAGATAGCCGGTAAAGAAACGCCCTACCAGACAGCCGATGACGATGATGCCCGCCGTCAGTCCCGCCTCGCTCGGCGTGGCGTTGAAGAAACGTATGGCGTAGGGCGTGGAGATCACGAAGATCACGTAATACGCCACGAGCATGAAGAAATTGATGGCGGCGATGATCAGGAAATCACGGGTGAGAACGGAGCGGAGCGCTGCCGTGGGGGTCTTGCGGAAAAAATCCTTTGCGCCGGCGAAATGGTGAGCCATGGAACTGCTCCACGTTGCCGAGATTCGGCATCTGCGCGGGCCGTCCCCGGCCCGGCGTTGAGGGAAAGGCGCCCGCCTCTCCGGCGGGCGCCCCGGTTGGCGCAAGCCGGCGTCAGAAGGCGGGCTTGCGGATCATCTTCAGGAAGTACATGACGATGGGCGTGATGACGATGACCCCCACGAATATCCATAACATGGGGAAACCTTCCACGGGGGCAAAGGGCATGGACCAGGAGATGGGCTTGAAGATGACCATGGTGAAGACGTTCATCATGCCCACTTCCACCACCACGGGGGTCTTGAAGTCCGGGTCCACGATGCGCAGGAGCAGCAGGCCGGAGGCCGCCGTGCCGGTGCAGTAGCCAAAGAGGGTCAGGCCGCGTTCGAAGCCGTGTTCGGGGGCGCGGCGGCCGAACCACACGCAGAAGAACAGGGTGGCGATGGAGGCCAGCGTCATGGAGACGAGGAAGGGCCCGGCCACGTCGGCCAGTTCGCGCACCTGGATGCCCATGAAGACCGCGCAGATCATGAAGTCCACGGTGGTGCCGGTAAGACGGCGGGTCGTTTCGGGGTCGATAAGATGGCTGATCTTGATCTTCTTCATGATCTTGCGGGTGATCATGGCCAGGAACATGCCCCAGCAGAACACGAGACCGAAGCCGAGACCGTTGATGCCCTTGGGAAGATAGAGGAACCACGCCAGGCCCCAGGCGTACGCGCCGCCGTAGAGGGCGAACATCAGGCCGAAGTGGAAGCCCACGCTGTCGATGTTGGCCGGGTGGGTGGTGGCCTGCGCGCAGCAGGGATGGTCGTCCTTGTCCATGAGGCCCTTCAGGAAGGTCTGCGGCAGGGAACCAGGCGTGCCGTCTTCTTCATTGAGGGAGATCCAGCCGCGCCGGATGCCGTAGTAGGCCAGCGGCACGCCGACCACGCCGGCCACGAGGAAGCCCACGGCGGCAAAGGCCAGACCCACATTGAGCGCATTGGCGACCTGATAGGTGTGTTCCCAGATGGTGGCGTAGGCCTGCGTCTGGCCGGGGCCCTGCGTGAAGCCGGCGCCCAGCAGGTAACCGTTGCCGGTGAAGAAGTCGCCGCCGAAGAACATCTTCCAGAGATCGAAGGTGCCCTTGCCGATGAGAGCCTGGATGGAGAAGAGGAAACCGAAGATCAGCGCCATCCAGAACGCGCCGCGCGCGATGACCTTACCCGTGCCTTCCTTGTTGTCGCTGTTGCTTTCCAGCAGGCCGATGCCCACGAAGCCGAAGGCGAAGAGGTGGAAGGTCAGCATGGAGAACACGCTGGGGGTCAGGGCCTTCCAGCCGAAGGAGCTGGGCATGCCGATCAGGCCCAGATTGATGAGCACGAAGCCCAGGATGCCGCCGATGAGCGATGCCGGGAAAAGCATCGTCTGGAAGATCTTGACCTTGGCCCGGATGATGGTTCCGACCATGAGCAGCAGGCCGACCCAGCAGAAACCGCCGATATAAGGATAAAACGAGCTTTCCATAGATCATTCCTCGCGCTTAATCCAGTTCACCGTACACCACATCTCCGCCCACGACGGTAGCGACGACATCGATATGCCGGATGGCATCCTTGTCCACAGCCAGCGGGTCCGCGCCCAGCACGACGAAGTCGGCCAGCTTGCCCGGTTCGATGCTGCCCTTGATATGATCCTCGTGGGCCTGATAGGCCGCCCAGCTCGTCACGCCGCGCAGAGCGTCCAGCACGGGGATGGTCTGGTTCTCGCCAAGCACGCGGCCGCTGCTGGTCTTGCGCGTGGAGGCAGACCAGACGGAGAGCAGCGGGTCGATGGGCGTGACGAAGGTGTCGTTATGCAGGCTGAAGGGGATGCCGCGCTTGAGGGCGCTGCGCAGGGGGTCGATGCGCTCGGCGCGGTCCTGCCCGGGGAAGATGTCGTTATGCCGGTCGCCCCAGTAGTAGGTGTGCACCACGAAGAAGGAGGGGACGATGCCCAGACGGCGCATGCGGTCGAGCTGATCCTCGCGCACGGTCTGGCAATGGATGATGATGTGGCGCGCGTCGTGGCGGGGATAGTCCTTCTGCGCCTTTTCGTAGGCGTTGATGATCATCTGGATGGCGTCGTCGCCGTTGCCGTGGATGGCGAGCTGCCAGCCCTTGCGGTGCAGATCGCTGACCATGTCGTAGAAGACGAGCTCGTCATTGATGGGATAGCCGCGCCAGTCTTCGCCATAGGGCAGGCTTTCCAGGATCTTATGGTAGGGATTGCTCAAAAAGCCGGTGTAGCATTGCAGGCTGCCGTCGGCCAGCAGCTTTGCCGCGCCGAGGCTGAGCTTCTTGTCCGGGGTGAGCTGGGTGCCGGAGCGGGTCGTGCCGGCGACGTTGATGTCCATGCGGTTGACGCCGGGCAGGATCTGGACGCGGTTCTTCAGCACGCCCTTCTCATGGCCAAGGAAGAGCGCGTCCCAGATGGTCTGTTCGGTAAAGCCGTCCTGGGCAGAGGTGACGCCCTTGGCCACATACATCTCGCTCGCGGTCTTGACCGCGCGCACCCAGTCGTCCTTGGTGGTCTGGGGGATATGCTCGAACAGCAGCTTGCGCGCCGGGGGTTCCTCAAGGACGCCGTTGGGGTTGCCGTGCTCGTCGCGCCGGATGATGCCGCCCACCGGGTCGGGCATATCGCGCGTGTAACCCGAGGTCTTCAGGGCCAGGGAGTTGCAGGTGCTCAAATGGCCGGAAACGTGCCGCAGCACCACATGATGCTCAGGGGCGACCTCGTCGAGGTCGGCCGCCGTGGGATGGCGATTTTCCTCAAGGCCGGTATCGTCATAGCCATAGCCGAGGATCCATTCCCCCTTGGGCGTCGTGGCGGCCTTGCGGCGGATGATCTCCTTGATCTCCGACAGCGAACGGATCGTCCCCACCGGGAAGGAGGACAGGTTGATCTGGGTGGCCTCCATGAGGCCCGCCGTGGAAAAGTGGCTGTGCCCGTCAACGAATCCCGGCAGCATGGTCCTTCCGTGCAGATCGATGACCCGCGTACCGGCGCCGGCAAGCGCCATGACATCGGCCTCCCGCCCCACGGCCAGGATGACGTCATCGCGCACGGCCACGGCTTCGGCCTTGCTGGCTGCCGAGTCCATGGTCATGATGTTGCCGTTGCGGTAGATTTGAGTTGCAGGCTTCATACAGTCCTCCCTATTTTTTCGGCGTTCCGCCGCTGATGTGCTTTGGGTCGTTTCGGAGATAGCAAGAGACATGCCACGCGGCCTGCTGGGCCGTGTCCACATCCGTTCCGGCCTTCCGCGCCATTTCAGTCCAGATCCTGGACAAATCACCACAACTCCAATCCTGAATCCAGATTCTGGACAAAATACGGGATACCGCCTACTGTCAGCCCAGTATTTTTTCGCTCCTTTCCCGCCTGTAGACAGGCTGGAGCGCTTTGTCATTGAGACACGGCAAAACGCTCCAGCCGCAGCCGCACGCCATCCTTTGCGGCGGCGAAAAAAGCAGGAAGGGATTTTTATAAAGAAAATAGCCCGTTGACCTCGTCCAGGAGAGATGCCGTGACACCTGACAAGCCTGCCTGCGCCATACTCTGGCTGCTTGCCCACCTGCGCAACGAACATTCCCGCCTCTGCCTCGTCCAGATGCTGGGCGCCAGCGGCCCGGCCACCGATGCCGCCCTGAGCGAGCTTGAACAGCAGGGCGCCGTCACCTGCAGCGGCAAAAACTTTTCCCTTACGCAGGAAGGCAGAGAGCTGCTGGCGCGGCAGCCCTCCCCGCCCCCGACGGAGCGGAAGGCGCTGCTGACGGCGGTGGAGCGCGACATCCCGGACGAGGCGGCGGTGGACGAGGCGCGCCTGCTGTCCGCCGTCATGGCCGGTTATGACCTCGACCTGCCGGAAGCCGTGTGCGAGGTCTGCCTGCGCGGCATCTACCTGTCGCTCAGCAACGGCAAGGGGGCTGCCAGCGTGGGGTATCTCGACCTGCTGGTCTTCCGCCTGGAACGCTGGCTGGAAACCAGCCGGACGGTGGATGTGCAGCGTTTCACCCGGCTGACGCTGGCCGCCGTGGACGCCGCGGCCTTCCAGAACAAATGCGTCGCTCAGGCCCGCGCTCTGCTCGACAAGCTGACGGGACTGGCCGAAGCCAAGGGCAACCGCCATATCCTGACGCTGCTCACCCTCGGCAAGGCCCTCATGACCTTCTATGCGGGCATCATCGACTATGAATCGGCCCATGCCCTGTGCGACAAGGGGACGGAGATGCTGCGCGAACTGGGGGACGACGCGCTGGCTGATCAGGGGCTGCCCTTCATCCTCCTGCTGCACTTCCTGGCCGGCAACTACAGTCAGGTCATCCGCTGCTATGAGGACATCTGCGCCGGCGCCAGCCGTCAGTCCCTCATGCCGCTCATGGAATCGCAGATGGGCCTCCAGGCCTCGTCCGCAGCCACCTACCTCGGCTTTTTCACCTATGCCGAGGGCATGCTCAAATCCTCCATCGCCACGGCCCAAATCGAAGGTTCCCCCCTGCGCACCCTGCTCTTCCGGCAGCACCTCGGCGTGCTCTATGCCTATATGCGCCGCACGGATGAGGCCCGCTCCATCCTGCAGGAAGTGCTGGCCAGCCCGCACATCGCCGCCGCGCCCAAACTGCTGCTGCGCTCTTATGCCGGCCTTGCGCTCTGCCACGTCTATGATGGAGATGCGGACGCTTCCTACAAGCTGCTGACCAGCGCCTTCCGCCATGCCCGGCAGGACAGCACCTTCTCCCTGTCCTACAACTATCCGTGGATGATCGAGCTTGCCGCCTGCTATGCCAAGCATGACCAACCCACGTTGGCCGAGCTCGACTTCGAGGAGCTTTTCCGCCGCATGGAGGGCAGCACCAACCCCATGATGCGGGGCATCGCCCTCCGCCTGCGGGTGGAACTGCTGCTGCACAAGGGGCAGCATGCCCCGGAAATGCTGCTGCCCCTCCTGGATGCGGGCCTGGCCGCTCTGGAAAAGGCGCGGACCCCGCTGGAACACGGCCTGGCCCTGCGCTTGCGGGCGACCCTGCTCCGCAACGCGCAACGTACGGAGGAGGCCGACGCCGCGGAACGCGAAGCCCGAAAACGCCTTGCGCCCCTCAACCTGCCGGAAAGCAATGATCCGTCCTACTGCCCGGCGGAGACCCTTCTCTCCCGCTTCAGCGCCGCCCTGGCCGCCTCGCAGGAATGGGAAACGCTGGAACAATACGGCAACGGCCTTGCGGCCTGCCTGCGGCGCGCCTTCCATGCCGAACGCGCCATCGTGCTGCGCAGCGGCGCGGCCCGCCTGGAAGCGCTGGGGCTCTGCAACGTCTCGCGGGCGGAACTGGAGGAAATGCTCACAGAACAAGCTGATTTTTTTAACGAAAAAATAGAAGGCGACAGGCCGGAATACATAAAGGACGAGCGTATGGACATGCTCTGCCTGCCTTTCCGGCTGGCAGACGGCACCCACTGCCTCCTGTATGCCTGCAGCTCTCGGAGCTCCAGCCGTCTGCTGCGCTGCTCGGAAAACGACCTGAAGACTCTGACGCTGTTCTGCGCCGCCGAACTGGCGCACTTCCTGCGCCTGCAGCAGGAGCGTGCGCATGCCCGCAAAAGCCCCCGCGCCACCGCCGCTTCCCGCACCCAAAACGGTTCCCCGGCAGCCATCGTCTGCCACAGCGAGCCGTTCAAGGCCTGTCTGGAACGCGCGCGTATCGTGGCCGCCACCGATGCCGCCGTGCTCCTGCTGGGCGAGACGGGCGTCGGCAAGGAGGTGCTTGCCGGCTATATCCACCAGAACAGCCAGAGCACGGGGCCGCTGGTCTCCGTCCATCCGGCGGCCCTGTCGGAGAGCTTGTTCGAGAACGAGTTCTTCGGGCATGAAAAAGGCGCTTTCACCGGCGCGACGGAACGAAAGATCGGCTTTTGCGAGCTGGCCGACAAGGGGACGCTCTTCATCGACGAAGTCGGCGACATCCCCATGAACATGCAGATCAAACTCCTGCGCGTCCTCCAGGAACACCGCTTCACCCGTGTGGGCGGCGTGAGCGAGGTGCAGTCCTCTTTCCGGCTGGTGGCGGCCACCAACCGCAATCTGCGGGACATGGTGCGGGAAGGGACCTTCCGCGAGGACCTTTACTACCGTATCGCCGTCTTCCCCATCCACATCCCCCCGCTGCGGGAACGCGTCGATGACATTGAGGGGCTCTTCATGCACTTTGCCGACCACTTCGCCCGGCGCTACGGCAAGAAGATGCCCTACCCCGACGAGGCGACCCTGCGCCACATCCGCGAGTATACCTGGCCGGGCAACATCCGGGAGCTGCGCAACGCCGTGGAGCGGGCCGTCATCCTCTCCGACGGCGAGCGTGTTTCCCTGCAACCCGCGCCGGCCGCCGCTCCCGCCGCCAGGCCGTCCGACGCGACGGTCGAGAGCCTGTATGCCGACCTGCCCCCGCTGCGGGAGCTGGAGCGCCGCTACATCCTCCATGTGCTGCGGCAGACGGGCGGGCGCGTCAGCGGCGAAGGCGGGGCGGACCGCATCCTGGGCATGAAGCGCTCCACCCTCTATGTCCGTCTGCGGGAATACGGCATACGCGGCGGCGACGTGTGCGGCGAGGACTGACCCCCTGCCCCAAATATGGCATATTTCTTGCTTAACTTGCGACATGCAGAGGTCAGGGGCGCGCCGCAAGGCGTCCCCTGTCGTGGAGTACGACACCAAGGAGCACGTTATGTTGAAAAGACTGTTCACCTTCCTCATGGCCTGCGCCGCAACGCTGGGACTGAGCCTCGGCGCGGCGGCAGCCGAACCGCAGAAGCTCGCGACGGGCTGGCTGGACGAACACGAGGCCTTCGTCATGTGGCTGGCCAAGGAAAAAGGCTGGGACAAGGAAGCCGGCCTTGACGTGGAGATGCAGCTCTACGCTTCCGGCATCACCATGCTGGACGGCCTGCGGCGGGGCGAATGGGTCTTCGGCGGCATGGGGGCCCTGCCGGCCATGCTGGGGCACCTGCGCCTCGGCATCTCCGTCATCGGCATCGCCAATGACGAATCCCTCTGCAATGCCGTGCTGCTCACCCGCAACAGCCCCATTGCCTCCGTCCGCAAGGCCCGGAAGGACTTCCCCAACATCCTGGGCGATGCCGCGAGCGTCAAGGGCAAGACCTTTTATGTGAACAACGGCACTTCGGCCCACTATGCCCTCTATGCCTGGCTGAAGGCTCTGGGCCTGAGCCTCGATGACGTGAAGCTGCGCAACGTGGACCAGGGCCAGGCCCTGGCGGCCCTGCGCGACGGCAGCCTGGACGGCGGCGCCGCCATCTGGGCCCCGCAGCTCTTCAGCGCGCGGGCGGAAGGCTACCCCGTGGCCGCCACCGTGCATGACAGCGGCGCGACCATCCCCGTGGTGCTGGTGGCGGAGACCGCCTATGCCAAGGCCCGCCCGGAAGTCGCGGCCCGTTTCCTCGCCGTCTACCTGCGGGCCGCGGACTTCGTGCGGGCGCAGCCTGCGGACAGCCTGGTCGCCGACTATCAGCGTTTCTGTGCATCGTTCGGCAGCCGCAAGTGCGACGCCGAACTGGCCCGCAACGATCTGCGGGAACATCCGCTGTTCTCTCTGCCAGAACAGCTCAGCCTGTTCACCTCCATCAACAGCGACCCCAGCCTGGCCCGCAAATGGATGATGGACATGGCCGCCTTCTCTCATGCCGTCGGCCAGATCACGGACAAGGAACTGGAACAGGTCAAAAACGCCGATTACGTCACGGACAGCTACCTCCGGCTCATCGATCCCGAAACCTTGAAGGTGAACGCCGGTTCACCGAAGTAACCCTGCCCCCAACGCGCCGCCTGTCCACTGCCGTGCTGTCTCGTATTCTCCTCCAATGCGGAACGGCAGCAGGGCAGGCGGCCCTCCTTTTCCCTGCCTGCCGCAGGCCTGCCCGGGAACGGGCCGCCTGTCAGGCAGGGGAACCATTGACGCCTCCTGCCGTATCCCGTACATTGCGGAAAACGGTTTTCCCTCTTCTGGAGCGGGTCCTCGTCGCACATCAAGGCCGCTCCAGCGGACGCATGAGCGGAGATCCGCGCCGACGGGGGGCTCACGGCCCCTCCCGGCGAGTGCGGGTGATGGATCTTTTGGAAGCTTCCGCTTTCAAAAGCGCTCTGCGGCAACGTGAGACAGGCAGTCTGCTGTGAGTCCCCTGCTTTCTTCACCCACGACCCTCCTGCCCGGCTTCTGGCAGTACACCCCCACACGGGACAGCTTCTGGCTGGACCGGGACAGCCTGGCGCTGGTGGGATATACCGACGCCGCCTCACGCTGCATGCCCCGCAGCGATCTGCGAGAACTCTTGCGCATCGATCCCGAAGAGGAGAACCTTTTCCAGCAGGTGGTCGAAAGCCCCTCGGAAGGGGATGTGCTCTTGTGCTGCATCACGCTGTACGGCGGCCCCTACAGCGGGCGTCAGTGCGCCGTGCGCGCCTCGGTCATGGGGCGGGACGCCGAAGGCCGGGCCCTGAGCCTCGTGGGCAATATCCGCCTGCTGAGCGACACCGGCGTGGACGACCCCGGCGTCAATCCCGACATGGCCCTGCTGACCCTGGACATCAGCGGCGACGGCATGTGGGACTGGTTCCCCAAAACGGGACGGGTGGAGTACAGCCCCCGCTTCCGGGCCATGCTGGGCTACTCGCCCCTGCAGTTCCCCAACAGCATGGAAGCCTGGGAGGGCATCATCCACCCGGACGACCGCGTACGGGCCAATCGCGCTCTGTACAATATCGTGGAGGCGCACGGCGCCAATTATTTCGAGTGCACCTTTCGCCTGCGGGGAGCAAAGGGAGACTATCTCTGGATACTCTGCCGAGGGCAGGTGCTGCGCCGGGACACCCAGGGGCGCGCGCTGCGCGTCATGGGCATGATCACGGACATCTCCGCCTCCCAGCAGGATCACGAGAACCTGCTGGAAAAAGCCTATACCGACCAGCTGACCGGCCTCGGCAACCGCGCCAGCCTCGACATGCACATCAAGGACTGGGCCCAGCCGCCGCACCTGCCCCTGAGCGTCCTGTACTGCGACGTCAGCGGCCTCAAGCTGGTCAACGACACGCTGGGGCACAGCGTGGGCGACGCCCTGCTCATCAGCGCCGCCCATCTGCTCAAGAACAGCATCAAGGTGCCGCATGTGACCATCCGGCAGGGAGGCGACGAATTCCTTGCGGTGCTGCCCTGCTGCTCCGCCCTCCAGACCGAAGAGCTTGTTTTCGATCTGCGGATGAACATCCAGAAGCACAACGGCACCGAGGGCTGCATGCCCCTTTTCATCTCCATCGGCCACGCCACTTTGGAAGCCGCGGCCACGGACATCTCGGACACCATCGCCCGCGCCGACCATCAGATGCTCCGCAACAAGGCCCTTGCCCACGAAACGACCTATCAGCAGCTGAAACGCTGGCTGGAGACGCAGACCAGCCAGCCGGTCTCTCTCTTCGACTCCCGCCGCGCGCCGTAGAGCGTTTACCTTTGCAAAGGTAAAGCGCAAGAGGGTACGGCACCGCCCGCCCTGAGCGTGAGCGGGACGCGCCGGATACGCCCCGCAACCACCGTCATGCCGCCTGCATCAGTCCGCCACCTCTTCCGCTTCTCCCTTCCCGTCCCTCCCTGGCCCGTGCCTCAAATCGCATTTTCACATCAAAATTTTCATTTTTTGCCGTCAGCCAGGCCCAATTTTGCCATCTGTTGACAGCCGATACCGAATTTATACAATGGAGACAGCAAGACGGGCATCTCACCTCAACCTGATGCAGGACATCACGCTGTCGGAGATACGACTCTATGATCTGTAGTCCCCCATCCCCCCACAGCGTGGCAGACAGTTGCGGGTTCTGGTTTTACAACGGCGACAGGGATCTCATCCATCTTGATGCGACCTGCCGTCACCTGCTGGGTCTGCCGCCGGAACGGGCCAGCATCCTGCGCGGCGAGATCCGCGACATGTTCGGTTCCATAGGCGAGAACACCAGCCTTGACGACATCCTGCTCGATGCGGATATGGGCGACCGCCTGCGGGACACCTTCCTCGTGCGCAGCGGCCCGCGTCAGGGAAGCGTGCTCGTGGCGCACGGCACGGTGCTGCTGCGCAACGAACAAAACCGGGCCATCATGGTCGGCGGCAGCCTGCACAGCGTCGCCACGCCCGACCGCCAGACGCTCCTGCTCCCGCCAGAAGAGGAAAACCGCCTCTTCCCCCTGCCCGACCAGGGCACCCTGCCCTTCCCCTTTGCTTCCGAGGACGGCCTCTGGGACTGGAACCCGCAGACGGACGCCTTTTTCTTCAATCAGCACTACCGGGCCATGCTGGGCTATGCCAGCGAGCAGGAACTGCCCAATGACGTCAGCTCCTGGGTCGATGCCCTGCACCCCGACGACCGCACGCACATCCTGGCCCTGCAACGCACCGTGGCCCTGACCACGGAACGCGGCGACTATTTTGAATGCTGCTGCCGCCTCCGCCACAAGGAAGGGCGCTTCCTCTGGGTCATGCAGCGCGGGCAGGTCGTCCAGCGCGATGCGCAAAACAGGGCCACGCGCATCATCGCCCTGCATACCGATCTTTCCCTGCATCGCCGCATACAGGCCAGCCTGCGCCACAAGGCGCTCACCGACTCGCTCACGGATCTCTATAACCGCGAGTTCCTCGCCCAGAACGCCCCCTCCTGGAACAGCGAGCTCTCCCTGCCGCTGAGCGTCATCTACTGCGACGTCAGCGGCCTCAAGCTCATCAACGACACCCTGGGCCATGATCAGGGCGACCGGCTGCTCATCGCGGCCAGCCGCCTCCTGCAACGCAGCATCCGCGCCCCGCACAGCCTCATCCGGCTGGGAGGGGACGAGTTCATCATCATCCTGCCCACCTGCACCGCGGACCAGGCGGAGGAACATACCCTCGCCATCCAGCGGTCCCTGCGGGAACACAACCGCAACAACAACGGCCTGCCGCTCTTCCTCGGCATCGGCCATGCCACATGGAACGGCGAGGACGCGGCGGACCTCTACAGCACCATCCATGCCGCGGATATCCGCATGCAGGAAAAAAAGCGCCTGCACCATGCCGATGCCTTCACCTTCCTGCGCTACTGGCTGGAATACCACACCGGCAAGCCCATCAAGCAGCGTGACAACCGCTGTTCCAGCCGCGCCTGAGGCCGGCGGGCGAAAACTGCGGGATCGTTTTTTCCCCGCCTGAGCGGTAACGCCATTGCGCTTGTCCCCGGAACAGGCTATATCCAGTGCAATTCTTCCACGCGCTCTCTGCGGAAAGGAGTTGTTTCATGGCGCTTGTACTGGGCACGGCGGGACACATCGATCACGGCAAGACCTCGCTGGTGCGCGCGCTGACCGGCATCGACTGCGACCGCCTCGAAGAGGAGAAACGGCGCGGCATCACCATCGAACTGGGCTTTGCCTGGGCCGAACTCCCGGACGGGGAACGGCTGGGCATCGTCGATGTGCCGGGGCATGAGCGCTTCGTCAAAAACATGGTGGCCGGCGCCGCGGGGGTGGATTTCGTCATGCTGGTCATCGCCGCGGATGAAGGCGTCATGCCGCAGACCCGCGAACACCTCGACATCTGCACCCTGCTCGGCATCGACCGCGGCTTCGTGGCCCTGACCAAGTGCGACATGGTCGATGCCCAGTGGCTCGAACTGGTGCAGGAAGACATACGCAACTTCCTCAAGGGGAGCTTTCTGGAAAACGCGCCCGTCTTCCCCGTCTCTTCCGTCACCGGTGAGGGGATCGACGCTCTGCGCGCCCATATTTACCGCTGTGCGGCCGAGATCCCGCCCCGCCGGCCCACGGATCTCTTCCGCCTGCCCATAGACCGCGTGTTCGGCATGAAGGGCCACGGCACGGTGGTCACCGGCACCGTCATCTCCGGCGGTCTGGAAAGCGGCGAAGAACTCGCCGCCATGCCCGAAGGCATCACCGTCCGCGCCCGCTCCCTGCAACGTCACGGCGCTGCCGCCGAGGTCGTGCGCGCCGGACAGCGCTGCGCCGTCAACGTCCAGGGCACGGAGACGGACAGCCTGCACCGCGGCCAGGTGCTGGCCCGCCCCGGCACGCTCTTCCCTTCCCGCCGCTGGCTGCTGCAACTGACCTGCCTGCCCTCCGCCCCCCGCGCCCTGCGCCAGCGTACGGAAGTCCACTTCCACCACGGGACGCAGGAATGCGCGGCACGCGTCATCTTCTTTGATCGGGACCGCCTTGCCCCCGGCGAAAGCTGCCTTGCGGAACTGCGCTTCCCGCAGCCGCTGGCCGGCGTCTTCGGGGATCATTGCGTCGTCCGGGCCTATTCGCCCCTGCGCACCGTGGCAGGCGGCAGCATCGTCTCTCCCCTGCCCCCGGAGCTGCGTGCCCGCGACCCGCGCCGCGCCCGCAACCTGGAACTGTTCCGCGAGCTTGCCGCTCTGGCCACGCCCGCCCGTCTGGCCGAAGACGGCGGCATGGCCCTTGTGCTGGCCATTATGGAGATCCGGCACGTCATGGGCTGCGATGTCCCGACATTGCAGGCGCTCTCCGGCCTGCCCGCCACACAGCTGCACAAGCTGCTGGTGGACCTCGCCTCGCGGGGCAAGCTGATCTGCTGGAACCGCGAACAGCGCCAGTGGATAGACGGCCAGGCCTTCGAACTGCTCATGCAATCCGCCTGCCGGCGCGCCGCGGAGCTCCACCGCAAGGCCCCTCTCAAGCCGAGCCACGGGCAAGGCGCCATCTGCGCGGGCTGGAGCAAGGACCTCCCGCCCCGTCTCGTGCAGCGCGTCCTTGAAAGCGCCATCAAGAAAGGCCTCCTCGTTCAGGAAGGCGACGGCCTGCGCCTGCCCTCGCATACCGTCTCGCTGGCCGGGGATCAGCAGGGGCTGCGGCAGAAGCTGCTGGCCGCCCATGAAGCGGGCGGCATGGCCCCGCCCAACCTCAAGGACGTTCTCGCGGAACTTGACGTCAGCCAGAAGGAAGCCGCTCCCGTACTGCGCCTGCTCTGCGAAGAAAAGGCGCTCGTCCGCGTGGCCGACGGCCTCTATTACGCCGCCGCCCCGCTGGAAGAGATCCTGTCCCGCACACGGCAGTGGTTCGCCGACCACGACGATCTCGGCCTTGCCGGCCTCAAGGAGATCACCGGCCTTTCCCGCAAATTTCTCATAGCCCTGCTCGAATACATGGACAGGGAAAAGATCACCGTCAGAGTAGGCGACGCACGGCATCTGCGCTCGCGTCAGCCTGCCTGATTCCCCCTCAACTCCTAACAGGAGAATATGACATGCCTCAGAAGATCCTTGTTATCGGCGGCGTTGCCCTTGGCCCCAAGGCCGCCTGCCGCTGCAAACGCCTCCTGCCCGACGCCGAGGTCACCCTCATCGACGAGAACGTCAACATCTCCTACGGCGGTTGCGGCATCCCCTACTACGTCTCCGGCGAAGTGAACACGGTCAACGACCTCCGCGCCACGCCCTACAACGTCATCCGCGACCCCAAGTTCTTTGCCGAACTCAAGGACGTGACGGTGCGCATCCAGACGCGCGCCACCGCCATCGACCGCACCGCCAAGACCGTGCGCGTCAAAAACGTGGTGACCGGCGAGGAGGACACCCTCTCCTACGACAAGCTGGTGCTCGCCACCGGCGCGACCCCGCGCGTGCCTCCGGTGGAAGGCCGTGACCTCGGCAACGTCCTCTCCCTGACCCGTCTGGAAGCGGCGGAGACCATCCGCCATGCCTGCGAGAACGGGTCCGTCAAAGAGGCCGTGGTCGTGGGCGGCGGCTTCATCGGTCTGGAAGCGGCCGTGGCCCTCGCGGACATGTGGGGCGTCAAGGTCTCCGTGGTGGAAATGATGGATCAGATCCTGCCCGGCGTGCTCTCCGCCCAGCTCGCCCGCATGGCCGCCGTGGACTGCACCAAGCACAATACCGACGTGTACACCGGCGAAAAAGTGCTGCGCCTGGAAGGCAAGGACGGCAAGGTCTGCAAGGTCGTGACCGACAAGCGGGAGATCGAAGCCCAGCTCGTCATCTTTGCCGCCGGCTTCACGCCCAACGGCCAGCTTGCCAAGGATGCCGGCCTCGACGTCACCCCCTTCGGCGCCATCACCGTCAATGAATACATGCAGACCTCCGACCCGGACATCTACGCCGGCGGGGACTGCGTCTCCATCCCCAACCTCATCACCGGCAAACCGGGCTACCTGCCCCTGGGCAGCATGGCCAACCGGCAGGGCCGCGTCATCGGCACCAACCTTGCCGGCGGCAAGGCCACCTTCCCCGGCTACGTGGGCACCTGGATCGTGAAGCTCTTCGATATGTCCTTCTGCGGCGTGGGCCTCACCATCGACAAGGCCCGCAAGGAAGGCTTCGACGCCGTGTCCGTCAGCGTGGAACAGGTGGACCGCGCCCACTTCTATCCCGAAAAGGAACTTATGAGCCTCGAGATCGTGGTGGACAAGGCCAGCCGCCGCGTCCTCGGCATGCAGGGAGCCTGCACCGCCGGCGACGCCCTCAAGGCCCGCATCGACGCCGTGGCCGGCGCCCTCCAGTTCGCCAAACCCACCGTGGACGACCTCTCCAACCTGGAAGTCAGCTACGCCCCGCCCTTTGCCGGCGCCATGGACGTGGTCAACGTGGTGGCCAACGTGGCCGACAACGTGCTGGCCGGCCGCTTCACCCCCATCACCGCTGACAAATTCATGGAACTCTGGCAGAACCGCGCGGACAACAACGTCTTCTTCATCGACGCCCGCCCGGCCAAGGCCGGCAAGGCCGTGCAGGAACAATACCCCGACTGGCACTCCATCCCGCTGGAAGAGATCCGCGCCCGCATCAATGAAGTGCCCAAGGACCGCCCGGTGGCCCTCATCTGCAATACCGGCCTGCGCGCCTACGACACCCTGCTCGTGCTGGCCCGCCACGGCGTCTCCGACCTCTCCAACAGCATGGGCGGCATGCAGGCCGTCATGAAAATGGGCCTCAAGCCCTAACGCCTGACCGCTTCTTTTCAGGAGCAGTCTTTCTTTTTGCTTGTTTTCGGGGAGGGGAACCTTTTGTGAACAAAAGGTTCCCCTCCCCGAACCCCTCCCTTCCCAAAAACTTTGCTTGTCCAGACGCAAGCCGTCACGGCATGCAAGCCGACGCCCGGCCGCAAGCCAGCCAAACTCCGCACAAAAAGGCCGGACAATTTTCGCTGTCCGGTCTGTTTTTTAGAGCATTTTGCCATGCGATCCACATTTTCAATGTGGCATTGCTCCATGTTGCCGGGAGACGTGGCAGGCGGGCGACGCCTTGCCGGGGCGCGGTCGCCATATGCTGACGCGAAAAAAGTTTTGGGAAGGGAGAGGGGGAGCGCGAGGGGGAGAGGGAGAACCGTTTTCCAAAACGGTTTCCCTCTCCCCCTCGCATCACGCTTGCATATCTTCTTCGGCTTCGGCTTTGGCCTCGCCAGGAGATTCGGGCAGGACGCCGGCGGTCTGGTGGAGGCGTTGCCAGAGCTCTCGCAGGCCGGTTTTTTTGCTGGAGGAGGTGACGAGCGGGGCGACGCCGAGGATGTCGCGCCATTGGGCGGCGCGGGCGGCGCGTTCGCGCTGGGTGCATTTGTCGGCCTTGGTGAGGATGGGGAGGATCTCCAGGCGGCATTCGCGGGCGAAGTGGGAGAGTTCGAGATCGAGCTTCTGGGGTTCGAGGCGGCTGTCCAGCAGCAGGGCGAGAGCTTGCAGGCGGCTGGCCCCGGAAAGGTATTTTTCCAGCAGCTTCGCCCAGGCCTGGCGTTCGGTGTGGCTGGCGCGGGCGTAGCCGTAGCCGGGCAGGTCCACGAGATAGTAGCCCTGCGGCTCGACGCGGTAGAAGTTGATGGAGCGCGTCTTGCCGGGCGTGGCGCTGACCTTGGCCAGTTTTTTTTGTCCGGCGAGGGCGTTGATCAGCGAGGATTTGCCCACATTGGAGCGTCCGGCCAGGGCGATCTGCGGCGAGTCGATGCTCAGGAGCTGGCTCAGGGTGTAGATGGTGTGTTCGAGTACCAGGTTCGGCATGGTCTCCTCCGGGCGAGCTTGACAGGGCGGAAAGCTTGATTCAAAATACCAAGTTCCATCTATCATTGTAGCCCGATGCGGGCGGTTTGGCAAATGCCTTTCCCCGCCGCACCCGGGCCAAGAGGAGAAAGCCCGACATGTATTCCACCACCGACTTTCGCAAAGGCCTGAAGATCGAAGTTGAAGGAATCCCTTACGAAATCGTGGACTTCCAGCACTTCAAGCCCGGCAAGGGCGGCGCTATGGTGCGCACCAAGCTGCGTAACATCCTGACCGGCCGCATCCAGGACATCACCTTCCGCTCCGGCGAAAAGGTGGGCAAGCCCGACATGGAGACCCGTGACATGCAGTTCCTGTATCATCAGGACACGGATCTCGTCTTCATGGACATGACCACCTTTGAACAGCTGGAAATGGCCGCCGAGATCACGGACGGCAAGGACGCCTTCCTGAAGGACGGCCAGCAGTGCCGCGTGCTGCTCTACAAGGGCAAGCCGCTGGATATCGACATCCCCCTGAGCCTCGTGCTGGAGGTGACCGAAACCGAGACCGCCGCCAAGGGCGACACGGTGAGCAACGTCACCAAGCCCGCCACGCTGGAAACGGGCGTGGTCGTGCAGGTGCCCAGCTTCGTCAACGTGGGCGACCGCATCAAGGTCGATACCCGTACCAAGGAATATCTCGGCCGCGAATAGGCGAGCCTCTCACGCATGGCTACGGAAACGCCCCGCAAGTTCGGCCGGGAACTCTTCGGCCTTTTTCTGCTGTTCTGGTCGTTGCTGCTGCTGCTCAGCATCGTCACCTTCGACATCAACGACCCCAGCCTCAATCACGTGGTGAGCAGCAATGCCGCCGTGACGAACAGCGCGGGGCTTTTCGGCGCCTATACCGCCGGTCTGCTCAATGATGTTTTCGGCATCGGGGCGTTCATCTGGCCGGTGCTTTTTGCGGCGCTGGGGGCGGCCTATGTGTCGCCCGCCTATGCGCTGCCGTGGTGGCGCTGGTGCGGCGCGTTCCTGCTGACCGTCGTGCTGCTGGTCATCAGCTCGGCCTGGGGCCTCTCGCTGGGCGACGTGAGCGGCGGCGGCATGGTAGGCAATGCGCTGCACGGCAATACCAGCCGTTACCTCAGTCCTGTGGGCTCAAGCCTGGTCTGGCTCTTTGTCCTGCTCATCGGTCTGCAACTCTGCTTCGACATCTCATGGTTCGCCTTCGCCGCGCTGGTGCGGGACGAGGCGCGCCTGCGCTGGAAGCAGTTCCGGGCGGGCGAGCTGTTCCGCGCCGGGCAGGAGGAGGCGGGAGAGGGCGTGGAAAAGACGCCCCTCACTCTGCGGGAGCGTCTGGTCGCCCTTGGGCGTGCGCTGCGTGAACTGCGGCGCAAGACCAAGCGGGAAGTGGGGGAATCCTCCTTCCTCATCCGTTTGCGTGACCGGCTGGGCAATATCCGTCCCCTGACGGACGAGGCCATGCCGGAAGTCTACGACGATACGGCGGACGAAACGACGGCGCATGACGGCAAGAACCGTCAGGATGCCGGCCGCGTGCGTGCCGCCGGCAACAAGGTGAACCGTCTGCGGGATGCCCGCACCGAAGCCGGGCCGGAGACGGCGGCAGAGGGCGCAGCTCCGCAGGCGGGAGTCATGACGCCGTCCGGGGAGGCTTCTCCGGCTGATCTGCCGCCGTGGGCGGCTCCGGCGCAGATGCCGGAACAGGGGCCGCTGCCGCGGGAGGCGGACGAGCCCCGCGCCGCGGGGGATGCCGCGCAGCCGCTGCCCTTCCTGCCGCCGGAAGGGGCCATCGTGCCCGAAGTATTCGGCGAGGACGGCAGACCGCTGCCGCCGGAGGCCCAGCCGCGCCATGCGCTGGATGAGCTGGACGGCAGGGTCCGCGCCGGACAGGACGGCCTTTCCGCCGGAGAGGTCCCGCCTGTGGAAGCGCCGCAGGCCGCGCCCATCTCAGTCGGACCCATCTCTGCCGCGTCTGAAGCCGCGCCGGCCGGCGGGCCGACGGCGGAACTGCTGGCGGACATCTACGAGGAAGAGGCCGCCGAACCGCTGGACATCACGGCCAATGCGCCCACGGTGCCGCCGGTCACCGCGGCCCCCGGCAGCACGCCCGCGGCAACGCCCGCGGCTGCGGTCGGTCAGGCCGTGGGCAATGTGGTGAAGGACGCCGCCCAGAAGACTCTTGCCGCGCTGGGCCGCAAGGCTCCCGTGCCCCTGCCGGGGCTGGATCTCCTCTCGCCGCCCGCGCCGGATGCCGTGCGCCCCGTGGAAGACCCGGAACGCGCCCGCGCCCTCATGTCCTGCCTGCGGGATTTCGACATCCAGGCGGAACTCGTGCGCGTGACGCCCGGCCCGGTGGTCACCATGTACGAGGTGCGGCCCGCCCCCGGCATCCGCGTCAACCGCATCGCCAATCTGAGCGGAGAGATCGCGCTGGCGCTCAAGGCCATCGCCGTACGCATACAGGCCCCCATCCCCGGTCAGGACACCGTGGGCATAGAGATCCCCAATACCGAGCGCCAGACCGTGAATTTCCGCGAGCTGGTGGCCAGCGAGGCGTTCCGCAAGGGCTGCGGGCCGCTGACTATGGTGCTGGGTAAGGACATCGCCGGGCGGCCCGTGCTGGCCGACCTGGCCAAGATGCCGCATCTGCTCGTGGCCGGGGCCACCGGCGCGGGCAAAAGCGTCTGCCTCAACGGCATACTGCTCAGTCTGCTGTACCGCACCCAGCCCTCGGAGATGCAGTTGCTGCTGGTGGACCCCAAGCGCATCGAAATGGCCGTCTATGCCGACGAGCCCCACCTCGTGCATCCTGTGGTCAAGGAGATGTCCGACGCCAAGAACGCGCTGGACTGGGCCGTGCACGAGATGGACAGCCGTTACGACGCCATGGCCCGGCTGGGCGTGCGCAACATCGCCGGATACAATCAGAAGCTCGCCTCCTACGGCGACGCCCTGCCGGATGATCTGCGCGACCTGGAACCCATGAGCTATCTGGTCATCGTCATCGACGAACTGGCGGACCTCATGCTCACCGCCGGACGCGAGGTGGAGACCAGCATCGTGCGACTGGCGCAGCTGGCGCGTGCGTCGGGCATCCACATGATCCTCGCCACCCAGCGTCCCAGCGTCAACGTGGTGACCGGCCTCATCAAGGCCAACTTCCCTTGCCGTATCTCCTTCCAGGTGGCCTCGGTACACGATTCGCGCACCATCCTCGACCAGGCGGGCGCGGAGCACCTGCTCGGGCGCGGGGATATGCTCTTCAAGCCCAGCGGCGGCCAGCTGCAACGCCTGCACGGCCCCTTCGTCAGCGACGAGGAAGTCCACAACGTCGTCCAGTACTGGAAACGGCACCTCAGCCCCTCCTACAAGGTGGATTTCGCCTCCTGGGGACTGGAAGCCGCCGGGCCGGGAGCCGGACGCGCCGGGGGCGGCGGCAATGCGGCCAACGACCCCGTCTATCCGGCAGTACAGGCCTTCGTGACCGAACAGGGCAAGGCCTCCATCTCGCTGGTGCAACGGCGCTTCAATATCGGCTTCAACCGCGCGGCCCGCATCATGGAGCAGCTAGAACAGGACGGCATCATCGGCCCCGCTTCCGGCAGCAAGCCGCGAGCCGTGGTCAAATAGGGACCAGGATAGTTTGATTGGGGGGAAGGG
>DGYFI06202__coassemble_426_pt1 | contig 38455 bp, 35 predicted proteins | sample DGYFI06202__metabat2_high_PE_036 | metagenome-assembled genome bin DGYFI06202
CATGTACGGTCTCAAGGGCGCCGGCAAGCAGTCCCACGCCGAAGGCGAAGACTAGTCGGCCGCCTGCGCGCATTGCCTGCAATGCCGCGGACCTCTCGGCCTCTTACAAGAATTGCCGCAACGCAAGTTGTGGCATTTCTTATTTTGAGCAAAATTTTTCAGCGGATACCGTATTCCGGCACTTGGGCCGTAAGCCGGGGGATCGGGACATCAGCCTGACGCCGTGCGTTTCTTCTGCGCGTGAAGCTCCTCCGCATAGCGCCCCGCATGCGGGCGTAGCGATGGCCCAACCGGCACTTTTGAGCGTTTCCGAAGGAGGGATGAAAGCCGTATGGACGCGCAGCAACCCAAATCCCCTCCCCGCACAGGGGCGGTCAGCGCCACTCTCAGGAGCAGGCGGGTACTGGGCAACCTTCTCTTGCTTGCCATGCTTGCCACGTTTGCGGCTTGCTCGTGGAGTCCTCACCCCGAGCTGGAAGCGTTCGGCGGCGGCTCAGGCACGCAAGAAGATCCCTATCTGATCTCCACGGAAAAACACCTGCGGAACATCAACGCCGCCAACACGCTTCTTGACGGGAAACATCTCCGGCTGACCGCGGACATCAGGCTCAGCAGCCCGTGGCTCCCCATCGGCAAGGGCTTCAATAGCTTCGGCGGCATCTTTGACGGCGGCGGGCATACGATCTCTCAGCTCACGCTGAATGATACCTGCTACGACTACGCCGGCCTGTTCGGCTTATTGAATCATTGCGGCGTAATACGAAATCTTACTGTGGAAACATCGGCGGAAGGGATCGCCGCCTCTCATCCGCAGGCCAGTTCCGGGGTGATCGTCGGCTACAATATGGGGCAGGTAGAAAACTGCACCGCCCGCGGTATTGTAAAAGCCGGAAGCGCCGTTGGCGGCATCGTGGGGACAAACAAGGGGATCATTAGAAATTGTACAAATTACGCAACCATTGATGTAAAAAATTCCAGTGGACAAGCCAACAAACTCAGTGGCGGCGGCATAGCAGGCATCAGTACGACGGTGGATGCCTCTCTCAAGGACGTCCTCCTGTCCGGCTGTCAAAATAAAGGCCCCGTAACGGTGGATGGAGCCGGCTATGTGCGGGCCGGCGGCATTGCCGCGTACAGCGGAAGCTCAGCCCGCATTGAAGACTGCACCAATGAAGCTGCGGTCTCAGCCAGTGCGAGCAACGTGCTCGACGGGGGCAGCGAAGTGTACGCCGGCGGCGTTGTCGGGGAGATCGACTCGGAGGCAACCGCCAAAGGCTGCGACAACCGAAGCACGGTCAGCGCTACTGGCCAGGCCAAAGCATGCGCAGGCGGGGTCGCCGGCCAAATCGTGGGGGCCAAACTCATCAAATGCCGCAGCAAGGACGCAGTGACCGCAAAGGGAAATCCTTCCCGACGCGGCGTCGTCGCGGCGAGCCGGCAGCTTGATAACACGATCACCAACTGCGGCAAACTACGCTGACGCATTCTGAGGCATGAGCGGCGCGGGACCTGCCCCGCCTGCCTATGCCTGGAGTGTTTGCCTTTAAAAAAGCAAAATACGAGGCGGCAGCGCAGCGCCGCACGGTCAAGAAGGAACGGAAAGACGCGCTTTTTCCGGGAACGACAGACCGTATGCTTCGAACGCAAAGCATTTCAAACGAAAAAAACTCTAGAGCCTGTTACCACTATTCACTGCTTGCATTGGGGGAAGGGGAACTTCCACAAGCGATTTTCTTTATTTGCGCAAGGGACGCGCCAACACGCTCTTCACGGAAAGGGATCCGGGCTTTCCCTTGACGCGGAGCGTATCCCCCTGTTTTACTATCGTGCAGATGGACGGTCATTGCGTCCTGAAAGCCCTGGCCGGCGGTTTGCGAGAGCAACCGCAGCCCGAACCCAGCCTGCTCCCGCAGCGGCGACGCCGCGACGGGAAAACCGCATGCCCTGCTTTGCGCGGCAAGGAGACGGAAATGCTGACGGAAGTGGAAAAGAAACTCCTGGGGATGTGCGCACAGCTCGCCATCAAGACGCAGCTTGCCGGAGAAACAGGCAAGCAGGTCCCGGCCCTGCCGCCCAAACTGGCCAAGAGCACGCTGGCCAAACCCCTTGGCTCCTTCGTGACGCTCAAGATCAGAGGCCGCCTGCGGGGCTGCATCGGCACCATGATCGGACACGAGCCGCTTTTCCGCAATGTCTGGCGCATGGCACGCGCCGCGGCCTTCGAGGACTTGCGCTTCCCCCCGCTCAGGCCGGAGGAATTTGAACGGGTGGATATCCATATCTCAGTGCTTGGCCCGCTCAGCCCCTGTCCGTCCATCGACCAGATAGAAATCGGACGGCATGGCCTCCTGCTGGAGCTGGACGGCAGCAGCGGCGTCTTCCTGCCGGAAGTGCCGGTGGAGCAGGGCTGGAACAAGCAGATGTATCTGGAAAACCTCTGTATCAAGGCCGGTCTGCCTTCCAAGAGCTGGCGGCATGAGCGTGCCCATCTCTACTGGTACGAGACCTTTTCCTTCGACGTGCCGCGCGAGGATGCGCCCAAGCCCGCGCCGGAGCCGACACAGGCCCCCAACGGCGAACCGGCTCCCGCAGGGGGACGACCTTAGCCCTCACGCCGCGCTTTCCCATGCCGGATGGTTTGTTGAGGGGACGACGCGCTTTACCGTCTAAAACATTTTGTCACTACAAACGGCAAGGTACGAGGAGGCAGCCGTCCCGCAGGCTCTGCCGCTATCAGCGCAAAAAACAGCGCCGTTGTCCCTGAGAGGGACAACGGCGCTTCGATTTAGGCACAGGGAAAAAGGCTTATGCCGTCACCGTCAGGCGCAGGAAGCGCTTCTTGCCAAGCTTGATGACATATTCACCGGGAGCAAGCGGCGACAGGGCGTCATCGCAGCGCGCGCCGTCCACGGAAAGCGCGCCTTCCTTGATCAGGCGCTTGGCCTCGCCACGGCTCTTGACCAGTCCGGCGGCCTCCAGGAAGGCCGGAGGCGTGCTGTCCTCACCCTGGGCGCACGTATGTTCCGGCGCGTCATCGGGCACGCCGCCGCCGGCAAAAACGACATTGAAGCCCATACGAGCCTCTTCCGCCGCCGCAGGGCTGTGGTAACGGCTCACCATCTCACTGGCGAGCTGCTCCTTGGCGGCCTTGGGATGCACACGGCCTTCGGCCACATCAGCCTTGAGGGCGCTGATCTCTTCCAGCGAGAGCGAGGACAACAGCTCGTAGTAGCGCCACATGAGGTCGTCGGAAACGGCCATGACCTTGCCGAACATCTCCGACGGCGGTTCGTCGATGCCGATATAGTTCCCGTAGCTCTTGGACATCTTGCGCACGCCGTCCAGGCCTTCCAGCAGGGGCATGGTCAGGATGCACTGGCTCTCCATGCCGTACTGGGCCTGCAGGGTGCGGCCCACAAGCAGATTGAACTTCTGGTCCGTACCGCCCATCTCCACGTCGGCCTTGAGGGAGACGGAATCGTAGCCCTGGCAGAGCGGATAGAGGAATTCGTGGATGGAGATGGGACGCTGCTCCCGATAGCGCTTCTCGAAGTCGTCGCGCTCCATCATGCGAGCCACGGTATAACGAGAGCACAGACGGATGAAGTCGGCCGCATCCATCTTGCCCAGCCAGCGGGAATTGAATTCCACCAGCGTCTTTTCGGGATCAAGGATCTTGAAGAGCTGCTTCTTATAGGTCTCGGCGTTGGCCACCACCTGCTCTTCCGTCAACGGGGGGCGCGTCTCCGAACGGCCGGAGGGGTCGCCGATACGCCCCGTGAAGTCCCCGATAAGAAAGATGACGGTGTGTCCCAGCTCCTGAAAGTGGCGCATCTTGTGCATGACCACCGTATGCCCGAAATGCAAATCGGGCGCGGTCGGGTCAAAGCCCACCTTGACCCGCAGGGGCGTACCGCGTTCCAGTTTCTTGCGCAGCTCTTTTTCATCAATGAGCTCGGCCACACCGCGCTTGATGACGGCCATCTGCCGATCAATATCCAGCATCGATCTCTCCTGTGATAGCGCGTTTTGCCTTGGGAAAAGACAGAACGCAAAACGGCGGCAACAGCGCCGCCCGGCCAAAAGTGAGCGGGAAACCGCGTTTTTCCGCGAAACGGGGCCGTAGGATCTGAAGCGCAACGCGCTTCAAACGGAAAATGCTCCAGACTACCGCCGCCGGCAAAAAAAGCGCCGCGCCAAGACCATACGTCGGGCGCGGCGCGGCTGTCAAACAGCGGCGGGAAAAGGCCGGTGAAGGGGGCTCCGCGCCGGAGCGCGGGGCCCTTACCTACATCAGGCCGAGCAACTGATAGACGCGATTTTCGTTAAGGCCGCCATGCACGGAAAAGGCAGCCGTATAATCGGCGCCGATCAGGTTGATGGTATCATCCAGCACCACTTCGGCTTCCTCATCGGGAAGCAGATACGGGGTGGAGAAGCTGACGGCGTCACGCAGGGCGGCAGGAGCCGAACCTTCGTCGTCCGTTTCGGGCAGCTGGAAAATATAATTGGGGCTGACGGTAATGCCGGAAACTTCCATGATCCACATCCTTTGTTTGTGCCTGGGCGGCTGTTTTTTCCAGTCAAAGACGGTTGCCCACATCTCAGCAAGAAGGATGCCAAAAATGAAAATCCGGGGAAGGACGCGGCCGGCGCCGCATCCCTCCCCGGAAAGACCTGGGGGAAGCCCCCCGTGAAAGGCACTTTTTTCCCGTTGGCGGGTTTTGCCGTTGAAAATGCCGCACGTGAGGCGGCGGTACAGCCCGCCCGGCTCAACGGGCCCTGGCAGTCAGCCCCGGACACTGCCCGAAAATGACCAGCTCCAGCCAGTCCAGCCCGAACTGGAGGGTGGCCTCGTCATCAAAGAGCACATCTTCCGCCCGCTGGGCGGAGATCTCCACATGCTCAAGGAGCTTCTTTTCCTCGATGAGCGCCCGGAAAGCGTCGAGCTGATACAGACAGACCAGGGCCAGCGTGGCGAGCTGCGGCTCAAGCGGCTTGCCTGTGGCGCTCACCATGCACATAAGCCGCATATACCGGTCGTTGAAAGCATTGTAGGGGGACAGGCCCTGATCTTCCCGCCAGCTTAACGGCGTCCATTCCCGCGTCCCGGCAAAGCCGCGGCAATGCGGCTCCCGCACCAGAAAATGCCGCTCTTCCACGCCCTCGCGCCCCAGACGGCTGCCACGCCCCAGCGGGTAGCTGCGGCAGGCCGCGGGCCGCGCGGCATAGACCGAACAGCCATCAGGGCCCACAAAGGGACAGGGGAGCGTCTCCACGTCGTCCATATTGAGGAAAGGCAGGGGAAAGCCCGTCTCCGGGAAGGTACGCACCGTGGCGTAACGCTCCAGAAAGCTCTCGCCGTCCATGCCCAGATAACGGCACAGGACCATGACGTCATAGGGCGTCAGCGGCAGGACCAGATCGTGACAGCAGCGATTGAAACAGCGGACGCCGGGATGGCACTCGAAACGGAACGTGCTGTCCGGCTCCAGCTCCTCAAGTCCGTCGGGCAGAGGGGGGAACTGGTCGGCAAAGGAAGGGGTGGACTGATCGCTCATGACATCTCCTCGCAAGGCATGGCCGCCTAGGGGCTATTGGCACAAATTTTACCAATCATTTCAAAAGATACAAAAAAAATAAACTCCACGTTCCCCGCCTGTCCTGAGGGGCGATGCGGCCCGCATCCCTGCTTTTTCCCCTGATCAAAGCGCGCCGGGGAAGAGCTGGGGGCTTGGGGGAAGGAGCACGGGAACGCCCTTTCTCGCTCCGCGGCGAAAAGGCCGGGCCCTCCCGACTGGGGCGAGCCGACGGGCGGCCCGCAAGGCCGTGCCCGTTGCGACGCAGGAAGCTGCGGGCATCGACAGCAAGGCGAGAGGGTCCCCCTCCCCCGGACAGGCGGCGAATCGTGTTGACGGGCCCTACCCTGCGGCAACGCCGAAAGCTTCGGCGGGCAGGACATCAAGGATGCAGGTCAGGGCCGCATCCGCCAGCAGCGCCGCGGCCTCGGTCACACGCGGGGCCAGCGGCGGCGCTTCCAGGATGTCGGTGGTGAAGTCGCCCACCAGGGTCAGACAGCCCAGGGTGCGTTTCCGCATGGGCGCGCCATTGTAGCCGCCCATGCCGGAGGCGCTCACCACATGGCGGCCGCCGAGCATGGCCTGTTCCACCAGCAGCCGTTTGTCCGCCGCGCCGTCCAGCGCCTCGACCCAGAGCGGGCAGGCAGGCAGCAGCGCGGGCAGGCTGTCCGCCGTGATCCGCGCCTGACGGCAGTCCGCCGTGACGGCCGGATTGAGCTCGCGCAAGAGCTCGGCCAGGCAGTCCACCTTGGGCCGCCCCACATGGCGCGGCCAGAACTGCTGCCGGTTGAGGTTGGAGGCGTCCACCACATCGTCGTCGATGAGCAGGAAATGCTCCACGCCGCTGCGGGCCAGCATCAGCGCGGCATTGGAGCCCAGCCCCCCCGCACCGGCGATGCCCACGCGCACGGACTGCAAGCGCGCGAGCTGTTCAGGCGCGAGATAGCGGGCAAGGCCGCGCCGCAACACGTTATCCGTCATCATTGAACTCCGTAGCAAGATCCCGGCGGAAGGGACGCCGCCCGCGTCAGAAGGCGGGCTGCTCCACCTGCTGGGAAAGAAAGATGAGTTCCTCGACCATGAGCAGCAGCTCCTCGATGAGGCCGCCGCCCCGCATGGGATGACCGAAAATGGCCTCCCGCTGATTGTCGAGGCCGCGCCTGTCCACGGCGTCCGGCACCGTGGGGGCCAGCGCTTCGGCCAGACGGCAGGCCAGCAGGTAGCCCTCGGCCCCGGCCCGGAAAAGACGCGCCAGATCCGCCAGCCGCTGCCCGCATTCCTGCCAGAAGGCCAGCGCCTGCGGCGAAGGCGTCAGGCAGGCCAGGGTGTGCAGAGCGGTATGCAGATTGTTGCAGGTGCCGCCGGGCAGGCCCGCCTTCCAGCCCCAGAGCCAGGGCGTGCGCCGGAAGAACAGATGATGCTCCGCGGCCAGATCGAGCACCTCGCGCACGCAGCGCAGCGCCTCCCGCAGGGGCGCGCGGGCCGCCACGGGCCAGCCGGCCGCCTCCGCCGGGGCATCCATATCCCAGGCGGGCACATGCTCCGAGGAGGGCTCCCAGCCGGACAGCTCGCGCAGCAGATGGGCCAGCCAGCGGTTGGCGTCCGGGCTGTCGGGCGTTTCCAGATGCGAATAGCTGAGGACGTAGCGGCCCTGGCCGTAGTTGCCCGCCGCCATGAGCGGCTGATCCGTCAGGAAGTCCGCCGAAAGGTTCACGCCGTACAGGGCCTGCCAGGCCTCGAACACATGTTGCGGGATGCGTTGCAAGGGCAGGTCGGCCAGCCAGAAATCCCTGTCCGGGCTGTGATAGCCGGCCAGCACGCTCACGCTGTCGCCCGGCGTGGGGGCGAAGCGGCCCGGCCACCAGACCGGCAGGGACGGCCTGTGGGCGGCGGCTTCCGGCGCGGGGCCGCGTTCGCAGCGTCCGCGTACGCCCTGCCGCGTGCAGCCGCGCCAGCAGGGCGGCACCAGCGCGCAGGCCTCATCCTCCAGCGGGGGCCGCAGGGGATCGGGAGCGGCGGACGGAACGGCGGGCGCGGCGGCGGGCACGTCCCCACCCTCCGGCAGGCAGGAGCGCACGCGCACCAGCGCATGCCCGGAAATAAGATGCTGCTGCCGTTCGGGATAGCTGCCGCGCGACCAGGGGCAGATGTGCAGGCCGTCGTCGGGCCGCGCATGGCTGAGGGCCAGGCCCGCTCCGCCGCAGAAACCCAGATAGCGCCCCCCCTCGCGCAGCCAGCGGCGCACGGCCTCGCGGCCCGTCTCGCCCAGGGCCTGCGCCTTGAGCCGGGCGTTCCCGCCGGGGGCCATGAGCAGCGGCGCGGCGCGGCCTCCCTCCTGCGGCTTGCCTAAAAGGCCGCCATTGGCTATGTCTTTTCCCTTGACCAGACGAGAGGGCAGGCCCAGCGCGCGAAGTGCGCGCCAGACCATGAGACCCCAGATGTGGGAATCGTCCCAAAGGACGAATATCGTGGGTTGCGTGACCTGCATAACAAGATAGTATTGCCGCCTTTCATGGAGAAAGCAAGATGGCTGACACCCTCCCCAAGGGCTACGAGCCCCAAGATGTGGAAGAGCGCTGGCGCGCCCACTGGCAGGACAACAAGACTTTCACGCCCGACCCCGACGCGCCGGGCGATCCGTATTGCATCGTCATCCCGCCGCCCAACGTCACCGGCGCGCTGCACATCGGCCATGCCCTGAACCAGACGCTCATCGACGTGCTCTGCCGCCATGCCCGGCAGAAGGGCAAGAACGTCCTCTGGATCCCCGGCACGGACCACGCGGGCATCGCCACCCAGAACGTGGTGGAACGCGCCCTGGCCAAGGAGGGGAAGACCCGGCAGGACCTGGGCCGCGAGGCCTTCATCGAACGCGTCTGGCAGTGGCGGGAAGATTACGGACACCGCATCCTCAATCAGGTCCGCGCCCTCGGCGCCTCCGTGGACTGGACGCGCCTGCGCTTCACCATGGACGAGGGGCTTTCCCGCGCCGTGCGCAAGGTCTTTGTGCAGCTTTTCAACGAGGGCCTGATCTACAAGGGCGATTACATCATCAACTGGTGCTCGCGCTGCCACACGGCCCTGGCCGATGACGAAGTGGAGCACGAACCGCACCGCGGCAAACTCTGGAAGGTGCGCTATCACCTTGAGGACGGCAGCGGCGAGATCGTCATCGCCACCACCCGTCCGGAGACCATCCCCGGCGACACCGCCATCTGCGTGCATCCTGAAGACGAACGCTACGCCCATCTGGTGGGCAAGTCGGCCATCGTGCCCGTGCTGGGCCGCCGCATCCCCATCATCGCGGACAGCTACGTGGACCGGGAGTTCGGCACCGGGGCCCTCAAGGTCACGCCCTGCCACGACCACAACGACTGGGCGCTGGGCCGCACGCACAAGCTGGAGTTCGTGCAGGTCATCGACGAGAACGGCGTCATGAAGGCCGAGGCCGGGCCGTACGCGGGCCTGACCAAGGAAGCCTGCCGCGAGAAGATCGTGGCCGACATCGAGGCCGCCGGCGACCTGCTGGGCGTGGAAGAGCTGGATCACGCCGTGGGGCACTGCTACCGCTGCCATACCGTGGTGGAGCCGCACGTCTCCACCCAGTGGTTCGTGGCCACCACCAAGATGGCCCCGGCCGCCCGCGCCGCCGTGCCGGAGCTGACCCGCATCCTGCCCGAATCCTGGGCCAAGACCTATTATCACTGGCTGGACAACATCCGTGACTGGTGCATCAGCCGTCAGATCTGGTGGGGCCACCGCATCCCGGCCTGGACCTGCGCCCAGTGCGGCAAACTCATCGTCAGCGAGGACGATCCGGCCGCCTGCCCGCAGTGCGGCGGCACCGACCTCAGGCAGGACGAGGACGTGCTGGACACCTGGTTCTCCTCCGCGCTCTGGCCCTTCTCCACTATGGGCTGGCCGGAAAAGACGAAGGACCTTGCCCGCTGGTATCCCACCAGCGTGCTCGTCACCGGCTTCGACATCATCTTCTTCTGGGTGGCCCGCATGATGATGATGGGCCAGCACTTCATGGGGCAGGTGCCCTTCCATGACGTCTATCTGCACGCGCTGGTGCGGGACGAGTCGGGCCGCAAGATGTCCAAGTCCACGGGCAACGTCATCGACCCGCTGGAGATGATCGACAAATACGGCTGCGACGCCCTGCGCTTCACCCTCACCGCCTTTGCGGCCATGGGCCGGGACATCCGCCTGTCCGAGGCCCGCATCGAGGGCTACCGCCACTTCATCAACAAGATCTGGAACGCGGCCCGCTTCGCGCTCATGAACCTGCCGGAAACGGCTCCCGCTCCGGTGGATCCGGCCACGGTGGAGGGCCTGCATCATCAGTGGATCCTGCACCGTCTGGAAGCCGTCAAGCAGGAGATGGACGCGGCGCTGGAGGAATACCGCTTCAACGACGCCGCCCAGACCGGCTACAAGTTCCTGTGGAACGAGTTCTGCGACTGGTATCTGGAGCTCATCAAGCCCGACATGCAGGACGAGGCCCGCAAGCCCGTGGCGCAGTATGTGCTCTGGACGGTGCTGCGCGAGCTGCTGCTCCTGCTCCATCCCATCGTCCCCTTCGTGACCGCGGAGATCTGGCATGCCCTGCCCGTGCCCGCCGGTCAGACCGCCACGGACATCGCGCTGGAGCTCTACCCCGCCGCTCGCCCGGCCTGCGTCCGTCCCGAAGAGGCCGCGCGTATGGAGCTCATCCAGGGCGTCATCGTGGCCGTGCGCACCATCAAGGCCGAGCTCAACATCAGCCCGGCCCACAAGGTGAGCCTGCTGCTGCATCCCGCCGACGACGCCCAGGCCGCCTTGCTGGAAGCGAGCCGGGCCATGATCTTCCCGCTCGCCCGGTTGGAGAGCCTCGCCATCGGCACGGACCTCACCGCGCCCAAGGCTTCGGCCTCTTCCGTGGTCTGCGGTTGTCAGGTCATCGTACCGCTCAAGGGCGCGGTGGACCTCAACGGCGAACTGGCCCGCCTGGACAAGGAGCTCGCCAAGCTGGAAAAGGACGTGGCCGGCGTGCAGGCCAAGCTGCATAACGAAAGCTTCACCAGCCGCGCCCCGGCCGAAGTGGTGGCCCGCGAACGCGAACGGGCCGAGACCCTGCTGGACAACCGCGCCAAGCTGCTGGCCCTGCGTGAACGCTTCCGCGAAGCGCTCGGGGATGAAGGCGATGCCTAGGCATCTGCGTATTCTGACGGCGACCCTGCTCTGCGGGGTCGCCCTTTTGTTGCAGGCCGCCCTCGTGCAGGCCGCACCGTCCGCCCTGCCCGCCTCGGAAACGCAGCGCATCGTCTCCGCCCTGCTGGACGTGCTCGACGGCGACTCCCCGGCGCAGGCCCTGCGGGACATCGCCCGTTACCGCGAGGCGGGCTTCGTCTACCAGCCCGCGCTGGCCGTCTCCGAAGAGACATGCCCCACCGAGAACGAGGATCAGCGGGCCGTACTCAGCGGCATGATCGCCGCGGACCGCGGCTTTGCCTTCTTCTTCGGCAAGCCGGAGGACGCCCTGCGGGAGAACCGCCTGCTGCAATCGCTCTGGCAGCAAAAGCTGCCCTCCCCCGGCAAGGAGGAGCTGCGCACCCTGCGCGACAAGCCCCAGAGCGAGCGCGCCCGCGCCATTGCGGAAAAATACCGCAAGCAGGAGTACGCGGCCTTCGTGCGTGCGGCCGCCAAGGATGAGCACCTGCTGCGCCTGCTGGGCGCGCACATCTACGGGGTCTATATCGAACGGCTCTACATGACCTCGGTCATGGTGCTTGCCGCCGCCGAAAGCGACGAACTGGAACCGCTCTTCCTCGTCCATCAGAACCTGGCCGAGCATCACGGCAAGGCCCTGGAACTGCTGGGCAAGGAAGGCATGCTGGGCTGCGGGGAGGAGAACGCCCGCCGGGCCGAGCTGGCCAAGCGGCTTCAGGGCCTGCTCACGACCGACAAGGGCCGCCCCACGCTGGACGGCCTGCGGGAGATCGTCACGCTCACTCAGGAAGAGCGCACCGTCTACCTGACGCCCTGCCCGCTCCCTTAACGGCCCCTGCCACGGCGCAAGACCGCAAAAAGCACAACGACCGTCCTGAAGCGTCCCGGCTTTGGGACGGTCCTTTTTTACCGAGGCCCCCATGCCCCCGCATCTGCCGCCCCTGTCCGCCCTCTGCCGCGTCCTGCTCCTGTCCGTCATCCTTGCCTGCGCCGCTCTGGCGTCCCCTGCCCGCCCGCAACAGGCATCCGGCCCGGACGGCACGACTCTCAAACGGCAAGTGGAGGAAGACGCCGGCGCATTCAGGAAATTCGTCATCCAAAACGGCATCAGCTTCCTCCCCGGCCCTGAATATCCCGCACAGGAGGCCGAGCGCGAAAAGGCGTACCGCGTCGTCCTCGCCCTGCTGGACATCCTGGACGGCGAGGCCCCGGCGCAGGCCCTGCGGGACATTGCCGCCTGCCGTGCGGCGGGCTTCGTCCATGACCCGCAACAGGCCATTGCCGAGACGTCCCTGCGCCTGCCGTCATGGCCCTGGGAAGAAAAGGAAGAGATCGTCCGCGACCGCCACGCCGTGCTCGGCGGCCTCCTTGCCGCGGACCGTGATTTCGCGCTGGTCTTCGGCCAGCCGGAATCTTTTTTGCGGGAAAACACCCCGCTGCGCATCGCCTGGTCCCCGGCACAAGCGCTGCCCGACCCGCCGTCGCCGGAGGAGGCGCGCATCCTTCGCCGCCTGCCGCCCGGCAAAGAGGCCCTGTCCCTAGAGCGGATTCGCATGGGAATCGTGTCCAATTTCCATGCTGACGCTGCCCTCACATTACGGGAAAAGCGTGGTTTTTCCGTGTGTTCGGTTGCGGGGAGTCGCTCTCGCGACTACCAGAGCGATCCACATTTTCCATGTGGAATTGCTCTGGCCGGAGCCTGCCGCGCACGGGAATACGCCCTGCTGATCCGCGAGGCGGCCCGCAGCCGTACGCATCTGCGCCGGCTGGGAGCGTATCTCTACGGCATCTACGTGGAAAGCTGCTTTCTGGCTTCGCTCATGCCGCCGGGAAAAGACGCGCAAGGCGGAGGGCCGGCCTGCCCGGCCCTCCTGCGGGGACTGGCCGGCCGTCTCGGCAGGGGACTGCACCTGCTGGGCAGGGAGGGCATGCTGGGCAACGGTGAGGAAAACGAACGCCGGAGCGCGCTGGTCGAACAGCTCCAGCGCCTGTTAACCGCAGGCGGCGAAGCCGAGGCGACGGCACGCCTGCGGCGGATCGTTTCCCTCACCCGCGCGGAGCGCGCCCGCCACCTGTCCCCTTTCCGGCCCTGACGCCGTCCTCTGCACAAGCGCTTCGGGCCGCAGCAAGCCCACAGCAAAGGTCTCGACGTTTTACGTCGTTCGGACGTTTTTTTCAGTATGATAACGATAAAATACTTTTTTTCCCTATGAATTTTTCTTTTTCTGTCGATAACTGAAAAAAATCCCCCTGTTCAACGCCATTTCCACGGCAAAAGCGAGAGGTGTCTATGCGCCTAACCTGACTCTCAAGGTGGTTTCCAGCCTCTTTTGCTCCATGCTGCTGACCAGCGTCATCACCGTCGCCGTCGGCATCCACTTCATGACCCGACCACTGGAAGAGTCCATTGGCGACAGTCTTGAGCGGGTCCACCGCAACATGGACGCCGTCAATACGGCCACCTCTCAGCGCTACCGCTGCATCGGCCTTGCCCTGGCGGAAGACGGCGCTCTGCGCCGCGCCGTGGCGGAGGGCGATCGTCAGGCGATCCAGGATCTGATCAGCGATTTCGCCCGCCAGACCCAGATCGACGTCATCAGCGTCGGCAACGCGGAGGGCCAGGTGCTGGCGCGCAAGGACAGCCAGCAGGCGGGCGGCAACGAGTCCACCCTGCCTGCCGTCAAGAACGCCCTGGGCGGCGGGGAGACCGTGGGCCTCTGCTCCATCTCCGGCATCCCCCACCTGCTGGGCGCGGTACTGCCCCTGCGCGGAGAAGGCGGCAAGGTCATCGGCACCCTCGCACTGGGCGTCTCGCTCGACAAGCCGGATTATATCGACTTGCTCAAGCGGATCAACGACCTGGAAGTCACCTTCTTTGAAGGCGACACGCGCGTCATGACCAGCATCATCGCCAACGGACAGCGCGCCGTGGGCACCCGGCTGGAGAGCCAGGAGATCCTGGATGCCGTGCTCAAGCAGGGCAAGTCCGCCACGCAGGAGAACATGATCCTCGGCGAACCTTACCGCTCCATCTACTGGCCTGCCATCAACGCCGGGGGCGAGACCATCGGCATGTGGTTTGCCGGCGTGCCGGTGGCCACGCTGGACGACCTGCGCAACACGGGCATCTCCGTCACCTGCCTGGTGAGCGGCGGCGTGCTGCTGGTGCTGCTGGCGCTCTCGGTGCTGCTGGGCATCCGTCTGGCCCGTCCGGTCAAGAAGATCACCGCCTACACGCTGGCCGTTGCCGACGGCAACACGCAGGTACAGCTCGACGTGCAGGGCAAGGACGACATGGGCCAGCTTGCCGACGCCCTGCGCAGCATGGTGAGCAGCCTGCAACAGAGCACCGCCGAGGCGGAAGCCAAGACCCGCGAAGCCGAAGCCAGGGGCGAAGAGGCCAGAAAGGCCCTCGCAGAAGCTGAAGAAGCCCGCAAGCAGGCCGAAAGCGCACGGCGTGAAGGCATGCTCGCCGCCGCCGCGCGCATCGAAAGCGTGGTGGAATCCGTCAGCGAAGCCGTGAGCAGCCTCAATACGGAGATCGAGAACGCCAGCCAGGGCGCCAGTCAGGCGTCGGCCCGTCTGGGCGAAACGGCGACGGCCATGGAAGAGATGAACTCCACCGTGCTGGAAGTGGCCCGCAGCGCGGGCAATGCCGCCGACGTCTCCACCGAGGCCCGCAGCAAGGCCGATGAGGGCGCCACGGTGGTCGCCAAGTCCGTGCAGAGCATCCAGAGCGTGCAGGACCAGTCCGGCCAGCTGCGGCAGGACATGAACACCCTGGCCGACCAGGCGCAGGCCATCAGCCAGATCATGAGCGTCATCTCGGATATCGCCGACCAGACCAATCTGCTGGCCCTCAATGCCGCCATCGAAGCGGCCCGCGCAGGCGATGCCGGACGCGGCTTTGCCGTGGTGGCCGACGAAGTGCGCAAGCTGGCGGAAAAGACCATGAACTCCACCACCGACGTGGCCACGGCCATCCACGCCATCCAGAACAGCGCCGACAAGAGCATGAAGCAGGTGGACATCGCCGTGGAGAACATCGGGCAGGCCACGGAATTCGCCGATCAGTCCGGCGCGGCCCTCAAGGAGATCTTCCAGCTCATCGAGACGTCCTCGGATCAGGTGCGGGCCATCGCCGCGGCCAGCGAGCAGCAGTCCGCAGCCAGTGAGGAGATCAACCGCTCCATCAGTGAAGTCAACCAGCGGGCCGACGAGCTCGCCCGCGCCATGCGGACGGCCGCTGCCGCCGTGGAGAGCCTGAACGCCCAGACCCAGACCCTGAGCCACATCGTCGAGGATCTGAAGAACAGCTAGAGCGCCTTGCCTTTGCGAACGGCTGAACGCGAGGCGGCGGCAGAACGCCGCCCGGCCCGAAACAGACCGAAAAAACGCGTCCCTGCCGCGAAACGACCGGTCGTATGGCGCGAGACGCAAAGCGTTTCACGCTGAACAGGCCTCCGCCGAATGATGATGAGCCCCGCATGACCGAAGTCATGCGGGGCTCAAAAATAGCGGGGAGAACCAGCGCGAGATGCACGGTCATCGCGCCGGCTCACCCGAATCTGCATCAGGTGCGGCTGCGGGGAAGCATGCCGCATGAGGCGTCCGCGTGCCGCCCGTTTCCACGGGCACGTCACACCTTTCTCCGCCTCGCCGGACGGCAGGCATCCGTCGGGACCTCCCGACAGGCGGCCGCATGGGCAGCCGGGCCGGCAGGGTGCCCCCCGCAGACGGCCTACATGAAGAACTTGTTCACCGCCGTCATGATGGTGGAGGACGTGAAGAAGGCGAAAACGGAGATCAGCAGGGACATGATCCCCAGGAAATACTGCTTGCGGGTCAGGGCGATCACGCCCAGCACGACGGCCGGCGGGATGAAGAACGCCGCAAAAAGAAAGAGGCTGGATACGGCGCAGACCATGGCCGCGATGCCGATGATGCGGTTGGGCGCCACGGGAGCGGACGAATTGGCGCGCAGCAGAGCATCGGCCGCGCCGCCGCCAAGGCTGTTGCGCGGAACGTAATTATCATCGTCACGCAGGATTTCATCCGCCAGTTCGGGGTCGATGTCGCTGTCCTTGCCGCTGTCGATGACGACGCCGAGACGCTTGTTTTCTTCAGCCATGTTTCTGCTCCTTTTCCGGCGGGGCCGAGGCTCCGGCAAGCCTGCCGTCGATTCTCCTTATCCTATTTGCCACGAATTGCAAATGCCTTTCCGCCCGCCCTTCCCGGCTGGACGGCGCGCCGCGACGCCTGTTCCGCAAGCGGCTTGCGGTCCGAACGGCAAAACGCCACGCGGGACAGGCCGCCGAAGGAGATGGTAGAGGGTGGAATGCTTACGTTTTCCGCTCGCGGCGCGGCGGCGGGGCGACCTCCGGCGGACGCAGGCGTTCGGTGAGGCGGGTATGCCGGACGCGGGTACGATTGTTCTTCACGGCCATGTGCAGAGCTCGGGCCTCGCCCACCAGCACCACCAGCTTCTTGCCGCGCGTCACGCCGGTATAGACGAGATTGCGCTGCAAAAGGACATAGTGCTGCATCATAAGCGGGATGACGACAGCCGGATATTCCGAGCCCTGCGACTTGTGGATGGAGATGGCGTAGGCCGGGGCCAGCTCGTCTAGCTCGTCGAAATCGTAGGGCACCACCCGGTCGTCGAAGTTGACGCTCAGAGTGCGTTCCTTGCCGTCCAGAAAGACGATGCGGCCCACGTCGCCGTTGAAGACGTCCTTGTCGTAATTGTTGCGGATCTGCATGACCTTGTCATGCAGGCGGAAGGCTCGCTCGCCGCGCCGCACTTCCGTGCCGTGGGGGTTGAGCGCCTCCTGCAGGCGGGCGTTGAGCTCGCCCGCGCCCACGGCGCCGCGGTGCATGGGCGTGAGCACCTGGATGTCGTCCACAGGGTCCAGCCCGAAACGCCGGGGGATGTGGTTGCGCACCAGATCCACGATGAGATCCGCCGCCTTTTCCGGCACGTCCTGCCGGATGAAATAAAAATCCGACAGTCTGTCCTTGCTGGATTCCAGTGACGGCACCTGCCCATGATTGATGAGGTGAGCGTTGCAGATGATCTCGCTTTCCGCCGACTGCCGGAAGATCTCCGTCAGTTCCACCACGGGTACCGCGCCGGAGGCGATGATGTCGGCCAGCACGTTGCCCGGCCCCACGGAGGGCAGCTGATGCACGTCGCCCACCAGCACCAGGGTCGCGCCCAGCGGCACGGCCTTGAGCAGGTGATAGAACAGCAGGATGTCCATCATGGAGGCTTCGTCCACCACCAGCAGGCCGCAGGCCAGCGGATTGTCCTCGTTGCGGGCGAAGCCGTCTTCCTTGGGGCTGTATTCCAGCAGGCGGTGGATGGTGCGCGCCTCGCGGCCCGACGTTTCCGACATGCGCTTGGCGGCCCGCCCCGTGGGCGCGGCCAGCAGGATGCGCGCCCGCACTTCGGCGAACAGACGGATGATGGCGTTGATGATGGTGGTCTTGCCCGTGCCGGGACCGCCGGTCAGCACCATCACCTTGCTGCGGGCGGCGGTGCGCACGGCTTCGAGCTGTTCCGGCGCGAGCTGGATGTTGAGCTCTCCGGTCACCTTGTCCACCAGCGCGTCGGGATCGCTGAACTGCACGGACTTGGGCGAGCGCAGCAGGCGCTGGAGGTAAAAGGCCGTCTTGGATTCGCAATGATGATAGCGCCGCAGATAGACGGCCGGGGAAAGGGGCGGCACTTCGGCCTCGTCCTCCACCGGCGCGGGGCAGCGCGGCTCTTCGGGCCATTCCCGCACGAGGCGCTCCTCGCCCTCCAGCACGTCCAGCGCTTCCAGCACGAGCTGCTCTTCCACGCCGAGCTGCTCGCAGGCCTGGGCCAGCAGTTCCTCCTGCGGCAGATAGACGTTGCCGTCGTCCGTGGACTTTTGCAGCACATAGAGGATGCCCGCCTGCACGCGCAGGGGATTGTCCACCTCGAAACCCAGCTTGCGGGCCGCGGCGTCGGCGGTCACAAAGCCGATGCCGTGGATGTCCATAGCCAGCCGGTAGGGGTTCTCCCGCACCACCTGCAAGGCTTCGCCGCCATAGGCCCGGTAGATGCGCACCGCGTAGGCGGGCGTGATGCCGTGCGGCTGCAAAAAAAGCATGAGATCGCGGATGCCGCGGTGCTCCTGCCAGCTCTGGCAGATGCGCTCAAAATTCTTCTTGCCCACGCCCCGGATCTCGCGCAGGCGTTCCGGCTCTTCATCCAGGATGCGGATGGTGTCCTCACCGAACTTTTCCACGATGCGCCCGGCCATCTCCGAGCCCACACCCCGGATGAGGCCGGAGGCCAGATAGAGCCGTATGCCTTCGGTGGTGGCCGGCAGGATCTCCTCCGCCAGCTCGAAATGGATCTGGCGGCCGTAGCGGGCATTGACCTGCCAGCGGCCCGCGATCTTCAGGTGGACGCCCGGCTGCGGATGCACCATATGGCCCACGCAGGTGACGGGGTCCCGGCTCAGACCGCGCGAGGGCGCGCCCTGCACCTTGCTCTGACCGGGCAGAGGCTTGTCCGGCTGGAGACGCAGGACGGTATAGCCGTTCTCCTCATTGTGGAACACGACCCGCTCCAGCGTGCCGCACAGCTCCACGGCATCAGGGTCCTGCAAAAGGGGCAGATCAGCGCTCATGGACAGCCTCCGGGACAGGAGAAAGCGGCGGCACGGCATCCGCCTTGCGTTGCCGCGACCACCAGGACCAGTCCCGCCGTTCGGCCGGGCAAGCGGGATCGCGGGCCTGTTCGACGACGCAACGCAGCTGATCCAGCACGCAAATGTCCTGCGGGCCGCGCAGGCGGCACAGCGCCGCGTACAACGCGTCAGGCTCGGCACGGCGCAGGTCCCCCACGCAGACGATGCCCAGCGCGCGGCAGTCCGCCGTCAGGGCCGGACCGCAACTGCGGAAAAGGCCGGGCCGCAAGGGCGTCACGTCAGGCAGCAGGCCGTCCATCACCAGCGTCCGTCCCGCAGGGCGGCCGGGCGCGGCTGCGGCAACAAATCTTCCGGCAGCGCCGCCATGCGCGCCTGCAACAGCAGGGCATCGGCCAGCGTGAGCGCGGTCATGGCCCGCAGCACGGGCACGATGCGCGGGATGGCCGACAGATCATGCCGACCGCCCACCAGCACGGAGGCCGGGCGGCCTTCCCTGTCGATGGTGCGCTGCTCCTGCGCGATGGAGGCGATGGGCTTCACCGCCGCCCGCAGGAGGATGTCCTGCCCGCTGGAGATGCCGCCGAGGATGCCGCCCGCATGGTTGGAGGCGAAGCCCTCCGGCGTCAGGGGGTCATTGTTGGCGGAGCCGGTGCTGCGCGCCGCGGCAAAGCCGTCCCCCACTTCCACGCCCTTGACCGCCCCCACGCCCATGAGCGCGTAGGCCAGGCAGGCGTCCAGCTTGTCGAAGGCCGGTTCCCCCCAGCCGGGCGGCACATCACGGGCGCGTATCTCCACGATGCCGCCCAGCGTGTCCCCGGCCTTGCGGGCCTCGGCCACGCGTGCATCCCAGGCGGCCGTCACGGCCGCCGAGGCCGCGTAATAGGGGCGGGAAAAGGCCTCGGACAGTTCGCGCTCTTCCGGCGGCACGGCGATGCCGCCCAGCTCCACGGCCGCGGCATCCACCCGGATGCCGTGCGCCGCCAGCAGCAGACGGGCCACGGCCCCCGCCGCCACGCGCGCGGCCGTCTCCCGTCCGGAAGAACGCCCGCCGCCGCGGTAGTCCCGCAGGCCCTGGAATTTCTGGAAAAAGCCCCAGTCCGCATGGCCGGGACGGAAGACTTCGGCCAGATTGCCGTAATCCTGCGAGCGCTGATCCTCGTTGGCGATGTGGAAGGCTATGGGCGTGCCGGTGGTCCGTCCCTCGAAGACCCCGGACAGGATGCGCACCGTGTCCGACTCCTTACGCTTGGTGGCCGTGGCCCCCTGGCCCGGCTTGCGCAAATCGAGGTCGTGCTGCATGTCCGCCTCGCTGAGGGGCAGGCCTGCCGGGCAGCCGTCCAGCACGCCGCCGATGCCCGCGCCGTGCGACTCGCCATAGGTGGTAAGGCGCAGGACGCGCCCGAAGGTATTGCCGGACATGGTCTCTCCTGGGAGCTGTTGACGCTATTCGCGGCCAGCTTGGCGGAAAAACGCTGTTTTTCCGCGCACTTTTTTGCCGGGCGGCGCTATGCCCGCCGCCTCGCGTTTTATTTTTTCAAAGATAAAACGCTCTCCATCGCAAGGCGGCGACGGACAGTGCCTGCGGAAACGGTAACGGCACGCCTCCTCCCGCTGACGGCTCCCGCCGGTCATCCGCGCCGCAACGACGAAAAGCGCACCGCCTGCACAAGGGGCAGGGGGTGCGCTCCCCGAAAATGCCGTACGGGAGGCTACTTCATACGGTAGGTGATGCGCCCGCGCGTCAGGTCGTAGGGAGAAAGCTCCACCTTCACGCGGTCGCCGGGCAGAATGCGGATGTAGAACTTGCGCATCTTGCCGGAAATGTGGGCCAGCACCTCGTGCCCGTTCTCCAGTTCAACGCGGAACATGGCATTGGGCAGCGCTTCCTGCACCACACCATCTACTTCAATGGAACCTTCCTTGGCCATGACGCCTCCCGATAAAATCTGTCTATCCAGCCAGCATAGCCCCAAAACGGCGCATCTGTCAAACCGTGTCCGCGGCTCAGACCGCCCGCGGCTGCGGCCGCCAGATGAGCCAGGCCCCGATGAGGATGAGCGGCAGGCAGAGCACCTGCCCCATGGTCAGCCAGCCGAAAGCCAGATAGCCGAGCTGCACGTCCGGCACGCGCACGAATTCCACGGCAAAGCGGAAGATGCCGTACAGCAGGGCAAAGAGCCCGGCCACCGCTCCGGGGCGGCGCTTCCTGGCCGAGAAGAGCCAGAGCACCACGAAGAGCGCCACGCCTTCGAGCAGCGCCTCGTAGAGCTGCGAAGGATGGCGCGGCCAGGGCCCGCCGGAGGGGAAGATCATGGCCCAGGGCAGATCGCTGGGCTTGCCCCAGAGCTCGCCGTTGATGAAGTTGCCCAGACGCCCGAAAAAAAGCCCCTGCGGCACCAGAGGCGCGATGAAGTCCGCCACGTCCAGGAAGGGTTTCTTGCGCGTGCGGGAAAAATACCAGAAGGCCCCCACCACGCCCAGCAGCCCGCCGTGGAAGGACATGCCGCCGTTCCAGACCCGGAAGATCTCCAGCGGGTCGCGGATGTATTCCGCAAGGTCGTAAAAGAGCACATAGCCCAGACGCGCGCCGAGGATGACCCCCAGCATGACGAAGGTCAGCAGGTCGTCCACATCCTGCGCGCGCCAGCCCGAACCGGGCCGGGAGGCCCGCAGGCGGCCCAGGATCCAGCCGCCCACAAAGGCGAAAAGATACATGAGGCCGTACCAGCGCAGCTGGAGCGAGCCGATGCTGAAAGCCACGGGGTCGATCTGGGGAAAGGTCATCGCGCCGCCCCCCGGAGGTCCTCGGGCAGGCGGGCGTCGGGCGCTTCAAAGCGGCCGCTCTTGCCGCCGTCCTTGAGCAGCAGGCGCACCCGTTCGATGACGATGTCCCGCTGTACGGCCTTGCACATGTCGTAGATGGTGGCGGCCGCCATCTGCGCGGCCACGATGGCTTCCATCTCCACGCCGGTGGGGCCGTCGGTGCGCGCCTCGCTCAGGATGCGGATGGTGGAGGCGGCCTCGTCGATCTCGAAACGCACGTCCGCATAGCTCAGACCCAGCGGGTGGCACATGGGGATGAGGTCGGCCGTGCGCTTGGCGGCCATGATGCCGCCGATCTTGGCGCAGGTGAGCACGTCCCCCTTGGGCAGGGCCGCGCGCCGCAGCAGATCCAGAGTGGCGGGGGCCAGCCGCACGAGAGCTTCGGCCACGGCCACGCGCCGGGTGGCGGGCTTGTGCCCCACATCCACCATGCATACGTTGCCCCGGCTGTCCAGGTGGGAAAAGGCGTTGTCCATGCAGTCCTCGCTGGTGTTGGTGTGGCTGATGTCTTTACCGGAGGCCGGGCTCCGCGTCCAGTCCCGACGCGGGCGTCCGCCCGAACGTCCAGGACCCGAACGGCGCATGCAGCTCCTCACGCAACGGCGTTCCCTGCTGTCCCGCGTCCCGGCGGTACGCCTGCCGCAACCGCAGCGGCGCGGGCGGATCGCCCCAGAAACGCGCCAGAAAGCGCCGCACCGCCGGGATGCTGCTGCCGAAACGCTCGTCCTGCACGAGGACGATATGTTCGCCTTCGCCCCAAGCCGCCGCCCTGTCGGACGGCACCGGCGTCCAGGGCAAAAGGGACGCGTCCCCAAAGGCCGCCCCCAGCGGCGACGAGGTGCGCAACTTCGCGGGCAGTTCCCGCGAGGTGAATCCACACAGGCGCGGCCCGTAGAAATGCCCCGGCGCAAGCAGGCCCTCGGCGCAGACAAGGGTCGTCATCTTGGGCAGGTCCTCCTCGTAGACGACGCGCCGCACGCCGGGCACGAACACATCCGGCAGCACGGCAAGGCGGCCGATATGCCGCCCCTGCGCCGCGAAGTCCGCGCGGCAGGCCTGTTCAAGGAACGCATCATAGGCCAGTCCAAGGCAGGGGTAGCACACGAGCCAGACCAGCGCCCAGCGGGCCGGACGCGCACTGCGCCGCCGCACGGACAGGACGATGCCGGCCAGCGGCATCAACAGCATGAGCGGATCAAGGCAGGAGACGGCATTGCCGCGCCAGCGCTCCCCGGAAAAGGGCGCAAGCAGCTTGATGCCCCAGGGGGTGACGGCATCCAGCCAGAGGTGCAGACACAGCAGCCCGCAACAGAACAGCCAGACGCGGGCCCACGAGCCCGGCGGCGAGCCCGCTTGCCGCAGTGGCCGGAACAGCCGGAACAGGGGCAGACAGCAGAGCGCCAGAAGAGGGACCAGAGCCAGACCATGCAGAAGGCCGCCGTGCAGGACGAGGAAGGCCTCCGGCCCGGCCAGCAGGGAGAGCGCGTCCAGATCCGGCATGAGGGAGATCAGGACGGCCGCCGCCACCAGTCCCCGGCCGGGGGCGAGTCGGGGTAAGGCCAGCAGGGCGGCGACGCCCGCCGCGGCGTGGGTCAGCGGCTCCACGGGCGCGCCTCCGGGCCGTCGTCCGTCGCCGGAACGCAAGCGCCGCAACAAGACGGCAAACGCATTGCGGTCCGCCTCAGCGCAGGCCCAGCCACCAGTCCAGCCCCTGCGGCGGCTGGGGCGGACGCGGCGGCTGCCAGCCGGAATCCCGGCCGCTGTCCGGCAGATAGAGGCGCTCGCGCAGCAGGCGCGGCACGGTATCCGGCGCGTAACCCAGCTCCACGAAGAGCCGGAAGGGCGAACCGCCCTCCCCCGCCCGGTGGCGCATGATCCAGCTCACGAAACGCAGGCTGCTGCCGAAACGCTCGTCCGTGATCTCCAGATAGCCGCGCAGAGCCTGCGGCTGCGCGGCGGCCGCCGCCTGCTCGTCCGGCGCGGATACGGCATCCGCCGGGCGCAGGCCCGGCGGGACGGGCAGGGTCAGCGGCAGCAGGCTGAAGTCGAGGAAATCCCGGCAGATGGTGGACTGCTCCCGCAGGCTTGCGGCCAGCTCCGGCCTGAGGGCGGGCCGGGGGAAGCCCCGCTCATGCGCCCGGCCCAGCGCGGTGAGCCCGTCGGCGCGCACCACGAGCCCGTTGGACTGCCGCTCCTCGTACAGCGCCCGCCAGTAGACCGGAGAAAAGGCGTCCGGCAGCACCACGAGCCGCTCGACCTCCCGGCCCTGCCCGGCCAGTTCGGCGCGGTAGGCGGCGGCAAGGTGGCTGTTGAGCCCGATGGCGCAGCAGGGATAGAGCACCAGCCAGCACAGGGCCAGCCGCGCCGGGCGCACCGTGGCGCGGCGCAGGGCGAGCCAGGCCGCCGCCAGCAGGGGCAGCGTCAGCAGCAGGTCGATGATGAACACCCCGTTGAGGCGTACCCGCTCCGCCGAGAACGGCAGGAAGATCATGGTGCCGTAGGTGGTGATGCAGTCCAGCCAGATATGCAGGAGGATGAGCCCGCCGAAAAACAGCCAGACCAGCGGCAAGGGCCAGCGGCCCGGGGTGTCCCGCTTCCAGAGGGGGCGGGCCGCCAGCGCCAGCAGTAGAGCCAGCAGCGGCAGATAGAACAGGGCATGGGTGAAACCGCGGTGCAGCTGCAGGAACTGCAGCGGCCCGCGCACGAAAGCGAGGTCGATATCCGGGAAGGCGGCCACCAGCGCGGCCAGCGGGACGGCCCAGCGGGTGGCGGGACGGCGGGGCAGGGCCAGCATGGCCACGGCCCCGGAAGCGGCATGAGTTATGGGGTCCATCGGTCTCCTCGTGCGGCGTGTTCAGAACAGGCATTTCCGGCGCTGCCGGACGGCCGCCCCTCGCGGGCGCGGCGGGCAAGGCCGCGCAGCGACCATACGACGAGGCCCGCGCGGACGCAATGGGACGGCGCGCCCCCTGCGGCCCCGGCATCCGTCGTGTCGCGAAGGTCCTGTCCGGCCTTATTCGAACTTGTCCCCGCGGGCCCGCCGCTGCCGCTTCCACGCCGCATACCCTCCTCCTTGCGCATCCGTGGGAGCGTCGGAGGTCCCCCTGCGGCGATCGAGGAAGGGCCGAACGACCAGGAAATGGAAGGCGAGGACCACCAGGATGAGCAGACCTACACCGAGTACCCTCCTGTCCTCAAGCAGGGACGCGGGGGAAGCCGCCGTAAAGGTGCCGGCCTCTGCTTGCGGGTATCGTGACGGAACCTGTGCGGCATGCCTGTCGGGCCCGCCGCCGTCCCGCGCAGCCTTCGCGCGGCGCTCCTCCCGTGCATGCTCCTTCGCCAGCCGCTCAATATCATCCAGCATCTGAAGTATCCGCTGGGTCCGCATCTGCTGTTCGTATTCGCTTTCCGCGCCCTGCGGGGGAGCGGCATGCCTACCCGCTTCGAAAGCCTGCGCCGTTGTGGCGGCCCCGGGGATCAGACAGAGCGTGAGCAGCAGACAGGCAAGCCCGCGCGACAAGGCAGCGGCTCCAAAAATGGTATGTCGTGCGTGATCCATGTGGTTCCTCTGGGGGGGCATGATGTGAACGGAAGAAAAGCGCTGGGCAAACATGCGGCGGAGCCAGCGACCGGAAGGACAGGGCTATGCCATCTTGTCCCTGCGCCGCCTGCGCTGCCGCAGCCACTCCTCATAGCGGCCTGCGCCGCTGACCGGCCGGAGAGACGCCTCCGGCAGCGTTTCCCGCTCCGGCAGCGGGCCGGCCGCTTCCGAGTCTTCAGGCTCTTCCGACCCTTCCGGCGCGTCCGGCGACGGCGCGCCCGCCCGGTCCGCCTGATGCCGGCGCATATGGCGCGCCTCGTCCTCCGTCAGCGGCCGCCGCAACACGAGGACGGCAAACAGACGCGGGATGAGCGTGCAAACAAGGATCCTGAGCAGTTGCCGGCGGCTGCGGGGCGGCAGGGAACGCTCTTCCCTGCCCTTGTCTCCATAAATAAGGATGAAACCGGCGAGCGCGAGCAGGAAGCAGGCGACGAGAGCCGCTACCGACAGCAACAGCGTCCGCACGATGTCCAGCAGATAGTCCATGCTCTTTCCCTTGCGGACCGGAGGCTCACCCGGCGGCATGCCGCCGCCTGCCGGTCGGGCTCCCCTACTGCCGGAACGGGCTGCGCTGGCGGGGGACTTCGCGATATTCCGGGGATTCGGGATCGACGCCGCCGTTATGACGGTTGATGTAGCGCCGGTAATTGTCCAGCCCGGACTGCTGCATCTGCATCATGATGTGGGGCTGATTGTAAAAGAAAAGCCGCCGCTGTATGGGATTGGCGCCCGTCATGGGCTGCCGCAGGTTCTCCACGGAGCTGACGCCGGGCGGCGCCATGTCCGGATCGGACGTGCCCGTGCCGATATCCTTGGGGCCGCAGGCCGCAAGCGTCAGGAAAAGGGCAAGGCAGGCAGATGGGAGGAGTCGTCGCATCCCCGCAGCATAGCCGCTGCCGCGCGGAGGCGCAAGGGAGGCGCATGGCCGCTTTTCCCTTGCCTGCCGCCGTGGGGAGGCGTATACTGTCGCTCCCGAAAAAATGACACTGGCCCGCCCCGGCACGGACGTTCCCGCAACGCCTGCCGCAAAGACAGGGCCGAACGAGGTCCGTTATGCGCCCTGCCCGTTGCGGCATCACTCCCGAAGGCTGGCCGGTCATCGGCCTTACCGCTCTGGCGGCACTGATCTTCGCCCTGCTGGATGCCGGTCTCTGCGCGCTGCTCCTGCTGCTATGCTGCTGGTTCGCCCTGCACTTCTTCCGTGACCCCGAACGGGTCATCCCCCAGGCGGAGGGCCTGGCCGTCAGCCCGGCGGACGGGCGAGTGATCCGCATCGAGGAACGCCCCGACCCCCTGACCGGGGAACGGCGCATGTGCATGAGCATCTTCATGAACATCTTCAGCGTGCATGTGAACCGCAGCCCGGTCGCGGCCACGGTGGAGGAGATCCGCTACTGGCCCGGCAAGTTCATCAATGCCGCCTACGACAAGGCCGCGGAGGAGAACGAACGCTGCGCGCTGCGCCTGCGCGAGCCCGACGGGACAGGCTGGGTCATGGTGCAGATAGCCGGACTCATCGCCCGCCGCATCGTCTGCCGGGCCGAACCCGGGGACAGCCTGGCGCGCGGCGAGCGCTGCGGCATGATCCGCTTCGGCTCGCGAGTTGACCTTTACCTGCCGGAAGGATATGCTCCGAGCGTATTTGTAGGCGAACGCGTTTTCGCCGGACAGAGCGTCGTGGCCCGACGCCAGACCCAGTAAGCCGCAAGGGATCGGCCCCGCTATGGAAACAACCGTGGAGAACAGCACGCCGCAACAAGGCAAGAAAGCCCCGCACCGGGGGGTCTATGTGCTCCCCAACCTCATCACGTCCCTCAGCATGTTCATGGGTTTCCTGTGCATGGTCTGGGCCGTGCAGGGGCGTTTCGAGGCCGCGGTGTACGCTGTTTTCCTTTCCGCTCTGCTGGACGGCATGGACGGCAAGGTGGCCCGCCTGACCGGCACGGCCAGCGAGTTCGGCGTCCAGTACGATTCCCTGGCGGATCTGGTGGCCTTCGGCGTGGCGCCGGCCATGCTCATGTGGCAGTGGCAGCTCGAGGCCTTCGGGCGCTGGGGCGTGGCCGTGGCCTTCATCTACGCCGCCTGCGGGGCGCTGCGTCTGGCGCGCTTCAACGTGAGCACCTCCTTCGTGAGCAAGCGTTTCTTCATCGGCCTGCCCATCCCGGCGGGCGGCTGCACGCTGGCGACCTTCGTGCTCTTCTCCGGCATGCTGCCGGACTTCCTCGCGCCCGCCGTCCCCTACGTCTGCTTCCTGCTCGTCATTTTCGTGGGGCTGCTCATGGTCAGCCGGGTCCGCTACTTTTCCTTCAAGGAATACGACTTCCTGCGCGCCCATCCCATCCGCTCCCTCGTGGGGGCGCTGCTGGCGCTGGCGCTGGTCTATTCCCAGCCGCGGATCTTCGCCTTTCTCATTTGCGCCCTCTACATCGCCGGCGGCATCATCTATACGCTGGTGATCCTTCCCCGTCGCAACCGTCAGCTGCTACGCGCCCTATCGTCTACAGACGATTAAGGCTGCGTAACGGCCGCCACGCGCGTGGCACCTCTCTTCCGGTCAGACCTCCGCAGGGCGGACGTTATGCAGGCAATCGTCCCGAAGAGGATGCGTCATGCCAGAGGAGATGTGCATCATGGACAACAAGGTTTACTTTTTCGACACGACGTTGCGTGACGGCGAGCAGTCGCCCGGCGCAACCATGAACCTCCAGGAAAAACTGCGCCTGGCCCATCAGCTGGAAGTGCTGGGCGTGGACATCATGGAAGCGGGCTTCCCGGCTTCCAGCCCCGGCGATTTCGAGTCCGTGCGCAGCATCGCCCAGCAGGCGGGCGACATCCAGGTCGCCGGTCTGGCCCGCTGCGTGGACAACGACATCGACCGCTGCTGGGAGGCCGTCAAGGTGGCCCGGCGGCCGCGCATCCACACCTTCCTTTCCACTTCTCCCCTGCACATGAAGCACAAGCTGCGCAAGGACCCGGAAGTGGTGCTCCAGATGATCGAGGCCGGGGTGCGGCGCTGCGCGGGCTATACCGACAACGTGGAATTTTCCGCCGAGGACGCCTCCCGCTCGGACAAGGACTTCCTCTGCCGCGTGGTGGAAACGGCCATCAAGGCCGGGGCCACCACCATCAACCTGCCCGATACCGTGGGCTATGCCCAGCCGGACGAGTTCGCGGCCCTCATCAAGTACGTCATCGAGAACACGCCCAACAGCGACAAGGCCATCTTCAGCGTGCACTGCCACAACGACCTCGGACTGGCGGTGGCCAACACCCTTGCCGCCCTGCGGGTAGGGGCGCGTCAGGCTGAGGTGACCATCGGCGGCATCGGCGAGCGGGCGGGCAACGCCGCTCTGGAAGAAGTGGTGATGGCCCTGCGCGTGCGCCATGACCTCTATCATCTTGAGCACAATATCCGTACCGAGCAGCTCTATCCCTCCTGCCGCCTGCTCTCCATGACCATCGGCCAGCCCATCGCCAACAACAAGGCCATCGTGGGGGCCAATGCCTTCGCCCATGAGTCGGGCATCCATCAGGACGGCATGCTCAAGAACCGCGAGACCTACGAGATCATGACCCCGCAGTCCGTGGGCCGCACGGAATCCAGCCTGGTCATCGGCAAGCATTCGGGCCGCAACGCCGTGCGCAACAAGTTCGAGAGCATGGGCTACAAGCTGGACGACGAACAGCTGCAGCTGGTGTTCGAGGCCGTGAAGAAGCTGGCCGACTGCAAGAAGACCCTGCATGACGACGACCTCATGGCGCTGGTGCAGGAAGAAGTCTACCGCCTGCCCGACCGCTTCCGCCTGCGCCATGTGAGCGTGCAGAGCTCCGATGCGGGCGGCGTGCCGCCCACGGCCGCCGTGCTCATGGACATCGACGGCATGGAACGCAGCGGCGCGGGCTTCGGCGTAGGGCCGGTGGACGCCATCTTCAACGTCATCAACGATATGCTGGGCCGGGAACCGGAGCTGGAACAGTACGCCATCAACGCCATCACCAGCGGCACCGACGCTCTCGGCGAAGTGACCGTGCGTCTGGGCGAAGGGCAGTACAAGGCCGTGGGCCGGGGCGCGCATCCCGATATCCTGGTGGCCAGCGCCCGCGCCTATGTGAACGCGCTCAACAATCTTGCCAAGAAGGAAAAGGAAGGCGAACGCCTGCACTGCCAGCACGGCTAGCACCTCCCCCGCCGGGGAGCGCGGACGGACGTATTTTCTCACACCGGGCGGCCACGGGCCGCCGCAAAGGAGTACCATATGCCTCAGACGCTTGCACAAAAAATCCTGCAGGCCCATACGGACGACGTCATCGAGCGTGACGGCCAGATCGTGCAGTGCCGCCTCTCGCTGGTGCTGGCCAACGACATCACCGGCCCGCTGGCCATCAAGTCCTTCCGCGGCATGGGCGCGAAACAGGTCTTCGACAAGGACAAGGTCGCGCTGGTCATGGACCACTTCACCCCCCAGAAGGACATCGACTCCGCCAATCAGGTCATGGTGACGCGCAAGTTTGCCGAAGAGATGGGCATCACCCATTACTATGAAGGCGGCGACTGCGGCGTGGAACACACCCTGCTGCCCGAACGCGGCCTGGTGGGCCCGGGGGACGTGGTCATCGGCGCGGACAGCCACACCTGCACATACGGCGGCCTGGGCGCCTTCGCCACGGGCATGGGCTCCACGGACATCGCCGCCGGCATGGCGCTGGGCGAGACCTGGTTCAAGGTGCCGTCCACCATCCGCGTCAACGTGACGGGCGACATGCCCCGCTGGCTGCGCGCCAAGGACCTCATGCTGCTGCTCATCAAGACCATCGGCGTGGACGGCGCGCTCTACAAGGCGCTGGAATTCGGCGGCAACGTCATCGACGACCTGCCGGTGGAAGGCCGCCTGACCATCGCCAACATGGCCATCGAGGCCGGCGGCAAGGTGGGCCTCTTCGCCGTGGACGAGCAGACCCGCCGCTACTGCGCCGAACACGGCCGCCCCGGCGTGACGCTGGAACTGGCCGCCGATCCTGGCGCGCAGTACGAGCGAGTGGTGGACATCGACGTCACCGGCCAGGAGCCGGTGGTGGCCTGTCCGCATCTGCCTTCCAACGTGAAGAACGTCTCCGAAGTGCGGGATACCCCCATCCAGCAGGTGGTCATCGGCTCCTGCACCAACGGCCGCATCAGCGACATGCGCGACGCGGCGGAGATCCTGCGCGGCCGCAAGGTGGCCAAGGGCGTGCGCTGCATCGTGCTGCCCTCCACCCCCGCTGTCTGGAAGCAGAGCCTCAAGGAAGGCCTGCTGGAGACCTTCATGGACGCGGGCTGCATCGTCGGCCCCTGCACCTGCGGCCCCTGCCTCGGCGGCCACATGGGCATCCTCGGCGACGGCGAGCGCGCCGTGGCCACCACCAACCGCAACTTCCGCGGCCGCATGGGCAGCCTGCAATCCGAAGTCTACCTTGCCAGCCCCGTGGTGGCGGCCGCCAGCGCCGTGGCGGGCTGCGTGGCCGGTCCCGACCAACTGTAAGCCGGAGGACAGATCATGAAATTCAAGGGTAAGGCCCACAAGGTGGGCGAACATATCGATACGGACGCCATCATCCCCGCGCGTTTCCTCGTGACCACCGACCCCAAGAAGCTGGGCGAGAACTGCATGGCCGGTCTGGAACCGGACTGGGTGAAGCGCGTCACGCCCGGCGACATCATGGTGGCGGGGCGCAACTTCGGTTGCGGCTCCTCCCGCGAACACGCGCCCATCGCCATCCTCGGCGCGGGCATCCCGGTGGTGGTCGGGCACAGCTTCGCCCGCATCTTCTACCGCAATGCCTTCAACATGGGCCTGCTCCTGCTGGAAGTGGGCGATGATGTGGACAAGCTCAAGGACGGCGACGAGCTGGAGATCGACGCCGCCGCCGGCGTCATCCGCGACCTGACCAACGGCGTGGAGATAGCCTGCCCGCCCCTGCCGGCCTCCATGGCCCGCATCGTGGAAAAGGGCGGCATGGTCAACTACGTCAAGGAACGTCTGGCCGCTCAAGGTTAATCCCCGGCCCGGAGCGCATGGCGTTCCGGGCCTTTTTTCCCACAGCCGGGGCCAGGCCCCGCGAGGTACTGCTATGAAAAAGACCATCTGTCTGCTGCCCGGGGACTTCAGCGGCCCCGAGATCATGGAACAGGGCGTGGCCGTGCTCAAGGCCGTGGCGGCCAAATTCGGCCATGAATTCGTGTTCGAGACCGCCCTCATCGGCGGCGCGGCCATCGACGCCACCGGCAATCCCCTGCCCGACGCCACGGTGGAAGCCTGCCGCAAGGCCGACGCCGTCTTCCTGGCGGCCGTGGGCGGCCCCAAATGGGACAACCTCGATCCGTCCATCCGCCCCGAAAAGGGCCTGCTCGGCATCCGCAAGGCGCTGGGCCTCTTCGCCAACCTGCGCCCGGCCATGCTCCTGCCCGAACTGGCCGGGGCCTGCCTGCTGCGGCCCGATGTGGCCGCCCGCGGGCTTGACCTCATCGTGGTGCGCGAGCTCACCGGCGACATCTACTTCGGCGAGCCTCGCGGCATCGAGACACGCGACGGACAGCGCGTGGGCTTCAACACCATGATCTACAGCGAAGAGGAAGTGCGCCGCATCGCCAAGGTGGCCTTCGAGGCCGCCCGCCAGCGCCGCAAGAAGGTCTGCTCCGTGGAGAAGAGCAACGTGCTCGAGACCTCCCGCCTCTGGAAAAGCGTGGTGGAAGAGACCCACAAGGACTACCCGGACATCGAGCTCAGCCACATGTACGTGGACAACGCGGCCATGCAGCTGGTGCGCGATCCCTCGCAGTTCGACGTCATCGTGACCGGCAACATCTTCGGCGACATCCTGTCCGACGAGGCCTCGGTCATCACCGGTTCGCTGGGCATGCTGCCCTCGGCCTCCCTGGGCGCGTCCGGCCCGGGCCTCTTCGAGCCCATCCACGGCTCGGCCCCGGACATCGCGGGACAGGACAAGGTCAACCCGCTGGCCACCATCCTTTCCGCCGCCATGCTCCTGCGCATGGCCTTCAAGCTGGAAGAGGAAGCCGCCGCCGTGGAAAAGGCCGTGCGCACCACCCTGGCCGACGGCTACCGTACCGGCGACATCATGGAAGCCGGCAAGACGCTGGTGGGCTGCAAGGAAATGGGCCGTCTGGTCATCGAACGCCTGTAAGCCATCATCCTGTTGCGGCGGGGATGCGCCCCGCCGCGACAGACGGACGGGATACGCTCTCCCGTCCGCCCAGGCCGCGTCTCTCTCCGGGGAAGCGCGGCCTGCCTTTGAGCTTTTCGCCCTTGAAAAAGACAAAACGAGAGCTGGCGGCGCAGTGCCGCCTCGCATTTTGCCTTTTTTTCAAAGGCAAGATGCTCTATCGGAAACGATGCCCGCGAGGCCGGTGGGAAGAGCGCACGGGCCTGCGGCAGCACTGTGGCCCAGAGCATACGGGATACGCTCTTCCGTCCGCCCCGGTGCGAGCCGCCGCCGGACTGCGGCATGCCCGAGGCCCGGCGGGGACACGACGACAGCCGGAGGGACCCCTGTGTACGCCATCGTTTTAGGACTGATCCTGCTGTGCGGCGTCGGCTTTCTGGCCGTACGCTGGACCTCCGGCAGGCCCGGCATCATCAATGCCGCCATACGCTTCATCCTCGCGGCGGCGGTCGGCGTCTTTCTGGGCTATGCGGCGCTGTGGCTCTGCCGCATCGTGGTGCTTGCCGTGCTGCTGGGGATGGCAGCCTTTCTGCTTTCGCTCAAGAAACTGTTTGATCTGCGCTGACACGGCGGAGCGGGCGCGCACGCGCCGCTGCCGATCCCTGCCGCGCACAAGGAGTCGTCATGCGGGTTTTGCTGGGCTGCGTCAACAGCGCCGTCTCCCTGGTCGGATATGATGTGGAACAGCGGCAGGCTTTCTGGTACTGCCCCGGCAACGTGCTGCGCGTCTGCGGCGTCTGCCGTCATGAAGGAGCGCTCTACGTGGCCTCGGACAGCATGCTGCAACGGCTGGACGCCGACGGTCTCGAAGCGGTGCGCCTGCCCGGCCCCCACGAGAATCTGGCCCACAGCGTGAAGCCGCTGGGCGGCTCTCTGCTGGGCATCGCCGATACCGGCAATTCCCGCATCCTGCTGCATAGCGGCGGCCCGGCCAGCCTTGCCCTCTCGCCGCTGGAAGGCTGGGGCGACACGCTGCCGCTGGACGCCATCCACCTCAACGACTTCGTGCCCTGGGGCGACGGCGTGCTGGCCTCGGCTTTCAACCATCAGCCGTTCGACCGCTGGAAACGCTCCTCCCTGGCCTGGAAAAAAGAGGGCTGGGGCCTCATCTTCCACCTGCGCCGCCATCAGGGGCACACCCTGGCCCGCATCGTGGCCGGCGGCCTGAACTGCCCCCACTCCCTCTACGTCCATGAAGGCGACGTCTATTGCTGTTCCTCGGCCAGCGGCGAATTCTTCCGCTTCCGGGAGGACGAACACGGCCTCCTGCATGAAGTGCAGCGCTGGAAGATCACGAGCAGCCACTTTTTGCGCGGCTGCCTGCGCCTGCCGGACGGCTGGCTGCTGGGCGGCTCCTCGCAGCGCCACCAGACCGAAGGCGGCGGGCTCATGCTCTATCATCTGGACGACAGGGGCGTCGTCACGGAACATCCGCTGGGCGGCCCCGGCGAGATCTACGACATCATCCCCTGGGACGACGGCCTCATGCCCGGCATCTGCGAGATGCTGCTGCGGCAGCCGCTGCTGGAACTGGAAGGGGACTTCCCGCCGCGCTGCCGCCTGCCCCGCGACTACGGCGGCAGGTACTGAGCGCCCCGCAGGCCGTGACGCCCGCGGGCCGCGCCGCTTGACAGATTTTGCCAAATTACGTATGGTTCGCCGCTCTGGACGGTATCGGCGTGGTGCCTGCCGTCCCAACGTGGTCAAGAATATCTGGAGGAATCCATGCCTACTATCAACCAGCTCATCCGCATCGAGCGGAAAGCGGTGGTGAAGCGCAAGAAGACCCCGGCCCTGCAGGCCTGCCCGCAGCGCCGCGGCGTGTGCACCCGCGTGTACACCACCACCCCGAAAAAGCCGAACTCGGCTCTGCGTAAGGTCGCCCGTGTGCGCCTGACCAACGGTATCGAAGTGACGGCCTACATCCCCGGTGAAGGTCACAACCTTCAGGAACACTCCGTGGTGCTCATCCGCGGCGGCCGCGTCAAGGACTTGCCCGGTGTGCGTTACCACATCGTGCGCGGTACCCTTGACACCTCCGGCGTGTCCGATCGCCGCAAGAGCCGTTCCAAGTACGGCGCCAAGCGTCCGAAGTAGTCTTTTTTGCGCACGGCGTACGTCATGCAACGTCTGGCCGCGCCCGGAGCGCGCCGGCGCTGCGGGGCTGGTGACGCCGCAACTGCTGCCTTTTCAAGGAGAATATCATGCCCCGTAAAGGTCCTGTCCCGAAGAGGGAAGTTCTGCCCGATCCGCTGTACAACAGCCGCCTCGTGACCAAGTTCGTCAACCGTCTCATGTACGACGGCAAGAAGGGCGCGGCTGAAAGGATTTTCTACAGCTCGCTCGAGAATCTCGCCGAAAAGACCGGTGAAGATCCCATGCGCGCCTTCGAGAAGGCGCTGGAAAACGTCAAGCCGCATCTGGAAGTCAAGGCCCGCCGTGTGGGCGGCGCCACCTATCAGGTGCCGATGGAAGTGCGTCCTGAGCGTCAGGTCTCCCTGTCTATCCGCTGGCTGATCAACTATGCCCGCTCGCGCGGCGAGAAGGGCATGACCTCCAAGCTTTCCGCCGAACTGCTGGATGCCTACAACGGCCGCGGCGGCGCGGTGAAGAAGCGCGAAGACACCCACCGTATGGCCGAAGCCAACAAGGCCTTCGCCCACTACCGCTGGTAATCCGCGCACCCGTAATCCACGTAGAGAGCACACCGCGCCCGCAAGGGCGCGGTGTTGATTCACGCATCAAACAGCCATAATCCCCTCAGGGAGGAAGACCGTGTCCCGCACCGTAGCCGTAGACAAACAGCGCAATATCGGCATCATGGCCCATATCGACGCCGGCAAGACCACCACCACCGAGCGTATCCTTTTCTACACCGGCGTGTCGCACAAGATCGGCGAGACCCACGACGGCGAATCCACCATGGACTGGATGGAGCAGGAACAGGAGCGCGGCATCACCATCACCTCCGCCGCCACCACCTGCTTCTGGAAGGACTGCCGCATCAACATCATCGACACCCCCGGCCACGTGGACTTCACCATCGAAGTGGAACGTTCCCTGCGCGTGCTGGACGGCGCTGTCTGCGTGTTCGACGCTGTGGCCGGCGTGGAGCCCCAGTCCGAGACCGTGTGGCGTCAGGCTGACCGCTACCACGTGCCCCGCATCTGCTTCGTGAACAAGATGGACCGCATCGGCGCCAACTTCTTCCGCTGCGTGGGCATGATCCATGACCGCCTGGGCGCCAAGGCCGTTCCCCTCCAGCTGCCCATCGGCGCTGAAGACAAATTTGAAGGCGTGGTGGACCTCATCGAAGGCAAGGCCATCCGCTTCGACAAGACCTCCAAGGGCGCCGAGTTCACTATTGAGGACGTGCCCGCCGACATGAAGGCCCTCTTCGACGAAAAGCGCCACGAGATGCTCGAAGCCGTGGCCGAAGAAGACGAGGCCCTGCTCGACAAGTACCTCGGCGGCGAAGAGCTGACCAAGGACGAGATCGTCTCCTGCGTGCGCAAGGCCACCATCGCCCGCAACATCGTGCCGGTGCTCTGCGGTTCCGCCTTCCGCAACATGGGCGTGCAGCCCCTGCTGGACGCCGTGGTGGACTACCTGCCCTCCCCGGTGGACATCCCGCCCATGGTCGGCCACATCCCCGGCAAGGAAGACGAGACCGTCGACTGCCATTGCGACGACAAGGAACCGCTGGCCGGTCTGGTCTTCAAGCTCTTCTCCGACCCCTTCATCGGCCACCTGTCCTTCTTCCGCATCTACTCCGGCTGCCTTGAGTCCGGCACGGGCGTCTACAACGCCAACACCGGCAAGAAGGAACGCATCGGCCGCATCCTCAAGATGCACGCCAACAAGCGCGAAGACATCAAGTGGGCCGGCGCCGGCGACATCGTGGCCCTCGTGGGCCTGAAGAACGCCTCCACCGGCGACACGCTCTGCGACGAAAAGCGCGAGGTGATCCTCGAATCCCTCAACATCCCCGAGCCGGTCATCGAAGTGGCCATCGAGCCCAAGACCAAGGCCGACCGCGACGCCCTGTCCGCCGCGCTCAACAAGCTTGCCAAGGAAGACCCCTCCTTCCGCGTCAAGGGCGACGAGGAGACCAACCAGACCCTCATCGCCGGCATGGGCGAACTGCACCTGGAGATCATCGTCGACCGCCTGACCCGCGAGTTCAACGTCAACGCCAACGTGGGCAAGCCGCAGGTGGCCTACCGCGAGACCATCTCCAAGAACGCCAAGGTGGACATGAAGCACGCCAAGCAGTCCGGCGGCCGCGGCCAGTACGGTCACTGCGTCATCGAGGTGGAGCCGAACCCGGGCAAGGGCTACGAGTTCATCAACTCCATCACCGGCGGCGTCATCCCCAAGGAATACATCCCGGCTATCGACAAGGGTATCCAGGATGCCATGAAGTCCGGCGTCATGGCCGGCTTCCCCTGCGTGGACCTCAAGGTCAACCTGGTCTTCGGTAGCTACCACGAAGTGGACTCTTCCGAACAGGCCTCCTACGTGGCCGGCTCCATGGCCATCAAGGAAGCCATGCGCCAGGCCGGCCCGGTGCTGCTGGAGCCCATCATGGACGTGGAAGTGGTGACGCCCGAAGAATACCTCGGCGACGTCATGGGCGACCTCAACGGCCGCCGCGGTCGCGTGCAGAGCATGGAAGCCCGTGCGGGCGGCGCGCAGAGCGTGCGCGCTCAGGTGCCGCTGGCCTCCATGTTCGGTTACGCCACCGACCTGCGCTCCCGTACGCAGGGCCGCGCCACCTTCACCATGCAGTTCGACCACTACGAACGCGTGCCGCAGGCCATTGCCGACGAGATCCAGAAGAGCAAGAGCTAGCGCACGACCGCAAGCTGATGCCTTGTTGATCATGAAGGGCGGGAATTGTGTCCGAAAGGGCGGAATTCCCGCCTTTGTTCCATGTGTCCATCTCTCACGGGGTCAATGATGAAAAGCGATCTGCCTCAAGGGTTCCGCGCCGGCGCCGCCGCCGCGGGTTTCAAGAAGCCCGGCCGTAACGATATCGGCCTTATCGTCTCCGACCGTCCGGCCGTCATGGCCGCTCTCTTCACCACCAATGCCTTCAAGGCCGCTCCGGTCCAGGTCGGGCAGGAGATCCTGGCCCGCTACGGCACGGCCCGCGCCGTGCTGGCCAACTCCGGACAGGCCAATGCCTGCACCGGCCGCGAGGGGATCGAGAACTGCCGCGAGACGCAGCGTCTGGTGGCTGAAGCCGTGGGCGTGCAGCCGCACGAGATCGTGCCCCTGTCCACCGGCGTCATCGGCGCGCAGCTCAAGATGGACCTGTGGCGCGCCGCCGTGCCCGCGCTGGCCCGGAGCCTCGGCACGCAGGATGCGGAGGGCTTCACCCGCGCCTTCATGACCACGGACGCCTTTCCCAAGTTCGTGACCCGGCAGGTCCGCCTTTCCGGCGGCGAGGTGCGGCTCGCGGGCATGGCCAAGGGCGCGGGCATGATCTGCCCCAACATGGCCACCATGCTTTCCGTGGTGCTCACCGACGCCGCCGTGGAGCGCGAAGCCTGGCAGGACATGTTCGCGCGCGCCGTGGCCAAGACCTTCAACCGCGTCACGGTGGACGGCGACACCTCCACCAACGACACCGTGCTCGGCCTGGCCAACGGCGCCTCCGGCGTCTCCGCCGCCGCCGAGCAGGACGCCCGCCAGCTTGAAGACGCCCTGACCGACGTGCTGGGCCGCCTTGCCCACATGCTGGTCAAGGACGGCGAAGGGGCCACCAAGGTCATGCACATCAGCGTCTGCGGCGCGGCCAGCGATGCCGACGCCGAACAGGTGGCGCGCACCGTGGCCCACTCCCAGCTCGTCAAGACCGCCATCTACGGGCAGGACGCCAACTGGGGCCGCATCGTGGCGGCCGTGGGCCGCAGCGGCGTGGCCATCGACCCCGACGCCGTGCGCCTCACCCTCTGCGGCGTCGAACGCTTCCGCGACGGCCAGCCCGTCAATGATCATCTGGAAGAACAGCTTGCCGAACTCCTCAAGGGCAAGGATATCGAAGTGGGCATCGAGCTGGGCGACGGCCCCGGCGTGGCCGCCGTGCACGCCTCCGACCTGAGCCACGATTACGTCAGCCTGAACGCCGATTACCGCTCCTGACCGGCGCTTGCTCCCCCTGTCGCGGCTCAGGGCCTGTCGACACTATTGCTGTTTGGGGGAAGGGGAACCCCTCGCTCTGCTGTCGATGTCTTATAGTTTGTTGGGGGGAAGGGGAACCCCTCCGCCAGCGCGGGAGGGGTTCCCCTTCCCCCCAAGCCCCCCATCCCTTCCCCAGCGCGCTT
>DGYFI06202__coassemble_432_pt1 | contig 37220 bp, 29 predicted proteins | sample DGYFI06202__metabat2_high_PE_036 | metagenome-assembled genome bin DGYFI06202
TGGTGAGCTGGTAGCACATGTCCTGCGTGTTGTAGCAGGCGTATTCGCAGCGGGATTGACCGAGGCAGGCGGCCGGGGTGCGCAGGTTGGAGCCGGAGCCGCCGAGGTCGTTACGCAGGTTGTGGGTCAGCTCGTGGAAGATCTCTTCCAGCTGCGGGGTCTGGGTGCCGAGCAGCACGATATCGCCGGTGGAGCCGTGCATGTTGGTCAGACCGGAGCCGCGCAGGTCCCAGATGTCGCACAGGCCGCGGAGGAATTCCGTATTGTAGTATTTGCCGGAAGGCTGGGCCACACGGATGGTGTGGAAGTGGGCCACGCCGGGGAATTTTTCGGGCTGGTCGCAGTAGCGGCCGATGACGCCGCCGCCGTAGCCGAACACGCCCACAATGCCGCCGTGCTTCCAGTGGGTCTCCTTTTCTTCATAGGAGAGCTCAAGGACGCCGAGCAGATCTTCCGGGGCGTCCACCGGGATCTGGTAGTCCAGATTATCGGGATTGGCCGCACGGTGCGCCGCTTCCTGCTTGATGTCGGACACGAAGCTCGGCCAGGGGCCGCTTTCCAGCTGGTCCAGAAGGGGAGTTGCGTGTTTTGCCATTGCCGTACCTCCACATTAATGACAACGATTTTTCGTTAAACACTTGCTGGCGCTTGCCAGTACCGGCATGTGCCGCTGGTGGAGCAATAGTAGCAACGTAAAATCATTTTCTCAATACTCTTCATGGAAAAAAGTAAATACTCGACATGGATAAGAGTGTGTAACGCGCCTGTCTCGTCGTGATGTACGGCAAATGTCGATGGTCGATGTGTACTTAGCAACGAAATTTAGTTGTAAATAATATCAAAAAAGCGCAAGAAAAGGCATAAATAGGACATTTACAACTTTTTTTCGTTTTTTTTGAGGGGCAGGAAAGGCGGAGTCAGGCGAACGGAGAATCAATTTTGGTGCAATAAATACACGACATCCTGCGCCGACGGCGACAGGGGCAGGCAGCGGCCGTGGCGGCGCAACCAGGCCAGCATGACGCGGCGGGATGCGCCGCCCGCATCCGGCAGCAGCAGGAGCGGGCCGGGCCCGCCGTGCCGGACAAGATGGGCGAGAAAGGCGGGGATGGCTTGCGGGGCCGTGCGGCGGTCAGGCATGCCGCAAAAGACCGCCGTGCCGCGCGGCGCAAGGGCCACCAGCCAGCAGCCGTCCAGGGCGGGGCGATGGGCCGCCGCGGGGAGGGGATACGGCAGGCAGCGCAGGAGGAAGAGCGGCGGTACGGGCTGGACCTGCCGGAAGTGACCGCCGCGCAGGAGCCGGGCGCAATCCTGCCGGAGGCGGGCGAGCGCCTCGCGCCGCTCCGGCGGCAGCGTCAGCCCCCATTGCTGGAAAAGACGCTGCACCGTCCAGCGGGAGGGACATATGCCGCATTGGGCCTGCACGGTGGCGGTCAGGCTGTCCCGCGTCCAGAGGAGCGGACCGGTTCCGTCCGGACAGGAGGGCAGGTTCTCCATGACGAAGCGGGCCAGATCGCCGTCCATGCCCCGCTCGATGGTCCGGCTTGCGGGCCGCCCTTTGCGGCCGCCGTGCAGAGCCGTCGTGCCGCCGTCCCGAAAGGCCTTCATCCAGGCCGCCACCGTGGAGCGGCTGACGCCGAAGACCGCCGCCGCTTCGGTCTGGTTCAGCTCTCCGACCGTGATGGCCTCCACAGCCTTGCGGCGCATGAGGTACAGGGTCTCCGGCGAAAGGCGGCGTGCGTCACGCCCCGGCATGGCTGCCGTCCTCCATGCCGCACGTACGGCGGGAGATGCCGTATTTTTTCAGCCGGGAGCAGAAGGTCGTGGGGCTGATGCCCAGCAGGGCGGCCGCGCCGTCCGGGCCGTAGATCTTGCGGCCGCAATGCTCCAGCGCGCGGATCAGATTGTCCCGGGCAAGGGCGACCATTTCCCTTTCCGTATAGACCCGCCCCGCTGCTTCCGGCGGCAGGGCTCCAGCGCGCAGGCTCGCGGCAAGCTGCCCGGCGTCGAGGCGGCCGTCAGGCGCGGTGATGAGGGCCCGCAACAGGATATTGCGCAGTTCCCGGACATTGCCGGGCCAGTCGTATGCCTGCAGGACGGGCAGGACATCCGGGGGCAGCGTCGAAGCGGGGCGGTGCAGCTGCGCGGCAAAGGCGGACAGGAAGTGCCCGGCCAGCAGGGGGATGTCCTCCTTGCGCTCCCGCAGGGGAGGCACGTCCAGCGCAAGGACATTGAGCTGGTAATACAGATCCTCCCGAAAGCTTCCCTGCCGTACCTGCTGGAAAAGATCCGCATGCGTCGCGGCCAGGAAGCGGGTGCGCACCGGGCGGCGTGTCCGGTCGCCGGGCCGCAGGAACGAGCCCGAATGGATGATGCCCAGCAGCTTGCCCTGCACTTCCAGCGGGATGTCGTTGACGTTCTGGAGGAGGAGCGTGCCGTGCTCCGCGGCTTCAAGAAAGCCCACATGCACCGCGTCGCCCTGACGTTCTCCCAGGAATTCCCGTTCGAACTGCGCCGGAGAGATGGCGGCGCAGTCCACCTTGACCAGCGGGCCGCCCGCCACGGCGCTCTGACGGTGCAGTTCGGCGGCCACCGCGCCCTTGCCCGTGCCCACCTCGCCGGTGATCAGGACGGGCGCCGCCGTGAAGGCCACACGGCGGATGCTCTCCCAGAGCGCGCGGATGGCCGGGCTCTCGCCCACAAGCTCGGGGCCGGGGGCGGCGCTGTCCCGCTGCAGATAGGTATTCTCGATCTCCAGACGTCGTTTGAGGCGCGTCAGCTCTTCGAACTGCTGGGCATTGGCCAGCGAGACGGCAAGATAATCCGCGATGAGCCGCAGCCTGTCCAGCGCCAGACCGTCGTGGCGGCTGCGGCTGAACAGAGCCAGCACGCCGAGCACCTCCCCCTTGTGGGTCAGCGGCTGGCCGAGGAAGGTGCTGATGCCCTCGCGCGCGATCCACGCGGGATCGCTCACCCACGGCATGTCCGGGGAGACGGCATCCACATGGAAAGCCTCGCCGGAAGCCGCGATGAGCCCCACCTTGCCGCGCCCCAGCGGGAAGCGCTGATGCCTGCCGTCCAGCGCCGTCCAGGTCTCGCCGCTGACGCGGGACTGGCCGTACCCGGCCGCAAGGCGCAGGCAGCGGCGGTGCTCCGGGCAGTCGTAGAAATGGCGGCAGGTCGCGCAGCGCTGGGGATCCGCCTGCTCCATGAGCCAGATGCGGCAGAGCGCCGTGTCGTGCAGGCGGCCCAGATGATCCGTGACCAGGGAAAAGAGCTGGTCGAGGCTGTGGCACTGGGCCATCCGCAAAAGGAGCCCGTGGACGGCGGCCAGATCCTGGAGGCTGGTCTCTTCGGACGGTTGAACGGTGATTTCCTGCATAGGCTTTCCGGGGGACCAAGGGACATGACCGGGACTGCGGCGTTACCCGGACTGCGAGTGGCCCCGGCAAGAGTTTCGAGGGGAGGGGGCGCGGGGGAGGGAGACCTTTGCAAAGGTCCCCCTCCCCCGCATCATCTCAGCGCAGCTGGACGATGGTCATGCCGTCGCCGCCGCGGTCTTCCGGAGCAAGGGCAAAGTGTTCCACGGCCGGGAAGCCGCGCAGGAAGTCGTGGATCTGACGGCGCAGCGCGCCGGTGCCGCGCCCGTGCACCACTTCCAGCTCATGGAAGCCCGCCAGCAGGGCCTTGTCGAGGAAGCGCTCCACTTCGGCCAGGGCCTGATCCGCACGCATGCCGCGCAGATCGAGCTTGAGCGCGGGGGCGCTGTCGTCCGTCTGCGCACGCACGGCCCGGCCCACTGCCGAGGGGGCGGCCGCGGGGGTGGCGGTCGCGGGCAGGCGCACGTCCTTTGCCGCGGCCCAGAGGCTCACGCCGTTGAGGTCGAGGCGCAGGCGGTTGCGGCGCTCGTCGATGTCGGTAATGCGGCCGCGCTTGTTGAAGGCGGTATGCAGCACCTCCTGTCCCACGCGGAAGATCTCCGCCACGGGCTGCGGGGCGGCGGGGGCTTCCTCCGTCTGCGGGACGGCGGCCAGCGAGGCCCGCAGGCGGGACATCTCCCGCAGGGCCTGCTTCTGGGTGGCGCGGCCTTCCTTCCAGGCACGCATGAGCTCCTGCGCCTGCGCGCGTACCTCGTCATGCAGGCGCAGGCGTTCCTTCTCGAATTTTTCGCGGGCGTGTTCGGCCTCCCGCCGGGCCTTGTCCTGCGCCTTCTTCAGATCGCGCAGTTCTTCCTCACGGCGGGCGGCAAGGTCGTTGAGGCGCTGGAGCACCTGCCCCGTCTCCTGCCCGTCCTGCAAAAGATACTGTTCCGCCCGGCGCAGGATGCTGTCCGGCAGGCCGTGCTCACGGGCCACGTCCAGCGCCTGACTGGCCCCCACCTGATCGTAGGCCAGCCGGAAGAGGGGTTTCTTGCTCTGCGGGTCAAAGAGCACCGAAGCCGCCCGCGCGCCTTCGCGGGTGAGGGCATAGCTCTTGAGGGCCGGGAAGTGCGTGGCCGCGAGGGTGTAGGTCCGCTTTTCCAGCAGTTCGTCCAGCACGGCCTGCGCCAGCGCCGCCCCCTGCGCCGGGTCGGTGCCCGCGCCGAATTCGTCCAGCAGCACGAGGGCCTCGGCGTCCAGATGCTTCCAGGCCTTGCCCAGATGCTGGATCTGGGCCGTGAAGGTGGAAACGTTGTCCGCAAGGCTCTGCTCGTCGCCGATGAAGGCGTCCACCCGGCCGAACCACGGCAGATGCGAACCCGCGCCCGCCGGGACGGGCAGGGCGCTCAACGTCATGGCGGCCATGAGGCCCAGCGTCTTGAGGCAGACGGTCTTGCCGCCCGCATTGCCGCCGGTGATGATGAGCGCGCGCTCGCCGGGCCGCAGCACGATGTCCAGCGGCCGCACGCGACGCCGGGCCGCCTCGCGGGCTTCGGCCGCGTCGCGGGCGTTGCGCCGCTCGCGCTCCGGCGGCGTCTGGCGGGCCTCTTCCGCCCGGCCCAGCAGCAGGAGCGGGTGGCGGGCCTCCAGCAGGCAGATGCCCTCGGCCGCCGGGGTCAGGGGCACGCAGCGGCCGTCATAGCTTTCGGCCAGACGGCGTTTGGCCTGCAGCACGTCCAGCCCGGCCAGCAGGTCGAGGGCGGCCCGTGCGCCGGGCAGCTCGGTCAGCAGCAGGGAGCGCAGATAGGCAAGGATCTTCTGTTCTTCCTCGCGCTCTTCCCGCTTGAGTTCCTGGAGGCGGTTGTTGATCTCCACCAGGAACATGGGCTCGAAATAGCAGGTCTCGCCGGTCTGGGACCAGTCATGGATGATGCCCTGCATGCGTCCCTTGAAATTGGCCTTGAGCGGCAGCACGTAGCGGTCGGACGAGAGGGTCATGAACTCGTCCTGCAGGTAGGGCAGCATATTGTACTGCACGGCGTAGTCCTTGACCTTGCGCATGCAGCTCTGATGCAGGCGGCGCAGCTCGCTGCGCACCTGATGGAGTTCCGGCGAGCTCTCGTCGCGGATGTAGCCGTCGTCGGAGAGGCAGCGGTTGAGGGCCGCGGTGAGCTGCACAGGCAGCGGAGAGCGGCGGGCAAAGTCCAGCAGGTGCGGCCACTGCGTCTCGGCTTCGGGCACGGCGATGGACTCCACGGCGGTCTGCGCCAGACGCAGCACCTCGCGCAGGGCCCAGAAGGCGTCCGTATCCGGCTGGGCGTGCGGACGCTCCACCGCGCGCAACAGGCCGCTCACGTCCGGGAAGGACGTCAGCATGAAACCGCCGTTGCCCAGCGGGCGGGCCGCCCAGACGCGGGACTCGTCGAAAAGGCGGGCTTCCTGTGTGACGGCGTCGGCATCGGCAAGAGGGACGATGCGCAGGGCGTGTTCGCGTCCGACGCCGGAGGTGCAGTGCCCGGCCAGATGGGCGATGACGGCGTCAAATTCCAGAGCGGCAAGGGTTCGCGCGTGAATCATGGGCAAGGGGGGTGGCCGGGAGGCCGTCTGAAGGTGAGCGGGATGGCCTCCCCGGGAGCGGGGCAGGCGAAAAACGAAAAAAAGGCCGCGCAGCGGCACGGCCTCCTGTGTCGGGACTTATTGGGGCGTCAGGCGCTGCTTGACGGCTTCGGAAAGCTGCTTGCCGTCCACGCGGCCCTTGTGCGTGGACATGATGGCCGAGATGACCTTGCCCATGTCGCGGGGCGAGGCCGCGCCCACGGCGGTGATGGTCTCCTCGATGAGGCGGCCGAGCTCTTCCGCGCTCAGGGGCTGGGGCAGATATTCCTGGATGACGGCCAGTTCCTCGGCTTCCTTCTGGGCCAGATCGGGACGGTTGGCGGCCGTGTACTGCTCGATGGAGTCCTGGCGCTGCTTGCCTTCCTTGATGATGACGTCCATCATCTCTTCATCGCTCAGCGTGCCGCCGGGGCGGCGCAGTTCCACCAGCCGGTTCTTGACGGCGGTCTTGAGCAGGCGCAGCACGGACAGACGCACGGCGTCCTTGGCCTTGTAGGCCTGCACATAGTCTTTATCAATCTGTTCAAACAGGCTCATGCATAACCTCGCGGGACAGACCCGAAAAAAATCAAAAAGCGGGAAGCCCAGAGCTGGGCCTCCCGCAAACGGACAGCGTCGCTTGCGCCCGAAAGGACGCGGGCGCGACATTACGCCGCGTTCATCTTGCGCATCTTCTTCATCAGGCGCTTACGGGCAGCGGCCTTCTTCTTCTTGCGCATCACGCTGGGCTTTTCGTAGTGCTGACGCTTCTTCATTTCGGACAGCACACCGGCCTTTTCCACCTGCTTCTTGAAGCGGCGGAGCGCGATATCAAAGTTGTAATCGTCTTCGTTCAGGAATACACCGGGCACAGACATCACCCCCTTTTTTCAGGGCTCCGGCCGTGGCCGGGCACTTCGGCAGCCGAAGCCGCCTTCGTTCCAAATCGAACGAAAAGCGTGTATATACCTCTTTTTTCCGCAAGGCAAGTCTTTTTTCCCGAAAAGGAATGGACTCATTCCCTGCGCCCGGCTGGGAGGCGGTCGCTGCCGCCGTCCGCTGTGTCTGTCAGCGGGCCCCGCTCAGTTGGGCGGAACGCTCGCAGCCTTCCTTGTTGCCCTTCCGGTAGGCCGTTTCAAACCATTCCAAGGCGGCGGCGATGTCCTTTGGTCCGCCCTTGCCTTCGGCATACAGGCAGCCGAGATTGCGATCCGCCGGGGAATAGCCCTGTGCGGCGGCCTTTTTCAGCCACTGGCGGGCAAGGGCGAAGTCCTCTTTCATGCCGCGACCTTCGATATACATCGTGCCGAGATAGTGCTGCGCCGCGCAGAACCCCTGTTCGGCGGACTTCTTGAACCAGAAAAAGGCCTTGGCATCGTCCCGGGGAACATCCGTACCTGTCATGTACATGTATCCGAGTTTGTATTGCGCAGTTGGCTTGCCTTCTTCGGCCTCCCGCTGGATTTTCTCAAAGGATGTTCCCCAGAGAGAGACCACAAAGGCCGCCGTGCCCGCAAGAAACAGGACGAGGCAGAGGATTTTCATGCGAATTCCTTTGGGTGACAAAGGTTCGTCGCCTGCCCGCCGTGCGGGCGGCCCGCGCCGGGAAAGGCGATAATCCCGGCACGTATGGCGGGTGTCTGCCTGAACAAAGCGGACATACGCGCAAGCGTATGTCCGCTTTGAAAAAACAGCCTGTCAGCCGGACGCCGCGCCTGCCGGGAAGGGATGCCCGGCCTGTCTCCCGCACGGAGAGGCGGCGTGCGGCGCAAGCGGCCTAGTCATCGAGGGCGTTCTTGAGCATCTTGCCGGGACGGAATTTGATCATCTTGCCTTCGGCGATGGTGAGCGTTTCGCCGGTGCGGGGATTGCGTCCCTGCCGGGCCTGCCGGGTCTCCACGCTGAAGGTGCCGAAGCCGGTGAGCGTCAGCTTGCCTTCTTCCACGAGGCTCTCTTCCACAGAGGCAAGAAAGGCGTTGAGCACGCGCTCGGCGGCGGCCTTGGTCAGATTGGATTTGGCCGCGATCTTTTCGATAAAGTCTGCCTTGGTCATGAAACTATCCTCCTAACACATATCCCGGCCCCCCCGGCCAGGTTTCTTGTACGGCAGGAAAAAAAGGAAGCGACAAAGGGCCGTACGTGAACAGGGGAACAATTTTTCAGGAATCTTGTCAAGCTTTGGCGGCCAAAAGAGCGCTCAAACGGTGAAAATCCGCTACGGAAAGCTGTTCGGGCCGCAGTTCCGGCGCAAGTCCCGCCTCTTCCGGCAGGGTGAGCAGGGCCTCGTCCCCGCAGCGGCGAAGGATGCCGCCGATCTGTTTGCGCCGCTGCTGGAAGCAGAGCTTCAGCAAACGGGAAAGCTGGGCCGTGTGCGGCGGACGCTCCGTCTCCGGCAGGGGCTCGAAGGTCAGGACGGCGGAATCCACCTTGGGCGGCGGGCTGAACGCGCCCGGCCCCACGATGAACTCCAGCCGGGGACGGACGAAACTCTGCACCCAGACCGACAGCGCGCCGTAATGGGACGTGCCCGGCCGGGCCGCCAGCCGCTGCCCCACCTCCTTCTGCACCATGAAGACGCCGCGCAGCAGGCCGCGCGCCTGCGCCACCATGTCCCAGAGCATGGGGGAAGCCACGTTGTAGGGCAGATTGCCCGCGATCTTCCAGGGATAGGCGGGAGTGATGCGCGACCAGTCGAAACGCAAGGCATCGGTGAGCACGGCCTGCGTGCCCTCCTTTGCCAGACGCTGCCGCTCCGCCGCCCAGTGATCGTCCTTTTCCAGCAGCAGCAGGCAGGCGTGGGGCTGGTCTTCCAGCGCGCGGGTCAGCGCGCCCGGCCCGGGGCCGACCTCGATGACGCGGTCTTCCGGCTGCGGCAGCAGCAGGGCGGCGATGCGCCGGCAGATATGGTCATGCTTCAGAAAATGCTGGCCAAGGCTTTTCTTGGCCGCGGGCTGGACGGATGCGGCAGACGGATGCGGCATGCTGTTCCCCACTTGGCCTCAGGGCAGATCAAAACGGTCAAAGGAAAGCATGAGCCCGGCCCGGCCCTGCGTGGCCGAGCGGAGCTGGGTGGAAAAGCCGAAAAGCTTGCGCAGGGGAGCCGTGGCCCGTACCTGCTTGAGCCCCGCCCTGTCCTGAAGATCGTCCACCTTGCCGCCGCAGGTCCCCAGCAGGCTGATGGCCGCGCCGAGGAAGTCGTCCGGCACGCTGATCTCCACCGTCATGATGGGTTCCAGCGTCACCGGCGTCGCCGCGGAAACAGCCTCGCGCAGCGCCTGCCCGGCCGCAAGGTGCGTGCCCGGCACGGTGGTCAGCCCTTCCGTACGCTCCACGAGTTCCAGCCGCACGGCCACGTCTTCCAGCGGGTAGCCGGTACGCTCGCCGCTTTGCAGCGCATCCCGCACGCCGGACAGAGCGGCGTCCAGCAGGGCGCGGGGCAACTGCCGCACGGCCTCCTGCGGGTCGGCGGGCAAAAAGTCGCCCACCGTGACCGCATTGCCCGTACCGCGCTCACGCGGGGCCACGCTCAGTCGCACATGGCCCTGATGATGCTCCTTGCCGAGATCCCGCTCAAAGGTCACGTCGGCCTCGCCGCTCTTACGCACGCTCTCGCGCAGGATGACCTGCGGATGACCGGCGCGGGGACTGATGCCGTACTCACGCCGGATGCGTTCCAGCAGGATGTCGAGATGCAGCTCGCCCATGCCGGAGACCATGCGGCAGCCGGATTCTTCATCCTGCCGCACCAGCAGGGTCGGATCTTCGGCGGCATAGCGCTCCAGCGCCTCGTCCAGCACCTTGCCCTCGTCGGCATTGCGCGGCTCCAGCGCCAGCGTGATGACCGGCGCGTAACTTTCGATGGCCTCCAGCCGCACCTGCCGGTCCCGACCCGTGAAGGTCTCTCCGGTATGGGCCGACCGCAGGCCGATGATGCTGACGATGTCGCCCGCGGCGGCGCTTTCGAGCTGTTCGCGGCGGTCGGCATGCATGCGGTAGATGCGGCCCACTCGCTCGTCGCAGTTTTGGTTCACGTTGCGCAGGCTGTCGCCCTCGTGCAGGGTCCCGGCATAGAGGCGCAGGAAGCTCAGTTTGCGCCCGTTCTCCATGAGCACCTTGAAGACCAGCGCCGCCACCGGGGCCGACGGATCGGCGGGGATGACGACCTGTTCCCCCGCTTCATCCGTGCCCGTGGGCGCGGGCACGTCCAGCGGGGAGGGCAGCCAGGCGCATACGCCGTCCAGCAGAGGCTGCACGCCGCTGTTGCGCAGGGCCGAACCGCAATACACCGGCGTGACGGCACGCGCCAGCGTCGCCCGGCGCAAAGCCGCGCGGATGTCCTCCGGCCCGTAGCCGCCGCCGAGGTAGCTTTCCAGAAAACCGTCGTCGGCTTCGGCCAGCTTCTCCAGCAGATGGTCCCGCCAGGTGGCGCACAGCTCCGCCGCCCGGGCCCCGGCCTCCGCCACAGGGCGGCGCTCCACCGTGCGGCCCTGATCTTCCGCCGAGAAGGTGAGGTATTCCTCAGTCAGCAGATCCACCAGCCCCTGGAAATCCTCCCCCTGTCCCACCGGGACGGTCAGCGGCAGGGGATTGGCCCCAAGCCGCTCCCGCAGCGCGGCGAGCACAGCCTCGAAATCCGCGCCCAGCCGGTCTATCTTGTTGATGAAGGCCAGTTTGGGCACCGCAAAATGTTCGGACTGCCGCCAGACGGTCTCCGACTGCGGCTCCACCCCGGCCACAGCGCAAAAGACCCCTACCGCCCCATCCAGCACCCGCAGCGAACGTTCCACCTCGATGGTGAAATCCACATGCCCCGGCGTGTCGATGAGGTTGATGGTGTGCCCCGCCCACTGACAGGACGTGCAGGCCGAGGTGATGGTGATGCCCCGCTCCTGCTCCTCCGGCAGATAATCCATGGTGGCCGTGCCGTCATGGACCTCGCCCAGGCGGTGGATCTTGTGGCTGTAGAAGAGCATGCGCTCCGAAAGCGTCGTCTTGCCCGCGTCGATATGGGCGATGATGCCGATATTGCGAATGTCCTGCATGGGCTGTCCTGTGCAATGGTTCAAATTTTCGCCAAAATGCTTCGGCACGGGTGTTCGTCGTCTGGGGGAAGGGGGCCCCCAACCCCTCCCCAGCGCGCTTTTACTGGGGAGGATGGAAGGGAAAAAGTGGCACGCAGGCCGTCCCCTCGCGTGCGATCTGCCTGAACGTCCCTACAGCAGGCCGAAAGCCGCGCGCCGGAGAGAGAAGAAATCCGGCGTCAGGCCGTCGTGCAGCCAGAAGCCCTCACAACCGGGGGTGAGGGCCAGCGGGGCGGCGCCGCGTCCGAAGGGACGATCCGCGCTGAGGTGGCAGTGCGCGCGGGCGGCCTCCGGCGTGGTGTAGATGGCGGCCGGGCTTTCCGGCAGGGCGGCGGTACGGGCCCGTTTGACGCAGCCCTCGCCGTGGGCCAGCACAAGGGCTTCCATGTCGAAGAGGTCGGGCTGCGGCAGGGCCAGCGCCGGAGCATAGCGTTCTTCATAGCAGGGGATATGGAGATGGCGGGCCGTCTGTCCGGCAATGTCCAGCTCGCCCTTGTGCAGCAGCACGAGACGGCCGGGGCCGGGCTGGGTCTCTTCCAGCAGACGGCAGAGCGCGGCTTCATCCAGGCAGAAAACGTCCTCAACGCCGGTCAGCTCCAGCGCCAGCAAGGCCTGCGGGGTGGGCGTCTGGCCCTGCGGGCCCACGCAGACGGCCCCGAGCAGGGGGACTTGCGCCAGCAGGGCGGGCAGACAGGCCGCCGTGAGACGGGCCGCCGCCGCATAGGCCGGAGTAAAGGCCACCACGGCCCACGGGGCCGGGCAACGGTGTTCCTCCTGCCAGAAACCGCTGAAGGGGTCGCGCCAGCCGCCGCTTTGCTGGGCGGTGGGACGACCGAAATACTGAGCCATGAGGGCCAGGCCGGTTTTCAGGGCAGCCCGCTGGGCGGGCGGGGCGGCTTCATACGCGGCGGCACTGGCCGCGTCGTCCACACGGCAGGCGTCCAGCCATTGCGGCCAGCAGCTCTCAGGGTCGGAAAAAATGTCGGGGAGGGTGCTGCAAGGTGTCATACGGCCTCTCTCGTCTGGCAGGTGCGGCAGGGGACGGCAGAAAGCGGGACTGCCGCCATGCAGGACAATGTGTCGGACGACAATATAGCAAAAGTGCGCCGCATGCGCCAGAGGCGGGGCATCCGCCCCGCGGCGGCAGCGCAGCGCGTCCCCTCTTGCCGCATGCGTCCGGCATGCCGGCGCGCAAGAGCGTTTTGCCTTTGAAAAAAGCACACCGCGACGCGGCGGCTTCTCCGGCTCTGACGGAAAAAAGCTGTTGTTCCGCCTTCCTTTTTGCTACAAAAACGTGGTTCGCGAAAAACGCCGTTGTCACTAGAGCATTTTCCGTTTGAAACGCTTTGCGCTTCAAACCATACGGCCTGGCGTTTCGCGGAAAAAGCGCGGTTTTTCCGCTCACTTTTGGCCGGGCGGCGCTGTGCTGCCGCCTCACGTTTTACCGTTTTCAAAGGCAAAACGCTCTAAGCAGCCTGTGCAGGTGCGGGGTGGTCCCGCGTCTGTTTGCGCGGCTGCTTTCTGTCCATATCTCTTGTTCAGCCGTCCTGTTTGGGAGATGTCACATGCTCGGACGCAACACTGCATCAGTTTTCGACAACGCCGGCGCCGCCCGTCCGGCCGTGTCGCGCAAGCGCCGTCTGTCCTCTGTTTTCGGCGTTCTTGCCGTGGCCGCCATGCTGCTCATGGGGGGAGCGGGCGGCGCACTGGCCGAGATCCCCGGCGGCGAGTGGTGGAACTCTTCCGCGCCGGTCAACCTGGAGCCCGGCGAGCACTGGACGCTGTCCGGCGAACGTCATGAGCAGGTCGAAACGACCTGGATCCTCATCCAGAAGGGGGCGCGCATGACGATCGACGGGGGCATGCTTTCCGGCGCTGCGCTCTCGCTTGTTTGCGAGGGCGAACTGATCGTGCGCAACGCCACGGTGGACGTCCGGTCCTGCACGGTCGCGGATGGCGACACGTCCCGCATCACGCTGGACGGCGGCCGGTTGTCCGTTGCCGGAGCGGCGCAGATCGGCACCCTTTCGGTGCGAGGCAAGGAAAACATCCTCGCGAGCGACAGGGGCCTTACCGGGCGCATCGAAGGGGACGGCGCCCTGACCCTGCAAAGCGCAACCCCCGGTCAGACGGCCCGCTGCGAGGTCCGCGAGCTGGCCGGGGCCACGCTGACGGTCGCGCCGGATATGGACGTATCGTTCATCTACGACAAGGTGTCCGGGGCGCATATCGAGGTCCGGGGCACGGTCAGGCTGGTGGCAGGGGTGCGGGCGGCATCCCCTGCGATAGCGGAGCAGGCGGCATCCTATGCCGTCCAGCCCGGCGGAAGTCTTGTCCTTGACGAGAGAATAGCGGACTCCATGATGCACGGCGGCAATATATCCCTTGCCGGGTCGGCCGCTGCTCCCGCCACGCTGGATATGGGATCGACGGAGGTGGAGACAGCGAGCCTTGAGCGCGTGACCGACAAGGGCCACGCCGTCTACAAGGCGGATAAGCTGCTGCTGATCGGCAGCAGCCTCAGCTTTCACCCCAGCAGCCGCCTGGTGTGCAACAATCTGATGGCGATGTACAAGCTTACCCTTGCCTCGGGAGAGATCTGTCTCCCTGGCACGGGGGACGAGCCTGCGCTGATCGATGGGCAGGGACTCAGGCTTGACAGCAAAGGGGAAGGGGCGGCTGCCGTGCTGCGCCTGAGCGGGAACGGCGGCAAGCTGTCTCTGCCCGTCACCGTCTTCAACGGCTCGATCATCGTGGATGGCGGTGACTGGTATGTGGACAGCCTTTATTCCTTTAAGACGCTGCTCACGCTTGGCGAGGGCGGCATGGTGGACATGCGGGCCGGCAAACTCACGGCAGTGTTGCGCGGCGAGGGCGGAGTCCTGCGGCTCGGCGGCGGCCACATGTGCCTGCATCCCAATACCTGGGCGAGCCTGTCCCGGCTGGAGGCGTCCGGGGCCGGCAAGTTCGAGCTGTACAAGGGCATGCTTGATGTGAGGAAGGCAAAGATCGTCATGAACGGTGCTCTTGCCACGAGGATAGGTTGGGGGACGCTCCGGCTCGACCCGGAGCAGATAGAGGCCCTGACGGCGGCCGGCGGGAAGCTGACGCTGACCAGAGCCACTCTGGATCTTGGTGAGACCGTGACGCTGACGGCGGACATGGTCAGGCGCTGGCGCTCCAACGACAGGATCGAGAGTGACTATCTTACCTGCAGGACCGGTAATCTGACCCTGAAGGGCGAGAGCTTTGACTTTGACTGCCGCGTGGAGGCCGACGTGCTGACGCTGGACAATAACGGCTCGCCCGTCACGCTCACATCAGGGATGCTCGAGTTCAAGGGCAAGAAGGGGGAGACGTCCAGGCTGCTGGGTGACGGGCTGACGCTTGACGATAGCCAAAGCGCCAACCGGCGCGCAACAGCCCAGCTGCTGCTGGGCGGCGAGCACGGCACTTCTCCAGGCGGCAGGCTGGAGACGGACATCCGTATCGTCAGCGGCGTGATGCAGGTGTCCTACGAATGGACACAGTCCGGGAGCAAGACGCTCATGCTGGAGGAGGGCGGCGAGCTGCGTCTCTCGCGCACGCTTGCGGCGAAAGTGAAAGGGGAGGGCGGCAGCGTCACTTTCAATGGCGGCAGTCTGCATCTGAACGACGGCTCGGCGCTACGCCTGTCGCATCTGTCTGTCTTGCACGGCAAATTCGTGCTGGAAGCCGCCAGGCTGGACCTGAGCGCAGCGGCTGCCGAAATGAGGGGAAAGCTCTACACGACGGTCAACGGCGGCGGGACGCTCCGGCTCGACGCGGAGCAGATCGATGCCCTGACGGTTAATAAAGGCAACATCACCCTTGCGGGGCAGGAACAGAACGTCGCCACCCTGGACTTTGGCGAGACGGCGACGCTGAGTTCGGACGCGCTCGCAACCTGGCTCGGCGCGGGCACGATCGTGGACAAGGGGCACGCCGTCTACCGGGCCGGCAAGCTCTCTCCCCCGGCCGGCGGCGCGACGCTCGCGCTTCCCGCCACCAGCCGGGTGAGCGCCGCACACTGAGGCCGCGGTCATGTCGCGTTGCCGCCGCTCTTGATATCGCCCTGCGTCTGCGGGCAGATCCTCCATCCCTGCCGGAAACGTACAACGGCGCTTTCCCACCTGGGGAAGCGCCGTTTTTCCTGCCATGACGCCAGGGAAGCCGCATCCGGAGGATATCCGCCGCCTTACGCTTTCTCTCTTTTTCAAAGGCAAAAGGCTCCAGCAGGAGGAAGGAGGGGGCAGGACAGTCCCTTGCCGGTGTGTTGCCGGGAGACCCGCGGTCGTGGGAGAGCCTGCCGGGAAAATGCTCCCGTGTCATCCTCCCCGGTAAACGTTTTTGCGGGAGGAAAGGGGGGCGCGGGGGGAAAGGAGGGGGCTTTTTCCAAAAAGCTCCCTCCTTTCCCCCCGCAAAAAAACGCCCCGCCCGCTCCGTAGAGCATTTTCAGTTTGAAACGCTGCGCGTTTCAAACCATACGGCCTGGCGTTTCGCGGAAAAAACGCGGTTTTTCCGCTCACTTTGGGCCGGGCGGCGCTGTGCCGCCGCCTCGCATTTTACCTTTTTCAAAGGCAAAATGCTCTAGAGCCGGCGGGGCGGCGTGGGTCACTGCTTTTCGCAATCCTGCCAGCGGCGCACGACTTCGCGGCGGAGGCCTTCGGCCATATCTTCCTTGCCGATCTTCATGGCGGCGAAGGCTGCCCAGGGCAGGTTTCGGCACTGGGCGGAGGCGGCATGCACCACCTCGGCCAGGGTGCCGTCGCGCCGGTCGGTATCGCTCATGGCCAGGGCCGCCGCGCAGGCGGCATCATAGCGGTGCTGGCTCAGGGCTTCACGCGAGAGGTTGGCCCGGCGTTCGTCCTTGTGCGCGGGCATGTCCCGGGTGAGCACGATGGCCGCCAGCGTCTGGGCCAGCGGGTCGCTGCCGGGGTCTTCCTGAAGGCGGTCGATGGCATCTTCCAGCGACAGCGCGCTTTTTTCGAGTGTTTCGGGGATAACGTCGCTGTCGGAGCAGGCAGAGAGACCGAAGGTCAGGCTGGCGGCAAGGGCCGCGGCGGTCAGCAGGCGTTTTTTCATGTGTCGGCGATATCCTGTTGAGGGTGAGAAAGGGGCGCGTGCGGTTCGGGGCAGGCGCGACATGCGGCAGCCGGGGCGTCCGCCGGGTGCGGCGGCGCGTGTCCGAAGGTCTGGCCGAACGACCGGCCAGCGGTCTGCCGGGGAAAAGGAGGAGGGGGGAAAACTGGGGAGGGCGGGAGCGTTCCGGTGCCCGGCACGTCTCCCCCCTCCGGAAAAGCGGCGGTCTAGGCTCGGTCAGCGAGCCACTGACGGAGCTGATCGAGCTGGCGGGCGACGGACTTGGGGCCCGTCCCGGCCGGGGTCTCGCGACGGCGCACGGCGGCGTCGTAGTCCAGCACGGCGTAGACGTCTTCGCCGATGCGTTCGTCCAGGGTGCGGAGCTGTTCCAGCGTCAGGTCTTCCAGGCCCTTGCCTTCCTTTTCGGCCAGGGCCACGGCGTGCCCGGTGACGTGATGGGCCTCGCGGAAGGGCAGGCCCTTGCCCACGAGGTAGTCGGCCAGTTCCGTGGCGTTGAGGAAGCCGCGGGCGCAGGCGGCGCGCATGCGGTCGGTGCGGAAGGTGGTCTCGTCGAGCATGCCGGCCATGAGGGTGAGGGAGGCCGTCACCGTGCGGTCGGTATCGAGGAAGCCTTCCTTGTCTTCCTGAAGGTCACGGTTGTAGGTGAGGGGCAGGCCCTTCACGGTGGTGAGCAGGCCCATGAGCGCGCCGTAGACGCGGCCGGTCTTGCCGCGCATGAGTTCGGCCACGTCGGGATTCTTTTTCTGCGGCATGATGGACGAGCCGGTGGAGTAGCCGTCGGAGAGGCTCACGAAGCCGAAGGCCGGATTGGCCCAGAGGATGATCTCCTCACAGAGGCGCGAGAGGTGGGCCATGATGCAGGAGGCGGCAAAGAGGGCCTCCAGCACGAAATCCCGGTCGGAAACGCCGTCCATGGAGTTGCCGTAGATGCGTTCGAAGCCCACTTCCCGCGCCACGCTTTCGGGATCGAGCGGGTAGGTGGTGCCGGCGAGGGCGGCGCAGCCCAGCGGGGAGACGCGCACCCGTTTGCGCACGTCGTCCAGCCGGTCCACGTCGCGGGCGAACATCCAGGCATAGGCCAGCAGGTGGTGGGCGAGGCTGACGGGCTGGGCGGGCTGCAGATGGGTGCAGCCGGGCAGGATGTCGGCCTGATGGCCGTCGGCCAGGCGCACGAGGGTGCCGACGAGCTGTTTTGCGGCGTGCTGCCAGTCGACCAGCCGGTCATTGACGAAGAGGCGGAAGGTGAGGCCCACCTGATCGTTGCGGCTGCGGCCGGTATGCAGCTTCTTGCCGGTATCGCCCACGAGCTCGGTGAGCCGGGCCTCGATATTCATATGCACGTCTTCCAGCGCCGGTTTCCAGACGAAAGCGCCGTCCTCGATCTCTTTTTTGACGGCATTGAGCCCGCAGACGAGGGTCTCCGCCTCCTGCGGGGTGATGATGCCCTGACGGCCGAGCATGCGGGCATGGGCCTGCGAGGCGCGGATATCCTGCGCGTAGAGGGCGCGGTCATAGGTTTGCGAATCGGTATAGGCGGCGACGGCTTCGCGGGGGCCTTCGGCAAAACGCCCCCCCCAGCTCTGATTGGTGCTCATGTATGCTACTCCCGGCGATGGAAAAAAGACGGAAAAGGCGCGGACACCCTGCGGCCGTCCGCGCCTGCCGTGACGAAGGAAGGGGGCTACTTGCCCATCTTGGCCTTGATGGCCGCGTACATGCCGAGCCGCAGGCCGTTGAGGCGGATGAAGCCCGCCGCGTCCTTGTGGTCGTAGTCGCCGCCTTCGAAGGTGGCCAGGTCTTCGGAGAAGAGCGAGTAGGGGGAGGTGCGGCACAGCGGCCAGACGCCGCCCTTGTAGAGCTTGGCCCGCACGGTGCCGGTGACGGTCTCCTGCGACTTGTCGAAGAAGGCCTGCATGGCCCCGCGTTCGGGCGAGAACCAGTAACCATTATAAATGGCGTGGGAGTAGGGCACGGCCAGCTGATCGCGGATGGCCAGCAGGTCGCGGTCCATGCAGATGCCTTCAAGGTCGCGCTGCAGGGCGAAGAGCAGGGTGCCGGCGGGATTTTCGTACACGCCGCGGCACTTCATGCCCACATAGCGGTTCTCCACCATGTCGTCGCGGCCGATGCCGTGCTTTCCGGCCTTTTCGGCCAGCACGCGGATGATGTTGTAGGGCGAGAGCTTTTCGCCGTTGACGGAGACGGGGTTGCCCGCCTCGAAGCCCACTTCGATGATCTCCGGCTCGTTGGGGGCCTGCTCCACGGGCACGCAGCGCTCATGGCAGGACTCGTGCGGGGCGTTGGCCGGGTCTTCCAGCTCGCTGCCTTCGAAGCTCGTGTGCAGCATGTTGGCGTCCATGCTGTAGCGCTTGGCGGCGGAGGAGATGGGGATGCCGTGCTTTTCGGCAAAGGCGTTGAGGGCCGTGCGGGACATGAGGTCCCACTCGCGCCAGGGGGCGATGACCTTGATGTCCGGGGCGAGCGCCTTGGCGGAGAATTCAAAGCGTACCTGATCGTTGCCCTTGCCGGTGGCGCCGTGGGAAATGGCGTCCGCCCCTTCCTTGCGGGCGATGTCGATGAGGGCCTTGGTGATGCAGGGCCGCGCGATGGAGGTGCCCAGCATGTAGCGGTTCTCGTAACGGGCCGCGCCGCGCATCATGGGGAAGACGAAATCGCGGGCCATCTCTTCGCGCAGGTCCACCACATAGGCCTTGGAAGCGCCGGTCTTGTAGGCCTTGGCCTCGACGCCGCTCAGGTCTTCCGGCTGACCGAGGTCGGCCGTGCAGGTGATGACTTCGCAGTGATAGGTTTCGATCAACCATTTAAGGATGACGGAAGTATCCAGCCCGCCGGAGTAGGCAAGCACCACTTTTTTGATTTTGTTGCTCATGGCAGCCTCGCTAGAAAATGTAGGCAACAAGTATCGCCGCAAACGTCCGCTTTGGCAAGCCCCGCGTGCGGCGGCGCGCCGCCCGGCCGGGGGCTGCCCCTGCCGTCTCCGCCGTGGTGAGCGGTGGGAGATTTTCTTTCCCCCTTGTGGGGACGACGCCGGAAAGGGCGCGCCGGGCGGGCGTTTGGCGGGGGAAGGGCGTGGGAAAGCGTGGGGGGCGGTGGAGAAGGTCGCTTAAAAAATATTCAATAATTTCAATTCATTGATTGCTCAATCCAGTCGGCGGGATTGCTTGACAGGGGGTAGGGCTTGGGGCATAAGTGGGAAAAAGTGGTAAAACATGGTAACCGCGTGGTAGATCGTGAGAAAGCTCTTTCGTGGCAGCTTCAACCGCAGCCTGGACGCCAAGGGGCGTCTGATGCTGCCTCCCGGGTTCCGCGACGGCCTGCAGGCCGAAGGCGGGGACGGGACGTTTTGGCTCACGGCCTACTACGGTCATTTGACGGCCTACCTGCCCGATGAGTGGGAAAACATCATCGAGCAGCTGAGCCGTATCCGTTTTCCCTCGCCTGCGCTCTCCAACTTCAAGTCCAAGGTCATCGGGCTGGCGCAGGAAATGATCCCCGATACGCAGGGGCGCGTGCGCATTCCGCAACCGCTCATGCGGGAGGCGGGATTGTGCAAGGACGTGGTGCTGGTGGGTATGCTCGACAAGTTTGAAATCTGGGATCAGGGCCGCCACGACGCCATCGAGCTCACGGATGTTTCCGCCGAACTGGCGGCCAGCGGCATAGAGTTCTCCTTGTAAGAGGTTTCCGTCATGGTCTTTGCCTCCTCTTCGTGCGACATCGCGTCGCGTCATCTTTCCGTGCTGCCGCGCGAAACGCTGGCGGTCTTCGAGCCGCTCTGGCAGGAGGGGGAGGGCCCCGTGCGCATCCTGGACGGCACGCTGGGCCTTGGCGGGCACACGCAGTCCCTGCTGGAAGCCTCGCCGCGGGTGGAAGTCTGCGGGCTGGACAGGGACGAGGAAGCTCTGGCCCTGGCCCGGCAGCGTCTGGAGCCGTACGGCGGGCGCTTCACGGGCATACATTGCGAATATAGCCGCTTTGCCGAAGCGCTGGACGGCCTCGGCTGGGATAGGATCGACGGCGCGCTGCTGGACATCGGCGTGTCCTCCCTGCAGCTGGACGAGGCCGAACGCGGCTTCAGCTTTTACGGGGACGGCCCGCTGGACATGCGCATGGATCAGCATTCCGGCAAGCCGTCGGCCTGGCACTGGGTCAACCGGGAGAATTTCGACCGCCTCAAGGAGTGCATCGCCACCCTGGGCGAGGAACCGCAGGCCGGGCGCATCGCCCGCGCCATCGTGGATGCCCGCCAGAAGGGCAGCATCGACACCACCGCCGAGCTGGCCGCGCTGGTGGAGCGCGCCTATCCGGCGGCCTGGCGGGCAAAGGCCCGCCGTCATCCGGCCACGCGCACCTTCCAGGCCCTGCGTATGGCGGTCAATGACGAGCTGGGGGAATTGCAGCGCTTTCTGGACGACATATTGCGCCGGCTGCGCCTGGGCGGCCGGCTGGCCGTCATCTGCTTCCATTCGCTGGAGGACCGCATGGTCAAGCAGGCCATGCGGCACTGGGCGGAGGGCTGCCGTTGCCCGCGGCACGTCATGCGCTGCGTGTGCGGGCATGAGCCGGAGGTGCGCATCCTGTTCAAGAAACCTGTGCAGGCCGGGGAAGATGAACTGGCCCGCAATCCCCGCGCCAGCAGCGCCAAGCTGCGCGCCGCGGAAAAGATCGCCGAGGACATGACGGCGGGGAGCGGCGGCGCATGCGCATGAAGAAGGCAGTGGTCTTCCAGAAGGCCAACGGGCGCGGCTGGCTGCTGGTGCTGGCCTGGGGCGTCATCGCCTGCATGAGCATGGGGCTCGTGCTGGTCTGGGTGAACATCGAGCGGATGGATACCAACTATTTCATCAATATCGCCCAGAATACGCTCAAAGATCGCAAATCCCTGCGGGGCAAGCTGCAGGTGGAGCGCGACCGTCTGCTCTCGCCCTATGAACTGCGCCGCCGGGCCGAGGAATTCGGCATGACGGAGCCCAAGCCCGGACAGGTGCGTCGTCTCCAGATCAACGGGACGGCCGCGGATTAGCGTGGGAAGGAACAGGGAAAGAGGTAGGGGACATGCTGAAGTTTTCGCTGTCGCGCAACAAGCGCAACACGTCGAAAAAGAACGAGAACAGGCCGCGTAAACGGCAGCCTGCGGTCTCGCGCATCCTTGGCGACACCCCGGCCGGCAAGCCCAACACGTCCCGAAGCGCCGCCAAAAAGAGCTTCTGGGCCAATATGGACTGGACGCGGGCCCGCATCAATCTGGTGGTCGTCGGCTTTTGTCTGCTCTGGGCCGGCCTCTGGTGCCGGGCCTGGTATCTCCAGATGATCATGGGCCCCCGCCTGGCGGACCGGGCCAACCGGCAGCATACGGCCACCGAGCTGGTGACGGGCCGCCGCGGCATGATCTTCGACCGCAACGGGCAAGTGCTGGCCCGCAGCGTGGAAGCGCGCTCCGTGTATGCCAAGCCGAGAGAGATCCAGGACTTTTTGAGCATGGCCAATACCCTCGGCCCCATCCTCGGCCTTGAGCCGCAAAAGCTCTATGACGAGCTTTCCAAGACCAGCCGCCGTTTCGTCTGGCTGCGCCGCAAGGTGGACGATTACACCGCCGAGGCCGTGCGCCGGGCCAACATCCCCGGCATCGGGCTGAGCAAGGAATATGACCGCGTCTATCCCTTCAAGCATCTGGCGGGGCAGCTGCTGGGCTTCGTGGGGCTGGACGACAAGGGACTGGAAGGCATCGAACGTTCGCTGGATTCGCGTCTCGGCTCGCTGCCCACGCGGCAGGTGGTGCAGCGCGACGCCACGGGCCGCCGTTTCTATCTGCATGAGGAAGGGCGCTCCGAGCCGCGCGGCGAAGACATCACCCTGACCATCGACGTGCAGATGCAGTTCATCGCCGAGGAAGCCGTGGCCCGCGCCGCGCGGGATTTTGACGCCAAGTGGAGCGGGGCGCTGGTGGTGGACGTGCCGTCGGGCGAGATCCTCGCCTGGGCGCAATACCCCTTCTTCAACCCCAACAATTACCGGGAATCCAGCCCGGTGGTCTACCGCAACCGCCTGGCCGCGGACGCCCTGGAACCGGGCTCGACCTTCAAGCCCTTCATCATGGCCGCCGCCCTGGAAGAGAAGAAGATCACCACCACGACGCCCATAGACTGCGAGAACGGCCGCTGGGAGACCAAGAAATTCACCATCCGCGACACTTCGCGGCAGGGCGTGCTGCCCGCGCACAAGGTGCTGCGCTACTCCTCCAACATCGGCATGGCCAAGATCGGTCTGGAGCTGGGCGCGGCGACCACCTACCGCTATCTGCGCGCCCTGGGCTTCGGGGAGCATGCGGTGGTGCCGGTGGCCGACAGCCGCGGCATCCTGCGCATCCCGCGGGACTGGAGCGACGTGGACATCATGTCCGCCGCCTTCGGGCAGAGCGTTTCCGTGACCGGTCTGCAAATGGCGCAGGCCTACCTGACCCTGCTCAATGACGGCGTGTACAAGCCGCTGCGCCTGCTCAAGGAGGACAACAACGTCGAGGAGCGCCATCCCCGCATCTTCCGGGAAGCGGTGGTGCAGCAGGTGCGCAAGATGATGCGCGACGTGGTCGAGGAGAAGGACGGCACCGGCAAGCGTGCCCGCATCGAGGGCGTGGAAGTGGCCGGCAAGACCGGCACGGCCCAGAAGGCCGACCGCCGCGCCGGTTCGTACGGCAACAAGCGTCTGGCCTCCTTCGTGGGCTTCTTGCCGGCCGAGGATCCCCGCTACCTCATCGTGGTGCTGGTGGACGAACCCACCAAGAACCAGTACGGCGGCGTGGTGGCCGCACCGGTCTTCCGCGAGATAGCGGCCCGCTCCATCACTTACAGCGGGGCCATCGTACCGGCGGCCGAAGTGGAGGAGACGGCGGAAAAGAAGACCGACCGCCGCCGCGGGCTCAAGCTGTCGCTGCCGGACGCGCCCTATCTGGCCGAAGCCGCGGTGACGCCTGCCCGTCACGATACGAGCGGCATGCAGCTGCCCGGACACCGCAGCCGGGCCAGCACCAAGGTGCCGGACGTGCGCGGCAAGAGCCTGCGCAATGCGGTGGAGCTCTTCGCCCGTGCGGGCATCGTCCCCGAGCTCAAGGGCAGCGGCAACAAGGTGGTCAAGCAGAGCCCCCCGGCCGGGAGCGACTGGGCTGAAGAAGGCAAGAACGTCAGGTATATCCTGTGGTTATCGGAGAAGTAGGGATGATGGGGAGATTTGCGACACTGCTCGAACAGGTGGCGCGGGGCGGCGTGGAAGTACGGGCCGACTCGCGACAGGTAGGGCCCGGAGATGTTTTTGTGGCCGTCCCCGGCGCGACGGAAGACGGGGCGCGTTTCATCCCCGCCGCACGCGCGGCGGGAGCGGCCGCCGTCGTCTGCACGCCGGAGGCCGCCGCTGCCTGTGAGGACGGCCCGGCCTGCCGGGTGATCCCCCATCCCGACCCGCGCGAGGCGCTGTGGCGGCTGGCGGCGGCGCGCTGGCGCACGGCCGAGCATCCGCTGAAGGTCATCGGCATCACCGGCACCAACGGCAAGACCACCAGCGCCTACCTGCTCGAACATCTTTTCACGGCGGCAGGGCACAAGACCGGCGTGCTGGGCACGGTCAGCTACCGCTGGCCCGGACATGTGGAGAACGCGCCCCTGACCACGCCGGACCCGTTGAGCATCCATGCCATGCTGGCCCGCATGGCCGAGGCGGGCGTGGATGTGGCGGTCATGGAAGTCTCTTCGCATGCGCTGGAGCAGCAGCGGGTGGGCGGCATCCCCTTTGCCGGGGCCCTGTTCACCAATCTGACGCAGGACCATCTGGATTTCCATCCCGACATGGAACAGTACTTCGCGGCAAAAGCCCGGCTGTTCCGCGAGCTGCCCGCGCAGGACAAGGCCCTTGCCGTCAATGCCGATGATGCCTGGGGACGCCGTCTGCTGGAAGACTGCCCCGCCGCCATCTCCTACGGTCTGCACGCGGCGGCCGCCGGGCAGCGGCATCTGCAAGGGGAGATCCTGCATTCCGGCACCGCCGGCCTGCATCTGCGCATGTCGCTGGCAGGGGAGAGCTGGGAACTGCGCTCGCCGCTGGTGGGGCAGTTCAATGCCCTCAATCTGCTGGGCGTGCAGGCGCTGGCCCTGGGCCTCGGCGTGCCGCAGACGTCCCTCCAGGCGCTGGCAAGTTTCCGCGGCGTGCCCGGACGGCTGGAACGTGTGGAGAATCCGCGCGGCCTCAACGTCTTTGTGGATTACGCCCATACGCCGGACGCGCTGGTCAACGTCCTGCAGGCCCTGCGCGGGGCCGGCTTCCGGCGGATAGTGGCGGTCTTCGGCTGCGGCGGCAACCGGGACCGCGGCAAACGTCCCCGCATGGGCGAGGCCGTGGCCAGCTATGCGGATGTGGCCGTCCTCACCTCGGACAATCCGCGCTTCGAAGATCCGGAAGCCATCCTGCAGGACGTGCTGCCCGGTCTGAAGGACGCGCGCGAGGTGCTGGTGGAAGTGGACCGCCGCACGGCCACACGCAAGGCCCTTGAGATGCTGGGCCCGCAGGACGCTCTGCTCATCGCGGGCAAGGGACATGAGGATTATCAGATCATCCAGGGCGTCAAACACCACTACAGCGATCAGGAAGTGGTACGGGAGATTCTGGGGTGCGCCTAAAGCTGAGTGAACTGGCGTCGGCCGCGGGCTCTGCGCTCGCGCCGGGAGATGACCGCGACGTGACCGCCGTGGTGACGGACAGCCGCGCCGTACGGCCGGGAACGCTTTTCGTCTGCCTGTCCGGCGAGCATGTGGACGGGCACGACTATGCCCTGAAGGCGCAGGAAGCCGGTGCGGCGGCCATCATGGGCACGCGCGCGCCGCAGGCCATGCCCGACGGACTGCATGTCCCCTATGTGCGGGTGGAGGACGCCGTGAAGGCCCTGGGCCGCATGGCGGCGCTGTGGCGCGACCGCTGCGCGGGCGTCAAGGTCATCGCGGTCACCGGCACGGCCGGCAAGACCACGGTCAAGGAACTGTTGGCCCAGACGCTGGCCCTCGCGGGCAAGACGGCCCGCAACGCCGCCAATCTGAACAATCAGATCGGGCTGCCGCTCTCCCTGCTGGCGACGGACGGCGACGAGGCCTTCTGGGTCATGGAAGTGGGCATCAGCCATGACGGCGACATGGACGAGCTGGGCGGGATCGTGCGGCCGGACGTGGCGCTCATCCTCAATGCCGGGGCCGGACATACCGAAGGGCTGGGCGCGCGCGGCGTGGCCTGGCACAAGGCCCGCCTGCTGCACTCTGTGCCGCGGGACGGCATCTGCCTCATCAGCGCCGATTATCCCGATCTGGTGCGCGAGGCCCGCGCGGTGCGCGGCGACCTGCTGTATTTCACCGCTGAGGGCCGCCCGCTGCAATTCCGTGGCGCGCCGGCGGGCAACGAGGGCGAGCGGGGCCGTTACCGGCTGAATCTGGACGGCAGGGCCTGCGATGTGCTGGCCCCCTTCCGGGGCAGCTACGGCGCGGAGAACTGCATCGCCGTGGCGGCCGTGGCCTCGCTGCTGGGCCTGACGCCGGAGACCATAGCCCGCGGCCTGGCCGGGGCGGAACCGCCCGCGCAGCGCTTCGTGCGCAAACAGGCGGGCCCGTGGCAGATCATCGACGATACGTATAACGCCAACCCGCTTTCCATGGCGCGCATGCTGGATGCCGCGGCCGAGCTGGCCCACGGCGAGGGCAGGGGCTGCTTCATCGCCGTGCTGGGCGAGATGCGCGAACTGGGAGGGCTCGCCGTGCAGGAGCACGAGCGGCTGGGCCGTCATCTGGCGGAGATCCGCCCCTGTGCCGTGTTCTGGAAAGGCGGACAGGGGGAAGCCGTCCGCGCCGGACTGGAGCAGGGCGGCTATACGGGGCCCCTGTTCACGCCGGCGGATGCCGGGGAATTTTGCGCGCGCCTGAACGGACTGGAGCAGGGCGCGGGACGCGGAGGGCTCGTGCTGTTCAAGGGATCGCGCAGCAATGCGCTGGAAGAATGGCTGTCCGCCCTGCAGGATGCAGCGGCAGGGCAGCGGGGGATGTAAGGCATGTTCTACACGCTGCTGGTGCCGCTGGCCGACGAGTGGTCGGCGTTCAACGTCTTCCGCTATATCTCGTTCCGCTCCCTTGCGGCGCTCATGACGGCGCTGGTCATCTCCGTCCTGGTGGGGCCGCGCTTCATCGCCTGGCTGCGCAGGCTCAAGTGTGGACAGTACATCCACGAGGACGTGGCCGCCCATGCGGGCAAGGCCGGCACGCCCACCATGGGCGGGCTGATGATGCTCTTCAGCCTTGGCGTGAGCCTGCTGCTCTGGGCGGATCTGCGCAGCTCCTACATCTGGCAGACCTTTTTTGTCTTCGTGGGTTTCGGTCTGGTGGGGCTCTGGGACGATCTGACCAAGCTGCGCCACCACAAGAACCGGGGCATCAGCGGCCGGGCCAAACTGGCCGGACAGGCCGCCGTGGCCTTGCTGGCCATGCTGGCCCTTTATCTTGACGAGCGCTGCAACACCACGCTGTCCATCCCCTTCATCAAGGAATGGACGCCGGATCTGGGCATCTTCTACATCCCGTTCGGCATGTTCGTCATGGTGGCGGCCTCCAACGCCGTCAACCTCACGGACGGGCTGGACGGGCTGGCCATCGGCCCGACCATCGTGGCCGGGGCGGTCTTTGCCATTTTTATCTACATCACCGGCCATGCGCGCATGGCTTCCTACCTGCTGGTGCCCTATGTGCCGGGCATGGGGGAGGTGACGGTCTTCTGCGGCGCGCTGGTGGGGGCCGGGCTGGGCTTTTTGTGGTTCAACGCCTATCCGGCGCAGATCTTCATGGGCGACGTGGGCTCGCTGAGCCTCGGCGGCGTGCTGGGCTATCTGGCCCTGCTGAGCAAACAGGAGCTGGTGCTGGCCGTGGTGGGCGGTCTTTTTGTGGCGGAAACGCTCTCCGTCATCATGCAGGTGGGCTATTTCCGCTGGACCGGCGGCAAGCGGCTTTTCCGCATGGCGCCGCTGCATCATCATTTTGAACTCAAGGGCGTGCCGGAATCGAAGATCATCATCCGCTTCTGGATCACGTCCATCCTGCTGGGGCTCATGGCCCTGTCCGTCCTCAAGCTGCGCTAGCAGGGAAAGGAGAGGAGAACGCTTATGGCTTTGGAACGCAATCGTGGCCGCCGCATCCAGCCTGGGGAACTTGCCGTCGTGGTGGGCGCCGGACGCTCCGGCCTCGCCGCGGCCAAACTGCTGCGCCGGGAAAAGGCGCGGGTGCGCCTGCTGGAACGCAACCGTAACGCCATCGACCTGACGACGCTTGCCGCCTTGCAGCGTGCGGGCGTGGAAGTGCTTTTCGGCGAGCATACGCCGGAACTTTTTGAGAATGCCGTGCTGGTGGTGGCCAGTCCGGGCCTGCCGCTGACCGCACTGCGGGAGATGATGGGGCCGCACGCGGCGCGCACCAATTGCGAAGTCATGGCGGAGATGGAGCTGGCATGGCGCTACCTTGACGGCGAACCCGTGCTGGCCGTGACCGGCACGAGCGGCAAGACCACCACGGTGAGCCTGGCCGCCGCCATGCTCCAGAAACAGGGCTATACCGTCTTTCTGGGCGGCAATATCGGCACGCCGCTCTCCGAGTATGTGCTGGCCGGTCGCCGGGCCGACGTGCTCGTGCTGGAAGCCTCCAGCTTCCAGCTCCAGGGCTGTTCGACCTTCTGTCCGCGTGTGGGGGTCATCCTCAACATCTCACCCAACCATCTGGACCATCACAAGAACATGGCCGAATACGTGGAAGCCAAGTTCCGCATCTTCCGCTGTCAGGAAGAAGGGGATCTGGCCATCATGGGCGAAGGCCTGCGCAAGGTGTCCGGCGCTTTCCGTCTGCGTGCGCGGCAGCAGATCTTCATCCCGGCCGGCTGCCCGCAGCGTTTCGCGGACTGTCAGCTGCTCGGCGCGCACAACAATTTCAACGTGGAGGCCGCCTGGCTGGCCTGCCGTTTCTTCGGCGTGAGCGAGGCCAACGCCGCGGCCGCCGTGGCCGCCTTCCGGCCCCTGCCGCACCGTCTGGAGCGCGTGCGCCGTCATCGCGGGGTGCTCTACGTCAATGATTCCAAATGCACCACCGTGGCGGCGCTCAAGGTGGCGCTGGAATCCTTCGATCAGCCCGTGCGCCTGCTGTGCGGCGGCAAGTTCAAGGGCGGCGACCTGGCGGCCCTTGCGCCCCTCGTGCAGGAAAAGGTGCAGGAGGTGGCCCTGTTCGGCGGCAGCCGCGAAGTGTTCGAAAAGGCCTGGAGCGATATCGTGCCCATGCACTGGCACGAACAGCTCAAGGAGGCGGTGACCCTGCTTTCCCACACGGCCTGCAAGGGGGATGTGGTCCTGCTGGCCCCCGCCACTTCCAGTTTTGACCAGTACGAAAACTACATGAAGCGCGGCGAGGATTTCAAACGCATCGTCGGTGCCCTGGCATGAAGAAGAACAGTTTCCGCGAGAGCAAGGCGGCCAACGTGCTGGCGCGCGTGGCCGAAAAGGCCCTGCCGGGGGGCTTTGACTGGTGGCTTTTCACGCTGACCGTCATCATCCTTGCCATCGGTCTGATCATGGTGCTCTCGGCCAGCGGCATCGTGGCGGAGATAGACAACGGCGACAAATACTACTTTTTCAAGCGTCAGGTGGTCTTTGCCATCGTCGGTCTGCTGGCCCTGTGGGGAGCGGCGCTCATGCCGCGCGGCTGGCTCTACAAGCTCCAGTATCCGGCGCTGCTCCTGTCGCTGCTGCTGCTTTTGCTGACGCTCTCGCCGCTGGCTCCGGCCATCAACGGCGCGCGTCGCTGGATACCCATCGGGCCCATCTCGATCCAGCCCATGGAATTCGTGAAGATCTCCATGGCGCTTTATCTGGCCTACTTCATGAGCAGCAAGCAGGATCTCATCAAGACCTTCAGCCGGGGGGTCATCCCGCCCTTCGCCGTGACCGGCCTGTTCTGCTTCCTCCTGCTGTTGCAGCCGGATTTCGGCAGTTCGGTCGTGCTGGCCAGCCTGCTCTTCTTCATGTGCGTAGCCGGAGGGACGCGGTTCATCTATCTGTTCTTCGCAATGGCGCTGGTGGTGGCCGGGGCCATGGCGCTGGCCATCGCCTCGCCGTACCGTCTGCGGCGGCTGCTGGCCTTCCTTGATCCCTTTGCCGACCCGTCCAATACGGGCTACCACCTCGTGCAGTCCCTGCTGGCCTTCGGGTCGGGCGGCTTTTTCGGCGTGGGGGTCGGCGCCAGCAAACAGAAGATGTTCTATCTGCCCGAAGCGCATAACGACTTCATCATGGCCGTCATGGGCGAGGAACTGGGTTTCGTGGGCGTGAGCGTGATCATGCTGCTTTTCACCATGCTGTTCTGGCGCTGCTACCGCATCATCATGGGGCAGAAAGAGCTGCGCGACCGTTTCACGGCCTTCGGCATCACGGTCATCATTGCCATGGGTTGCCTCATGAACCTGGCTGTGGTCATGGGCGTGGCGCCGCCCAAGGGCGTGCCCATGCCGCTGGTGAGCTACGGCGGCAGTAATCTGCTGGCGACGCTCATCTGTGTGGGTTTGCTGCTCAATTTTTCAAGGACGGCGGACGGATGGAAAAAGTCCTCCTGACCACCGGCGGCACCGGCGGCCACATCTTCCCGGCGCTGGCCGTAGCCGAGGCCCTGCGCCGTCGGCATCCGCAGGTGCGGATACTCTTTGCAGGCTCCCAGTACGGCCCTGAGGCCCGGCTTGCGGCGCAGGCGGGACTGGAGTTCGTGGGGCTGCCTGTGCGGGGGCTGGTGGGGCGCGGCTGGCGCGGCCTTGCCGCCGCTGCCGGGATGGCCGCCGCCTGCGGAAGCGCCGTGCGGCTGATGCGTCGTTTTCGCCCTGACGTAGCGGTGGGGTTTGGCGGCTATGCCGCCTTTGCGCCGCTGCTGGCGGCCCGGCTGTGCGGCGTGCCCTGCGTGCTGCATGAGCAGAATGCCGTGGCCGGGGCCAGCAATCGCCTGCTCGGGCGGCTGGCGGACACGGTTTGTCTGTCGCTGGAGGCCACACAGGGCTTTGTGCCGGAAAAATGCGTGCTGACGGGCAATCCCGTCCGGGCGGCGGTGGCCGCCGTGGGTGAACGTCCGCGCGCCTTTGGCAGCCGCCGCCTGTTGATCATGGGCGGCTCGCAGGGCGCACATGCCCTGAACGTCTATGTCATGGAGCGCCTCGCCCTGCTGCGGGAAGCCGGAGTGGAGGTGCGGCATCAGACCGGGAAGAGGGATCATGACGCCGTGCGTGCGGCCTATGTGGCCGCCGGTTTTGACGAGAGCTGCGTCAGCCCCTTCATCGACGACATGGCGTCAGCCTATGCCTGGGCGGATGTGGCCTTCTGCCGGGCAGGGGCAACGACGGTGGCCGAACTTTGCGCGGCGGGCCTACCCGCGGTGCTGGTGCCCTTCCCCCATGCGGCACATGACCATCAGCGCAGCAATGCCGTTGCCCTGAGCCAGGCCGGCGCTGCCCGCTGGCTCGCGGAAGACCGTATGCGGGAGGAAGGGCTGTTGGAAGGCATCATCAGGCTGCTGGATGCGCCGGAAGAGCGGCGACAGATGGCCGAAGCCGCGCGGCGGGCTGCCCGTCCGCAGGCGGCGGAGGCGGTTTGCGACGTGCTCGAACGGCTGTGTCGGACGTAGGGAGTATTAACACAATTTTTATGTATTATCTTAAAAGATAGAGCAAATAACCTATACGCATGCCGCCTACGTTTGGATGAGGGCTTGCCTTATGTCCCCGCAATTTCCCTGCAAAAGTGCGCTGGGGAAGGGATGGGGGGCCTGGGGGGAAGGGGAACCCTTCTCGCGCCGGCGGAGGGGTTCCCCTTCCCCCCAAAATAAGCAGTGGATAGTGCTAACAGCCACTAGGCCGGGATGAAACAAGAGCAAGACGACGGTATGTTCGCCGTACGGCGGCGGATCGACGGATAAAGGGACAGAGCGTGGAACGAAGCGGAATGAACAACAGGGTGCGCTGCATCCACATGGTGGGCATCGGCGGGGCCGGCATGAGCGGCATTGCCGAGGTGCTGCTCAGTCAGGGGTACCAGATCTCGGGGTCGGACATGTCGGATTCCGCGGTGGTACGCCATTTGCGCACGCTGGGGGCCCACATCGCCATCGGGCACGCGCCCGAGAATGTGGGGGATGTGCAGGTGCTCGTCAAATCGACGGCTATTGCGGAAAGCAACCCCGAAGTGATCGAGGCCCGGCGGCGGAACATCGCCATCATCCCGCGAGCCGAGATGCTGGCCGAGCTCATGCGTCTGCGGCAGGGCATCGCCATTGCCGGCACGCACGGCAAGACCACGACCACCTCCCTGACCGCCGCCATCTTCGACGCGGCGGGACTGGACCCCACGGTCATCATCGGCGGCAGGCTCAACGTCTACGGCACCAATGCCCATCTGGGCACAGGGGAATATCTCATCGCCGAGGCAGACGAGTCGGACGCTTCCTTCCTGTGCCTTTTCCCCATCTTCAATGTGGTGACCAATGTGGATGAGGATCATCTCGACCACTACGGCACGCAGCAGGCGCTGGACGAGGCCTTTGTCCATTTCATGAACAAGGTGCCGTTTTACGGTTGCAACGTGGTCTGCGTGGACGATCCCGGCGTGCGCCGCCTGCTGCCGCAGGTCAAGCGGCCTGTGCTGACCTACGGTTTCAGCGAAGAGGCGCGCCTGCGCGCCGAGATGCGGGAAAGCGGGGCTGTCAGCCGCTTTGAGGTCTTTTTGGACGGCACGCCCCTGGGAGAAGTGCGGCTGCCGCATCCCGGGCATCACAATGTGCTCAACGCTCTGGCGGCCATCGGCACGGCCCTGAAAGCGGACATCCCCTTTGCGCGCTGCGCGGACGGTCTGGCCGCCTTCGCGGGCGTGGGGCGGCGCTTTGAATTCAAGGGCGAGCGTAACGGCGTGACCGTCGTGGATGACTATGGCCATCACCCTGCGGAAATTGCCGCCACTCTGGAGACGGCGCGGCAGGTTTTTCCCGGCCGCCGCATCATTGCGGCCTTCCAGCCGCACCGCTTCAGCCGCACGCAGGCGCATTTCGGCGAGTTCTGCAAAGTTTTCGAGCCCATCGATCAGGTGCTGCTGACGGAGATCTACGCCGCCGGCGAAAAACCCATCCCCGGCGTCTCCGGGGAAAGCCTGGCGCAGGGCATGCGGCAGGTGTGCAGCACGCCGGTCACCTATTTTCAGACCCTGGACGAGCTCGTGCGGGATCTGCCGCGCTTCCTGGAGCCTGGTGATGTGCTCCTGACGCTGGGCGCGGGCAGCATCACCCGTGTTGGACCGCTCTGGCTGGAGGAATCGACGCATGCGTGAGATAGCTTCGCCATGCCTTACCGAGCGTACAAGCATCCATCTCGGCGGAAAAGCCATTGCGGAACTGCTCCTTGAGTCGGAAAATGACGTTTTTCGGCTGAAGGAACGCCAGGAACAACTGGGCGGGCGGCTCTTTTTTCTGGGTGCAGGAACGAACATCCTTGCGGCTGACGGGCTTTTGCCTGTCATTCTCGTCCGTTATGCGGCAATGGATGGACCGGAGATCGTCGGAGAGAGCGAGGGAACGGTATTCGTCCGCGCTGGAGCGGCCGTGCCTTTGCCGCGACTGTTGCGCTTCTGCGCTGCTCAGGGCTTGAGCGGGCTGGAAGGCCTTGTGGGCATACCGGGCAGCGTCGGCGGCGCTATCGCCATGAATGCGGGCTCATTTGGTTGTGAGGTTGGCCCGCATCTTGCTTCCGTACGTTTTTATGACGGCACGCAGATCAGGGATGCCGCGGGAGCGCAGCTGTCCTACGGGTACCGGCATATGCGCTTGCCCGGCGAAGCCGCGGACTATCTTGTGTTGTCAGGCACTTTTAGCTTGACCCGCAAGGCAAAGGATGACATTTCTTTATTCATGCGTCACAACTTTTTCGAGAAAAAGTCTAAACAACCTGTGACCGCATGGAGCGCCGGGTGTGTCTTCAAAAACCCCGCTCCTGATCGTTCCGCCGGAAAGCTGCTGGATGCTGCCGGATTTCGCGGCAAGGCGCTGGGCGGCATGATGTTTTCCCCCCTGCATGCGAATTTTCTCGTCAATACGGGCAAGGGGAGTGCCCAGGCTGCATTTGATTTGATGCAGATGGCCGAGGAAGAGGTGAGACGTCGGTTCGCTGTCACGCTTGAGCCGGAAGTCAGGATTTTGTCGTGAATCTGTCGCTGAAAAGGAAACAGGTTCGCAACAGCTACCGCAGGGAAAAGGTCTCGTTCTGGGCCGCCTTGAAAAAAATTCGGCTGCCCCTGCCCAGACTGCCCCTGATGCGCGGCAGTTTTGCCAGTGTGCTGACCCTGTGTGTGCTGCTGATTTTTGTAGCTGTTGTGGTGACTGGAGTCTGCTCCCTGAGCCTGTGGCTGTATGGCAGGGCGACGACGAGCGAATTTTTCGCCACCACACATATAGATGTGACCGGGAATGTGCGGCTGTCCCGCGAGATGGTGCTCAAATACGGAGGTATCCGGGAGGGAGACAACAGCCTCTCCGTGAGCATCACCGAAATGGAGCGCAAGCTGCGGGCCACCCCGTGGGTGGAGGAGGTCTCCGTCAAGCGTTTGTTGCCGGACCGCTTCATCATCCGCATCAAGGAGCGCATGCCGTCATTCTGGGTGCACAGGAACGGACAACTGTATTACGCCAACGAACGCGGAGAGATCATTGCGCCGGTGGAAAGCGAGAACTTCCTTTCCCTGCCCACTTTGACCGTGGAGCCCGGCGGAGAGGACGCCATACCGTATCTGGAACGGCTCATGGCGGACCTGAACAGCGGGAGCCTGCCTGTGGAATCGGGCGCTGTGGCGTCGGTGACGCTGAGTCCGGCGCGGGGCGTGGAGGTCTACCTGGAGGACCGGGAGATGCGCCTCTCCATCGCCACGGACGACTGGAGCGGCAATCTGGCGAGGCTGGGCGCCACGCTGGGCGATCTGGCCCGGCGGCAGGAATTGCGGGATGTACGCGATGTGAGGGCGGTCCACGGAAACGTGTGGGTGATTTTGAATCAGAAGGTACGCAGTTGATCTCAGGGTGGCAGGAATGAACAAATCTGATCTCATTGTCGGTCTTGATATCGGAACGACCAAGATTTGCGCGGTGGTGGGCCAGCTCAACGAGTCCGGCACCATCGAAGTGGTGGGCATTGACAATAGTGTCTCCACCGGCCTGCGCAAGGGCGTGGTCGTCAATATCGAGCAGACGGTGCAATCCGTGCGCAAGGCGGTGGAAGATGCCGAACTCATGGCGGGCTGCGAGATCAATTCCGTCTATGTCGGCATAGCCGGCAGCCATATCATGGGCATCAACAGCCACGGCGTCATCGCCGTCAAGGGTGGCGGCGAAGTGACGCAGCGGGATATCGAGCGCGTCCTGGATGCGGCGCGGGCGGTGGCCATCCCGGCGGACAGGGAGGTCATCCATATCCTGCCGCAGGAGTACATCGTCGACAACCAGTGCGGCATCGCCGATCCCCTCGGCATGGCCGGCGTGCGGCTGGAAGTGCGGGTGCATATCGTGACCGGGGCCATCTCCTCGGCGCAGAACATCGTCCGCTCCTGCCACAGGGCCCAGCTTGAGGTCTCGGAGATCGCGCTGGAGTCCCTCGCCTCGGCCAAGGCCGTCCTGACGGACGAAGAACGGGAGATCGGCGTGGCGCTGGTGGATCTGGGCGGCGGAACGACCGATATCGCCGTCTTCGCCAACGACGCCATCAAGCATACGGCCGTGCTGGCGCTGGGCGGGCAGAACCTGTCCAACGACATCGCCTTCGGGCTGCGGACGCCCGTGGCGGCGGCCGAGAAGATCAAGATCAAGTATGGCTGCGCCCTGACCGATCTGGTGCGCGCCGATGAATATATCGAAGTGCCGAGCGTGGGAGGGCGCGAATCTCGCCGTCTCTCGCGACAGGTGCTTGCGGAGATCTGCGAACCCCGAATGGAAGAGATCCTCTATCTTGTGGACCAGAGCCTCGAGCGCGCCGGCTACAAGGATCTCATCGGCGCGGGCGTCGTCCTAACGGGCGGGACGTCGCTCATCGAAGGCTGCCAGGAGCTGGGCGAACAGATCTTCAACCTTCCGACGCGCATAGGCTATCCGCGCAATGTGGGCGGCCTGAAAGACGTGGTCAACAGTCCCAAGTTCTCTACGGCAGTGGGGCTCTTGTGCTACGGCGCGGAAAAGGAAATGGGCGGGCAGAAGAAGTTCACCTCTTCGCGCAATGAAAGCAGCATATTCGACGGGCTGCTGGTACGCATGAAGAAGTGGTTTTCCGACATTTCCTAGCTTTCAGTTTCATTTGCGGGCAAACAGGCAACATACAAGAGGAGAGGAAGAATGTCTCAGTCTATCATGGATGAAATCGACACTTCGCTGGCCAGCAGCGCCAAACTCAAGGTTATCGGCGTCGGTGGCGGTGGCGGCAACGCCGTGCAGAACATGATCGACTCCGGACTGAAGGGTGTTCAATTCGTGTGCGCCAACACCGACGTGCAGGCGCTCAATAAAAATACTTCGCCCCTCAAGGTGCAGCTCGGCGAAAGCCTGACGCGCGGCCTTGGCGCCGGGGCCAATCCCAACGTGGGGCGTGAAGCCGCGTTGGAAAGCATCAACGCCATTCGTGAAGCCATCGGCGATGCCGACATGGTCTTCGTCACCGCCGGCATGGGCGGCGGCACGGGCACGGGCGCCGCGCCCGTGGTGGCGCAGGCCGCCAAGGAGCTGGGCGCGCTCACCGTGGGTGTGGTGACCAAGCCCTTCACCTTTGAAGGCATCAAGCGCAAACGTGCGGCCGAGGTGGGGCTTGAGGAGTTCCGCCAGCATGTGGACTGTCTCATCACCATCCCCAACGACCGTTTGATGGCCTTCGCGCCGAAGAAGGAACCCTTCAGCCGCATGCTGGAGCGCGCCAACGAGGTGCTGTACTACGCCGTCAAGGGCATCTCCGACGTCATCGTCGGGGAAGGCATCATCAACCTCGACTTTGCCGACGTGCGCACCACCATGTCCGAGTCCGGGCTGGCGCTCATGGGCACCGGCATGGCCTCCGGTGAGAACCGTGCCCGCGAGGCCGCACAGCGGGCCATCATGAGTCCTCTGCTCGAAGACGTCTCGCTGGAGAGCGCCAAGGCCGTGCTGTACAACATCACCGCGCCGCAGGACATCTCCGCTGAGGAGATCCAGGAGATCGGCGACATCATCGCTGATGCCGCCCCCGAAGACGCCAACATCATCTTTGGTGTGGTCTTTGATGAAGAAGTGGGGGATGAGATCCGCATCACGGTGATCGCCACCGGCATCGAACCGCCCCAGGCCGTGGAAGCCAAACCGGCCGCTCCGGCCACGGTGACGCCGTTCAGCAAGGCCGGGGCCAATGCCGTGCGCACGGAAGCGCGCCGCGTGGTGCGTGCCGAACAGCCGCCGATCTACAGCCAGCAGCAGGCCGAACCGCAGATGCGGCCTGTACGCCGTCAGTCGCGCACCGAGGAGATCAGTTCCTGGTATGACGCCAACAGCAGCGACTACCCCTTCGTCATGAAGGAGGGTCGCCGCCGCCAGCAGCGGCATGCGCCTGGCCAGGAAGATTTCCTGTACAGCGACAGCGATTGTGAAACTCCCGCCTTCCTCCGTACGCAGGCCGACTAGGACCTGCTGCCGAAAGAAGGCTGAATACAACTTTCAGGGCTTGCCTCTTCGGCCCTGAAATGCCCGCCGGGAGGCCCATTGGGGGCCTCCCAGTGCATTCCTCTCAAGTCCGCAGAAGTCCGTGCTGTGATGAAACAGCGCGGACTTTCTTGTATGAAGAAAACCTCCCGCTAGGCGGGAGGTTCGAAAAAGCTTAAAGCTTTGCGTGTGTTATAAAAACTCCTTTTGATTTGCTAGTATCACGTTGCGGTCTGGCAACTGCAACAATGAAGCAAATCAAAAGGAGGTCACAA
>DGYFI06202__coassemble_444_pt1 | contig 33994 bp, 21 predicted proteins | sample DGYFI06202__metabat2_high_PE_036 | metagenome-assembled genome bin DGYFI06202
AAGGGCCCCTTTGTCCACAAAGGGGCCCTTCCCCCCACGAAAAAAAACAGACACCACCTCCCCCAAAAATCACTCCGTATCCGGCGGGGTGAAGAGGCGGCCGCGCTGGACGGCCTGCGTGCCGAATTTGTGGCGCAGGCTGTCGAGGGCCTTGTCGAGGCGCAGGCGGCGTTCTTCCTCTTGCGGGTCGTGTTTGTCGAGGGAGGGGAGGCCCGGCAGCATGGCCTGTTGCGGGGGCGGGGCTTCGAAGCCGGAGACGCCGAGCCCCACGAGGCGGACGGGCAGGGGCAGGGGTTCCTGACGCAGGAGGTCGCAGGCGGTCTCAAAAATGGTCTGGGTGGCGCAGGTGGGGCCGGGGAGGGTACGTGAGCGGGTGATCTGGCGGAAGTCGGCGAACTTGATCTTCAGGGTGATGGTGCGGCCTTGCCAGCCGTGCCGCCGCAGGGACGCGCCCACGCGTTCGGCATGGCCGAGGAGCTTTTTTTCCAGAAAGGCGCGGTCGCGGGTATCTTCGGCAAAGGTGGTCTCGGCGCTTTCGCTTTTGGCGACGTGCTCCGGGCAGACGGGGCGGGGGTCGATGCCGTGGGCGCGGCGCAGGAGTTCCCGTCCCCACTTGCCGAAGCGGCGTTCCATGAAGTCGGGGCTGTAGCGGCGCAGGTGCTCCACGCGGGAGATGCCGAGGGCGTGGAGGTCGCGGGCCATGCGCTTGCCCACGCCGGGCAGGCGCTCCACGGTCAGGGAGAGGAGGAAGGCGTCCACCTGATCGGCGGGCAGGATGAAGATGCCGTCGGGCTTGTTGACCTCGGAACAGATCTTGGCGAGGAATTTTACTGGCGCGGCCCCGACGGAGCAGGTCAGGCCGCCGGTGACTTCGGCCACGCGGGCCTTGATGGCGGGCAGGAGCTGTTCCGGCGGGCCGAAGAGGCGTTCCAGGCCGGAGGCGTCCAGATAGGCCTCGTCCACGCTGGCGGGCTCCACGAGGGGGGAGAAGTTGCGCAGGGCATCCATGATGCGGCGGGAGAGCTCCACATAGCGCCGCATGCGGCCGCGCACGAAGATGCCTTGCGGACAGAGCTTGCGAGCCGTGGCGATGGGCATGGCGGAGCGCACGCCGAAGACGCGCGCTTCGTAGGAGGCGGTGGAGACGACGCCCCGGCTGCCGCCGCCGATGATGACCGGCTTGCCGCGCAGGTCGGGATCGTCGAGCTGCTCCACGGAGGCAAAGAAGGCGTCCATGTCCAGATGCACGATCACGGCGGGCTTCCTCTTTCCGGTGGGATGCCGGTCGTTCAGCGGGCGGCGGGCCGGCCGGCTTCGGGCGTGTCGGCGGGCGGGGGCGTTGCGGCGTCGGGATAGCTCCAACGGGCGCGCAGGCGGTCGCGTTCGGCGTCGATGAAGGCCGGGGCCGCGCCGAGATCCCGCAGCAGGGCGGCGGAAAGGGCCAGCGCCACTTCGCCTTCGCCGCTGAAGGCGTCCTGCACGCCTTGCGCCCGCAGAGCGCGGGCCTGGCTCAGGTAGGCGGTATGGGCCCAGATGCGGATATGCGGATTGATGCCGCGGGCGATGCTGATGACGTCCGCCGCGGGGATGCCCGCCGAGGTCAGGAGCAGGGCCGTGGCGTCGGCCAGTCCGGCCTGGAGGAGCACTTCGGCCTGGGTGGCGTTGCCGTGCAGGGCGTGGCGGCCTTCCTGCCGCAGGCGGCGGACGGTGTCGATATTGGCTTCGATGATGACGGGCCGCAGGTGGAAGTCTTCGAGGATGCGGCAGAGGGCCTCGCCGGTGGGGCCGTAACCCACGACGATGACGTCGCCGCTCGGGGCGGCGTCCTCTTCGGCGGCGTCGGGCACGAAGGCCGGGCGGCGAGCCTCCAGCCAGCGGGACAGGCGGCCGAGCTGCGGGAAGAGCAGCGGATTGAGGGTGATGGACAGGATGGCCGCGGGGATGACGGCATTGTTGACTTCAGGACCGAAGAGGCCGTAAGTCGCGCCCACGCCGGCGAGGATGAAGGAGAACTCCCCGATCTGGCCCAGGGAGAGCCCCACGGCCAGCGCTTCACGCGGGGGGCGGCGGAAGAGGCGGCAGACGGTGAAGGCGGTCATGGGCTTGATGAGCACGATGATGCCGAAGGTCAGGAGCATGAGCGGCCAGTCGTCCAGCAGGGCCAGCGGGTCGAAGAGCATCCCCACGGAGACGAAGAAGAGCACGGCAAAGGCGTCACGCAGGGGGAGGGCCTCGGCGGCGGCGCGGGCGCTGAAATCGGACTGACCCACCACCATACCCGCCAGAAAGGCCCCCAGGGCCATGGATGCATCGAAAAGCAGGGCCGCGCCCACGGCGATGCCCAGGGCCAGCGCCAGCACGGCCAGGGTGAAGAGGTCGCGGGTGCCGGTGCGGGCCACCCAGCCCAGCAGCAAGGGGATGAGCTTCTGGCCGGCAAGCAGCATGAAGGCCGTGAGGCCCGCCAGCTTGAGGACGGTCAGGCCCAGCGTGCTCCAGAGCGGCCCGGCATCCGGGGAAAGCACGGTGGGCAGCAGCACCAGCAGCAGGATGGTGAAGAGGTCCTCCACCACCAGCCAGCCCAGCGCCACATGCCCGGCACGGGTGTGGAGGAGGCCGTTGTCGCCCATGACGCGGGTCAGCACCACGGTGCTGGCCACGGAGATGGACATGCCGAACACCAGACCGGCCATGAGGCTGCCGCCCAGCAGACAGAAGACGGCGGCCCCGGCCAGGGTGGCGGCGGCTATCTGGATGAGCGCGCCGCTGACGGCGATATGCCGAACGGCCAGCAGATCCTTGAGATGGAAATGCAGGCCGACGCCGAACATGAGCAGGATGATGCCGATCTCCGCGCATTGGGAGGCGGTGGAGGCATCCGCCACGAAGCCGGGCGAATAGGGGCCTACCAGCACGCCCGCCAGCAGATAACCCACCAGCGGGGAAAGACGCAGTTTCTGCGTGAGGAAGCCCAGCACCGTAGCGGCCGTCAGACCGCCGGCCAGCGTCAGGATGAGATCGACGTCATGGGGTATGCTCATAGGTCACCTCGCAAGGTTGGTGGGAAGGTAAGGGCGGCCTGACGGTCCGCCCGGAGCGGAAAGATGAGCATAGCCTGTTTCGCCGCCGGGGAAAAGCGGCACGCAGCAGGCGGAGGGGGAGGCGCGGGCTCAGCGCGGGCCGGGCAGCCATTGCGCCCAGACGGAGCGGCGACGCGGGCCGTCGCCTTCGCAAAGATAGATGGCCTGCCAGGTGCCGAGGCGCAGCTCGCCGTCCTCCACGAGCACCAGCAGGGACGGGCCGTGCAGGGTGCATTTGATGTGAGCGTCACTGTTGCCTTCGGCATGGGCAAAGGCCGGGTCCTGCGGGACGAGACGGCGGAAGAAGCCTTCCATATCTCGGCAGACGTCCGGGTCCGCGCCTTCGTTGATGGTCAGACCGCAGGTGGTGTGCGGGCAGAAGAGGGCCAGCGCGCCGCTGCGCGGGCCGGGGAACTGCGTCAGGGCCTCGCGCAGGAGGCGGCGGACCTCGCCGGTGATGTCGTGCATCCGGCAACGGCCCTGGGTGGTGATGTCAAAGGCAAGCATGCGGCCTCCTGTGCCGGGGCGCGGCGGTCGCCGCCTCCGGGAAAGAGGGCGGATGCGCCGCAAAGCGCCGGAGACGGGCAGGGGCTGCACCGTCTCCGGCGGAAGACGTTAGCCGACCACCCGGAAGTAGACGGCGGGCTCACGCAGCATGCCCCGGTCGAGGGTATGCTGGAGCGCGCGGCTCATGGCTTCTTCGGTGGTCTCGTGGGTCATGAAGACCAGCGGGACGCCGCTGCCCTCGTCGGACTTCTGGATGACCTGCGCAAGGCTGATGCCTTCTTCGGCCATGCAGCCGGCCAGGTCGCGCAGCACGCCGGGCGCGTCGTCCACCATGAGGCGGACATAGTAGCAGGAGCGCCATTCTTCCGGCGGCACCACGGAGGCCGCTTCGGGCCGGGGCGCGGCAAAGCCGGTATTGTTGGGGCGTTCTTCGCGGGCCACGGCCACCAGATCGGCCAGCACCGCGCCGGCCGTGGGCAGGTCGCCCGCGCCGCGCCCGTGGAAGAAGAGCGAGCCCGCGGCATTGCTCTCCACCCGCACGGCATTGTAGACGCCGCCCACGCGGGCCAGCAGCAACGTATGATGCACGAGGGCGGGGAAGACCCCGGCCTCAAGACGCGGGGGCTGCCCGGGCTGATGCTCGCATTCGCGCACCTGGGCGATGAGCTTGATGCGGTAGCCGAATTCGCGGGCCAGACGAATGTCCATGCTCGAAAGGCCGCGGATGCCGCGCACCGGCATGGCCGTGAAGGGGTAGTAGGCGCCGTAGGCAAGCTGGATGAGGATGGTCAGCTTGTGGGCGGCGTCATGGCCGTCGATGTCCAGCGTGGGGTCGGCCTCGGCATAGCCCAGTTCCTGCGCCTGCTTGAGGGCCACGTTGAAGTCGAGGCCGTTGCTCGTCATCTCGGAGAGGATGTAATTGCTCGTGCCGTTGAGGATGCCCACCAGCGAAGAGATGCGGTTGCCCGCCAGGCTCTCCTTGAGGGCCGCCACCACGGGGATGGCCCCGGCCACGCTGGCCTCGTAGCGCAGGATGCGCCCCTTGTTCCAGGCCTTTTCCAGCAGGCAGAGGCCTTTTTCGGCCAGCAGGGCCTTGTTGGCGGTAACGACATGCTTGCCCATGTCCAGCGCGCGGTCGATGATCTTCCCCGCCGTTTCGATGCCGCCCATGAGCTCCACGAGCACGTCGATCTCGGGATCGTCCGTCAGGGCGGCCGGGTCGGTGGTGAGCTCCGCCCCGGCGGGCAGGGCCACCTGACGCGCCTTGCCCGCATGGCGCACCAGCACTTTCTTGACCACCATGTCGCGGCCGCCGCGGCGGCGGATGAGGTCCGCGTTCTCTTCAAGGAGGCGGGCCAGACCGCCGCCCACCGTGCCGAAGCCGGCCAGACCGATGACCAGCGGTTTGTTGCTCTCTTGCGTCATAGATTCTCCAGAGGGCGCGGGGCCCGTCAGCCGGCAGTCGTGGATTGGGACAGCATGTCCGGGAGGCCGGCCCCGCATCATATCCAGCGGCGCGCCGCCTTGTAAAGTCATCTTTGCCAAGCGCGGACTTCTGGGCTATGCTTGCGGAACACGGCGGAGGAGACGGAATCGCCTGCCGCCGCCGTGAGGCTGTTTTTCGGGGGAATGATGGAAGATCATATTTTCTTTGACCGCGAGCGCCGCGAGCTGCACCTGCTGGATCAGCGCCTGCTGCCCGTGGAGGAGCGTACCGTCGTCTGCCGTACGCTGGATGATGTGGTGCGGGCGCTCCAGGTCATGGTGGTACGGGGCGCGCCGGCCATCGGCGTGACGGCGGGTTTCGGGGCGGCGCTGGCCCTTGCGGAAGTGCTGGCGGGCGGCGTCGCCGACTGGCGCACGGCCTATGCGGCTGCGCTGGAGCGGCTTGCCGCGGCCCGGCCCACGGCCGTCAATCTGCGCTGGGGGGTGGACCGCATCCGCCGCCTCTGGCAGGCTGCCGGGGAGATGGAGGGGCCGGAACTGCTTGCCCGCATCACGGATGAGGCCCTTGCCATGCAGGCCGAGGACATCGCCATCTGCCGGGCCATCGGCCGGGCGGGGGCGGAGGTCGTCGGCGACGGGCAGACCGTGCTCACGCACTGCAATGCCGGGGCGCTGGCCACCGCCGGATACGGCACGGCGCTGGGGGTCATCCGCGGAGCCTGCGAGGCGGGCAAACGCGTGCGGGTCATCGCCGACGAGACGCGGCCCTTCCTGCAGGGCGCGCGCCTGACGGCCTGGGAATTGCAGCGGGACGGCATCGACGTCACCGTGGCCTGCGACAACGCCTGCGCCCTGCTCATGAGCCGGGGCATGGTGGACGTGGTGGTGGTGGGGGCTGACCGCATCGCCGCCAACGGCGACACCGCCAACAAGATCGGCACCTACGGCGTGGCCCTGCTGGCGCGGGAATTCGGCATCCCCTTCTATGTGGCCGCCCCCCTCTCGACCATCGACCTCGCCACCAGGGACGGCACGGGCATCCCCATCGAGGAACGCCCGGCGGAAGAGGTGCGCTGCCTGGGCGGACGGCAGGTCTGCCCCGATGGCGTACCGGTCTATAATTTTGCCTTCGACGTGACCCCGGCCGCGCTCATCACCGGCATCATCACCGAAAAAGGCATACTCAAGCCGCCCTACGCGCATACGCTCGCGGCGGCGCTGTCCGCCTGAGGACGGGCGGCCTTTCAGAAAGGAGAGTCCATGAAAGAATTGACGCTGCTTGTGGAAAAGACCACGCTTCCGCCGGAATTCCAGGACGGGACGCCGACGGATGTGGCGCACTGGAACCGCTGGGACGTGCCGGAAGGGGAGTTCTCCCTGCCTGCGCTCATGAACAGCCAGATCCGGGAGATCCGGGACGAGCACATGCGCTGGGCCTATGACCTCGGCCGCATGTCCATCTCCGGCTGGCAGCTCCACAGTCATCTCAAGGCCGGGGAATCGCTGTCCATGTGGTGGTGCTCCCTGCTGTTCGAGCGTCATCCCAAGATGAGCCCTCACCTGTACGAAGTCTATAAGCTGCGTGCGCTGGAAAAGCTGCTGGACGAGGGCAAGTACACCATCCTGCGCCTGTCCGGCGGGGATGCGCTGCTGCGCCATACCCTGGCCAACTACTGCCGCGCCACGGGGCGCATGTTCGTGGAGTTCCACGACCCCAACCAGCCCCCCGCGCGGGAGAAATCCCGCCTGCGGCGCTTCTATGACGCCTGCCCCGCCGCGCTGCGGACGATAGCCCGTTACGCCCACTGGTGGTGGAACGTGCGCCGCGCGCTGCCCTATGTGGTGAAGAACCGCAATTACACCCTGCCTGCCGCGCCGGGCAAGTCGGCCACCATCGCCACGTATTTCCCCAATATCGACATGAACGCCGCTCAGGACGGGCGCTTCCGTTCCCGCTACTGGGAAAAGCTGCACGACATCCTCAACCCCTCGGCGGAAGCGCCGGAGCGTCCGTGGATCCGCTGGCTTTTCGTCCGCTTCCCCTCGCCGGAGCTCAAGTTCCGGGACTGCATCCGCCTGCGCAAACGTTTCCAGCAGGAGCAGCGGGACGGCGTGTCCTTCCACTATCTTGAGGAATTCCTGTCCTTCCGCGACCTCGTGGCGGCCTGGCGGCGGCATATCCGCCTGAGCTACCGCAGTTACCGGCTGGAGCGCTACGTGCGGCAGGCCTTCCGCTTCGCCGGTTCGCGCATGAACTTCTGGGATTATCTGGAGGGCGACTGGGTCGAGTCCTTCCGGGGCTGGCGCGGTCTGGAGCGCTGCCTGCAGTACCGCGGCATCCGCAACTACATCCGCCTGGTGGGCATGCAGGAATGGTACGCCTTCCCGCTGGAGAACTGCCCCTGGGAGCGCATGCTCACCCACGGGGCCCACGAGGCCCGCAACCTGACGGGCTCCGGGCCGGTCTTCGGGGCGCAGCACTCCACCATCCGGCCCACGGACTTCCGGTATTTCGACGATCCCCGCACCTTCTCCACGCCGGACTGCAACCTCTTCCAGCCGGACGTGGTGTGCGCCAACGGCTCCGGCGCGGCCCGCCAGTGGCAGGAGAACGATATGCCCGAGGATCGCCTCAAGGTGGTGGAAGCCCTGCGCTATCTCTACCTTGCCGGGCGGCCGCGGGTGGAAGATACCGGCAAGCGGCCGCACCGCCTGCTGCTGGTGACGAGCTTCTTTGAGGACGAGACGCAGGATCACCTCTCGCTCATGGCGCGGGCCATGAGCGCCGGCCTGCTGGATGACTACGAGATCATCGTCAAGCCGCATCCCTATCTCAGCGTGGACGGCATGCTGCGTTCCCTGCTGGGCAGCCGCATGGAAAGGGTGCGCATCGCCGGCGGCAAGATCCAGGACGAACTGCAGGCCGGTACGCTGGTCTGGGCGTCCAACTCCACCACCGTGGCGCTGGAGGCCTCCCTGCTGGGCCTGCCGGTCGTGGTCATGTGGCCCCATGACAATTTCGACCTCTGCCCGCTCCAGGACGTGCCGGGCCTGCAACGCACCGGCTCGCTGGATGATGTGCGGGCCGCGCTGGCCGATCCGCATGTGGTCAGCCTGCCCGCCGATTATCTGGAGCTGGATGAAAACCTGCCGCGCTGGCACGCCCTGCTTGACGGCAAGACTGAGTAAGGACGCGCAAACAGGCCCCGGCCGCATGGCCGCGGGCCTGCCGCCAAAGATGGGAAAGGCTGCGGCGCCGTGAGGCCGCAGCCTTTTTTCGTGCGTTACTTTGCCTGCAGCAGCTTGAGGTAGTCGTCCACGAGCCGGCGTCCGCCCACGATGTCGTAGAGCGTGGGCCATACCTTGTCCATGGCGATCTGCCGCCACTTGTCCTCGTCCTTGAGGGTGGAGATCTTGACGCCCGCGTCCTGCATGGCCTTCCTGGCCGCGCCGCTGTGTTCGTTCTGCCAGGTCAGCACGTGGGCCTGCGCTTCCAGTCCCGCTTCGGTCAGGATGGTCTGGAGTTCCGGCGAAAGCTTCTTGAAGTGGCGCTCGCCGATGACCAGCGGCTGGAGCGAGTAGGTGTAGTGCAGTTCCGTCAGGTAGGACTGGATCTCCTCGAACTTCTTGCTGTGGTTGACCACGTAGGGATTGCACTGCCCGTCGAGCACGCCCTGCTGGAGCGCGGTGAAGGTCTCGGACCAGGCCATGGGCACCGGGCTGGCGCCCCAGGCCTTGTAGGTCTCGATGAAGACCTTGTTGCTGGGCACGCGGATCTTCAGGCCCTTGATGTCGTCAAGCGTTTCCACGGGCCGCTTGGAGTTGGTGAGGTGGCGGAACGAGGTGTAGCTGAAGGCCAGGATGCGCAGGCCGGCCTGCTTGATGGTCAGCTTGTTGAGCATGTCCATGGCCGCGCCCGTGGTGCCGCGCACCACCATTTCATCATTTTCAAAGAGATAGGGGAAGGTCAGCACGCCCAGCCCCGGCGAGAAGGGAGTGATGTTGCCCACGCCCACGCAGGTCATGTCCAGCACGCCCCGGCGCACATTGTGCAGCATCTCGGTCTCGTCGCCCAGCTCGCAATTGGGGTAGAGCGTGACCTTGACCTTGCCGCCGGTACGCTTTTCCACCAGTTCCTTGAATTTGAGGCCCAGCTCCCCGGCGTCCGCCGTGATGGGATCGCCGATGCCGATCTTGAGGCTGACGGATTCCACGGCCCGCGCCGTGCCGGGCAGCAGCAGGCCCAGGGCAAGCAGACAACAGAGAAGGAACGAACGTCGCATACAGTACTCCTTGGTGACAACGGGTTGCATGAACAGGATCGCGCGCATTCCTGTGAAAATTGTCACAATAGCCCGGCTGCAGGAAAGACCGGCAGCCCCGGCGTCAGTGCTTGTGCTGTAGAGAGACCATAGCAGCGCAAAAATTTCATGTCAATTCTTATGAAATATTTTATGAAAAATAATTTGCAAAATTTTAGAAAAAATATTTTCAGAAAAAGCAGTATATTATGATGATAGTCGCAAAAAAAGCCCCTTTCCCAAAAAGGAAAGGGGCCTGGATGGCGAGCGCGTCCGAGCGGCTATTTTTCCTGCGCGCCGAACTGCTTGAGCGTCTGCATGATGATGTCCGCCTGTTCCCTGCCGGTGCGGCAGGCGCCGCGGTCCAGCGTATCCCAGACGTTGGCCCGCAGGGCGTCCTTGCCCTTGAGGCCCTGCCGCCACTCCTCGAATTCCTTGTCCTTGCCGTCAAGCTTCATGACGGAAGTGGGCCGGTCCGCACGTGCCTGCTTGACGGGGCCGGGCAGCAGCGGGCGTTCGTTGTCCGTGGCCATGATGACCTCCTTGTCCTGAGGGCGCAGCGGCAGTCCCGTGTGCGCCGGGGGATACGACTCTCAGGCCGCCTGCGGGAAGGGGGCGGTCTGCCTCTTCATGAGCATTTTTCGTGTGGAGCGCTTGGCGTCCCACTCCATACGACTGAAAACGCGTTTTCCGCTCGCTCAGGGGCGGCTCAGCGCCGGGCCAGCCCCAGCCGCTTCACCACGGCTTCCGCGCCGAGGCGGGCGAATTCGGCCACGTCCCGTCCCTCGCGGGCCTCCTGCGGCAGCAGGAGTTCGGGCGCATTGGCCAGGCGCACGTCCGGCTGCACTTCATAGGCGGGCGGGAAGGCGTTGGCGAAATACATCTCCTGGAAGCCGGAGAACTTGAGCGCGTGGGCCGTGGCGTCCAGCACCGCATGCTCGTTGCCGCCCACAAGACCGAGGGCGCGGGCATTGCGCAGGCCGGCCAGACATTCGCCGCCCTGGGTGCAGGCGATGTGCCCGTGGCGGTTGGCCTCGATCATGGCGTCCATGATCTGCTGCTCCGTCACCTGCACCACCTGGAAGGCCCGCTCGCCGCCGGCTTCCACGAAGCGCTGCGCCAGACGCCGCACGCGCGGCATGGACACCGGGTTGCCGATCATGGCCGCCTGGGCCACGCTGGGCCGCACGTCCACGGGCTGCCAGACGCGTTCGCCTTCCGGCGCGGCATAATAACGATAGACCGGGTCGGCATGGCTGGACTGCACGCCGAAGATGCGCGGCAGGGTCGTGATGATGCCCAGATCGTACATCTTGAGGAAGCCGGACATGATGGCCGTGATGTTGCCCGCATTGCCGACAGGCACGAAGAGGCAGAGGCCGTCCACGTCCCAGTTGTACCACTGGGCCACTTCATAGGCATAGGATTCCTGCCCGAGGATGCGCCAGCTGTTCTTGGAGTTGAGCAGGGCCACGCGGTAGTTCTCGGCCAGCAGTTCCACCACCTTCATGCAGTCGTCGAACACGCCGGGCAGTTCCAGCACCGTAGCGCCGCTGCCCAGCGGCTGGGAAAGCTGCTGCGGCGTCACCTTGCCGTGGGGCAGCAGCACGACGCTCTTGAGCGGCGCGCCCACATAGGAGGCGTAGAGCGCGGCCGCGGCCGAGGTGTCGCCGGTGGAGGCGCAGACGGTGAGCACTTCCTCCCAGTCGTTGCGGCGGCAGAGCCATTTCAGATAGCTGAAGGCGCAGGCCATGCCGCGGTCCTTGAAGGAGGCGCTGGGGTTCTGGCCGTCGTTCTTGTAGGCAAAGGGGATGCCCACCTGATCCCGCAGCGGCGCGGCGGCTTCCACGATGGGCGTGATCCCTTCGCCGAGGTAGACGATGTCCTCCTCGTCCATGAGCGGGGCCATGAGTTCATAATACCGGAAAATGCCGCGCAGGGCGGTGCTGCGGGCGGCGGCCCGGCTGTCGAAGCGCTTGCGCCAGGTGGGGCCGTCCGTGGTGCGCAGATGGGCAAAGTCCGTGTTCTCCAGAAGGAAGACGCCGCCGCACTGCGGGCAGGTATACAGAAGGCTGTCGGCGGGATAACGCTGGCCGCAGGACAGACAGACGTATTCCATGTGCCCGCGATAGGTGGGAAAGTCGCTGTTGTGCACGAAAGTGGCTCCTTATGCCGAAAAACTGCCGGGAAATGGCGCGGAAAATGTAGCCCGTCAGCGGCCGTTTGTCGAGACGGAAGTCTTTTGTCGCACGGGCGGCCGGGCACTCCGCCTTCCTTTACTTTTGGCGCTGATGCCGTCACACTGCATGAGCGGAAAAACTGTCCCGTCCCGCGCGGACAAAGCGGCACAAGCCAAGGAGGCGCGCCATGCAGCTGTTTCTTTCCCTTCTTCTTGCGGCGGGCATACTGTTCTGCCCGGGCACGGCGCGATGCGCCACGGCGGCGGACCCGGCCCTGCGGACGGCCACCCTGTCCGCGGGCTACCCGTGGACGGAGGGGCTGATCCTCAGCTTCCCGCCGGACGAGAAGCAATGCCGCGCCCGCTACGGGGAAAACTGGCAGGTCAGGTGCGCGGCCGACCTTGGCGAACCGGGAGCCACGGAAGAAGGCGTACGCCTGACGCCGCCGCTCAAGGGGCATTGGCAGTGGCGCGACAGCACGAGCCTCTTCTTCGTGCTCGACGAGGGGGAATCCCCCGCGCCGGGGACGACCTATACGGCGGACCTCTCGGAGATGGCCCGGCCCGCGTCGGTGAAGATCGACAGGCAGCGTCTCTCCGTCCGCACGGAGGCGCTCAGCGTCCGTCTTGTGGAAAGCGCCTTCTGGATCGACCCGTCCCCGCAGGCCCGGCACCGGCTGGCCTTCTCGCTGGAATTCAACTACCCCGTCGGGGACAAGGGACCGCTCATGACCTGCTCCGCGCCGGGCGTGGGCTTCGGCGAGGCGGAACGGGTCTGGAGCGCCGCGCGTGACCGGCTGAACATCTCCTTCCCAGTGAAAAAGCCGGCTGAACAGGATGTCGAGGCCCGCCTCCTCGTGGAGGGCATGCCCCGCTTCAGCGTCGAGGACGGCAAGGCGCGCTTTTTCGGCCTGTCCGGCAAGGAGAAGGGCACGACCTTCCGGGCCGCCGTGAAGGGCGGCGCGAACCTCTTTGCCGTGAAGGGAGCCAACCTCGTGCGGGAGCTGGACGGCAAGCTGGACAAGGCCTGCGTGCTGGACCTCGAGACCACGCTCTACGTCTCGCCGGAGGAAGTGCTGCGCCATCTTGACGTGCGTCAGCTGCCGCGCTTCCGCTCGCCGTCGGATTCCCGCCCCTACAACTGGCATGCCGCGCCGGTCATCCCCGCGCAGGCGCTGGCCGAGGGCAAGAAGCTCACGCCCGTCTCCCTCATGCAGGACGATACGCCCGTGGCCCGGTTGCGCTTCCGCATCCCCGCCGATCCGGACAGCTACCTGCTCATCAGCATCGACGGCCGGTGCGCGGCTGCCTCGGGGACGCCGCTGGGCAGGGAATGGCGCGGGGTCCTGCGCCATGAAGCCGCCGGAGCCTCGCTGGATTTCCTCCAGCCCGGCAATGTGCTGTCTCTGGCGGAGGACAATACGCTGGATCTGTACGCCACCGACCTTGACGCCATACGCTGGGAAGCCCAGCTCGTGCGCGATCCCTTCCTGGCCCTGCTGGCGCAGGGATCGGGCATGGCCTTCACCGAGCCGCTGGCCGGGACGCCGCTGGGCCTGGAGGCCCTGAGTGAGAGCGTACGCGGCGAGATCCCGCTGGCCGCCGCCGCGCCCGGCGCGGCGCAGTTCGCCGGCCTGCCCCTGTCGCCGGTGCTGGCCGCCGCGGGGGAGGACGTGCACGGTCTCATGCGCGTGCAGCTGACCGGCATCAAGGACGGCAAGGAAGCCGTCTCCGCTTCCCGCATGGTGCTGATCACGGATCTTGGCCTCCTGCTGAAGCGCACGGCGCTCGGCGGGTATGAGGCCTTCGTGCATTCCTTCAGCAGGCGGGGGCCCGCCGCCGGGGTGCGGGTGAGCATCCTTGGGGCCAACGGCAAGCCGGTGGCCGAGGGAGTGACGGATGCCGGCGGGCATGCCGCCTTCCCTTCGCTCAACGGGCTTTCCCGCGAGCGGCAGCCGGTGGCCGCCGTGGCGGAGTCCTCCGTCGAAGGGCGCGGCGACCTTGCCTGGCTGCCGCTGACCGACATGTCCAGAGAGCTGAACTATTCCGAGTTCCCCGTGGGCGGCAGGGTCTCCTCTCCGGAGGGGCTCTCGGCCTTCGTCTTCACGCAGCGCGGCATGTTCCGTCCCGGCGAGACGCTGCATTTCGGCTGCGTGCTGCGGCGGGCCGACTGGGGGAGCCTGCCCGCCGACCTGCCGCTGGTGGCCGAGGTGCGCAACCCGCTGGGCAAGCTTGTCATGAAGCGCGGCTTCACGGCCGGACGGAACGGCATGAGCCTCTTTGACTGGCCGTCCCCCGCAACGGCCCCCACGGGCAATTACCTCCTGAGCGTGCGGACGGCCGACTCCGCGAACATCCTGGGCACGGCCGTGGCGCGGGTGGAGGAGTTCCAGCCGGATACCCTGTCCCTCAAGCTGGAAAGACCGACGGCGCGGGGCTGGCTGGCCGTCTCGCCGGACGCGTTGCCGGATGTGCGGGTGCGGCTGAAGAATCTTTACGGCGCTCCGGCGGCCGGGCACAAGGTCAGGGGCTACGCCACGCTCGCGCCTGCCCGTCTGGCCTTTGCGGGCTTTGAGGAATTCACCTTCGACGATCCGGCCCCCTTTGCCGGGACGGTGCAGGGGCGCGATCTGCCCGAAACGCGGACCGATGCCGAAGGGGCGGCCGTGCTCACCTTCCCCGCCGGGCTGGCGGGGCGGACATCGGCGCGCTGCACGGTCCTTGCCGAAGGCTTCGAGGCGGACGGCGGCCGGGCCGCCACGGCCCAGACCTCGTTCCTCGTCTCGCCGCGCACCAGCATGCTGGGCTACCGTCCCCTGGGCGCGCTGACCAATCTGCAGTTCATCCCGCAGAACGCGCGGGCGGAACTGGAATTCGTGGCCGTCGACCCCGATCTGCAACGCATCTCGCTGGAGGGGCTGACCTTTGCCGTTGCGCTGCGCCGCTACGCCACCAGCCTCGTGCAGGACGGCAACGGCGATTTTCGCTACGATGAGACGCCCGTGGATGTGCCTTTCCGGCAGGAGGTGCGGCAGGTGGGCCCGCAAGGTCTGCGTCTGCCGCTGGCCACGGAGGAGGCCGGCGAGTACCTGCTCACCGTGCGGGATGCCGCGGGGACGCTGCTGGCCTCCGTGCCCTACGCCGTGGCCGGGGAGCGTCCGCTCGCGCCGGGGGCGGAGCTCGTGCCCGGCAAGATGCGCCTGCGTCTGGACAAGGCGGATTATGCCGCGGGCGAGACCATCCGGCTGGCCATGTCGCTGCCCTATGACGGCACCGGCCTGATCACGCTGGAGCGGGACGGCGTGGCGGCCTTCGCCTGGTTCACGGCCGCCGCGGGCGATACGGTGCAGGAGATCGCCATCCCCGCAAACTTCGAGGGACGCGGCTACGTCAACGTCTCCTTCGTGCGGGCCGGGGATGCCGGGGCCGTCTACATGACGCCGCACAGTTATGCCGTCGCGCCCTTTACGGCCGCCGTCCGGCAGCGCGACATGCGCCTGTCCATCGAGGCCCCGGACAGCGTGCTGCCCGGCTCCTCCCTGCGTGTGACCCTGCGTGCGGAAAAGCCGGGCAAGGCGGTGCTCTTTGCCGTGGATGAAGGGGTGCTCCAGCTGACCGGCTTTGCGACGCCTTCGCCGCTGGCCGGCCTGCTCACGGACCGCGCGCTCGAAGTGCGTACCCTCCAGGCGCTTGATCTGCTCATGCCGCGCCGCGTCTCCGCCTTTGGCGGCGGCATGGACGGCGGCAACGGGGGAGGGCGCTTCCAGAATCCTTTCAAGCGGCGGGAAGAACCGCCGCTGGCCACCTGGTCGTCCCTGCTGGACGTCACCCCCGAAGGGGTGACGGTGGAGATCCCCGTGCCCGCCTATTACAACGGCAAGCTGCGCCTCATGGCCGTGGGGGCCTCGGCGGACTGCGCCGGGTCGGCGGAGCGGGCCGGGACCGCCGTCGCGCCGCTGGTGCTGACGCCGCAGCTGCCGCTGACCGTCTCGCCGGGGGACAGCTTCGAGGGCGCGCTGGTGCTGGCCAATACCACGGATCAGCCGGTCCGGGTGGAGGTGGCCGCCACGGCGGACACGGGCCTCGCCTTCAGCGCCGCGCCGCCGTCGCAGGCGGAGGTGGGGCCGCAGGCCGAGGTGGTGCTGCCGTTCCGTCTGCGGGCCACGGATCGGGCCGGAGCGGCGGATGTGCGTTTCACGGCCCGCTGCGGGGACTCGGCATACGAGCGGACGGCCTCATTGTCCGTAAGGCCCGCAAGCCCTCTGCGCACGAGTTTGCAGGTGGGCAGCGCCACACAGTCCGCCGAGTTGCCCGTGGAGCGTGACGTCCTCGCCTTCGGCGCGCGCAGCACGGCCTCCCTGTCCGCGCAGCCGCTGCCGTTGGTGCGCGGTTTTGCCGCCTATCTGCACGCCTACCCCTACGGCTGCACGGAACAGCTCATCAGCCGCGCCTTTGCCCGGCTCCTGCTGCGCGATCATCCCGGTCTCTTCCCGGACGAGAAGCAGGACGAGGACCTGCTGGAAGCGGCCATGAGCGCCATCGGGGAACGGCTGACCCGCGGCGGCGTGGCCCCGTGGCCCGGCGGCAGGCCCGATCCGCTGCTGACGGTCTATGCCGCCGACTTCCTGCTGGCCATGCGGGAGGCCGGACGCGGCGGGGCGGACGATCTGCTCCAGCGCCTGTGCGACGCCGTGGAAAGGCTCTGCCCCCTGAACAGCTCCTCGCTGGCGGCGGCGCGCATCTCCGCTTACGGCATCTGGGTGCTGACCCGTGAGGGGCGTGTGACCACCCAGCTGCTGGAAAATCTCCAGGATGGCCTTGCCGAGTACAAGGTGGCGGACTGGGAAACGGATCTGACGGCCGTGTTCGTGGCGAGCAGCCGCAAGCAGATGTTCATGTCCGCCGATCTGCGCCCCGACGCCATCGTCTGCCGTCCGGCGGGCTGGTTCGACGAGCTGGCACAGCGGGTGCTGCTGACTACGCTGCTGGCGCGCCACTTCCCGGAATTCTGTACGGATGCGCTGAAGGCCGATCTGTTCGACGCCGTGGCGCAGGCCGTGAAGGGAGGCCGCTACGCCACCTTTTCCGCCGCGCAGGGGGCGCGGGCGTTGCTGAGCATCGGCGGCGGCACGCGCGAGGCGCTGGAAGGGGCGGAACTCGTCTGCGTCGATGGCGAAGGGGAGGCGCGGCGCAGCCTGCCGGCCGGGGGCGCGCTGCTGTCGGTGGAACAGCCGCAGTGCCGCCGCTACGCCCTGAAGATGCCCGCCGCTTCCCCGCGTCTCTTCTGGCAGATCGCCACCACGGGCTACGATGCCCGGCCAGCGGATGGCGCGGCCGCGCACGGCATCGAGATCAGCCGCGACTACCTCGACGCGCAGGGCCGGCCGGTGCGTCAGGTGCGGCAGGGCGACGTGCTGACGGTGCGGATCACGGTCCGCGGGCAGAAGCGGCAGATCCCCGACTGCGTGGTGAGCGACCTTTTGCCCGGCGGCTGCGAGATGGTCCTTGCGCGCGGCTCGGCGGGCGGGGAACGGCCCCCGCGCGGGCTGAAGTTCGCCGACCGGCGCGACGACCGCATGTTGCTCTTTGCCGATGTGGACAATGAACCGCTGGTCTACACCTACCGCATCCGGGCGGTGAACCGGGGGACGTTCGCCATCCCTCCGGCCTATGTCGAAGCCATGTATGATCAGGGGATGTACGGCCACAGCGCCGGGGGCAGTCTCGAGATCCTGCCGTAGAGCATCCCCTGAGGGGCGGCGCGCCCCACATCTTAGGCGACGCAGGAGCCTTACAGACATCGACAGCAACGCGAGGGGTTCCCCTCCCCCCCAAACAGACAGCGAATAGTGTTGATAGGCCCTGAAGGTCTCGGGTCGGACTCTCTCCGGGAGTCCGGCCCGTGCGCCGCCCGGCCAAAACCAAACGGAAAACGCTCACGAGGACTGCCGCATGCCCGCCGCGCGCCGCCTGCCATTGGCTTCACGCCTGCCACGCCGTCTGCTCCGCTTGGGGGCATGGTTCGGTTTGCCGCTCTGCGTCCTGCTGCTCCTCTACGCCTTGCTGGGGTTGCTGCCGCCGCCCCCGCTGCTGGACGGGGTGCCCTTCGCCCGGCTGGTGACCGATGCGGACGGCGGCATCCTCCGCATGGGCCTGGCCAGGGATCAGACCTACCGTCTGCGGGTCGGGCTGGACGATATCGCCCCGGAAGCCGTGCAGGCGCTCATACGTTATGAGGACCGGCATTTCTGGTCGCATCCCGGCGTCAACGTCCTTTCCCTGTTGCGGGCGGCCTGGGGCACCTATCTGGGTGGGGAGCGCCGCCGGGGCGGTTCCACCGTCACCATGCAGGTGGCCCGCCTGCGGCTGGGCCTGACGACCTCGGACATCGGCGGCAAGCTGCGTCAGATCTGGACGGCCCTGCTGCTGGAGCGGCACTACAGCAAGCAGGAGATCCTGGAAGCCTATTTCAATCTTGCCCCCTATGGCGGCAACATCGAGGGGATAGAGGCCGCCGCCCGCATCTATTTCAACAAACCGGCCAGCCGTCTGACGGTCATGGAGAGCCACGCGCTGGCGGTCGTCCCGCAGAACCCCGTACAGCGCCACCCCCTGCACGGGAAGGATTTTGCCGCGGCGCGCGCCCGGCTGGAACGTCTGCTGGCGGAAGACGCGGACGGCCCGGCGGGGCCCGCGCCGCCCCCGCTGCGGGTGCGCTCGCCGGGACAACTGCCTTTCCTTGCGCCGCATGTCTGCGCGGAACTGCTGGCCGACAGCGGCGCGCCCGCGCCGCGGGGCGTCATGGCCACCGGCATCGAGCCGGATCTCCAGCGCCTGCTGGAAGAGCATCTGTCCGCCCTGACGGCCAGAGGGCGCGCCTACGGCATCCGCAATGCGGCGGCCATGCTCGTGCGCACGTCGGACATGCGGGTCTGCGCGCTGGCCGGTTCGGCCGGTTTCCACGATGCCTCCATCGACGGACAGGTGGACGGCAGCCGCGCCCGCCGTTCGCCCGGTTCCACCCTCAAGCCCTTCATCTATGCGCTGGCCCTGGAGCAGGGGCTCATCCATCCCATGACCCTGCTCATCGACAGCCCGCGTTCCTTCGGCGGGTATGATCCCGAAAATTTCGACCGCGGTTTCCGGGGGCCCCTGCCGGCCCATGCGGCCCTCAAGGCCAGCCGCAACCTGCCGGCCATCATCCTTGCCGAGCAGCTCGCCGAGCCCGGCCTGTACGGCTTCCTGAAAAGGGCGGGCGTCCAGTTGCCCCGGCCGCCGGAGCACTACGGCCTTGCGCTGGTGCTGGGCGGCGCGGAAGTCTCCATGCGCGAGCTGGCGGCCCTCTATGCCATGCTGGCCAATCAGGGGCTCTGGCAGCCGGTGCGCCTGCGCCGCGACCTGCCCGCCGCCGCGCCCGTCCGCCTGCTGTCGCCGGAAAGCGCCTACGTGACGCTGCGCATGCTGGAAAGGGAGGACGCCATGCTGCGGACGCCGGACGGTCTCGTGCCCCTGCGCTGCAAGACCGGCACCTCCAACGGCTTCCGCGACGCCTGGACCGCGGGCGTGGTGGGGGAGTATGTCCTTGTGGTGTGGGTGGGCAACTTCGACAACCGGGCCAATCCGCTTTTCATCGGCGGGGAGGTGGCCCTGCCGCTGTTTACGGAGATGGCGTACGGTCTGGCGGCGCTGCGTCCTCTGCATGACGTGACGGCGGAGCGGCGCGCCGGGCTCAATGTGGTGGAGCTGCCCGTCTGCGCCGCCACCGGGGATGTGGACATCTCCCGCTGCTCGGAGACGGCGGAAACGCTCTTCATCCCCGGCGTGTCCCCGGTGCGGGACAGCGGCATCCTGCGGCCGCTGCTCATCGACAAGGCCACGGGCCTGCGGGCCTGCGAGCCGCGCGAGGGAGAGACCGAAGTGCGATATTGGGAATTCTGGCCTTCGGACGTGCGCAAGGTCTTCGCCCAGGCCGGCATAGACAAGCCGCTGCCGCCGGACTGGCTGCCGCAGTGCCGCCCGGCGGAGGCGGAGCGGGCCGGGCCCTCCGCCGGGACGCCGCCGCGCATCCTTCTGCCCAAGAAGGGCGTGACCTATTACCGGACGCTTTCCGGAGCGTCGCGCAGCATCCCCCTCGTGGCGGCGGCGGAGCCCGACGTGCGCCGTATCCACTGGTTCGCGGGCCCGGCCTATCTGGGCAGCGCGGCCCCCGGCGAGCCCTTCCTCTGGGAGCCGGACAGCGCGGGCCGGCGGGAGATCCTTGCCGTGGACGATCAGGGCCGCAGCGCCCGGCAGATCTGCCGCATCGAGCTGGTGCCGTAGAGCGTTTCATCTTTGAAAAAGGTGAGACGCGAGGCGGCGGCACAACGCGGCCCGGCCCAAACCAAGCGGAAAAGCCGCGTTTTTTCCGCGAAACGACAGGCCGTATGGTTGGGAACGTGCAGCGTTTCAAACGGAAAATATTCTAAAGTCCGTTGTCATGCTTCTTGGGGGACAAGGCAGGGGCACGAGGACGCATCCCACGAAAAAAGGGGGCCGTCCGGCAAAACGGTCCCCCTTTCTCGCAAGGCATGACGCCTCCCACCAGTGGCGGCGTCAGTCCTGACGCTTTTTCTGCCAGCTTTTTTCCGTCCCGGCGCGCAGGCGGGCGATGTTCTCCCGATGTTTCCAGACCACGAGGGCCCAGACGCAGATGCCCAGCGGCAGCCAAGTCCACTGTCCGCAGAAGAGCAGGCTCAGCACCAGCGCGCTGACCAGGGTCAGCGAGCCCAGGGAGACGTAGCCGCTGCGCCAGATGACCAGCAGGCAGAGCAGGCAGGCGCCGAACAGGGGCCAGAAGGCCAGCGGCAAGAAGATGCCGATGCTCGTGGCCACGGCCTTGCCGCCGCGAAAGTGCATGAAGCAGGAAAAGACGTGCCCCAGCACGGCGGCCAGCGCCACGAGGCTCACCCAGAACGGGGAAAGGCCCCAGTGCAGGGCCAGGCAGACGGGCAGCGCCCCCTTGCCCAGATCGCAGGCCAGCGTGAGCACGCCCCAGCCGAAGCCGCAGAGGCGGGCCACATTGGTGGCACCGGTATTGCCGCTGCCGCCCTGTCGGGGGTCGATGCCGCAGAAGACACGGGCGATGACCAGTCCCCACGGGACGGACCCGGCCACATAGGCCAGCGCGAGACAAAAGATTTCCGTCATGAAGGCAACTCCTCATAGGGCGCGGGGCGGCAGTCCGCCGTGCGCGCTTCCAGTAGCATGATCTCATTGTACAGGGGATTGACCCGGCCGATGCGCACTTCCACGGCCGTGCCGGGGCAGGACCGCTCATCGAACTGCCGGCGCTTGCCGCGCAGGAAGATGCCCTGATCCGGCAGGCTGACGCTGGCGAAGGCGTCGTTCTCCTCGGTGATGGTGCCGGGCCACCAGACCTTGTCGCCCTGCTGGCGGAAGAAGAGCAGCTTCCAGTAGCGGGGCCGGAAACGCTGTATCTGCCCGGCGGCCTCCAGAGCCGCGTTGAGGCTGACCAGCAGTTCCGTCAGCGCGCCCGCTTCCCAGCGCGGACCGCCGTGCTGCAGGAAATGGGCGATCTGCGCCTCGTTCACCAGGTCGGGATAGCGCCGCAGGGGAGAGGTGACGGGCGCATAGCGGGGCAGACCAAGAGCCGCATGCGGGCGGGCCTGCACTTCCAGACTGGACGGCGCAAGGGCGCGCATGATGCGGGTCATGTCTTCCGGACGCGTCCAGACGCCGGCATATTCGCGCGGCAGGGCCACGTCCTGCGTGCGATGCAGCAGGGGCAGGCCGCGGACGGCGGCCCAGTCGGCCACGGCGGCGGAGGCGAGGATCATCATCTCCGCCACGGCGGACTGGCTGTCCGGGCAGTTCTCGCCCGGCTCCAGATGCACGACGGTCTGCGCGCCTTCGCCCTCCAGCCGGATGACCGGTTCCGGGCGATCCATGACCACGGCCCCGCTGCGGATGCGGGCCGCCTGCCGGGCGCGTTCGAAGGCGTGGGCCCGTTCGAGGGCCTCGGCGAAGGGGGCGGCCGGATTGTCCGGCAGGGGCGCGCCCGTCCGCCGGGCGTCCAGCACGGCCTGCGTATCCCGGTACGTCAGGTTGGCCGCCAGCTTCACGCGGGCCAGGAAGACCTCGCAGGGAGCGGCGTCCCCCGACGCATCCACGGCCACGCGGACGCAGAAGGCCGGGCGATCCTCGCCCGCCCGCAGGGAAAAGACGTCCGTCCCCAGCGTTTCCGGCAGCATGTGGCAATCGCCTTCCGGCAGGTAGATGCTGGTGCCGCGCCGCAGCACGGCCTTGTCCAGCGGCGAGCCGAAAGACCAGCTCAGCGCCGGGCAGGCAAGGGCCAGCGTCAGCAGGAAGCCGCCGTCCGGGCCGTCCTCCAGGAAGAAGGCGTCGTCCACGTCGCGGGTGCTGGCGCTGTCGATGCTGATGAAGGGGAGGTCGCAGCGCTCCAGCGGGACCTCGCGGCTTTGCGCCGCGCAGTCCTGCACCTCGTCCGACCAGCGCGTCCACCACTGGTCGCCGGGCTCGTAACCGGCGCGGTCGAACCAGAAATTGTAATGCGGCGGCACTTCGCCCCAGGCCATGAGCAGCTGTACCGGCAGATGCGGCACGTCGGGCAGGCCCTTGGTCAGCATGCGCCAGAGCGTATCATGTTCCTGATTGTCCGGGTCGGCCATGCAGTCGAACAGCAGCTTGCGCAGGCGGCGGGCCACCTCCGGCGCGGGCCATTCCGGGGAACCTCCGTGCCCGTCGGCATCGGGGGGCGGGGGCAGCACGCGCTTTTTGCAGGCCACGTCCCAGAGCAGGCGGAAAAAGGTCGCGCCCCCTACGGTAAGGGCCTCGCGCTCTTCGCGCTCCTGCTGCTCGTGCAGCCGCCGCTCCACGGTCTCGGCATCGTAGATCTGGAAGACGGGCGGCTGGAAGCGGAAATGGCTCTTGCAGGCCAGCAGGGCCCGGCCGTGGGCCGCGATGCCGTCCACATCCGGATCGCTGCCGGAGAGCTCGGCGAACCACTGGGCCGGGGCCTCGGCCAGTTCGCCCTGCGCCATCTCCCAGAGCTCGGCCACGGGCACGGCGGCCGCCAGCTCCTCGCGGCGCTTGCGCACATCCTCCAGCAGGCGGACGGCCTCTTCCCGGCCGGGCAGGGGGCCCGGCAGCTGCGGCCCGGCCCAGGGCAGCAGGCGCGATGTGCCCAGCCGCGTTTCCCGCCGGTTGGGCAGGAGCAGGCGCACCTTGCCTCCGCCCTCTTCGATGACAAGGGCCAGATGGACGGCATTGCCCTCCAGGAATTCCACAATGCAGCCCGTACCGGGATACTGCACACATGACGACATATGACCTCCCCTCGCTCTGCGCGCTCGCTGCGCCGCACATTTTTTCCGTCAATCTAACTGCTCATAATCGGGCATTTTTGCCAATCTGGCAAGTCCCGCCGCCGGGAGGGGATGGCGGACGGCTTTACGCCACGAAAGGAAGCGGCTATGGTGAATCCCTTATTATCTCAGCCGCCCCGACGGGGGCAGAGGAAGGCCATGAGCATCATCTATCAGACCAGCGGCAACCGGCCGCTGCCGTTGCAGGATGTGGAGCAACCCCAGCTTTACCGGGAGCTTTTCCCCTATACGAGCATTTGCCGTACCGCTTTTGACGACGTGCTGCTCGCGCCGCGACCGGCCGAGCAGATGCGCATCACCGATACGACCTTTCGTGACGGCCAGCAGGCCCGTCCGCCGTATACGGTCAAGCAGGTGGCGAAGATGTTCGACTTCCTGCACCGTCTCGGCGGCAAGAGCGGGCTCATCACGGCCTCGGAATTCTTTCTCTATTCGGCCAAGGACCGCAAGTGCATCGACGTCTGCCGGGCGCGCGGCTACCGTTTCCCGCGGGTGACGGCCTGGATACGCGCCAACAAGGAAGACCTCAAGCTGGCCCGCGATATGGAGTTCGACGAGACCGGCATGCTGACCAGCGTGTCGGACTACCATATCTTCCTGAAGCTCGGCAAGACCAGGCAGCAGGCGCTGGATATGTATGTGGGGCTCGCCGAACAGGCGCTGGAGTGGGGCATCATCCCGCGCTGCCACTTCGAGGACGTGACCCGCGCCGACATCTACGGCTTCTGCCTGCCGCTGGCCCAGCGTCTCATGGAGCTTTCCCATCAGAGCGGCATGCCGGTGAAGATCCGCCTCTGCGACACCATGGGCTACGGCGTGCCCTATCCCGGCGCGGGCCTGCCGCGCTCGGTGCAGCGCATCGTGCGCGCCTTCACCGATGAGGCGGGCGTGCCGGGCCAGTGGCTGGAATGGCACGGGCACAACGACTTCCACAAGGTGCTCGTCAACGGCGTGACGGCCTGGCTCTACGGCTGCGGCGCGGTCAACAGCACGCTCTTCGGTTTCGGGGAGCGCACGGGCAACACGCCGCTGGAGGCCCTGCTGGTGGAATACATCTCCCTCACCGGGGACGATGCCGCCGCCGACACCACCATCCTTGCCGAAGTGGCCGAGTTCTTCGAGAAGGAGCTCAATTACCGCATCCCCTACAACTATCCCTTTGTGGGGCGCGATTTCAACGCCACCAGCGCGGGCGTGCATGCCGACGGTCTGGCCAAGAACGAAGAGATCTACAACATCTTCGACACCACGCGCCTGCTGGGCCGGCCCGTGCCCATCATCATCACCGACAAGACCGGGCGCGCGGGCGTGGCCTACTGGCTCAACGTCAATCTGCGCCTGCCCCCGGAAAAGCAGGTCTCCAAGAAGCACCCCGCCGTGGGCCGCATCTACGACGCCATCGTGGCCCTCTACGAGAACGGCCGCACCACCAACATGTCCCACGACGAGATGGAGACCCTTGCCCAGAAGTTCATGCCCGAACTCTTCGTGACCGAGTTCGACCACATGAAGCAGCTGGCGGGCGAACTGGCGGCCCACCTCATCATCCGGCTTTCGCGGCAGCAGGAGCTCCAGGATTTCGGCCAGCATGCCTGCGCCCGTCTGGACGCCTTCACGCGGGAATTCCCCTTCATCCAGTATCTGTACCTGACGGATACCGAGGGCAAGCTCAAGTGCTCCACCATCACCGACCCGGCCTACAAGGAGCGCTACGAGGCCCTGCCCATCGGCTACGATTTCTCGCAGCGCGAATGGTTCAAGATGCCCATGCAGACCGGGGACCTGCACATCATGGACGTGTACCAGTCCCAGTTCACGGGCAAGCTGGTCATCACCGTGTCCTGCGCCGTCACCAATGAAAAGGACGACATCGTGGGCGTGCTCGGCGCGGACATCCAGCTCGAGCAGCTCCTGCAGCGGGCCCAGGCCCTCAAGCAGGAAGTGCGCTCCGAAGACGAGGAATAGCCCGCCGGGCCGAAGATCGAGAACATGTGGAGAACGACGATATGAAAAAGACGGTTTACTGGATCGAGGGCGACGGCATCGGCAAGGAGATCTGGCAGGCGGCCCGGCCCGTCATCGACGCGGCGCTGGCCCGCGAATCCGACGACCGCATCGACTGGGTGGAACTGCTGGCCGGGGAAAAGGCCGAAGCCGAAACGGGCAGTCCCCTGCCCGAAGCCACGCTGGAGGCCCTGCGCGGGGCTGCCGTGGCCATCAAGGGCCCCCTGGGCACGCCCGTGGGCACGGGCCGCCGCAGCCTCAACGTCACCCTGCGGCAGACGCTGGATCTCTATGCCTGCATCCGGCCCATCCGCCATTTCACCGGGCTGGAAACGCCGGTCAAGCACCCTGAAAAGGTCAATATGACCATTTTCCGGGAAAATACGGAAGACGTGTACGCCGGCATCGAATACGCCGCCGAGACCCCGGAAGCGAAGAAGCTTATCGCCTTCCTGCGCGAGGAGTTCGGCGTGGGCAAGATCCGCGAGGACGCCGCGGTGGGCATCAAGCCCATGAGCGCCTTCGGTTCGGAGCGCCTCGTGCGGCGCGCCCTGCGCTATGCGCTGGACACCGGTCAGCCCTCCCTGACGCTGGTGCACAAGGGCAACATCATGAAGTTCACCGAGGGCGGCTTCCGCCAATGGGGCTATGATGTGGCGGCGCGCGAATTCGGCGAGCTGATCTGCACGGAAAAGGAAGCCGTGCCCGGCCGCCTGGTGGTCAAGGACCGCATCGCCGACGCCATGTTCCAGGAGGCGCTCCTCCATCCCGAACAGTATCACGTCATCGCCACGCCCAACCTCAACGGGGACTATCTCTCCGACGCGCTGGCCGCGCAGGTGGGCGGGCTGGGCCTTGCGCCGGGCGTGAACATGTCCGATTCCCTGGCCTTTTTCGAGGCCACTCACGGCACCGCGCCCACCATCGCCGGGCAGGACAAGGCCAATCCCGGCAGCGTCATCCTCTGCGGGGCGCTCATGCTGGAGCACATGGGCTATGCGGCGGCGGCGGAGCGCATCCGCTCGGCCATGAGCAAGGCCATTGCCGGACGCGCCGTCACCGTGGATCTTGCCGATCAGGTCAGCGGTTCCCGCGTGGTGGGCTGCCGCGAGTTCGGGGAGATCATCGGCGCGGCCCTCTAGAGCATTTTGTCTTTGAAAAAGGCAAAATGCGAGGCTGCGGCACAGCGCCGCCCGGCTCAAACCAAGCGGAAAAACCGCGTTTTTTCCGCGAAACGCCAGGCCGTATGGTTTGGAACGCGAAGCGTTTCAAACGGAAAATGCTCTAGCGCCGACCGATGACGCCTTCGGAGGCCCGCCTCCGAAGAAGATGCGCCCGGTAACGCGGGAGCCGTCAAAAGACATGGAAGAGCAGGGGGGACGTCTCGTCAGGGGCGTTCCCCCTGTTTGCGCAGTCGGACCGGCGGGATAGAGCCTTTTGCCTTTGAAAAAAGGCAAAAGGCGAGGCGGCAGCACAGCACCGCCCGGCTCAAGCCAGGCGGGAAGACTGCGTTTTTTCGTGAAAGGGCAGGCCGTATGGCGTGGGACGCAAAGCGTTTCCAACGGGAAATACTCTCAAGAACGCGGGACGCACGAAAGCCTGTGCCCCTTTCCCGCAGCGGCAAAGGGGGGCATCCGTTCCCGCAAGGGGACGGCGGCAGACGGCACGGCCGGCCGCGTCAGACAGTCAGGTGGAGCAGGGTGGGCGAACCCGTGCGCCCGGCAGCGGCGGCGTCCGTTTGCGCCGCCATCAGGTCGCTTGCCTGTCCGGTGGCCTGCCCTGCGGCGTGTCCCGCGGTTTGTCGCACAGTCCGCGTCTGTCCCGCCTGTTCCGCTGTCCGGCCTGTGATTTGCTCCGTCCGGCTGGCGGACCGGGACTGACGGTCGCCGTGCGCACGTTCGGCCGGCAGGGGCAAGACGTCCTCCGTATCCGGCGTCCGTCCATCGCTCGTGCCGCCATCCTGGCCCGACGGCGTGTCCGCCTGACCGGCGGCCTCCTGCGCCGCATCGCTCCGCGTCATGGCGGGGGTCGCTTCCTGCGGCATGCGGGCGTCTGCCCATCGTTCCCGCCACTGCTCTTGTCGCTCTTCCTGCCGCCGCTCTTCTTTCCGCTCTGCGCGGGCCTGTTCCGCGGCTTCCTGGCGGTGCATCCGCTCCTGTTCTTCCCGCAGACGGCGTGCCGCCTGCCGGACCAGCAGGGCTATCTGCGCGTAGCTCTCCCGGCCTTCGGGGGTAAGGATGTCCGGCGAGATCGGGGCGGCCTCCTGTATGCCGCCCGGTTGCCGGAGCAGTGCATTTTCCGTCAGCAGCCGCGTCATGTCGTAATCGGTCTGGACGACGCCGAACTGAGCGAAGCTGCGCACCATGATGCCTTCGATCCCCATATTCCCCTCCCTTCCCGCCGTTTGGCGGGAACAAAACGCCTTGTCATGTCTTCCTGATGAAACGATTGCCTATCTTATCGGCATGTTTGTGTTTTTGTATTAGACAGCCTGTTCGTTGATGGGGCTTTTCCGACATGCCGGTTGCGGCATACGCTATTCTGATTCCGTAAAGAAATCGGAATCGATGCGCTTGACCTCATAGCGGGCTATGGGCGTCACCCCCAAATTGTGATCGATCATGAGTTCCGCCAGCTTCTGCCCGTCCACAAGCACGATCTTTGTGGTGTGCTGCTTGCGGGCATAGGTGTATGCCTCTTCGGAAAATTTGGCGGTAGTCACAAAGAGGCCGCGTGTGGCCCCCTGACCGGCAAGGGCTCCCACAAATTTCTGGATGTCCGGCCGCCCTACGCAAGCTGTGGGATCCCAGCGCTTGGCCTGAATAAAGATCTGGTCAAAGCCGAGCTTGTCCTGCTTGACGATGCCGTCGATGCCTTCATCGCCTGATGCGCGGGTGACGATCCCCGCGTTTTCCAGAGAGCCGCCGTAGCCCATGACCTCGAGCAGGCGCACCACAAGCTGCTCGAAGAACGCGGGAGTCTGCCGCATGATCTCCGTCAGCACGTCCTCGGCGAGCGTCTGCCGTATACGGGTATAGGCTCTGTCGAGGCTGTCCTGCGGGCTGTCTTCATCCTCAGCGAGGGAGGAGGGGCGGTTTTCCGCAGTGGTGGCGGTTTGTCCGCCTTTCTGGAATTCCGCGAAGGAGGGGAAAGTGGCCAGAAAATCGTTGTCGATACGCAGGCCGGGCTTATCCACAGCGTTTTTGCCTTCTGGGGTGATCTGCACTGTCCCGCGTTTGGGGGATGTCACAAGGCCTGCTTTCTTGAGATAGGTTCGCGCCCAGGCGATCCTGTTGCAGAACGTCAGCGAACCGCTGGACAGGCGTTCCTGCCGGTCTGCGTCTGTGAGCGAAAACTGTCTGGCCAGCGCCTCTTCGAGCTCTGCCGTCGTTCGGGCTTGCCCGTCCCTGATATATTCCAGTAGCGGCCTGTACAGCTCGTTGTATTTGGGGATGCTCATGTGGGATAACCTGCCTGCAACGTAACGAAAGATGTTGTTTGGTCTACCAGAGCAGCAATACGGGGAGCTGTCAACAGGGGATGCGCATGAATGGCCACCTGTCCGCGTCCAGCCTGCCTCCGGGCGGGCAATATGGACTTTTGCCGCTGTTCGGGATATAAAAAAAGACTTTGCGACATCGGGGCCTCACCCTGTCATGGCTTTAACCCTCAGCGAGTTCGACGACCATGCCCAAGCAGGAATTTATCCGTAACTTCTGCATCATCGCCCATATCGACCACGGCAAGTCCACCCTTGCCGACCGCATCCTCGAGTTGACCAAGGTGGTCAGCCAGCGGGAAGCGCGCCAGCAGTATCTGGACAAGATGGATCTGGAACGGGAGCGCGGCATCACTATCAAGGCGCAGACCGTGCGCATCCCCTATGTGGCGGCGGACGGGCAGGAGTACGAGCTCAACCTCATCGACACCCCCGGCCATGTGGACTTCAATTACGAGGTCTCGCGCTCGCTGGCCGCCTGTGAGGGCGCGTTGCTGGTGGTGGACGCCACCCAGGGCGTGGAGGCGCAGACCCTGGCCAACGTCTATCTGGCGCTGGACCATGACCACGAGATCGTGCCGGTGCTCAACAAGATCGACCTGCCCAGCGCCGAGGTGGACCGGGTCAAGGGCGAGATAGAGGAAGCCATCGGGCTGGACTGCTCCGATGCCCTGCCCGTCTCCGCCAAGACCGGCATGGGCGTGCCGGACGTGCTGGAAGCCATCGTGCACCGTCTGCCCGCGCCGCAGGGCAAGGAGGACGGGCCGCTCAAGGCGCTGATCTTCGACTCGTGGTACGACAGCTATCAGGGCGTGGTGGTGCTCTTCCGCATCGTGGACGGTTCGGTGAAGCTGGGCGACCGCATCCGCCTCATGAGCACGGGCAAGGAGTACGACGTGCTGCGCCTGGGCGTCTTCCAGCCGGAATCCACCGACGTGCCGGAGCTGCACGCCGGTGAAGTGGGCTTCCTTTGCGGTTCCATCAAGGAGCTGGGGGATGCGCGCGTGGGCGACACCATCACCCTGGCCGCCAATCCGGCGGACGAGCCTGTGCCGGGCTTCAAGGAAGTGAAGCCTATGGTCTTCTGCGGCCTCTATCCTTCGGATTCCGACGATTACGAAAACCTCAAGGCCGCGCTGGAGAAACTCCAGCTCAACGACGCGGCCTTCAGCTTCGAACCGGAGACCTCGCAGGCGCTGGGCTTCGGCTTCCGCTGCGGCTTCCTCGGTCTGCTGCATATGGAGATCATCCAGGAGCGACTGGAACGCGAGTTCGAGGTGGACCTCATCGCCACCGCTCCCTCGGTCATCTACAAGGTGGAGACCAACGACGGCAAAACGCTGGAGATCGACAACCCCAGCCATCTGCCCGACCCCACCAAGATCCGCACCCTCTATGAGCCCTATGTGAACATGGACATCCACGTGCCCAACGAATATGTGGGCAACGTCATGAAGCTCTGCGAGGAAAAGCGCGGCACGCAGAAAAATCTGCACTATCTGGCCGCCAACCGCGTGGTGGTGACCTACGAGCTGCCCTTTGCGGAGATCGTCTACGACTTTTTCGACCGGCTCAAGTCCGCCACGCGCGGTTACGCCAGCATGGATTATCAGCCCATCGACTACCGGGCCTCGGATCTCGTCAAGCTGGACATCATGCTCAACGGCGAACCGGTGGACGCGCTGGCCGTCATCGTGCACCGTGAGCGCGCCTACCCCTACGGGCGGGCGCTGGCCCTCAAGCTCAAGCGCACCATCCCGCGCCAGCTCTTCCAGGTGGCCATCCAGGCGGCCATCGGCCAGAAGATCATCGCCCGCGAGACGGTCTCCGCCTTCCGTAAGGACGTGACCGCCAAGTGCTACGGCGGCGACATCACCCGCAAGCGCAAGCTGCTGGAAAAGCAGTAGGAAGGCAAGAAGCGCATGAAGCGCATGGGCAATGTGGAGCTGCCGCAGGAGGCCTTCCTCGCCGCGCTCAAGGTGGGGGACGAATAAGTCTCCGTTTTTCCTTTGCCCCTTACGGGGCATTTTTTTTATCCATCGTCGGACGTCCTTTGTTACCTGCCGGATAAGCCGACGTTACAGGCAGTATCCAGACGTGCGCCGGTTGCGGTGGAAAGTGTGCGAGGTTTGCCGCCCCTCCGCAATACGGAAGGGGCTGGCGTGAAAGACTCGACATGGAGGGAGGAAGCTATGGGCGTCTATTACCTGATCGTCAATGTGGACAAGAAGGAGCTGCTTTCGCCGCATGACTTTGATCACGGCGCGAAAATGGCGGAATGGTGCTATCAGGGGAACCGCGTGATCCTGGCGCTGCACAACCTGCTGGAAAACCGCTGGAAGGGAGACAGGGTCTACGCCGTCTCGGACTATGCGCTGGCAAGTTATGACTCCCGCTACAAGGCGGCGTTGTCCGAGGCCCTGCGGGGGACCGGCGCCAAAAGTCTGTACGCGTATGCGAGCGAGCACTACACGCCGCTGGGGCCGGAGGATACGGATATCGAGGATCATGACATCCGTTATATCTACAATCATGCCCTCAAGGTGTTCATCGATCTGGAGCACTGCCCGCGATATACGGACTGGATCGCGCCGCTGCCGCTGCTCATCGTCATGGGGCATGACGCCCCGGCCGGCGGCAATTTTGATTTTCTGCCGGAAGAGTGCGTTGATCATGTGGGGACGTGGTGTGATACCGTCCGTTCCATCGAGGTAAGCAGAACGCCGCTCAAGAACGTCGATTACGCGGAATTCCGGCCCGGGTTCACGGAGGTGCCGACGGGACGCCATTATTATATCGTCAATGTGGACAAGCGTCTGCTGTTCGGCGCCTATGATCTCCAGCTGCTGAGCTGGGCCTGCTGCCGGTGCGAAATGGTGCACATCCTGCATAACCTCCTTGCCGGAGACTGGAAGGGCGACCGCGTGTACGTCGTCGCCAACGACGCGCTGAAAGGCTGGGAATTTCCCGGAAACGACGAGCTTTGCGCCGAGCTGGCCAAAAGCGAGGAAAAGGGGCTCTTCCTCTACGCGGAAAAACATTTCACGGGGCTTGGTGCGGTCGTGGATACGGAGGATCACGGCATACGCTACCTTTATAACCATGCCCTCAAGGAGTATGTCGATCTGAAGCATTGTCCCGTGTCGGAGGAGGATAGGGCCTGCATCGCCCCCTTGCCGCTTTTGCTGACCATCGGCAATGTGGGGGATGCCGCGCTGGACCTCGCGCCGGAGGATGACGGCTTCGAGCATATGGGGAAGTGGTGCGCCAGCGTCCGTTCCATCGAGGTGAGCAAGGAGCCGTTGCCGGGCGTCGATTACCCGGAATTCCGGCCGAATTTTCTGGAACGGAAGGAGCGGGATGCCTGGTCCGGCCCCATCATCGTAACGGAGTGAAGGCCCACCGGCATTCCGTGGCCACAAGTACATATGACAGGAGGAACACATGGGAAGCTATAATATGATCGTCAATCTGGACAAGAAGGAGTCGCTCTCTCCCCACGACTTCGGCGGTGGCGCAAAAATGGCGGAATGGTGCTATCACCATGATCCGCTGGTGCGGGCCCTGCATAATCTGCTGGCCGGGCCCTGGAAGGGGGACAGGGTCTATGTCGTCGCGAGTCATCTGCCCGACGATGACGACAGCTACAGCGGCGAACTGGCCGCGGCCCGGAAGGAGCTGGGCATCAAGAGCCTGTACGGATTTGCCTGCCACGAGTGCAGGAAGCTGCAACCGGATGAAGTGGATACCGAGGATCACGGCCTGCGCTATATCTACAACCATGAGCTGGAAGTCTTCCTTGATCTGGCGCATTGCCCCGTCAATCTGGACGACATTGCGCCTCTGCCGCTGCTGATCGCCCCGGGCGGCAGCGACTTTGATTTTGATGTGGAAGATGAGGACGCCGCGGAGGAGATGGAGGAGGCCGAAGCATGGTGGATCGATAGCGTGCGTTCCATCGAGATCCGCAAGGAGCCGTTGGAAGACGTGGATTACGAGGAGTTCCGGCCGAACTTCACGGAAATGGGGGTCGGGCGCTATTATGAGCTGGTCAACGTGGATAAGCGCGAATACTTCGGCTACTACATGCTCAGCATGCGCGATCTGGCCGTCCCCGAGGCGGGGGCTGCGAGATCTTTTGGGATCTGCAAAATCTGCTTGCCGGAGACTGGAAGGGCGACCGGGTCTACGCCGTCGCGACGGATGCCCGGTCGGGCTGGGAACTGCCGGGCAACGAGGATTTGTGCGCTGACATGGCGCAGAACGGATTCAAGGATTTGTGCGGCTTCGCAACGGAAAATTACACCTGGCGCGATGTGGACAAACGCAATTCGTCTGATAAGGGCCTGCGCTATATCTACAATCATGCGCTCAAGGTCTTCATCGACCTGGAACACTGCCCGCACGACGGCGGCAAGGCCGCCATGCCGCTGCCGCTCCTGCTGGTCATCGGCAACCGCGGCGATGTGGAAGGGGACTACCCGGCCGGGGCCGATGGTTTTGAACATGTGGGCGCCTGGTGCGCTACCGCCCGTTCCATCGAACTGAGCAAGGAACCTTTGCCCGGCGTCGATTACGCGGAATTCCAGCCGGGTTTCCTCCCGCCGGACAGATGGGATGATGCGATAGATTATGACGACGATGAAGATGATGAGGATGATGACGACTAGGGCCTGTTGATGTAAATTTGTTAATCATTTCAACATATACGGCAAATTAACAGTGCATGCTCCGCCTGCCTCGAGGGCGGTGCGCACAGCGCCCCTGCGTTTTCCCCTGATAAAAGCGCGCAGGGTGAGGGGGCTCCCCCCAAAGCAGTAGAGCATTTTCACAATAAAACAGGGCCGGAAGATCTCTCTTCCGGCCCTGTATGCGTTCTTGCCGCGGAAGGCTAGCGGCGAGCCAGATCCAGGCGGGTCACGGCACGTTGCAGGGCGGCTTCCGCCCGCTTGACGTCCAGATCCTCGCTGCGCCGGCTCAGGCGTTCCTCGGCGCGTCGTTTGGCGGCTTCAGCGCGCGCCACGTCAATGTCCTCGGCTCGTTCCGCCGACTCGGCCAGCACGGTCAGCACGTTCTCGTTCACGTCGGCAAAGCCGCCGGAAATGAAGATGTACTGATCCCTGCCGTTGTCGCTGTAGCGAAGAGGGCCGATTTTCAGGGCCGAAAGCAGAGAGACGTGATGCGGCAGCACGCCGAATTCACCCATGACGCCGGGGCAGACGACCATATCCGTCTCCGTGCTGACCACGGTCTTGTCCGGGGTGACGATCTCCAGTTGCAGCGTGCTCATGCGTATCCTCCGCTATGCCTTACTTTTCCTGGCTGATGCGGGCTTCGTACTTGGCGACGGCCTGATCGATGCCGCCCAGCATGTAGAAGTCGCTTTCCGCCAGATGGTCGTACTTGCCTTCCAGGATGCCCTTGAAGCCCTTGATGGTGTCTTCAAGTTTCACATACTGGCCGGGCGTGCCGGTGAAGGTCTCGGCCACATGGAAGGGCTGGGAGAGGAAGCGCTGGATGCGGCGGGCGCGCGCCACGGTGAGCTCCTCGAGCAGCCCGCCGAGCTGCATGATGAA
>DGYFI06202__coassemble_446_pt1 | contig 33656 bp, 26 predicted proteins | sample DGYFI06202__metabat2_high_PE_036 | metagenome-assembled genome bin DGYFI06202
CGCTCTGCTGTCGATGCCCGTAAGGCTCCTGCGTCGCCTAACGGGCACGTCCCTGCGGGCCGCCATTCGGTCGCGCTCTGCTGTCGATGCCCGTAAGGCTCCTGCGTCGCCTAACGAGCACGGCCCTGCGGTCGCGCTCAGGGCAGCCAGCGTACGAGCCCCTTGGGGAAATCCGGGGGGAGCTCGTGCTCTTCGACCTTCCTGGTCTTGAAGCGGACGCGCTTGCCGTGAAGATCGGTATATTCAAGGTATCTGTAACCTTCCCCCAAGCCCAGGAATGGTTTGTGGAAGCCCGCCCTGAACTTCGGGTGCGGCTGCGCTGAGGAGTCGCCGAGCAGGGGCCTGAGGTCCCTGCCGTCTTTTTCCGTCATCAGGTATTCCTCATAAATGGGGCCATGCTCACCGGAGAAGGTGACGAAATAATAATTGCCGTACACGCGCCGCCACTGCAGCACATAGCGCCCCCCTTTCATATTTTGCTGGCCTGCGTAGTAGGCATCCGCGGGCGTGTCCTCGGGAACGCTGAAGGTCGTGCCGTCTTCGAAGCGGACGCGTTGGGGCATAAAGCCTCCGTCCGCCTCCATGCCCGTGAAGCTGCGCCGTTCCGGATTGTCGAAGTACGCGATGTCGCGGATCACGACACCTTCAGGATCTGTAAGGTCGTAGATCGAGATGGCGCCGACCTTGAGTTTGTCCCCTTGCTGGACGCTCATGAGGACATTCTCGTACTCGCCTCCTTTCAGCATGGGGTGGATGCAGGGAGCGGACGGGTCTGTGGAATGGATATACGGGATGAGCGCCTCGAGGGGCACCCGCGATTCCCTGAAAAGATAATATCTGGCCTCCTGTGCGGGCTCTGCCGTGCAGGGGCTGGTCAGGAGCAGGATAAGCGCAAACGCAAGGCTAAGGCGTCGCCGAAAAGCGGACATGATGACCTCCTGTGGAGTGCGGCGTCAGGCTGCGGCGTCTCCGCGCTCAGGGCAGCCAGCGCACGAGTCCCTTGGGGAAATCCGGGGGGAGCTCGTGCTCTTCGACATACCTGACCTTGAAACGGACGCTTTTGCCGTGAAGATCGGTATACTCAAGATAGCTATAGGCTTCTCCCAATCCCAGGAATGGTTTGTGGACCCCCTCCCTGAACTTCGGATGCGGCTCCGCTGAGGAGTCGCCGAGCAGGGGCCTGAGATCCCTGCCGTCTTTTTCCGTCATCAGGTATTCCGCATAAATGCGTCCATTACGCTCGCCATACTCGGTAACAAGATAATAATTGCCGTACACGCGCCGCCACCGCAGCACATAGCGTCCCCCTTTCATATTTTGCTGGCCTGCGTAGTAGGTATCCGCGGGCGGGTCATCGGGAGCGTGGAGGGTCGTGCCGTCTTCAAAGCGGACCCTGTGGGGCGCAGCTTTCCCGTCCGCCTCCATGCCCGTGAAACTGCGTCGTTCCGGATTGTCGAGGTAGGAGATGTTGCTGACTGAGATCCCTTGCGGATCTGTGAGGGAGTAGATCGAGATGGTGGCGATCTTGAGTTTATCCCCTTGCGGGACGCTCATGACGACATTCTCGTACTCTCCTCCTTTCAGCATGGGGTGGACGCAGGGAGCGGACGGGTCAGTGGAATGGATATACGGGATGAGCGCCTCGAGGGGCACCCAGGAGTCCCTGAAAAGATAATATTTGGCCTCCTGTGCGGGCTCTGCCGCACACGGGCTGGTCAGGAGCAGGATGAACGAGAACGCAAGGTTCAGGTGTCGCCGGAAAGTGGGCATGATGACCTCCTGTGGGTGCTGCATCGGGCTGCGGCGTCTCCGCGCTCAGGGCAGCCAGCGCACGAGTCCTTTGGGGAAATCCGGGGGCAGGTCCTTCTCCTGGACCACCTTGATCTTGTAGCGGATGCGCCTGCCGTCGTGATCGGTAGCGTCAAAATAGGGGGCAAGATCCGCATCGGATGCTACGGTCTTGCGGCAGGTCGTGAAGTCAGGATGCGGCTCCGCCGAGGATTCCCCAAGCAGGGGCCTGAGATCCTTGCCGTTTTCCTCTGTGATCAGGTATTCGGCAAGAACGACCTCCTGAGAGTATTTGGCGACGAAATAATAATTTCCGTACACGCGCCGCCACTGCAGATGGAAACGCCTCCCGTTTATGACTTTACGACCGTGGGAATATTCGTCCACTTCGCCCGTGAAGTAGGCGTCCGCCGGCGGGTAAGGGTCGGAAGGGAAAGCGCGGAGTTCCGTGCCGTCTTCGAAGATGACATGGTCCGGGTCGGCTGTCGGCGATTCTGCCTCCATGCCCGCGAAACTGCGCCGCTCCGGGTTCCTGAGGTACAGGATCTTCGAAACGAAAGGCCCTTCCTTGTCCGCGATGCATTCCGGCGGGAAGAGGGCGGCCTTGAGGATGTCCCCCTCCTGGACGGTCATGACGATGAACGAGTGGAGACCGGTGCTATGGATGCGGGGAGCGGACGGGTCGCCGGCACGCAGGTAGGAAGCGAATTTTTCGAGAGAGATGCGGGAATTCAGGTTGATGATGTTGTATTTTGGTCCCTGTGCGGGCTCTGCCGCGCAGGGGCTGGTCAGGAGCAGGATGAACGAGAACGCAAGGCTCAGGCGTCGCCGGAAAGCGGACATGATGACCTCCTGTGGGTGCTGCGTCAGGCTGCGGGGCTGCGCTCAGGGCAGCCAGCGCACGAGCCCCTTGGGGAAATCCGGGGGCAGGTCCTTCTCCTGGACCACCTTGATCTTGTAGCGGATGCGCCTGCCGTCGTGATCGGTAGCGTCAAAATAGGGGGCAAGATCCGCATCGGATGCTACGGTCTTGCGGCAGGTCGTGAAGTCAGGATGCGGCTCCGCCGAGGATTCCCCAAGCAGGGGCCTGAGATCCTTGCCGTTTTCCTCTGTGATCAGGTATTCCGCAAGCACGAGTTCCCGGGCGTATTTGGTGACGAAATAATAATTTCCGTACACGCGCCGCCACCGCAGATAGAAACGCGCCTCGGGTATGACGTAAGTGCCGCGGGAATATTTGCCCACTTCGCCTGTGAAATAGGCGTCCGCCGGCGGGTCGGAGAAAACGTGAAGGGCCGTGTCGCGATCAAAGGTGACGGCGAACGGGGACTGACAGTCATGCGGCGTCGTTTGCGCCATGCCTGTAAAAGTGCGCCGCTCCGGGTTCTCAAGATACAGGATCTGCGAAACGAAGGGCCCTTCCTTGTCCGCGATGAATTCCGGCGGGATGAGGGCGGCCTTGAGGATATCCCCCTCCTGGACGGTCATGACGATGAACGAGTAGATGCCGGTGTTATGGATGCGGGGAGCGGACGGGTCGCTGGCACGCAGGTAGGAAGCGAACTTTTCGAGGGAGAAGCGGGAATTCAGGTTGATGATGTTGTATTTTGGCCCCGGTGCGGGCTCTGCCGCGCAGGGACTGGCCAGGAGCAGGATGAGCGAGAACGCCACGCTCAGGCGTCGCCGGAAAGCGGACATGATGACCTCCTGTGATAGGGGCGCGGGATACAGGCTGGGCTCATCCCGACGCCGACAAAAACGGCAGCCCTGACGTCCGGTCAGGCGTGGCAAACGTCAGACCGTCGGCGGGCTGCCGTTTCTTGCAGCAAGATGAAGCGTGTCGTCCGGCAGCGGGTTGTCTTTCTTGGCGGCGCTGTGCCGCCGCCTCGCGTTTTATCTTTTTCAAAGATAAAACGCCCTACCGCGAAAGATGCAGGCGCTGTACGCGCGCCGGCGGCAGGTTGACGAGGACGCGCCGCGTGCAGTCCGGGACGAAACCGGCCTGACTGAGCGGCGTCCTGCCCCAGAGGGCATAGGTGAACTGGATGACGCAGCCATCCGCATCCAGGCACTGCCGCATGGCGGCCATGATGCCTGCCCGACATTCAGGCGGCAGGCTGAGCAAGGGCAGGGAAGAGACGATGGCCGCCACCCGTCTGCCCTGAGGAAGGTACTCGCCCAGACGCATGGCGTCTCCCTGCACGACGGGCACATGCGGGAAGCGGTTCTGCAGCATGCGGCAGAAGCTGGGCATGCGCTCGATGAGCAGCAGACGCTGGGCGGGGAGCCCTTTTTTCAGCAGGGCCCGGGTGACCACGCCCGTCCCCGGCCCCAGTTCCACCACCATATCCTGCCCGTGGAGGACGGAAGGCGGCAGCAGGTCGGCCATGGTCTGGGCCAGGGCCGCGCTGCTGGGGCAGACCGCGCCCACACCGTGCGGGGCGCGGAGCGCCTGACGCCAGAAGGCCCCAAAAGAGGCCGCCATGCCAAGCACGCCGCCGTTGCCGGCGTACCGGCCCCAGTCGGCGCGCAAGTTGCGCCAGGTGCTGCTCAGGCGCTGTTGGGTAAATTGTGCAAAACGGGTCATGCCGGATCCTTTCCTGTCTTGCGGCGCGAATGCCTTGCATTGCTGACGCAGCATAGCCGCAAAAGCCTTCGGGCGCCAGTCTTTCCCGACGCCTTTCCGTACCCATGAGCGTAGCATGCGCTCCGTCAGCAATGCGTCATGCCTCCGGCCGGGGCCAGGGAGCATGTTCAGAAGGTGTAGCCCACAGTGACGGAATAGATGTTGGCTACGGTATCCCGGCTGTTGCCGCCCTTGATGTTGGACACGGCGCTGCGGATACCCCCGGCATCGGTCGTCCCGTAGTCCATGTCGTATACCCACAGATGGGCATAGGCGAGGTCGAGCGTCCAGTTCTCCCAGGTGAAGCCCGCCCCCAGGCCCACGCCGGTACGGCCGTAGCTGGGGATCATGAAGTCCGCGTGCGATTCGTTGGTGACCGGCGTCTCGTGCCAGATGCCCGCCCGCAGGGCGAGCCAGTCCAGCGGCTCGTATTCCACGCTGGCATTGAAGTTCCAGCCGTCGCGCCAGCCCTTCTGGTTGAGGGACTGATAGTCCGAGTCGAAGTAGATGTTCAGGGAGTCGTAGGAAGACCAGCGGGTGAAGACCGTGCCCACTTCAAAGCTCAGATTGTCCAGCGGCTTGTAGGCCAGACCCACGGCAAAGGAGTCCGGCAGATGGACCGTGCTGTGCGCGCCGGTATCCACCGTGTGGGGCACCTCGCCCTTTTCCGCCAGCAAGTTGCTCTGATGGCGGGAAAAGTCCACCTCGCCGTTGATGTTGAGCGTGACCGGGCTCTTGTAGGAAAAGCCCAGCGACAGTTCATCGGTCATGCGGAAGTGTGCGCCCAGATGCAGGCCCGCGCCCCAGCCGCTGCCGTTGAGGGTCAGCTTGCTGTCAGGGCCTTTGGCCGGGAAGAAGCCGACGAACTGCATGCTGGGGATCTGCTGCGTCATGGCGAAATTGGCGTACATGACCTCGACCCCGGCGGACAGCGAGAGGACGTCGTTGACCTTCATGGCCACGGTGGGCACAAGGGAGAAGGTCTGGAAATTCACGCTGGTGAGGTTGTAGCGGCCGATCCAGTCGTCCGAGAACTCGTTGCCGAGACCGAAGCGGGAAAACATGCCGAGCCCCAGCCAGAAGCGATCGTTGAGCTGATGGGTGATGTAGGCGTGCGGGGCGGGCCAGACGTTGGGCTTGGTGGTGGTCGTCCTGCTGCTGCCGTCGGCCATTTCCGCGCTGATGGTGCCCATGGGGGCAATGGCGGCAAAGCCGCCCATGATCCGCGTGCCGGGCAGCTGGGTGATGCCTGCGGCGTTGTAGGCAAGGGCCGAGGGGTCGTCGGCGCGGCCCACCATGCCGCCGGCCAGCGACAGACCGCGTGAACTCCACTCAGTAAGAGCAAAGCCCTCCGCCCGGGCAAGGCCGGCCTGACAGGCCCAGAACAGACAGCACAACAGCGGCAGATAGCGTTTTTTCACCACACCCTCCACGGATTTTCCCTCCGAGGTCTCCGCACGTGCGGAAAACCTTCCTGAAAAATAAAATTTTGTAAAAATATTCTTGCATTGCAGGGCAAGTCAAGTTTTTTGTCGTCAGGATCAGACGGAAGAGAACGGCCCGCTGCCAGGGCGGCGGGCCAGAGCGCTTTGCCTTTGAAAAAGGCAATATGTGAGGCGGCGTCAGTCGAAAAAGCCGCTGATGCGTGCCGCTTGCCGGAGCTCGCAGGGCCAGAAGCCCGTGGCGTGCAGGATATGCCGCACCTGTGCGGCGGCCGTGTCCAGCGGGCGTTCGTGTTGCAGCACCGGCTCCGGGCATAGGCGCAGGCGAAAGTCTCCCAGCGCCGGGCGGCCGTCCGTATCCGTCAGGGCCGCCAGGGCCGCTTCGGCTGCAGCAAGACGGCGCAGGACCGTCTCTTCCGGGCGGCAGCCGTAGGCAAAGCGGGTCAGCAGGCAGGGGCGGGCCGTCTGGTCCGGGTCCTCAAGGCCCCAGCAGGCTCCCAGACGGCGCAGCTCCGCCTTGGTGACGCCGGCCTCGGCCAGCGGCGAAGCCACCCCGGCTTCCCGCAGGGCCCGCAGGCCGGGCCGGTGGGCGTGCAGGTCGTCGGCATTGCTGCCGTCGCAGAGCAGAGCTTCCGTGAGGCCGCGGGCCTCGAGTCGTTCCCGCAGGGCGGCCAGCAGGGCCTTTTTGCAGGCATAGCAGCGCTCCCGGCTGCCGCTGACGACCTCCGGCAGCGCAAGCGGCGAAAAGGGCACCACTTCCAGCTCCAGGCCGCGCGCCGCCGCCCAGTGGAGCGCGGCGCGGCTTTCCGCTTCGGGCACATGGGGCCCGCCGGCGTGCAGGGCGAGGAAGGGGATGCCTTCCCGTTGCAGGGCCAGGCAGAGGAAGCGGCTGTCCACGCCGCCGGAGAGCGCCACGGCCAGCGCCGGAGCCGTTCGGGCGCAGGCCGTCAGACGCTCGTGCAGCCGTTGTGCGGCGGCGGCCGGCGGGGCGGGCAGGGCCGGCCCGTGCCCGGCTACCATGTGAGGCGGACCTTGGCCCCGCGCCGGGCCATCTCTTCCTTGCACTGACGGATGGTGTACTGGCCGTAATGCACGATGGAGGCGATGAGCGCCGCCGACGCGCCGCCCGTGCTCACGGCCTCGTACATGTGTTCGGGGCTGCCCGCGCCGCCGGAGGCGATGACCGGTATGCTCACGGCATCGGCGATGGCGCGGGTGAGCGTGAGTTCGTAACCGTCGCGGGTGCCGTCGGCGTCGATGGAGTTGACGCAGAGTTCGCCCGCGCCCAGCTCCTGACAGCGCCGCGCCCAGGCGATGGCGTCCAGCCCCATGCGCTTGCGGCCGCCGTGGATGACGATCTCATAGCCGGACGGGATGTCCGGGCTCACGGGCACGCGCAGCACGTCCATGCCCACCACGATGGCCTGCACGCCGAAGGCGGCTGCGCCGTCGCTGATGAGCTGCGGATCCTTGACCGCCGCGGAGTTGATGGACACCTTTTCCGCCCCGGCCACCAGCACGGCCCGCATGTCCGCCACGCTGGAGATGCCGCCGCCCACGCAGAAGGGGATGAAGATCTGTTCGGCCACCCGTTCCACCACGTCCAGGAAGATGCCGCGCTCTTCGGCAGAAGCCGTGATGTCGTAAAAGACGATCTCGTCCGCGCCTTCTTCGTAATAGCGGCGGGCGCTCTCCACCGGATCGCCGATGTCCTCGTTGCCCGCAAAGCGGATGCCCTTGGTCAGGCGTCCGGCCCGCACGTCCAGACAGGGGATGACACGTTTACTGAGCATGGCGCACCTCGCGGCAGTAATCGAAGAAGTTGCGAAGGATCTGGAGGCCGGGACGGCCGCTCTTCTCCAGATGGAACTGCACGGCCCAGAGGCCGTCACGGCCATAGACGGAGCAGAACTCCCGCCCGTAGCGGGTGGTGGCCATGACCAGTTCCGGGGCGGGCTCCACGTAGTAGCTGTGCACGAAGTAGAATTCCGCATCCGGGGACAGATGGGCCAGCAGACGGCCGGGCCGGTGCAGGGTCAGGCTGTTCCAGCCCATGTGCGGCACCGGGGCGGGGCTGCCGTCCTCCTGCCGCAGGTCCCCGGCAAAGCGCAGGCAGCGGCCGGGCACGACGCCCAGCGTCCGCACGTCGTTCTCCTCGCTGGATTCCAGCAGGATCTGGCAGCCCAGACAGATGCCGAGCAGGGGCTGCCCCGCATCGATGGCCTGCCGCAGCACGCGGTCGAGCCCGGCCTCGCGCAAATGGTTCATGGCCTGTCCGGCCGCGCCCACGCCGGGGAAGATGATGCCCTGCGCGCCGAGGAGCACGTCCGGGTCCGCCGTGACGGTGCAGGGGATGCCGAGATGTTCCAGCGCGCGCCGGACGCTGGTCTGATTGCCTGCCTTGTATTCCAGAATTGCCAGCATGTCGTCGATCCTTGCCGGGGTTGTCCGGGCCTGCCCGCCGGGGCCTGCGCCGGAAAAATGTGCCAATGCCGTCCCCGCCGGGGCGCGGCGTGCGTCCCCGCCCGTTTCGCCGGGCGGCGGGACGGCGGCAGTATAGCCGCAAGCCCGGCGTCCGGCAACGTGTCCCCGGCCCGCGCCGCCGGGCTCAATAATTGATCTTCCAGCGCACGCCCGCCGAGGTGTTGTTCTGTTCGGTGCGCACCTGCGCCTTGCTGTGGGGCGTCATCTGGAGTTCGATGATCACGGCGGTGCTGTCCGGCTTCATGCCCTGCGCCACGCCGAGATAGAGCTTTTCGCCGATGAACTTCCCCGCTTCCAGGGTGCTTTCCTCGCTGCTGTTGCCGTCCTCGTCGGAGGTCGTGCGGGAGCCGACGCGCAGCACGTCCACGCCGAGGGTCTTGCGGGCCACGTCCAGCACGTTGAAGCCGCCGCCGCCGAAACCGGCCAGTTCGGCCACCGCCGCGGCCAGCCGCAGGTTCTCGAAGCGGCCGAGATCGCTGGAGGCGCGCCCGAACATGATGCGCGAGATGATCTCTTCCTGCGGCATGGTGGGCGTGCTGGTGAGCTGGAATTTCGGGTTCTGCGCCGTGCCGCCCACCCGAACGTCCGCCACGATGTCCGCGGCCTCGTGCCGCAGCACCACGTCAAGCAGGGGATTGGACGGCGGGCCGCCCGCAAAGCGCACGATGCCCCGGTACAGATTGAACTTGGCATTGAGGAAGTTGAAGGTGCCTTCCACGGCTTCCACGCTCCCCGTCACGCGGGGATCGGTCAGCGGGCCGCCGGCATGGATGTCCACCTTCCAAAGGCTGTCGAGGCCGCGTCCCTGCACCGTGAAGCGGCCGGTGGTGCGCACGCGCGCATCAAGCCTGCCCACGGCGGGACGGGCCTTGGGCGCGGGTTTGGCGGCGTTGCTGGTCTCGCTGATGGGCAGGGTGGTGATGCTGCTGGTGGTCGTGATGCGGTCGATACGCACCTCGCCGGAATCCACGCTGATGTCCGCCTGGACCTGCGGGGCCGTCAGCGGCCCCCGGACGGAGGCCGTGCCGGAAAGGGCTATGGTCACGTCCCGCCGCCGCAGGGGGTGGAGGCTGTCCAGCCGTCCCGACAGGTTGAGCGACCGCCCCGCCGGCGAAAGTTCCCCGTTGAAGGTGGCGCGGCCCTTGCGGCCGTCGCTGAGGGAGGCGTCCAGCCGCACGCGGCCCAGTCCGGCCAGTCCGTCCAGACGGCTGCGGGCCAGCTCCGCCCGTACCTGGATATCCTGCAGCAGCACGCCCAGGGCCACATCCTCGAAGCGGCCTTTCTCCAGACCGACAGCCGCGGACAGCGCCGGGGCCTCCAGCGTGCCGGAAAGATCGGCCCGCAGGTCCAGACGGCCGGACAGGCGGCGGTCCGCCATAGGCACGAGGTTCCAGAGCGGGGCCACCGCGCCCTGCCAGCGCAGTTCGCCCTTGAGGGCGGCCCGCGGCGAAAGTCCCGGCAGTCCGCCGGAAAACGTCAGGGGGAGGGTGAAGCGCCCGGAGACGGTCTCCGCGCCCAGCAGTTTGCGGCTGTTTTCGGGAATGTTGAGGGCCAGCGTCAGTTCGCCGCCCCCCCGGCCCTGCCGGACGCTGCCGGTGACGCCTCCGTCCAGCGGCGGCAGCGGCGCGCCGGGCAGATGCAGACCGTTCACCTTCAGGGAAAATTTGCCCTGCGGCTGGGCCGGGCTGCCGTTGACGGCAGCCTCCAGCGCCACCTGCCCCTGCGGCAGAGCGGGGACGACCACCTGCCACGGGGCGAGCTCCGTGGCCAGCAGCCGCAGCCGTGCCGTCAGCGCATCCGGCGCAAGGCGGCCGGAAAGCTGCAACTGGCCTGAGGGCGTCAGGCGGATGTGCAGGGGCTCGCAGTCCAGACTGCGGGCCGTGTAGCGCAGGTGGGCCGCCTTTTCCAGCCGCAGGCCCACCTTGTGTGCGGGCAGTTCGGCCTTCAGGCGGCTGAAGGCAAGGCTGCCGGGCTGCCATTCCAGGCGGACGTCGGCCTGCACGTCTCCGGTGGAAGATGCTTCCAGCCGCAGCGGTCCGGCCAGCGGACCGCCGGCCTGCACGTGCGGCCGCACAAGGCGCAAAGAGGCCGCTTCCAGCCGTTCGGCCCGCACATCGGCCGCCAGAACGGGGACAGCCTCCGGCGCGGGCGCTCCTCCGGCGGCGTCCGCCTGACGCGGCGCGAGGTCCAGCCGTACGGCCAGGGCCTGCCAGAGCAGCAGCGTTTCCCGCTCCTGACGGAGCTGGCCGCGCGGCGCCGTCAGTGCCAGATGCCAGTCCGTCACGCCCCAGAGCCGTGCGCGTTCGCTGTCGCTTTCGCGCCCGCTGGCGCGCACCGCAAGCGTGAGGGGCTGTCCGTCGGCCTGGAGGCCGGGCAGCAGCAGCGCGCCCAGGCGATCGAAGCTCTTCCAGTCCGTGACGGCCAGTTCCAGCCGGCCCCGCATGGGCGGCAGCTGCCGCAGGACGGCGGAGATCCGGCGGCTGACGATGTCGTCCGCCATGTGTTGCGCCTCACTGGCCGCAGGCGCGGGCTGTCCGTCGACCGCTTCTTGCGGCGGGACGTCCGGCGCTGCGGCGGCCGGGGCCTGTCCGTCCGTGAGCAGGAGATCCGTCCCCCAGTGGCCGCGCAGGCGTACGCCCGCGCCGTCCAGCGAGATGTCCTCCAGCGAGAGACGCCAGAAGGACTGTTGGTCGTGGCGGCGCAGTCCGGCGGCCAGCAGGATGTCCGCCCGCAGGGGGATGTCGCCCAGCCGGGTCGAAGTATGCAGGGCCAGCCGCAGCGTGCCGCCGTCCAGCGTCGCGCGCCAGCGCAGCGGCAGGGAATCCAGCCGCAGGAGGGGAGCCGTCAGGCGGAGGGGCTTGGCCGGGGCCGTCCGGGCGGCTTTTGCCGGTGTGACGGCAGGCTGTTGCGGTGCGGCGGGGCCATGAGCCGCCGGAGCAGAGGCGGCAGGCGCGGCAGGGTCCGACAGGGCGGCGGGCAGCAGCTCCGTGCCGTCCACGGCCAGGGAAAGTTGCGGTGCGCCCAGCGGGCCGTTCAGGCGGAGTTCAGCCGATGCCGGGCCGGACAACAGGGCGGCCCAGGCTTCCGGCTGCGGCTCCGGCGTGACGTCGAGCCGCAGGGCAAGCTCCAGCGGCGCGTCCCAGAGCGGCTCCGGCGCGGCGGCCAACTGCAGGGAAAGGCGTCCGGCAACCTGGGCGATGCCTGCGGTGGCGTCGATCTCCGGCAGGGCGAGCGTCCACTGTCCGTCCGTCTGCCGCTGTGCCTGCAGGCGCAGGCGAGCCTGGGCCCGGCCCGTGCCGAACAGGGGGAGCAGGGCGTCCGGGAGCCTTCGGGTCCGGGCCGTCATGGGAGAAGGGGACGCCACGGCGGCGGCATCCGCGGCGGCGGGCGTGGCATGGGCGGCCGCGCCGTCAGAAGGCGCGGCGGCAGCGGGAGGCGTGGCCGCAGCCTGGCCCTCCTGTGCCGTCTCCTCGCTTGGGGACGCTTCGTCCTGCGGCCAGAACGCGTGTGCCGTCAGCTCGGCCCGTACATCGGCGCGAGAGCCCAGCCCGCCGTCAAGGCGCAGCTCCAGGGAAACGCGGGGGAAGGGGCCGTCGGCGTCCGGCGTGTCTTGCCTGTCCGGCGGCAGCATGGCCAGCCATTCCGGCGGCAGGGCCAGCTTGTCCACGCGGACGAGCGCCTCGACGCGCGGCAGGACGCCGGGAAGATCGCCCAACAGGGCGAACACCTCCTGGATGCTCCGGCCGATGTGATCCGCCAGCTGGCCGGGCGTGCGTTCCGGCTCCGCTTCCGGCGGACTGTCCGGCAGCTGGGGCAGGCGGTAGAGGCCGCCCCCGTTCAGGGCCAGGGGGTCCAGATGCAGCACGAGGCCATCCTGCCAGCCGAGCCGCCAGGACAGGGCCACATCGGGGAGATCCAGCCAGCGACCGGCGGCGTCCTCGCCGCAGACGGCCAACCGGGGATGGAAGGGGAGCCCTTCCAGTTTGCGCACGGTCAGGCGCAGGCCCGATGTCTCCAGCGCCGTCGTCAGCGTGGCGTTGAGGGTCTCCCGCAGCCAGCTCTGCCCGGAAGCGGTGCAGAGCCAGCCCAGACCGCCCCCGGCAAGCAGGAGCAGGAGCACAAGGCAGAGCAGCAGCGCGTGCAGCAGACGGCGCAACCGCCGGGCGGGCTTGCGCGGCGGGGGCGACACGGCGAAAGATGCCGAAGAGGGGGCCGTGGGGCCGGGAGCGTCCTGCCGCATCAGAACGACTGCCCTATGCTGATGTAGAATTGCACCGGCGGATCTCCATCCACGGGATTGAGGGGCGTGGCCACGTCAAGGCGCAGCGGGCCCACAGGCGTATAATAGCGCAGGCCGAGCCCCGCTCCCCAGTGCATGTCACGCAGGGTGGGGTACTGTTCGCGATAGGCCATGCCGCCGTCCAGGAAGGGCACGAGCCCCATGTCTTCCGTGATCTTGACGCGGGCCTCCAGATTGACCAGCTGATAGGAGCGGCCCCCCAGCGGATCGCCCTTGCTGTTGCGCGGGCCGAGGGACTGATAGGAGTAGCCGCGCACGCTGCCCGCGCCCCCGGCGTAATAGCGCATGGATGCGGGCATGGCATGCAGGGGGACGCCCGCCATCATGCCCGCCGCCACTCGCGCCGCCAGCACGAGCCGGTCGTCCGGCTTGCCGCGCCGGGTATGGAAGGGGGCATAATAACCCATCCATTCGGCCTCGCCGGTCAGGGCGGTGAAGGTGGTGTCGTAATAGCCCGCAACAGGGCTGAAGAGGATCTTGCCCAGGGTGCCCTCACGCGGGCTGACCTTGTTGTCCCGGCTGTCGCGGCGGACGGTGAAGCGCGGCCCGATGACGCTGTAGAGGCGCATGCCGTGGCCGTCTTCGGCGATCTGGCCGCCGTCGCCGCCCACGCCCACGCCCACGCGCCAGTAACGGTTGACCCGGCGGTTGAGGTAGGCATAGCCCGCCAGACCGCGCCGCTCGTAGGCGTCCGTATCCTCGTGCAGGGCCGAGGCTTCGGCGTCCAGGCTCTGGCCGGAGCGCAGGAAGGCGGGCTTTTCGAAGCGGGCCACGAGCCCCTGCTTTTCCGTGGTGACGGGCAGGTTCAGGCGCAGGGTCTCGCCGTTGCCGAGGATGTTGCGGTGTTCCCATTCGGCTTCCACGCCGAAGCCGGTGTCCGTATCGTAACGGGCTTCGGCCGCCAGCGAGCGGAAGGGTGCGTCCTCCACGCTGAGATCCAGCGGCAGGGCGGCGACCTTGCCGGGGCCGGACTGCTGCCGCCACTCGTCCAGGGCCGGTTTGAGGGTGACGCTGTTGAACAGACCGAGGCCCCGCAGGCGGTCGCCGTAATTGCCCACGCGGCGGCTGTTCCAGCGCTCGTCATCGGGCCGCCAGTAGGCCAGCCGCCGCAGATAGGCTTCGGCCACTTCGCTGGCGCTCACGAGGCGCACCTCGCCCATGAGCGCGGGCGGGCCGGGATCGATGACGATGTCGGCATTGATGGTCCGCAGTTCCCTGTCGACGGTGTACCGGCTGCTGGCGGTCTTGGCGATGGGGTAGCCCTGACGCCGCAGGTAGCGTCCCACCCTGTCCACCGCCTCCAGCATCTCTTCGGCGGTGACGGGCTTGCCCGGTTCGAGGCGCAGGTGGCGCGGGAAGCGCGGCGGGGACACCGGCTCGCGCGCCTCACGGCCCAGCAGGCCCTGCAGGCCGCTGTACTGGGCGCGGCGGGTGCCGCTGCGGAAAGCTTCCGGCACATAAGGCTCGGGCTCATACCGGACGACGGCCCGCCCCAGCACGTAGCGGGGGCCGGGCACGAGGCGCAGCACGACCTGCGCCTTCTTGCCGCTCGTGTCGATGTGGAAGTCCGCCGTCCCTTCGTAATAGCCCTGCGCGTGCAGGAGCTGTTCGGCGCTTTCCTTGTCCAGGCGGGCCCGTCGTTCCAGGGCCAGCAGGCTGTCAGGCGCTTCCTTGCGCAGTTGCAGCAGGGTGCTGGCCCCTTCCATCTTGTCCTTGAGCGCATCCGCCGCTTCGGCAAGGGCATCCTTGCGCGGCGCGGGCGCGCCCGTTTCGTGGGCGGCATCGGGGTCCACCGCCGAGGGCGTGAGCTTGCGGGGGCTCTCCTCCTTCTCCTCTTCCAGCGGACGGGCGTAGGGGTCGACGTCCGCGCGGGCGGCGGCCACCTCCTTTCTGACGGCGGCGGCTTCCGCTTTCAGGCGCTGCCCGCCGTCGTCCGGGCGGGGGAGAGGCTTTTCCACCACGATGCGTACATCATAGGGCACGGGATCGGCCGCCCAGGAGGTCTCCTTGGGGGCGGCTTCTTCCTGCGGCTGTTCCTGCAACATCTGGACGAGGCCGCAGCCCCCCAGCAGGGGGAAGATGAGCAGCCAGCAAAGGAGGTGGGTAAAAAAGCGGCGGAAAAACATGCGGCATGGTAGCCTGTCCCCTGCCGGGCCGCAAGGGGCCTGACGGCTTGGAAATCCCGGCGCTCTGCGCTACAAGGGAAAGAACATCATCCCCCTAGCCTCTACAGGAGAGCCGACGTGAAATATGATCTTTGCCTGCATGTTGACCTGAACGACGCCGCCCTGCTGGCGCTGGCCCTCAAGAATGCCCGCAACTACCAGAATGCCCTGTCCGAGGAAACGTATGAACTGGTCATCGTGGGCAACGGCCCTTCGGTGACGCTCTTCACCGCCGCCCAGCCCGCCCTGCGGGAAACGGCCCGTCCGCTCATGGACAAGGGGCTCAAGATCCGCCTGTGCCGCAATGCCCTCAACGACAATAATCTGACCGAGGCCGATCTCTGGCCGGGCATCGAGGTGGTGCCCGCCGGCCTCGTGGAGATCGTGCGCCTGCAGCAGGCCGGTTTCGCCTACATCAAGCCGTAGAGCATTTTGCCTTTGAAAAAAGGCAAAATGCGAGGCGGCCGCACAGCGCCGCCCGGCCGAAACCAAGCGGAAGAACCGCGTTTTTCCGCGAAACGCCAGACCGCATGCTTTGGAACGCGAAGCGTTTCAAACGAAAAATGCGTTAGACCGGCGGCTGGACACGATAAAAGCGCCCTTTCCCGCAGTTGGCATGCCTTGCGGGAAAGGGCGCTTTTTCATACGCTTCGAAGTTTGCGCCCGAAAGGGACGCGGACCGGCTGTCCCTGACGACCTGCCGGCAGCTTGTGGCCGGAAGACGGCGGTGCAGAGCCGCCCGGCCCAAACCCATCGAGAAAACCGCCTCTCCTTACGAAACGACAGGCCGTATGGTTTGGAACGCCACGTGTTTCAAACGGAAAATGCCCTAGACGAGCTTGTCCTTCTGCTTTTCGGCGTATTCCAGCATCTTCCTGGCTTCCTCGAAGTCCGGCTTGAGCTGGAGCGCCGCCTTGGCGGCCATGATGGCCTTGTCCCATTTCTGCCAGTCGATGTAGAGCCGGCCGATGTTGAAATAGAGATTGGGCTCGTTGCGCAGATACTGGGAACCGCGCAGGAAGTAGCTTTCGGCCACGTCGAACTTGCCGAGCTTGCGCAGGGCGATGCCGGCGGCGCTGTAGAGGAAGAGCATGTCCGGCTGACCGTCGATGGCGGCGGTGAGGTACTCCACGGCTTCCTCATACAGACCGGCCTTGAGCAGGATCTCGCCCGCCCTGCCGCGCAGGATGAAGTCCACGGGGTATTCCCGCACGAGCATGGCCAGCGTGGCCTTGCCCGCCACGACCTGTCCCTTGGCCAGTTCGTCCGCGGCCTTGGCCAGGCCGTTGCGCTTGCGCTCTTCCACTTCGCGCATGCGTTCCTGCGCGGATTCCATCTCCGCTTCCTGCAGGACGCTCAGCAGGTTGGCGAGCTGCTCATAAAGCGCCTTGCCCTGTCCGGGTTCATAGGTGAGGGCAAGCGCATAATGCTGCCGGACCCGCGGCATATTGGCGATGACGGTGACCGCGTTGGCGATCATTTCCGAGAATTCCATCCGTTCGGCCTTCATGAGCGGCTGGCGGAGGATGACGGCCAGCGCGCTTTGCAGCGCCTGCACCGCGGGCATGGCCTTGTCCTGTTTGGCGAGCGAGCTGATTTGCCCCAGCTGGCGACGGGCATTGGCTAATTCGGCAGACATGTGCGCCTCGTTACGGTTATATATGGATACGAAATCTATCCCAGCAGAGCAGGAGAGTAAAGCCCCAGCAGGAAACGGTTTTTCATCTCTAGAAAAAATATTGAGATTATTTAGTTTTTGTTTTGATGGCACAATTTTTGTTGCAAAATGGCTTTTGCCGGGGGCAGCCATTGACAAGCTTTTGCGGCGGATGCTAACTCTGTTCCTGCCGGGGATGAGTCCCGGCCGTCCTCAGTGGCGTCTCTACGCCATCCCGCAGGATCGTCCGCCCGATGGAACGCTACGGCGATACCGCCAAAAGGAAGGAAGCACCGTGCAAAAGACCCTGGAAGACATTTGCCTCAAACACGATAACGGAAGTGATCTGTGCTTTCGCGGGCGCCTTTTTTCCGAGTGCTCCTGGTTCGATGACGAACATCAGGTCATGACCCGCCAGAAACTCTACGTGACGGACAAGAACGAACAGGTCTACTACATCGTCCGTTCGCACGGGCAGGAGCGCAGCCGCCATGCCTACCGGTTGAGCGTGGACGGGGAGACCTGCGTCATCTACAACGGGCGCAGCGAGATGTCCCTGCAGTTCGATATGCTGATGCTCGCCGTCCGTGGCCTCTGCGGTCTGGACGCCGGAGCCACCCCCACCCTCGGACAGGTGGAGGAGATGCTGCGCGTAGTCAACGGCTAGCCGCACCCCGCAGGCCGCCCGGTCTGCTCATCATGCCGCCAGAGCCCCCGAAAGGGGGCTTTTTTCATATCCGCTCCAGCGCAAGCAGGAAGCGCTTGATGTCCAGCCCGGCCGAGTAGCCTCCCAGTTCGCCGCCCGTCCGCACGACCCTGTGACAGGGGATGATGATGGGCAGGGGATTTTTGCCGTTGGCATTGCCCACGGCACGGCAGGCGCCCGGCCGGCCGATGTGCCGGGCCAGCATGGCGTAGCTCCAGGTCGTGCCGTAGGGGATGGCGCACAGCCCCTGCCAGACGCGCAGCTGGAAGGGCGTGCCCCGCACGTCCAGCGCAAGGCTGAAGGCGCGCAGGCGGCCGGCAAAGTAGGCATCGAGCTCCTGCCGCGCCTGATCCAGATGCCGCAGCACGTCCGGCCCGGCCGCGTGTTGCGGAAGCTCGGGCTCGTGAGCGCAAAAGCGCAAGGCCGCAAGCCCCTGCACCGTGGCCGAGAGCTGGAGCTCCCCCAGGGGCGAGGACAGGCGCGCCGTGCCCAGGCCGCAGGTCCCGGCGGCGGTCATGCCACCCGCCTCTGTGCGGCCGGATCGTCCTGCGCCGGATCGCGGAGGAAGCAGGAGGCCAGTCCGCCCACGATGGCTACGGGCGCAAGGCAGAGCATGGCCGTGGGCAGGCCGCCGTAGTGGTCCGCCACGTAGCCCAGCACGGGGGTGGCGATGCCGCCCACGCTGAGGGCAAGGCCCAAGGTGACGCCGGAAGCCAGGCCCACATTGCGGGCAAGATACTTCTGCCCCAGCACGACCATGGCGCTGAAGGGAGCGAACAGACCGACAGCCAGCGGGGCCAGCAGCAGGGCCGCCAGCCAGGGAGATCCCGTCCGCGGGAAGAGCAGCAGGGCCGGCAGGCAGACGAGATAGGCGAGCCGGATGACCCGGCTGTAGCCGGCCCTGTCCGCCAGCATGCCGCCCAGCACGTTGCTGGTGACCCCGACGCCGCAGAAAAAGGTGAGGATGAGCCCGGCGTCGGCCTTGCTCACATTGAAGACGTCCGTCCAGTACAGGGGGATGTAGCTGTTGAGGCCCAGGAAGAGGATGGAGCGGGACATGATGACCAGCGTCAGGATGCCGAAGGCCCGCCAGTCGTTGTTGCCCTGTACGGCGTCGGCCTGTGTGGCGCTCTGCCCGGCGGGCGGCGTGTTGCCGACCAGCAGGCGGAACAGCAGGATGGACATGACCAGCGCAAGCAGGGCGAAGGCCAGCGTGCCGCGCAGGCCGAAAAGGTAGGTGGCCCCGGTGACCAGCAACGGCCCGGCCACGAAGCCGCTGTTGCCGCCGACGGAAAAGATGCTGAGGCCCGTGCCCTGCCGTCCGGCGGAAACGCGGTTGGCGTAGCGGGCCCCTTCCGGATGGAAGAGCGCGCCGCCGATGCCGCTCAGGACGAGGGCGGCAAAAATGGCGGCGTAGCTGTCCAGCAGGCCGCACAGGCCGATGCCCAGACCGGCCAGCAGGACGCCCAGCGGCGCAAAGATGGGCGTGCGCACCTTGTCCGACAGCAGGCCGAAAACAGGCTGCACGATGGATGAGGCTACGGAGTAGGCGAACATCAGCCCGCCTGCCGTCTGGTAGTCGAAGTTGTGCATGGCCGCCAGATAGGGCAGCAGGGTGGGCAGTGCGCCGCCGTTGATGTCACAGGAAAGGTGACCAAGGGAAATGACAAGAACTTTTCGGATATCCATGCGCGCTCTCCGCATCGGGCGTTGCCGTGACCTTACGCCTTAGCCTCCATGAGGTAAAGCGGCGGTGCGGACGCGAAGAGCGTTGCAACCCCAAAAGCTTTAAGAGCCCGCGCACGCCGTCATGCGGTCAGGCATGCGGCGTGCTGCGGGGAGGTTTCGCAAGGGACGGCATCGAAGATATGATGCGCATCATGCGGGAGAGAGCGGGGACGGAGACCGGGCGGACGCGCTGTGCGGAGACAGGAAACTGGTGCATGGCATGCCCCTGGGACGCTTGCGGCTGCCGCTCCTCCCGGAGCCTGCGCGTCTTGCCGGCGCATGCATGACGTTTCAGCAAAGCTTGAGGATGTCGCGGTAGACCTGGTACACGTCCAGGACGGCGTCACGCGGCGAAAGGTTGCGATCGCCGGACATGAGGAGGCAGGCCGAGCGGGCCATATGCAGGCGTACCCCCTTGTTGAGATTGTCGACCTCAGCGATGACAGGCGCTTCCAGGGCCTGTGGTTCCTGATCCTGATCCTGTTCGGGCATATGCAGTTCCTCCATGAACAAGCATTTTATTAAATAATACATATTCAGTAAGCTTTTGACAAGGGAGGAACGGTTTTCGGTTAAATAATACTAATTTACTATGCTTTGAGCGTTTGGGCTTTGAATAAGGGAAAATGCACGACGACAGAGCGTCAACCGGCCAAAACCAGGCGGAAAAACAGCATTTTTTTTTTCATAAAGCGCCAGATCGGAGGGGACAGACGAAAAAGGCGCCAGGCCGGACCCGTTGGACGCGCAGGAGCCTTGCGGGCATCGACAGCAGGGCGAGGGGTTCCCCGCTCCCGAACAGACAGCGGATAGTCGCAACAGGCCCTAAACGGACGGCATGGCGCGCGCATCGGCCGGCAGGCGGGGATGCGCTACGGCTGCGGCAGCGCCGCCGCGCCGTACACGATCTCGATAAGTTCGGCAAAGGCCCGGCAGAAGAGGCTCTTGCTCCTGTCGGGGAGCAGGATGGCGCAGTCCGCCGTCAGCGCGCCGAGGCGCTGCTGCTGGTGCGTCTGGAGATGCTTCAGGCCGGGCGGGCCGTAATCGCGCAACGGGGCCCAGCACAGGAAGGGCATATCCGCCTCCTCATCCCGGCAGACGCGCAGTGCCCGTCCCTTCGGATGCTGTTTCAGGCGGACGAGGCAGGGCAGTCCCTTTTCCGCCCGGCGGCGCAGGGTACGGTAGAAGGCTTCCAGATTGTTGTAGAGCGGATAGCCTCGGAAGAGGTTGTACGATCGCTCCACGCTGCCGTCCCGGAGCCGCCGGAGCAGGAGCGCCAGTTCCTCCTGTCGTGAGGCCGGGCGGCAGTCGCCGATATATTCGCAGGGGACGGCGACCGCCTGCTGGGGGACCTCGCTTTGCAGGATGCAGGCCAGGTACTCCCAAAAGAGCCCGCGCGCCTCGCCGGGCCGGTACAAGATGGATTCGCGCAGGCGGCGCAATGCGGGGACTTCGCCCTGTTCGAGCTGGGCAAGGCAGGCGGCGACGGCGGCGGAGACTTCCGCCGGTGTGGCGGCATGCTGCGCATAGGGGAGGGCCTGCTCGTCCCTGTCGTGCGCAGGGAGGCAGACGGCAGTCTGCCCGGTGGCCAGAAGAAAGATGTTGCCCGTGGTGGTATGGACATCATAGAGCAGGGCCGCCGCGCGCGGCAGGTAACGCAGGGTGCTGCCGCCCGTGTCCAGGATGAAGCGCTCGTCATGGCCCAGGGCCTCCGTCAGCGGGGCGTAGGCCGCTTCCGCGCCGGGAAAGGGACGGACGACGACATGGTGGTGCGGGAAATCTCGCAGGCAGCGGCGGACGATCTCCAGCTTCCGGGGGATCGGGCAACCGTAGGCCGTGATGCCGCAGCAATACATGATGATGTCCTTGCGGGGCTCGTTCAGCCAGCGCTCCCGCAGGAGGTCGAGCTTGAGGTTGCCGAACGGCAGCAGGCGCACCACGTCCCGCCGCCGCAGGGAGGAGACGAGGCCCTGGCCGGAGGCAGGCAGGTCCTGAGTGAGATAGTAATCGGCGTTGCCCAGATAGGCCGCCCAGCCGCCCAGCAGCTTCTCCGATTGCGGCGTCTCCCAGAAGGCGTGGGGGATGGCGATGAGCGGCACCTCCGGCGGAACGAGACCGGGCGGCGTGGAGTTGTCCGTGGTGAAGGCCGCACGGAAGGCGTAGCGGGCAAAAAAATCCTGCGGCAGATCCCGCAGGTTCCAGCCGTCGGGCGTGGCGAGGGGCTCGCCGTCGGCCTGCAGGCGCACGATGCGGCCGCCGCGCGCTTCCAGCAGGGGGCGGAGGCTTTCGTCCAGGCGGTGCATGCGCAGACGTTCCGCCACAAAGAGATAGTTGCCGGAAAAATCAAAATCGTCGGCTCGGCCGGAGGAAAGGGACGGGGCGGGATGATCAGCGGGCATGGCAGGCTCCGGCGGCGTGATGCGTAGAGGGACGGAAAGGGGCGCATGCCGGGTGCGGGCCGTGCGGCGCTTGAGGGAGGCTGCGTTCTCCACCGTGCCCGGCGATCCGGTATCTTCTCAAAAACACTAGGTATCCAACGGGCATTCGTCAAGCGCAGGTCTGTTGCGTCCATGCATGCGGCCTTCCGCTTGCGGACGCCTGTCCCCCTCTCTTTTTTTCAAAACCTCTTCCGTTTGGGCCGCCTTATGTTCCAAACCATGCGGCGTGTCGCGTTTCGCGGCGAAAACGCGCTTTCTCGCGCACGTTTGCCGGGTGGGCTGTGCCGTCGACTTGCATGTTACCTTTTTCAAAGGGAACATGCTCCAGCATTGCGCCGGGCTTGCGGAGCACGCCAAGCATGAGAAAAAGCTTGTCGCAGAATGAATAAAAGAGTAAATTATTTGCCTTATATCATTGCGAGGATATGGTATGGCTACTCCCCCCAAGCATATCGCCATTATTGACGACAACCGCATGAAGCGGCTGTTCCTTGCCGGTCTTCTTGAAGATGCCTTCAGCATCCACTCCTACGGCAGCGGCGAGGAGGCCCTGAAGGAGATCCCGCATCTGGATCTCCAGTGTATCCTGCTGGACATCGACATGCCCGGCGAGGACGGTTTTCAGGTCATCCGGCGCATCAAGAATATCCCCGCCATCGCGGATGTGCCCGTCATTTTCGTCACGTCGCTTTCGGAACAGGCCATCGAACGCCGGGGGCTGGAAAGCGGGGCCGTGGACTTCGTGGGCAATCAGTTTGCGCCGGAGATCATCCGTGCCCGCGTGCTGCACCATGTGGACCTTTACGGCTACCGCTGCCGTCTTGAAGAACGGGTGCGCGAAAATACCAAGACCATCTTTGAGCTGCAGGACGCCATCATGGTGGCCCTGTCCGACCTGGTGGAATGCCGGGATGAGAACACGGCCGGTCATGCCCAGCGCACGCGCGCCTATGTGGAACGCCTCATCCAGCAGCTGCGGGAGGACGGCAGCTTCCACGACGAACTGACGGACGCTTTCGTGCGCGACGTGATCCGCGCCTCGCCCCTGCACGACATCGGCAAGATCGGCGTCCGGGACGCTATCCTCAACAAGCCCGGCCGCCTGAGCAAGGAAGAGTTCGAGGAGATCAAGCGGCACACCATTTTCGGCGCGTCCGCCATCAGCCGGGCCATGCAGACCGTGCATGACGGTTCGTTCCTGCAGGTGCTGCGGGATATGACGTTCAGCCACCATGAGCGCTGGGACGGCACCGGCTATCCGCTGGGCCTCGACGGGGAGCGCATCCCGCTGGTGGGCCGCATCATGGCCATTGCCGACGTCTATGACGCGCTCATCAGCCGGCGTCCCTACAAGGACCCCATGTCTCACGAGCAGGCGGTGGGCATCATCCGCGACGGCATCGGCAGTCATTTCGATCCCGTGGTGGGCGCGGCCTTTCTGGCCTGCGAGGCGGATTTCCACCGCATCGCCCAGACGCACCGGTCCTGAGCGCCGCACGGAGAGGGATTTTCGTCTATTTCGTTCCTCTGTCCGTCATCAGACGGACAGAGGAAAAGGGCCGGAGCGGCATGCCGCTCCGGCCCTTTTGTCATGGCTTTGGGACGCCTGTCGTCCGCGTCCGTTAGAGCATTTTCTGTTTGCAACGTTTCGCGCTCCAACCATACGGCCTGTCGGTTCGTGGAAAAACGCGGTCATCCCGCTTGGTTCCGGCCGGGCGGCGCTGTGTCGCCGCCTCACATTTTGCCTTTTTCAAAGGCAAGATGCTCTAAGCGGAAAGCTCCTTCTGCGGCGCGTCGAGGGCCGCGGCCAGGCTTTCGTCCAGGCTGGGATGGGCGAACATGAAGGCCAGCGGGTGGCCGCTGTCCACGCGGTGCAGCACGAGCTGCTGCGCGGCGGTGACCAGATGGGAAACGCCGTGCCCCACGGCCGCCATGCCCACCAGGCGGCCGTCGCAACGCACGGCCTTCACGAAGCCGGTGATGTCGCCGTGGGCCTGCGCGATGGGGTTGGCGCTCAGGGGCGCGACGCCCACCGTGACCTTGCCCTGCAGGGCCGCGTCACGGGCCGTCAGGCCCACCCGCATGACTTCCGTGCTGCCGTAGACGCAGGCCGGTACCGGCCCGCCGGCATAGGGGCCGCTGATCTGCCCCAGGATGCGCCGCGTCACGTAGAGCGCCTGATGTTCGGCGGCATGGGCCAGCTGTACGCGTCCGTTCACGTCGCCGATGGCATAGATGTGGGAGGCGGCCTCCAGAAAGTCGTCCGTTTCGATGGCCCCGCGGCCGTCCAGGCGGCAGCCCGCGCTCTCGCAGCCGAGGCCCTGGGTATTGGGGCGGCGGCCCACGGCCAGCAGGGCCTTGGCGGCCGTGCGTTCCTGCCCGTCGGCCAGACGCAGCACGGCCTTGCCGTCGCGCGCCTGCAGGCCCTGCGTCATGCTGCCCGCCAGCACGGTGATGCCGCGCTTTTTCAGGGACTTCGCCATGTCGGCCGCGATGTCGTCGTCCTCGCTGGGCAGGATGTGCGGTGCGGCCTCCACCACCGTGACCGCGCAACCCAGCGCGGCGTACAGGTCGGCCATCTCCAGTCCGATGACGCCGCCGCCCACGATGAGCAGGCTTTCCGGCACGTCCGGCGTAGCCAGCAGATCCGTGCTGTCCAGGATGACGCTGTGATCGGGCTGCATGCTGGGGAAGGTCGTGGGCAGCGAACCCGTGGCGACGATGATGTCGTCCGCTTCGATATCCCGCGCGCCCTGCCCGCTCTTGAGCTTCACATGGCCCGGCCCGTCAAGGACGGCATGGCCGCAGGCGGTCTCCACCCCTTCGGCCGCGAGCTGCTTGCTCAGCGCCTGCCGGGTGCCGTTGACGAAACGCTGCATGCGGGCATGCAGGGCCGGGAAGTCCAGCTGCACCTCGCCCGACAGCACGCGCTGCCGTTCCAGCGCCTGTACGCCGGCTTTGGCCGTCACCGCGCCCAGCAGCATCTTGGTGGGGATGCAACCGCGGTTGAGGCAGGTGCCGCCCACTTCCGCGCCTTCCACAAGCAGGGCCTTCTTTCCGGCCGCGGCCAGCAGCCGTGCGGCACGGACGCCGCCGGGCCCGCCGCCGAGGATGCACACATCATAGGTCATGGTCGTTCTCCTGGATCAGGTTGACAGCAAGCCGGCAATGCCGGCCGTTCGTCCCGCCGCCGGAAAGAAACACGGCACGGCATCTCCCCGGACGTTCCTGGGGCGGGCTCTTCTAGGGCCTGCTAACACAATTTTTTATAAATAATTTCAATGGATAATAAAGCAAGCCGTGTCTCCCGCGCGCTTTTTGGGGCGGGTTCGCCTCGTGTTCCTGCCTCTTCCCACGGTAAAAACGCGCTGGGGAAGGGATGGGGGCTTGGGGGATGGGGAACACCTCCGGCGCCGGCGGGGGGCCCCTTCCCCCAAGCAAGCAGTAAAGAGTGTCAGCAGGCCCTAGTCATCGTCGCTCATGCGGAAGTCCACGCGGATCTTGAACATCCTGGTGGCCGGCAGATTGAGGATGGGCACTCCGGTCTGCGCGGTGATGCCGTCCAGCGTGGCCTGCACTTCTTCCCGTGAGGGGCCGATGCAGGTGAACCAGATATTGTAGGCATGTTCCCGCAGATAGTTGTGGGTGACGCCGGGGCAGGCGTTGACGGCGCTGACGAAGGCCTCCATGCGGTCATCTGGCACCTTGGCCGCGCAGAGCGTGGAGACGAAACCCAGCTTGGCGGACTGGAAGTTCGCGCCGAGCCGCCGGATGATCTTGCGCTGCCGCAGGCTGCGCACGCGCTGGAAGGCTTCTTCCTCGCTGATGTCCAGCAGGCGGCCCAGTTCGGCATAGGGGCGGGGCGTGAGCGGGAACGCCGTCTGGATGATGTCCAGCAGGCGTTTATCCAGCGCGTCCAGCGTCACCGGTTCGGGAGAGACGGCCGCGCCGTCGGCCACGGGGGGCGTTGCGGGGGCGACAGGGGATGGGGACATGGGATTCTCCTCTTGGCCGGCCTCGGACAGGGCGGGCCGTGCGGCAGGGCGGCCGGTCGCCGCATCCCTGGAGCCTTTTCCGTTTGCAACGCGTTGCGTTCCAAACCTTACGGCCTGTCGTCTTGCGGAAAAACGTGCTCTTTCCGCCTGGCTTCGGCCGGGCGGCGCTGTGTCGCCGCCTCGCGTTTTGCTTTTTTCAAAAGGAAAACGCTCCAAGCTCGTCGGGATACGGAGCGCGCGGGGCCCTTCCCGCAGGGAGGGCCCCGGCGCCGGCGGGCCTCAGCGGCCCTGACGTTTGGGTTCGTAAGTGCACAGGGGCTCGGGCCCCATGTGATCGCCGTTCATGCTCCAGGCACGGGCGCGGCAGCCGCCGCAGACCTTGTGGAACTCGCAGACGCCGCATTTGCCCTCGTAGCAGGACTGCGTGCGGAACTGCTTGAAATAGGCGCTGTTGCGCCAGATCTCCGGAAAGGGCGTCTTGCGGACGTTGCCGCAGTCCAGTTCCAGATAGCCGCAAGGCTGCACCTGCCCGGTGTGGCTGATGAAGCAGAAGCCCGTGCCGCCGAGGCAGCCGCGGGTCATGGCGTCCATGCCGAAGGTCTCCGGCGTGACGGCAAGGCCTTCCTCGTGGGCCCGCTGCCGCATGATGCGGTAGTAGTGCGGGGCGCAGGTGGCCTTGAGGTGCATGCGCGTGGTCTTGCGGAAGTCGTAGAACCAGTGCAGCACGTCCTCGTATTCCTGCGCGGTGATGACCTGGTCCGCCAGACCGGCGGCCCGGCCCATGGGCACGAGCAGGAAGATGTGCCAGGCGGCCGCGCCGAGCCGCTCGCACAGCTGGAAAATGTCCTTGAAGCTGTGCAGGTTGCTGCGGGTCACCGTGGTATTGATCTGGAAGGGCACCCCGGCCTGCTTGAGGAAGCCGATGCCCCGCAGGGAGGCGTCGAATGCGCCGGGCACGCCGCGGAAGTCGTCATGGCTGGCGGCATCGGCCCCGTCGATGGAGATGGACACCCGGTCCACCCCGGCGTCGCGGATCTTTTCGGCCAGTTCGGGCGTGATGAGCGTCCCGTTGGGCGAAAAGGCGCAGGGCAGGCCCTTGGCATGGGCATAGGCCACCAGTTCATAGACGTCCGGCCGCATCATGGGATCGCCGCCGGTGAAGATGATGATGGGCTTGCCCACTTCGGGGAAGGTGTCGATGAGCGCCTTGGCTTCCGCCGTATCCAGCTCGCCGGGATAGGGTTCGGGATGCGCCTCGGCCCGGCAGTGCTTGCAGGCCAGATTGCAGGAGCGCGTCACCTCCCAGGCGATGAGCTTGCAGGTGGGGCTGCCGTCGGGCAGGACGCGGAGCGCGCCCATGCCGCCGGCCTGTCCGGGATGGCCCGGATGCCCGGCCTGTCCGGGGTGTCCCGGGTGTCCGGCGGGGCCGCCCTGCTGACCGTGTGCTGCGGTATGCGGATGGGCCGTCATCAGCGTACCAGCCTCTTTTCCAGCAGCGTCTCGCTGAAATAGGTGATGAGCATGCGGGCCCCGGCCCGCTTCATGCCCAGCAGGCTTTCCAGCATGACGGCTTCTTCGTTGATCCAGCCGTTGAGCCCGGCCGCGCGGATCATGCTGTATTCGCCGCTGACCTGATAGGCGCAGAGCGGCAGGTTTACCGCATCGCGCACCTCCCGCAGGATGTCCAGATACGGCCCGGCGGGCTTGACGATGATGGCGTCCGCCCCTTCTTCCACGTCCGCCAGCGCCTCGATGAGGGCTTCACGCCGGTTGCCGGGGTCCATCTGATAGGCTTTGCGGTCGCCGCAGGACGGCGCGGATTCCGCCGCCTCGCGGAAAGGTCCGTAAAAGGCGGAGGCGTACTTCACCGCGTAGGACATGATGGGCACCATCACGAGGCCCGCCTCGTCCAGCGCCGCCCGGATGGCGGCCACGCGGCCGTCCATCATGTCCGAGGGGGCCACCATGTCCGCCCCGGCCGCCGCATGGCTGACGGCGGTCTTGGCCAGCAGGGGCAGGGTGGGATCGTTGAGCACCACGCCGCCGGGCGTCAGCACGCCGCAATGGCCGTGGCTCATGTATTCGCACAGGCAGACGTCGGTGATGACGTAGAGGTCGGGCCAGCGGTGCTTGAGACGGCGCACGGCTTCCTGCACGATGCCGTCTTCGGCATACGCGCCGGAGGCCTTTTCATCCTTCTGCGCCGGGATGCCGAAGAGGATGACGGACTTGAGGCCGTTGTCCACGGCCTTTTCCACCTGCTTTTCCAGCTCGCCGAGGGAAAGCTGATACTGGCCGGGCATGGCCGAGATCTCCTTGCGGAAGGACTGGTCGTCCGTTTCCACCACAAAATAGGGCATGATGAGATCTTCGGCCAGCAGAGGGGCCGTGTCGCGGACCATGTCGCGGATCTGCGCGCTGCTGCGCAGACGGCGGCCACGATGAAAGAGCGGATGAGACATGGGTATACCTCGATGCGGGAGCTCCCGCGGTTGGTGACGGAGTGCGGGCCTCAGGCCCAGAGGCAGCATAGCGCAAAACGTCGTCCGCGCAAAGGGCGTCGCGAGGGGGCGGGCCGCTCTTCGGCGCGGAGGCGTTGCGTGCCCGAAGGCGGGACGGACGACGGGGCGGCGGCGAGCCAGGGCGGACGGGGCGTGGAATGCGGGCAAGGACGGAGAGCGGAGCCTGCCCCAGACCGACCTGAGTGGAAAAGGCCGCGCTTTGCGCGTATGGCGTTTCGCGGGGAAAAAGCGGTTTTCCCGCTCACGTTGGGCCGGGTAGCGCGGTGCCGCCGCCTCGCCTGTTGCCTTTGGAAAAGGCAACAGACTCTCTCCGGGGCCGTATCCCGGCCGGCTATCAACGGGCAAAACCATAAAAAAAGGGGGAGGGTCACCCCTCCCCCGCAGCAGCGGAGCGGCAGACTACAGGCCGATCTCCTCGTCGGTGAGGTAGCAGGCCGGGTCCTGCGCCCATTCGTCGCCGTAGTAGGCTTCGGCGCGAGCGCGGAAGTTGCCGCCGCAGATATTGAGGAAACGGCATTGGGCGCAGCGGCCCTTGACGTGCAGTTTCTTGTCCTTGAGCTTGTGCAGCAGCTCGATGGACGGATCATCCCAGATGGCGGAGAAGGGGCGTTCCAGCACATTGCCGAAGGTGTGGTTGCGCCAGAACTGGTCGGCGTGCACCTGCCCGTCCCAGGAGATGCAGCCGATGCCGCGCCCGGAGTTGTTGCCCTCGTTGTACTGGAGCAGCTCGAACACTTCTTCGGCCCGCTTGGGATCTTCCCGCTTCAGGCGCATCCAGACATAGGGGCCGTCGGCGTGGTTGTCCACGGTGAGGATCTCCTTGGGCTTGCCCTTGTCGAAGAGCGCGCGCGTCTCGTCCATGATGAGGTCGAGCACCTGCCGGGTCTCGGCATGGTCGAGGTCTTCCTTGATGAGCTCGGAGCCGCGCCCGGAATAGACCAGATGATAGAAGCAGGCGCGCGGCACTTCCAGATCTTCCAGCAGGCGGAAGATGCCGGGGATCTCGGCCACGTTGCGCTTGTTGATGGTGAAGCGCAGGCCCACCTTGAGGCCTTCGGCCTGACAGTTGGCGATGCCTTCCAGCGCCTTCTTGAAGGAGCCGGGCACGCCGCGGAAGTGGTCATGCACCGCTTCCAGGCCGTCCAGCGAGATGCCCACATAGGACAGGCCGACGCTCTTGAGTTCGCGGGCCTTTTCCTTGCTGATCAGGGTGCCGTTGGTGGAGATGACCGCCCGCATGCCCTTGGAGGTGGCATGGCTGGCCAGTTCCACCAGATCCTTGCGCACCAGCGGCTCGCCGCCGGAAAAGAGCATGACCGGCGCGCCGTAGGACGCGAGGTCGTCGATCATTTCCTTGGCCTTTTCGGTGGAGATGGCGTCAGCGCCGTCCACGTCCACGGCCTGAGCATAGCAGTGCACGCATTTGAGGTTGCAGCGCCGGGTCATGTTCCAGACGACCACGGGCTTCTTGTCCTTGGAGAATTGCAGCAGATGGGAGGGGAGCTGCCCGGAATGCCGGCCGTAGCGCAGCGCGTCCGAGGGCTCCACCTGTCCGCAATACAGTTTGGAGATGCCGATCATTGTCTGTTTATCCTTACTGGGCGGGATGTCCGCCGATTTCCTGTTTCAGGGCCGCAAAGGCGGCCTCGATGCCGTCCACATTGCTGCCGCCCGCCTGCGCGAGGTCGGGACGGCCGCCGCCGGAGCCGCCGCAGGGGGCGGCCACGGTCTTGATGAGCGCGGGCGCGGTGAAGCGGTCGTGCAGATCCTTGGAGACGTAGAGCAAAAGGCCCACCTTGCCGCCTTCCGCCGTGGCCAGACAGGCCACCCCCGAAGGCAGGCGGGAGCGTACCCCGTCCATGAGGTCGCGCAGGGATTTGACGGGCACGTTGTCCAGCTTGGCGGCGAGCACCTTGATGCCGCCGATCTCCTCCACGCCCTGCATGACGTCGCCGGAAGCGGGCGCGGCCGCCTTCTCCACCGCCTTGCGCAGTTTTTTCACCTCGTCCTGGAGCGCCTGCACCCGCTCGCCGAGCTGGTCGGGGCGGGTCTTGAGCCGGGCCGCCAGAGCGTGCAGGCTCTCGCGCTGTTCATGCAGCAGCTCCAGCGCACCCCAGCCGGTGACGGCCTCGATGCGCCGGGTGCCGGCCGCCACGCCGCTCTCGGAAAGCACGGCAAAGGGCCCGATGCGGCCCGTGCGCTCCACATGGCTGCCGCCGCAGAGCTCCAGCGAATAGAGTTCCTCACCGTCGCCCATGTTCACCACGCGCACCGTGTCGCCGTACTTCTCGCCGAAGAGAGCCATAGCCCCTGCGCGTTCGGCCTCGTCCCGCGACATCTCGCGGGCATGGACCGGCAGGTCGGCCATGATGGCGGCGTTGACCTCATGTTCCACGGCCGCCAGCTCGTCCGCCGTGAGGGCGGCCAGATGGGAGAAGTCGAAGCGCAGGCGCTGCGGCGTGACCAGAGAGCCCGCCTGTTTGACATGCGGCCCCAGCACCTTGCGCAGGGCGGCGTGCAGCAGATGGGTGGCGCTGTGGTTGCGGGTCACGGCCTGCCGCCGGTCGGCGTCCACGCTCAGGCAGATCTCGGCGTCCACGGCCAGGCTGCCGGAGAACACTTCCACCAGATGCACGGGCACGCCGTTGCACTTGAGGGTATCCAGCACGCGGGCCTGCGCCTCGCCGGCGCTGATGATGCCGGTATCCCCGCACTGGCCGCCGGATTCGGCGTAAAAGGGCGTCTGGCTGCAGATGAGATAGCCCTTGCCGCCCTGCGCCAGCCGGGACACGCTTTCTCCCTGCTCGTCGATGAGCGCCAGGATATGCCCCTGGGCGGCCAGCATGGCGTCGCCCACATAGATGCAGTTCCATTGTCCTTGCGTCAGCGCCGCGGGCAGATCGCCGCCGCCCTGAGCGCCGAGCAGACCGGCCTTTTTCTGATTGTCGCGGGCCCGCCGGCGCTGCTCGGCCATGCAGGCCTCGAAACCGGCGGCATCCACCTGGAAGCCGCGCTTTTCGGAAACGTCGGTCACGATGTCCAGCGGGAAGCCGTAGGTGTCCGACAGCTTGAAGCAGAACTCGCCGGAGATGCGGGTCTCGCCGCGGGCGGCCAGTTCGGCCAGCTCGGCTTCCAGCAGCTCAAGGCCCTTGCCCAGCGTCTGGGAAAAGCGTTGCTCCTCCTCGCGCACCGCGCGGGCGATGAATTCAGCCTGCTCGGTCAGTTCGGGGTAGTCGTCGCCCATGAGATCGGTCACCTTGCGGCAGACCTGATAGAGGAAGGGCTCATGCACGCCCATGAGGGTGGCGAAGCGCAGGGCGCGGCGCACCAGACGGCGCAGCACGTAGCCCCGTCCCTCGTTGGAGGGCAGCACGCCCGCGGCGATGAGGAAGCAGGCGGAACGGGCGTGGTCGGCGATGACGCGCAGGGCCGTGTCCACGTCGTTGGTGTCCGGCGCGCTGAAGCTGTAGCGCACGTGGGCGAGCTCCGCCGCGTAGCTGATGATGTCCTGGAAAAGGTCGCAGTCGAAATTGGAGCGCTTGCCCTGACAGACGGCGGCGATGCGTTCAAGGCCCATGCCGGTGTCGATGTTGGGCCGGGCCAGCGGCAGGCGGCTGCCGTCGGCCTGCTGGTCGAACTGGGTGAAGACCAGGTTCCAGATCTCCAGGAAGCGGTCGCAATCGCAGCGGCCTACGCCGCAGTCCGGGCCGCAGGCCATGTCCTCGCCCTGGTCGTAATGGATCTCCGAGCAGGGGCCGCAGGGGCCGGTGTCGCCCATGGTCCAGAAGTTGTCCTTCTCGCCCAGGCGGACGATGCGCTCGGCCGGCACGCCGATCTCCTCGCGCCAGATGGTCTCGGCCTCGTCATCGTCACGGTAGACGGTGATCCACAGGCGATCCTTGGGCAGGCCGAGTTCCACGGTGACGAATTCCCAGGCCATGCGGATGGCTTCGCGCTTGAAGTAGTCGCCGAAGGAGAAGTTGCCCAGCATCTCGAAAAAGGTGTGATGCCGCGCCGTGCGGCCCACGTTCTCAAGGTCGTTGTGCTTGCCGGAGACGCGCAGGCACTTCTGGGCGGAGGTCAGGCGAGGACAGGGCGGCGTCTCCTCCCCGGTGAAATACTTCTTGTAGGGCACCATGCCCGCATTGGTGAAGAGCAGGGTGGGGTCGTTGTCGGGGATGATGGGCCCGGACGGCATGATGCGATGGCCGTGGCGGGCAAAGAAAGCAAGATATTTCCGGCGTATTTCCTTGGCGGTCAGCATGAGAGTTCCTTTTGTGCGGTGCGCGGGGAGCGGCGGGGCCGCGGGCCGGCCGCAGCGGGGGCCGGGCAGGCCCGGCCGTGCGGCGATCGGCAGGACGGCCTACAAATCTTCCGGCGGCAGATCCTCGGCCCCCTCTTCGGAGAGGTCGTCGGCCGAAGGCGTGAATTCCTGCGGGTGCATGCCCAGGAACTCGATGACCTGCGCCTCGATGCGGCCGCGCAGTTCGGCATCCTCTTCCAGCAGGGCGCGGACCTTCTCGCGGCCCTGTCCCAGCTTTTCGGAACCGAAGGCGAACCAGGAACCGCTCTGCTCGATGATCTTGGCGTCAAGGCCGAGATCCAGCAGTTCACCGGCGCGGGAGATGCCCTGCCCGTACAGGATGTCGAAAACGGCGCTGCGGAAGGGCGGGGCCACCTTGTTCTTGACCACCTTGACGCGGGTCCGCGAGCCGAAGGACTCTTCCTTGTCCTTGAGGGTCTGGATGCGGCGGATGTCCATGCGCACGGAGGAGTAGAACTTGAGCGCGTTGCCGCCGGTGGTGGTCTCCGGGCTGCCGTAGCCCTGCGCCCCGATCTTCATGCGGATCTGGTTGATGAAGATGACCGACGTGCGGGACTTGTGGATGGTTCCGGTGAGGCGGCGCATGGCGTGCGACATGAGCCGGGCATGCCCGCCCACCTGGGACTCGCCCATGTCGCCTTCCAGTTCGGCCTGCGGGATGAGCGCGGCCACGGAGTCCACCACCACCAGGTCCACCGCGCCGGAGCGCACCAGCATGTCGGCGATGTCCAAGGCCTGCTCGCCGTAGTCCGGCTGGGAGATCAGCAGCTCGTCGGTGTTGACGCCAAGGCGCTTGGCGTAGCTGACGTCCAGAGCGTGTTCGGCGTCCACGAAGGCGCAGGTGCCGCCCATTTTCTGGCATTCGGCGATGATGTGCAGGGTGAGGGTGGTCTTGCCCGAGGATTCCGGGCCGAAAATCTCCGTGATGCGCCCGCGGGGGATGCCGCCCACGCCGAGGGCCAGATCCAGGCCGATGGAGCCGGTGGGGATGACGGCGATTTGGACATGGGCGTCATCGGACAACTTCATGACGGCGCCCTTGCCGTACTTGCGCTCGATGGTGGAAAGCGCGGTGCCGAGGGCTTCCGCGCGAGCTTCTTCGGGGGTGAGAGCCGGTTTCTTGGCCATAGGGCTGCTCCAGAAAAAAAGAGATGATTGGCTGTGCAGTCTAGCAAAGGGAGGGCGGCAAGGCAACTTGTTCCGCTTGCCGGGCCGCGCCCCCGCCAGGCGGCAAGAGGGCCGCATCCGTGGGGATACGACCCTCTTTCGACAACGCGATAGAGCGTTTCAAACTGAAATCGTTCTCGAACCAAGACGCTTCGCCGCTTGTTTGGGGGAAGGGGAGCCCCTTGCTCTGCTGTCGATGCCTGTAAGGCCTTACGGCCTAACAGGCACGGCCCTCCGGGCCGCCTTTCGGTCGCGCTCTGCTGTCGATGCCCGTAAGGCTCCCGCGTGCCTTTTGGGGCGGTCTTGCCTCGTGT